>Ga0187852_1003387_pt1 | contig 11680 bp, 10 predicted proteins | sample June2016WEW_6_40_FD_134511 | JGI IMG/M metagenome (GOLD analysis project Ga0187852, IMG submission 134511) | Peatland microbial communities from SPRUCE experiment site at the Marcell Experimental Forest, Minnesota, USA - June2016WEW_6_40 | ecosystem: Environmental > Terrestrial > Soil > Wetlands...
AGAACGTTTGGTTAACGCCGGCATGTGTTACCGACCTGCCGCCACAACTTTTGTTCAAAATCCCCTCCGGAAAACTTCACCCTCCAGTGCATCCATCGTTCAGCTGGCTAAGGATTGGGGTGTTATTGGTCGCGGCCTGTTACACCATTACCGTTTGGTGTCCCGCCTTCAGGCGGTTCGTTCGAACTCCAGCCGGCTGCCGCCTGAAGGCGGGACACCGAACCAACAGATTCGTCTGCGGATGGCGCTGCCAAATGGCGCCGATTGTCACCCGCCCGTTTTGTCCGCGCGCTTCGCTTCTTCGAGATGAAACTTGTGGAGGAACCGGTGGACCACCGGTGCAGAAAAGATTCCAATGCTCGTCAGAAATGCCAGGCCGCTGAACAGCGCGTAGCAGCCGGCGAAAATTTTCCCACCGTCGGTTTGCAGTGACGACACCGGCCCCATGCCGGACAAAATCATCGCCGCGTTGACGAAGGCGTCCACCCACGACATAGGCTCGAAGGCCCGGTAGCCAACCATGCCAATGCCGAGCGCGACCGCGACGACCAGCAGAGCCACCGCCGCACTTCGCGCCAGACGCGCGTAAAATTGCCGGCGCGGCAACAATGGTTTTGAACGATGCTCGAACATAAATCAAACATTGGTAGGGCGCGTCACTCCGTGCGCGCCGCAGTCATGGTGCGTACGAGCGGCGGGCAGGGGACTGCCCGCCCTACCCAAGATTGTTCCGGTCATCATTGGAAAACATTGTTACTTCGTCGCTTGCACGCTGCCGGTGATTTCGCGCACGTCCTTGAGGCCGTGCTGCTGCATGAACTCGCGGAGGCCGGCAATCACCTGCAACGTCGTCTGCGGTTCGTAGAAATTCGCCGTGCCCACCGCCACCGCCGTCGCACCGGCCATCATGAACTCGATGGCGTCCGCCGCGTTCTGAATGCCGCCCATGCCGATGATGGGAATCTTCACGGCTTTTGCCGCCTCCCAGACCAGTTTGATGGCGATGGGTTTGAGGCACGGGCCGGTCAGGCCGCCGGTGACGTTCGCCAGCTTCGGTTTTCGCGTTTCGATGTCTATCGCCATGGCCGGATAACTGTTCGTCACCGCCAGCGCGTCGCTGCCCGCATCTTCCGCCGCCTTGGCGTAAGGCGCGATGCTCACCACGTTCGGACTCATCTTCGTAATCAGCGGCAGCTCCGTCACCTTCCGGCACGCGGCCACCACCCGGCTGAGCAATTTCACATCCGTCCCGAACTGCGCGCCGCCTTCCTTGATGTTCGGGCAGGAGACGTTGAGTTCCAGCGCGCCGACGCCACTCAAAGCATCGAACCGCCGCGCCACCTCGGCGTATTCGTCAACCGTCGTGCCCCAGATGTTGATGATGGTGGGCACCTTCAGTTTTTTGAGGAACGGCCAGTATTTTTTGATGAACCCGTCCACGCCCGGTCCTTGCAAACCGATGGCGTTGAGCATGCCGCTGGCGACCTCAGCCGTGCGCGGCGTGGGATTGCCGCGGACCGGATGCAGCCGGATGCCTTTCACGACGACGGCACCAAGCTGGTTCAGGTCGAGGAGTTGCGAGTATTCGACGCCGTAGCCAAACGTGCCCGAGGCAACCATAACCGGGTTTTGCAGCGTCAGTTTGCCGATTTGGACGGACAAATTCACGAACGCACCTCCAGTCTGCCTGTAGCTGCGACGCCTCGTCGCAGACTGGGTGAAGGCGACGCCTCGTCGCCAGTTGAGCCGTCAAACGCTCCCAAGGTGCGGGGAAATGCGCCGGGGGCGGCGCATCCACACTTCGGTGCCGCGGCGTCACCGCCACGCCCGCGCCAGGTAACTCCGGGGTTGGAAATATTTCGCCAATTCATTTCGCGATATCCCATAAAATTTTGGGCGCATCAAACACCGGCCCTTCGGTGCAGGTGCGCTGGTATTCCCAGTCCCGCAGTGCGGGACCGGTCTTGACCGGAATCACGCACGTCAGGCAGACGCCGACGCCGCAGCACATGTGTTCGTCCATCGAAAGTTCCGCCGGCACTTTGGACTTTTCGGCAATTTCCCCAACCGCTTTCAACATGCCCGTCGGTCCGCAGGCAAACAACTTGCATCGAGCCGTGCTGCGTTTCAATTCGGCCTGCAGCGGTTTTGTCACGAGTCCTTTCTCGCCGTGACTGCCATCTTCCGTCGTCACGCGCACGTCCCAGCCGAGCGCCTGAAATTCCTTTTCGCAGAGGATGTCCACGCGCCGCCGGCCGCCGACGAACACAATGCCTTTCTGCGGCGAACGTTGGGCCAGCAGATACATCGCCGCCATGCCGTAGCCGCCCGCGACGAGCAGCGGAGTTTCGCCGCCGCGCTTCGGGACGGTGAACCCATGGCCCAGCGGTGCAATCACGCTGAGTTCCTCGCCGGTTTGCATCCGCGCGAGAACCTCGGTACCTTTGCCGACGGTTTTGTAGAGGATGGAAAAGGTATCACCCTCGACCTGGAAAATGCTGAATGGCCGTCGCAGCAAGGCATCCTTTAGCGGCAGCATGCGGACGTGGGCAAACTGTCCCGGTTGGATCCGGGGGGCAATCTGCGGCGCGCGCACCACGAGGCGAAAATAAGAATCGGTATCGCGCTCGTTGGAAACGATCTGGACGGTTTGCTCAAGCATTGTCGCGGTTGAGCATGGTCGGCAGCGGCAAACCTGTCAACTTTGCGTGCGAAACCAGATGCACGCAGATGCACGCAGAATTGACGCTGCCCAATTTCCGGGGCACACTCGCGGCACGATCAAATGGCACTGCATCCTAATTTTCCGACATCGCCCTACGCGCCGCTGATTCCGGAGCAACGATGGTTCCCTGCCGACGAGACGATGCGGGCCACAGCTTATGAAAAGCTGTTGCCGCCGCTCGTGGCAAAAGTCCGCAAAGAAGTGTTCGCGTGGCGCAACAGTGGATATGCCGGTGCATCCGCCACATCCCGCGCCCTGCTGCAGCAATGGTTTGAAACCGAACATCTGACTGAAGCCGCCGATGGTTCGCTCTCGACGTTCAATTACTACTTCGCCCAGCGCGAAGCGGTTGAAACCGTCATTTGGCTTTACGAAGTCAAACGAGCACGCGACAAGTTTGACCTGCTTCGCTTCGATGCCTCTGGCGCGGTTTCCTCGGGAATGTTCGATGAAGACTGGCCGCGTTACGTTTTGAAAATGGCGACGGGGGCGGGCAAAACCAAAGTCCTCTCGTTGCTTATCGCGTGGAGTTTCTTCCATAAACTATACGAGTCAGATTCCACGCTTTCTCGGAATTTTCTCGTCATTGCGCCGAACATCATCGTTCTCGACCGGCTCCGCACCGATTTCGATGGCCTGAAAATTTTCTTCAACGACCCAATCCTGCCTGACAACGGTTTCGAGGGGCACAACTGGCGCGACGATTTTCAAGTCACGCTTCACATCCAGGATGACGTTCGCATTGTGCGAAAAACGGGAAATTTTTTCCTCACGAATATCCACCGGGTGTTTCTTGGAAATGTTACCGATCCGTCGCTTGAGGACGAAGACTTGCGCGATTACTTTCTCGCCCCGTTCGGCCCGAAGCCTGTCGGCAAAACCACTGACAGCCAGACCGACCTGGGCGAAATCATCCGCGATGTCGAAGAACTGGCCGTTTTCAACGACGAGGCGCACCACATTCACAACCCAAAAATGGCATGGTTCAAATCCATCCAGGATATTCACCATCGGATGCTGCAAAAGGATCGCAGTCTCGCCTTGCAGGTGGATGTGACCGCTACACCGCGTCACGACAACGGCGCGATATTTGTCCAGACGGTTTGTGATTATCCGCTCGTTGAAGCCATCCATCAAAACGTGGTCAAACATCCCATCCTGCCCGATGCTGCCAGCCGCGCGAAATTGCAGGAAAGAAAAAGCGCCATTTTCACCGAAAAATACGACGACTACCTCAAACTTGGCATCGAAGAATGGAAAAAGACCTTTGCCGAACACAAACCCCTCGGCAAAAAAGCGGTTCTGTTTGTCATGGTGGACGATACGCGCAACTGCGACGAAGTCGGCGTTTACCTCGAAAAAATTTGTCACGACCTGCAAGGCGCGGTGCTCGTCATCCACACCAAGAACAACGGCGAAATTTCGGAAGCCGCTTCCGGCAAAAACAAGGAGGAGTTGGAAAAGCTGCGCAAAGCTTCCAACGAGATTGACAAATGGGAGTCGCCTTACAAAGCCATCGTCTCTGTGCTCATGCTCAAGGAAGGGTGGGACGTGCGCAATGTCACCACCGTCGTCGGTTTGCGTGCCTTCAGTGCGGCCAGCGACATTCTTCCCGAGCAAACCATCGGACGCGGCCTGCGCCGGATGTATTTCGGCACGGACACCCGCGAAACCGTTTCCGTCATGGGCACCCCGGCCTTCATGGATTTTGTCGAATCCATCCAAAGCGAAGGCGTGACTTTTGAGCGCGTTCCGATGGGACAAGGCACGACCCGGCACGAATCCCTAATTGTCGAAGTGGACTCGCAAAATCCCGACAAGGACATTGACCAGCTCGACATTCCGCTGCCCAGGCTCACGCGGCGCTTCAATCGTGATTTCAAAAATCTCGACCAGGTTGACCCGGCCACCTTTGGAAACCAACTACTGCCGCTCAAACCGTTCACGCCGGAGGAAACCCGCGAAATCGTTTTCAAAATGATGCTGGACGCGGAGATTCACCACACCATCACGCTCGACGGTTCCGGGCCGGCCGATTACCGCTCCGTCGTCGCGTTTTTTGCGCGCCAATTGCTGAAGGACCTTCGGCTCGTCGGCGGCTACGACGTGCTTTATGGCAAGGTGAAAACTTTCATGCGGGAATTTCTGTTCAGCCCGTCACCCGTGAATCTCGAAGACCCGGTCGTGCTGCGGAACCTTTCCGAACCGGACGCGGGCAAAATCCTTTACGATTCGTTCAAATTGGCCATCAATGCGCTCACCATTCAGGAAACCGGGACTTCCCGCATCGAAGACCGGATCCGGCTGAAGGAAACACGGCCATTCCGAACCGACTACCGGGCCTATTTGAACGCCAGCAAAAGCATCTTCAATAAAGTAGTGGGCGAGCCAAACTCCGGCGGATTTGAAGTTTCATTCGCGGCGTTCCTTGAAGCCGCGCCCGACGTGACCGCCTTTGCCAAAAATTATCTCGCTGTTGGTTTCAAACTCGATTACGTCAAAGCCAATGGCGACCTCTCCAATTACACGCCGGACTTCATCGTCCGCACCGCCGACCGCATGATCTGGCTGGCGGAAACCAAGGGCCGTGCCGAACTGGATTTGCCGCAAAAGATGGCACGTCTCAAACAGTGGTGCGCCGACGCCACCGCCGCCGAGGCCGCCGAGGGCGGTTCACCAAGCCAGCGTTACGATTTTGTTTTTGTTGACCAGACCGGCTTTGAGAAGCACGCGCCGAAGAATTTTGCCGCGCTCGCCGCGAGTTTCAAGGAATACAAGACCTGAACATGCACCTGATTTACCTAGATGAATCCGGCCAGACCGGCACGAACCTGCGGGACACCGTCCAGCCGGTTTTCGTGCTGGGTGCGTTGGTGGTACCGGAATCCTGCTGGCTCGCATTGGAAAAAGATTTGCAGGCCGCCATAGAAAAATCGTTTCCGACACCCTGTCCGGAAGACTTTGAGATTCACGCCACCGAAATCAGCAATCCGCGCCACGGCTACTTCCGGCAATTTCCGATTGCACATCGTCTGGAGTTCCGCGACCAATGGTTTCGCATTGCCCAAAAGCACTCCTTGAAATTTATCTATCGCGCCATTTCCAAGAAACGGTTCGCCGACTGGAGTTATCACACGTTCGGTTCCGGCGTGGCGATCAATCCTCACGTTGCCGCCTTCCCATTGGTGGCCCGCGTTGTGGATGATTTGCTCAAATCGCTTCACGGGTCGCCGCTCGGCATCTTTATCTCCGACGAAAATCGCGAGGTCGTTCGCGATGTCGAAAAAGCCATCCGTTTCTTTCGCGGCGCGGAAGGTGTTTTGAAATTGGGGCAAATAATTGAAAAAGGATTTTTTATCGAATCAGAGAAAAGCTTGGTCCTGCAATTATGCGACCTGTGCGTCTATAGCGCTCGTCGCAAAGAGGAAAAGAAAGCTGGACTGAAAATAAAAGCCATTGACGAAGGCGGAATCCCATTAATTGAGCCGCTCATACACGTCGGCGACGAGCGGCTTCGTGATGTCAATACGTGGTTGGAACAACAGCAAAAAAAGGGGCGGCCAGGGAAATAATCACGGAGTCGGAACAGGTCCGGCCCGCTCTGGTCGCCATGAACAAGATACCAATACCAAGCGCTTTGTAAAATGGAAAATTTGAACCTTGAATCCTTAATTGACCAGAAAACCATTTCGGAGCAGAAAACGCGCAAAAAACACAATGTTTACAGCACAAATCTTAATTGATGGTTAATTGACTGGAACCCAATCCTGACCATGCCACGTCCCGATTCCGAAAAATACGAACTGACCGACGCTGAGAAACGCGACCTCACCAAACTCATCAAGGAGGGCAAGCCGCTCCCGGAGAAATACCGGTTCATTCTTTTTGAAGACAAGCGTGAAGTGGAACTGGTCTGGAATGGCAAAACGCGCGAAGTCTGCACCACCATTCTTCCTTTCCAGACTCTCGAACACATTGACGAGCCGCGAAAGGAAAAGCGTGACGACGAGGAACTCGGCCTCGACACCGGCGGGCGGCAGGTCAAAGGCTGGACCAACAAACTCATCTGGGGCGACAACAAACTTATCCTGTCCTCGCTCAAATCCGGCGCGCTCCGCCGCCAGATCGAGGACGCCGGCGGACTGAAGCTCATCTACGTTGACCCGCCCTTCGACGTGGGTGCGGACTTCAGCATGGACATCGAGATTGGCGGCGAGACCTTCCACAAGGAGCCGAACCTCCTCGAACAAATCGCCTACCGCGACACTTGGGCGCGCGGCGCGGATTCCTTCATCGCCATGATTTACGAACGCCTCATCCTCATGCGCGATTTGATGCACAGCGAGGGCAGCATCTGAGTTAACTGGTTACTCAACTCAAAAACCCGAAGCCCTGCTCGAACGCATTCTCAAAGCCAGCAGCAACGAAGGCGATTTGGTGGCGGACTTTTTCTGCGGCAGCGGCACCACCGCCGCCGTGGCCGAAAAGCTCGGACGTAAATGGATTGCCACCGACCTCGGCAAGTTTGGTATCCACACCACACGCAAACGGCTCATCCAAGTGCAGCGCGAGTTGAAGGCCGCCGGCAAACCCTTCCGCGCCTTTGAAGTCCTGAACCTTGGCCGTTATGAGCGTCAGGCGTATCTCAACGTCGCCGGGCGGCTCACGGGCAAAAAGAAGGAGCAGGCGCTCGCCCGCAAGGAACAAGAGTTCCGCGATTTAATCCTTAAAGCTTACCGCGCCGAGCCGTTGCCGGACACAGGTTTCTTCCATGGCAAAACCGGCGGGCGTCTTGTTGTCGTTGGTCCGATTAACCTGCCCGTCGGGCGGTTGTTCGTGGAGGAAGTTGTCACGGAATGTCGCAAGCGCGGCGCGACGCGCGTGGACGTGCTGGCTTTCGAGTTTGAAATGGGCCTGTTCCCCGCAGCGCTGGAAGAAGCGAAACAAAAGGGCATTGACCTCGCTCCCAAGACAATTCCACCGGAAGTATTTGATCGGCGCGCCGTGGAAAAAGGACAGGTGCGTTTCCACGACGTGGCGTTTATCGAAGTCACCCCGCGTTTCGACAAGAAGGACAAACTGACTGTCGCGGTGGAGTTGACGGATTTCTCGGTCTATTATTCACAAGGTCTCGCGGACGCCATCGCCGCTGATTTGAAAGAGGGCAAAAGCGAAGTTGTTTGCGAACAAGGCAAGCTCATCAAATTAAGCAAGGACAAGCAGGGAGTCATCAGTCGCGACGTGCTCACGAAAAAATGGACGGATTGGGTGGATTATTGGGCCGTGGATTTCGATTACGAGAGCCGGAAGGAAATCATCAAAGTGGCGAAGAATCTCGGCGTGGAAGGCGCATTGCCCGGCACGGCGAACGTGGGCGAATTTCTCGACTTCGAGGAACGCTGGACTGGCGCATACATTTTCGAGAACGAATGGCAGACTTTCCGCACGCGCCAGTCACGCAATCTGGAGTTGACGACCGCGAGCCATATCTATCCAAAAGCCGGACGCTACATCATCGCCGTGAAGGTGATAGACATTTTCGGCAACGACACCATGACCCTCGTGCCAGTTACGGTGGGTTGACGGGTAAGCTGTTTTGTGAGATGCTCCCGATGCCTGTTCCACTTGGGAGCAGGGCTGAACTTGCCAAGTCAAGGTTTGCGGCGGCGGAAGCCAACGCAATGAATGATAAGGCAAAGAATCTGCCAGTTATCTGGACTGCAAAGTTTAGATGCACGGTGGCGTTCATTTGTTCATTATACAGCATGAAACTTGTCATGCGGCGTCAGCATCGGCATTGCCGTTAGCGGAAGAAAGGCCCGGTTGCCGGGTCGCCAAACTGGGGAGAGGTTTTTTGGATTAGCCGCCTCCTTCTCTCCCCAGTTGAGGCCAAATTGGGGAGTTCAATGAAGAATTTATTTGCCCGCCGTCGTTATCTCCACTTCGACGAACCATTGGCACCCAAGGATGCGAAAGCATTGGCTACGACACCAGCACGCGTTGCGAGCTGGGCTTTCATGCCGATGCTGCATTGGATATCGGAAGATGCGCGCCGCTGTGAGATTGGCTCTGCAAACCAAGCGAAGGGCCGATGACCTCCGGGCACAACATGGCGAGGCTAAACAGCCATTGAAACGGCGCAAATTGAACATCCGTTACAGCTACGTCGGACGACACAATTTCATCTCATACGCCATTCGCGCGGCCAAAAAGATGAATGAGCCGGCGATCCGACAGCAAGTGAAGCAGCATTGGAAGAAGTTGAATGCTGAGGTCGAAAAGGCTCAGGCGAAGATTGGGTCATAGATTCTGCCAAAACGTTCCGCACACCCGTTCACTCCTAATCTGGAAGGAAAAAAGTGGCCTTCGTTTCTACAGGCCGCTTTGCGTTGCAGCGTTCGGCCTGTGATTCTCAAGCATGGCCGGCGTTTTTCACGACGCTGGGTGAATTTCCCATGCTGGGCTGGGGCTGGCCGTTGATGTCGTCTTGGCTCCGGGCGGCGGCGCGTTCGAGGATTTTGCGATACGTGGCGAACGCGAGCAACGGCCAGGCGTTGCGATAGATGTCATATTTCAAGTAGAACACCTTCGGGAAACCGGTGCCGGTGATTTCGTTTTCCGTCCAGGAACCGTCCGCGTTTTGCGTGCGAATCAAATACTCGATGCCGCGTTTGAGCGCGGGATTGTCCGGGTCGTCGAACGCGCACAACCCCATGACGGCCCACGCGGTTTGTGAGGCGGTGCTGGGACCGCGGCCTTTGAAAACCGGATCGTCGTAGGTGTTGCAACGTTCGCCCCAGCCGCCGTCCTCGTGCTGGACGCTTTCGAGCCAGTCGCGCGCCTTGAGCAGCCACGGCTGGTTCAGATCCAGGTTCATCGCCCGCAACCCGCGCAGCACCTGCCACGTGCCATAGATATAATTCACCCCCCAGCGGCCATACCAGGAACCGTCCGCTTCCTGCTGCTCGCGGATGTAATCCAGCGCGTCGCGGATCTGGTGATGGTCCGGGTTCCAGCCTTCGTAACCGAGCAATTCCAGGATGCGCGCGGTGATGTCGGCGCATTCGGGGTCGAGCATGGCATTGTGGTCGGCAAACGGGACCTTTTCCAGGATGTTTTTGGTGCAATCCTTGTCGAACGCCGCCCAGCCGCCGTCCTTGCACTGGAACGTCATCATCCACCTCAAGCCGCGCTGGAAACATTCGTCGCGTTTTTTCGGGTTGTCCGTCGGGATTTTCCGCAGCGCGAGCAGCACCATCACGGTGTCGTCCACGTCGGGGTTCCACTGATTGTTGAACTCGAAGACCCAGCCGCTCGGTTCGATCCCGCCGGGCGGGACCGGGTTTTTGTGAATCCAGTCGCCGCGAAGACGAATTTCTTTTTCCATCAACCATTCGGCGGCTTTCTTCATCATCGGATGGTTTTCCGGAACGCCGGATTCGTGCAGGCAAATCGCGACGATGGCCGTGTCCCAGACCGGCGAGAAGCACGGCACGATGCGCACGCTGTCGGCGGTTTCGTGCTCCAATTTTTTCAACTCGTGCGCGGCGCGGACGACTTGCGGATGGTCGTCCGGATAACCGAGCGCCTTGAGCGCGATGAGCGAATTAAGCATCGCAGGAAAAATCGCCGCCAGCCCATCCGAACCTTCAAAACGTTCGAGCATCCATTGCTCGGCGTTCCGGAGCGCGCGTTTGCGGAAGGGATGAATTTTGTGCTCGGCGAACCATTCCGCGAATTTGTGCAGGCGGTCGAGCCACAGGAAAAAATTACGCAACGAAAGTTTTTCCGGGTCAGGCGCGAGCGCGAGGTCGCGTTCGTGAACGCCTTCGGGATAAAGCTCGTCCAGGTCCACCTCCACCGGGCGGGTGGGTTTGAAATGGTTGATGATGGCCAGGGGCACGAGCATGGCGCGCGACCAGTTGCTCATCTCCCAGAAATTCACGTGAAACCATTTGCCGATGAGAATGACCTCGCACGGAATCGTCGGGACGTATTCCCACGAAAAAAGCCCGAGCAGCGCCAGATACAATTTGGAAAACGTGTTCATCCGCGGCACGCCGCCGAGGTTGAGCGCCATTTCGCGCGCCTTCAGCAGGCGCGGGTCGGTGACGGGCACGCCGGCGAGTTTGAGCGCGAGATAGGCTTTGATGGTGGCATTCACTTCCGACGGGCCGCCGTAATAAATGTTCCAGCCGCCGTCGGACAATTGCATTGAGAAGATGTGATTGACCGCCTTGCGCTGCCATTCGGGATCCACCTTGCCGTTCCAATGATGATAGGCCACCGTATCCGAGACGATCGTGGAATCCACCATCAATTCGCCGATCCAGTAGCCTTCCGGGCGCTGCAAATGGAGCAGATTTTTCTGCGCCCGCAGAATGGCGGTTCCCAAATCTCCGGCAAAATCCGTTGGCAGACGGGTTGCCGAAGACGACTGCGCCGGTTGAACCCTTGAACTGCTTTCAATCACACGCCTACTGTGCGAATTCGCCCCAAAGCTGTAAAGTTTTAAGTGCCAGTCCGGGGAGCGCATCTTGCGGGCGTGTTGCCGAAAGGTTGGAGCGCGGGTTGTCTCAACCCGCAGCCGGTGGCTGGCGGCAGTGGCCGTGGAAATTTCTGCAATTTTGCATCCCGGACGGCTGCGGCTTGGGACAAGCCGCGCTCCGTTTTTAGGTCCGTTCTTTTGGGCAACACGCCCTTGACACTATGACAAGCCGGGTTGCATCGTTTCGGAAGGAACGCCGGATTCATCCGGCAGGACATTTAATCACGCGTGCCCGCTGCCGCATGAATGCGGCGTTCCCATCACAGTGCCCAAGAACGCCCCGGTTCACCCCAATCCTTAGCCAGCTGAACGATGGATGCACTGGAGGGTGAAGTTTTCCGGAGGGGATTTTGAACAAAAGTTGTGGCGGCAGGTCGGTAACACATGCCGGCGTTAACCAAACGTTC
>Ga0187852_1003396_pt1 | contig 11661 bp, 6 predicted proteins | sample June2016WEW_6_40_FD_134511 | JGI IMG/M metagenome (GOLD analysis project Ga0187852, IMG submission 134511) | Peatland microbial communities from SPRUCE experiment site at the Marcell Experimental Forest, Minnesota, USA - June2016WEW_6_40 | ecosystem: Environmental > Terrestrial > Soil > Wetlands...
CCGCTTGATCCGCCCGGCGTACGCTCCAGGTCCCACGGGTTCAGCGTGCGTCCGTGCAGCAGATTAGCCGTCTCGTAGGCCATCAAGAACTCCGGGCAGTTGGTCGTGCCCAGGATCAACGCGCCCGCCGCGCGCAGCCGCGCCACCACCACCGCGTCTTCGCGCGGCACTTCGCCCTTGTGCAGCAGGCTCCCGATCTCGCACTTGAATCCCCGCGTGGCGATCGATGACTTCACGGTCACCGGCAATCCGAACAACGGCCTGCGGGACCGCGTGCCACGCCACGCATCTTGCTTCCGTGCCCGCTCGCGGACATGCTCCGCATCGAAGTCGGCAAAAACATTCAACTGCGGATTCAGCCGCTCGATCTGCCGAATGTGCGCCTCGGCCAACTCCAATACGGAAATCTCGCCGGATTTCAAAAGCTCCAGTTGCCGCACCGCCGACTGCAATACTAAATAGTTCATAATTGTGCCTTTGTGAAAGTAGGAACTTCATCATCTGATGGCGTCGATGGCATTTGTTTGTAATCGAAGCGATACGACCGCACCGGCTCGCCCGAATCGAAGCGATCATTCCAATTCAACTGATAGTCCAGCGCATCCACATCGTCGGGAAACTTCTCGCTCTCCGGATACGGATAAGCGCTCATTTTATGAAATGGCAGTTGCGCCACGGTGAAGGGCGAAGCGTCCCACCAGTCCATGTCCTTCACGAATCCGTTGGCGTAGAAAAAATAGTCGCGCTTCCAGTACGCGGCGAGCGCGGGCAGTCTGGTCGCGTCAAACTCCGCGGCGATCTCCTCACCGCTGCCAAAGATCACATAACGGTCGTCGATGCTCTTCAGCAGCTCCGTCACATCGCCCATGCGCGTGTAGTTGCCGCGCTGATGCTGGAACGGTCCAGTCAAACTCACGCGGTCATAGTCGTAGTCGAGATCGCCTGGGCTTGCGCCTTCAATCTGCGTTGGGTAGCCGCGGAAGTGCAGTGTCGCCATCGACAAAGGGACTTCCGCAATGTGCGACTCGGCCTCGGCGTTGTTATCGATGAGCACCTGGTCCCAGTAAATTTCGAGATTGGTGACGAGACGGATGCGCCGCGTCCCCGCGGGCAGCTTGCCGCTGAGGTCCACGACGATGGTGCGCTCCAGTCCTGCTGGAAAGCCCACATCATCGGCAATCCGCTGCCATGAGCCATTCGGCGCCTGCGCTTCCACGTAAGGCGAAATCGGCGTGATCCCCGCCTGCCACGCGGCATACAGCGAAGTCGCGCTGAAGTAGTTCACATAGCCGGTCATCAGCAGCCGTAGCGGAGCATACTGTTTCACTTCGCCCAGGTCCAGCATGAGCGTGTGCAGGTTGGCAAAACCATCGTAGGGCAGCGGCGTGAAGCCGCTCGCGAACTTGTGATCGCGCCTGCTTAATTGATCGAGCACATCGCGGCCCTCGCCGTCCCACGCGCCCACGGGCAGCCGCGCGCCCGCAGTGGCCACCACGCGCCCCGAGGCGAACGGCGGATCGTCGAGGAAGCGTTCGTCGGGATTGACTTCCACATTCTTCGGATGATCGACCGCAACCAGCCGCAACTGATCGATATAGTTGACCTCCTCCATCGGCTCCATGAAACGCAGACTAAGTTTGCCGTTCACCGTCGCAACCTGCGCGCCGTCAATCTTGATCCACTCGCCGGGGTTGGGCGTGTTGCGCCGCGTCGGCGTGAACCAGTGGCCCACCACCGCCGCGCCGATCACGTCCGTCACCAGCTTGTACTTGTGCCCGTCCCACACAAACAGAACCGGACACGAACTTCCGCGGCGATCAACCTCCTTCATGGCGATCACCGGCTGATGCGGCAAGTCGATCTCGTCCTGCAACACGCCCGTTGGCCAAAGAATCCGCAGTAGATCAATTCCCTCCGCATCGCCAAGGCCGACGAGAATTTGCGGAGGCCCTTGCGTCTGATAGCCCGACGCTCCGGCCAGCTCCCACTTCTGCCAGTGGCCGTTTGTAAAAACCTCCACCTTCACGCCGATGGCTGTCTTGTTGTCCGCAAAGCCGGTCAGGTCGAGGCGCACAGAGTGATTCTTGTTACTGCCCACGTTGCGCAGCAGCACCGGCGGCGCGTTCAACTGCGTCACAATCAGGTCCGCCGCGCCGTCGTCCGTGAAATCGCCGGCAATTAGTCCTCGCGGGACAACTAAGTTCAAGCGGTCCAGCCCCAGCGCGTGACTCACATCCACGAAGCTGCCATCGCCGCGATTGCGGAAGACGCGCACTTGCGGGCCCTTCTTGGTCTCGACAATCGCCGCCAGATCAATCCAGCCGTCATTGTCGATGTCGATGGGCGTAAGGCCCCATCCCCTCAACGCCCCATGCAACGGCAACTCCACGCGCTCAAAACGGCGGCCAATATGATTCGGCCCCTCGACGTTACGCCACAGCGTCAATCCCGGCGCGTCGGCGTGAGTGACGGCGATGTCCATCCAGCCGTCCTTGTTGTAGTCCAGCACGGCAATTCCCACGGTCGCCCGCAGTTTCTCGTCTACATACAACGCCTGCGTCGGATACTTCCCCTCGCGCGGGTTCACATAAATCAGTGGCGCAGGTCCATCGCCGGTCACAGCAATATCCACGGCGCGGTCGTTGTTAAAGTCAGTGAGAATCGCCGCGTTCGTCTTCCCGCTCCCGCCAAATCCCGTCGGCTCGGTCCATTCAATCAACGTCTTGTTGCCGTTCTTGCGCCACACAACATTCGACTCGTCTCCTGGTTTGATTGGTGCGCCGGTCAGCAGTAAATCCAAATCGCCGTCGTGGTCGTAGTCCACAAACATAATGCCCGATGGCCGATTGCGCGGCGTAAGCCCAGCCTCCGCCGTCACATCCTGAAACTTTCCGTGGCCCTGGTTGCGGAAGAATAGCACCGCATCGTCCAGCGCAACAGCCAGATCGTTCAACCCATCGCCGTCATAATCACCCACGGCGCAGGCTACGGCGCGCCCCTTTGCCTTCAGTCCCGCCGCCGCCGCGTCCCACTCTTCAAAGCTGCCGTCGCCCTTGCTGTGCAGGACGCGGATGGCCTGCGCGCCCGCCTGCATCAGCACCAGGTCCATGCGCCCCTCGCCCGTCACGTCCAAGCTGCACGCGCCGCCAGTCGTCGTGAAAGCGGGCGCCCCAGGTCTCGATTTTGAGTCCTGGGTGTCTGCCGCAATCAGCGGCCACGCCACCATCTTCACCGGAATCATCGCGCGCTTGCCCGCTTCCGGTTCCGCCACCGGCGTATCGGTGGAGTAGTGCCCCTGTTCGCCGTAGGACAGTCCGATCGGCGCCCCGATCTTGGTGCTGGTCAAATGCTGGAAGCGTTTGAAGTGGTCCTTCGCCTCCGCGGTGCGGCCGGCGCGCTGCAACGCGCGCGCCAACTGAAACTCTGCCGAAGCGTGCAGCGAGTCGATCTCCAACGCTTTCTGGAAAATCGCAATGGCCTTGTCTAACTCCTTCATCTCCTGGTAGCAGACGCCCTCGAAGTAATAGGAATCCGAATCCCTTGGGTCGATCTTCACCGCCTGCTGGAAGCTCTTGAGCGCCGGCTCCAGCTCATTGCCCGCGTGCTGCGCGAGGCCCAGGTTGTACCACGCCTGCGCGTTGCCGGGGTCCAAAGCGATGGCCTGTTGCAGTGCCTTCTTGGCCTCTTCCAGCTTTTGCAGCGCCATCAGCGCAATGCCCTCATTGAGCGCCGCCTGCGCTAGCTTGGGATCCTTCTGGAACGCCTCGGCAAACGACGCCGCCGCGCGCTCCGTGAACTGCTGGCTTATCTCGGCCACGCCGCGATTGTTCAGCCGCACTGCCTCGGCGTCATAGCGCGCCTGCGCTCCAGCCACAGCTGCGGTTGTCAGAAAAAGAGCAAGGGCCAACGGCCCAGTCATTCTCATAGTTCTCATCCCCAATGCGGCTGGAATAACTTGACTTAAATGCCGCATAACCCTTCAGTGTATGCGAGCGTCCAGTATTGCCGCATCACAGCAAAGAATGGGCATTTGATGGCGTGCACGGTCGGGACGCGAGGCTAATTATACTTCAGGTGTGCTTCCGTCCCTCCAAAACTTCAACTGGCGCAGCTTGCTCGCTCGTCCGCAATTGCCGCCTGCTCCACCACACCTGCTGGATGCGCTGAAGATTGAAATCGGTTGCGAATAGCTCCTAAAGAGGTTTTAGGAGACCACGAAATGCTAGCATCTCAGCTTGCGGTGGGACTATCCATCGAGAACCAGGGCCGGGCGATTTAAATAGCCATCAGGCAAGCGCTACCGGGGTGCGATATACTCCGGTACGTAGTAGAAAAAGGAGGTTTCATGATGCGTAACCACGCAATTTTGAAGATGGCTGTGGCCGGTGCGCTGGCCGTGACGATGATGGTGGCACCGGGCTTGATAAAGGCGCAGCAGGGCGGCGCGACGATTCTGAAGCCGGCGGATACGCAGAAACTGTTGCCGGCCAGCGTGTACTACTGTGGGCAGCCGGCTACTACGCAGGTGCGCAACTCGGGCGGCGTGAAGTTTGCCGACGGGCACTACGTGCTGGCGACCCTGGTGGACACCACCGGCTACTCGGCTGCCGTGGCGTCGAAGTACCAGGCTTACTTGATCGTCGAGGTTCCCATCAAGTTGGGCGGGCACAGCCTTGCCGCGGGCATCTACGGCGCGGGATTCGTCGGGGACAAGTTCCTGATCACCGACGTGGGCGCGCACGACGTGCTCACGGTGAACGCGGGCGAGGATGCGGGACTCAAGCGGCCCATGCCGCTGCAGGTTGTGGCCGACCCGACCGGCGGCTTCCGGCTCTATGCCGGGCGCCAGTATGTGATCTTCAGCCGGTAGGAGAAGTCGGGTCGGTTGAGAGCCAGCCCTTCGAGTCAGCCTAAAAAACGGCAGTTGATTCACTGCCAGATGAGTCTTTGTCTTTAATTGCAAGTGTTTGCAAATAGGGTACATGTCTTCTATTTGGTGAATTGCGTGGCAGTTGAAAACCCGTGCAGGTCTAGCACTTAACGGTCACCCTGAGGGTCAATTGCCGCTTGTAGGATCAGCGGGTCTCCCGGTTTTTACTCCGCCCTTTCGACTCGCCAAGTCCAAAGGCAAGAAGTTAGGGCAAGCGTCACTGGCAGGGCAATGCGGAGGAGCAACCGGCGGAATGCGGCGCTGCCACATGCGGGGACGAGAGAACATTTTCAAGCGCCAGTTGACCCATGTGAGCGCCTTCAACCTGAGCCTGGTCATGCTCCAGCTGCTGGGTGCGGGCACATTGCGGGAACTGAAAAACCGGGCATTAAGGCTTGTTTTCGTCTTATCTTATTGTTCAACTGCCGGTATCGGACTGATAGCCTCATCGAACCCCGCACGGACTCAGTTCTCGCCCATACCGGCGCGTACCTCCCCGTCAAGCCACACTGCCCCTCAACTGGCGTTCAGGTACTAGCGCCACAGGTTGTAAGAATATATGGGTAGCTTAAACCAAAACTAGAAAGCGGTTAGAAATTGGCTAAAGGAAGAGTATTGGAGATTAAGAGACGCGGCAATAAGGCCATAACCGTAAACGCAACCGTGGATCCCGTGGATTTCCTTATCGAGGAAATTGTCAAGATTGCAAAAACCAACCCGTCATTGAAAGATGCATCTTAGCCCATCCGGCATTGGCCTTTTCTTCCTAAGCCCCATTCTAAATATCTACCAGTTCGAACGATGAATATCGGTTCCGCGCGATTCTTAGTATTACTCCTGAAAAACGTCGATTGCGCCTGCGATCGATTCCCGAGCGCAGGCCGTCGGATTCCAGTCTACATGCCGACTTTCCGGTACCGATCAGTCCTTAACAAGGGAATTGGCAATTCGCAACAACCGAGAACTCCTCCTGGCGACATCGGTGTTTACCGATACGAATCCAAAACTCGGCAGCCAACTGTATTGTCGTTATCTGGGATGAATGAATTGAAAACGCCCGGTCGACCCATCGATGTAGTTGCGATCTTCGCTCTGGCGCTATAGGTGACCAACTGCCACACCAGTGCGTCCGCCACTGCGCCAATCAGGGCAACCGCCAGGTCAAGCCTTGCCCTACGCGTTCAAGCCAACAGCCGCACCAGCGTATCGATGGCGCCCGAGATCGCTACGGTGTCGAATCCAAAAAGATGCCCGTCCAGAGCTCCTGTCAGGGTCGCCTTCATCACATCAAAGTCAGGTCGTATGATCGATTCTCCCGAAGCACCGACCATCCAGCCGTCCGCCGAGTCAAGCAGAGATTAAGGTGGCTTTCGATAAATGCACGGGGAGAATGCACGCGCCCAGAAGGCCCGCTTCTGTCCCAAGTTTGGCAGGCAATACTTGAGTGCCTCCGCCTGGCATACCGCTTGAAGCAGGTCTACCTGGCACAGTGAGCGCGAAGACATAACTGCGCCGCTCCAATTCGTCAAACAGAGACGGCGACAGGAGGTTCCATGAATTTGCGACTCCTCCACCGATGACATAGAGCGGCAAATTGAGAATATTGATCAGGCCGGCTATGCCGATTCCGAGGGCTCGTCCTGTGTCGGCGTAGATGTCCAGGGCATCCGGATCACCCAACCGCGCGGCCTCGGCAAGATCGAGGGCTGTCAACGATGTATGGTCGCCTTTCAGCAAAGCCAGCCCCGGTGCTTTGCCGGCCCCAATCAGACGCTCGGCGGCGCTCACAAGAGCAGTCGCGGAGGCGTACACTTCCAAACAACCTGTGTTGCCGCATCCGCAGGCAGGGCCTTCGGGATGAATCGTCAGATGTCCGGCCTCGCCCCCCATGCCGGTTGCTCCGTGCCACAGCTTTCCATCGAGGATGATGCCATTCCCCACGCCGGTGCCCAGTGTCAACATGCACAGAGATTCGACGCCGAGCTGCTTGCCCAAGCCTAATGTGTATTCCGCGAGTACAGCCACGTTGGCGTCGCCCTCAACCGCAACCGGCATACGCAGGCGCTCTTCCATTTCTGCGCGCAAGTTAAAACCGTCCCATCCGGGAAGATTGGGCGGGTGATGAAGCCGTCCAGCGGGAAGCTCAAGGGGTCCAGGCGATCCCACACCAATGCCCAAGAGTTTGCGGCCATCCGAGTATTGGTCGAGCAATTGGAGTATGGCGCCACACATGTCATCGACGACCGCCCCAGGGCCAGCCTCAAGACGAGTAGGCAGCGCGATAGAGCGCAGAATACCAATATCCGGCGTGTATGCCGCAATCCTCAGATTAGTTCCGCCAAGGTCGATGCCGATCGTTAGGACGTGCCGTTTTTCCAGGGCCATCTCAGATCACCACAGATACTCAGATGCGAACACGAACTCTACATAAATTGGCCTTGCACTGGCAATGCCGATGGAAACAGAGAAATACTCTCATGCATACATCAGCAATCACATTGCAGCACTGTCAAATTGCTTAATATGGAAACGATACCACACCTACAATCATAACACAATTTGATTCGACGCTGCATGAGGTTTGGAATGCCGCGAAGCCGGACAAACCGGCTCGCGGGTTTCCCGAAAAGTGTAGCGCCGCCGTTAGCTTTGTCGCTGGCCGCAAAAACGTTATGAACGGCCATAAGCTTGAGTGGTCTCAGAACCGGCCTTTTTCTTCTGCCAGAGACTAATTTCTGCCATGAGCAACTTAACTTTTCAAGCCCGTCAGCATAAACTTGTTATGTAGGGACGACCTTTACCGGAACCGCAATCAAATGTCGAAGAATCGTACACATCCAACTCTCAGCCAAGTTGCCCGGAAAGCGGGGGTAGGGACCACAACTGTGTCCCGTGTCATCAATGGTGGCGATCGTGTGAATCCAAAGACATTGGCCCATGTGCGGCGCGTGATCGAAACATTGGGTTATATGCCCAATCAGGCGGCACAGACCTTAAAAGGTCATCGCACCAAGACCATCGGCCTTGTAGTTCCCAGGATCGCCGATCCCTTCTTTTCAAGTTGCGCGGAAGCCATTCAAGCCATCGCGCGCGCCAATGACTCACTCCTGATCGTGACTGTAACGGCCAACGATCCACGCGCCGAGATCGACAATCTGAAGGTGCTCGTCCGCCATCGAGTGGATGGCCTGATCATTGTGCCGGCCAATTCGCAGAGCCCTGCACTGCGCGAGTTGCTTGAACGGGTCGCCATACCGGTGGTGGCCATCGACCGCCCAGTCGCCAATTCTGCGATAGCCGCCGTGGTGGCCGACAACCTAAAGGGCGCAACAACGGCCACCCAGCATCTGATCGATCACGCTTACAAGCGGATTGTTTGTCTTACAGGTGAAAGCACGTTGTACACGATTCGCGAACGGATGAATGGTTACAGCAAGGCAATCGAATCCGCGCGGTTGACCCCCATCTTCGACACCTCAATCAAGGACTATAAGTCGGCCGAATACGCGATCAAGAGCCTGCTCGACGGACAGAATCCGCCGGATGCCCTTTTTACGACCAAGAACAGCACCACAATCTATGCCTTCGAGGCGCTGCAGCGATTCAACATTCCCGTGCCCCAATCCATCGCCCTGTTAGGCTTCGACGATTTTGAGCTCGCCTCGACGGTACGTCCATCGATCAGCGTGATCCAGCAGCCGGTAGAAGAGATCGGACGCCGGGCCGCGGAGATTCTCTTCGAGCAATTGTTCGATGAGCGCAAGACCGGCTTGCCCCATTCTTCCAAACATCCTCAACAAATCAGGCTGCACACACGTCTCATCCAGCGCAGTTCCTGCGGGTGTACTCCGCCGATTTCCTGAAGTTACAAGAAAGCGCGGATACAAAGAAAGCTGTTTACACAAAAGATCCCAATGCTGCCATTGAGTACATTCCCCGCATCCGGTGCAGGTTTCTGCACCGGATGCGGGGAAAGTTTGCGACTCAAAGCTGGCTCAGCAGTTTATTAGAAAACCAGCTTAAGAGCAAGTTGGAGCGTGCGCGCGCCATTGTTCTGATTGCTGTTCTTCGTGGCCGAGATGCTGCTGAAGCCCGTTGTGTTGAAGTTCAACGAGCCAGGCTGAGCGAAGGGCGGTGTGTTGGTGGTGTTGAAGGCTTCGGCGCGGAACTGCAGATACGACGATTCCGTGAATTTGAAATTCTTCAGGATTGACGAATCCAGATTGGTGAAATGCGGTCCGCGTACCTGCTGGATGCCGCCGCCAAGCGGGGAAATATCAGACTGCCCGATGGTGGTAGCCACGGGCGGCTGAGCGAACGCGCTGGGGTTTAGCCATTGCGTGAAGTTATGCGGGCCGGTGTAGAGACCCTGGCCGGACACCACGTTGGCAGCGCAGCCAAAGTCGGCAGACGTCGAATTCGGGCAAGTGACCGTGAACGGCTGTCCGCTTTGGAAGGTATAGAAGCCGTTGATCTTCCACCCGCCCACGATGAGATCCGCGACCTTGCTCATTGAGCCGCCGAATTGGCGACCACGGCCGACAGGCAGGTCGTAGGTTCCGGCCATGTGGACGAGGTGGGTGGCGTCGCCGTCACACAGGGCGTAGTCGCCCTTGATGCCGAATCCTGGCAGCCACTGGGCGCGGTAACCAACATTGTACTGCCCGTTCTGCGGCGGGTGCTGGTCGCCCAGGCACTTGGACCAAGTGTAGTTGGCTAGCAGCGTAAGCCCATAGTTCATCTGGTGTTGATACGTTATCTGCATGGCGTTGTAGCTGCTGTTGGCGTTGGTGGTTTCGTAAGTGCTGTTCTTGGAGAAGTACGGGTAAGGAACATAGTACTGGACGTTGGAGGTGGTGGGCAAAATCTGAGAGGGGCTGTTCGTGTTCCCCAGAATATCCAGGTGACGGCCCTGGGTGGCGACATATCCCACTTGGATCGCGTCGTGGGGCGTGAACTGATCCTCGACGGTCAGGTTCTCCGTCTGCACCAGCGGCGTCTGGTAGTTGTTCTGGCGGGCATCGAATGGAAGGCCCAGATAGTCGGTACCGATGTATTGACCTCCGACGCAGGAGTTGCCGGACGGGCAAGTAACTGTTGCTGCGTACGGGGTCGGGCTTTGCAGCACGGACGGACTCTGGAAATTAAAGACGTTGAAGGCCGTCTCCATGGTTGCCGCCTGACCAGGAGCCAGCAGCAACGGGTGATTGGAATCGGGTGCGGGGACGGTCTGGGTGTAGACGAACGGGTAGTTGAATCCCAGCGTGCCACCGTAACCGAGATTGGCCAGCGCTCCATAGGCTGTGCCGAATCCTCCGCGCACCACAAGCGTTGGCCGGAGCTTGTATGCAAATCCGACGCGCGGCGCGTAGTCGTTCTTTGGAGTGATACCAGTTGCAAGGCCGGCGTTGCAGGCGATGTTGACATTGCTGAGGGCGGCCACGGTATTGAAGATCGTCGCCCGCGCTACCTTGCATCCCTGACTGGACATTTCGTAGGTTGCGGTGGGCCCGTTGCCGCCCGCAGCGATAAAGTTGGCCTGGTAGCCGCGCGTCTCGGCATAGGGCGTGAAGAGATCCCAACGCAGGCCGAGATTCAGCGTCAGCTTGGTATTCACCTTCCAGTCATCCTGGAAGTAGACGCCAATGTACCAGCGATGATCGTCGGTAGCAGCGATATTGGAGCCGGAGAACTGATTCATACCGCCTACGTAATCTACTCCTGTCGCGCCATTCGGCGTGACCAGCGAGGTGATCGGCGAAACCAGAATATCGCCGATGCCGTTCAGGCCGGTTCCGCTCTGGGCGATGCGGTTAGGAACGTCGGTATACATGCCGTTGAAGCTGAAGTCGCCGCGGCCTTGCGGCGGCTGCGAAATATTAGCTTCCATGTCATCCACATCGATTCCAGTCTTAAAGGTGTGGTTGCGCCAGACCTTGGTGACTGCATCCACGCCCTCCAGGCTGTAGACGGTTTGAATGGTGGGCGTGTAGTTGCCTACGCCGATCCCGCGAAGACCGGCGATGTTCATGTATGGGAAACCGCCATTGTTGGCCACCTGCGGAATTCCCTGGATGCCGAACTCGAGAGGAATATTACACGAACCTGAGGTCACAACTCCCGTACAGGCTGTGCTGCCGATGACGTTGCCGTAGATGGACTGTTGAAACTTGTCGGCGTGCACCATGCCCACGTGCATATCGTTGGTAAGTGTGGGAGTGACGATGCGCGTATAGCGGCGTCTTTCTTCATGTATCTAAAGCCGAGCATTCCAAAGCCAACCAAAGCAGCCCCTACTGGAATTCCCAACCATGGTCCGGCCGGGTCGGCATCAAGAGAGTCATGAAAGCCCGCATGTTTGCCCGAGAGGATGGCAATATCAATGGCTTCATTTTTCAGGAATCTGTTGCTGTCTTCCAGATACACAATGCGAAAGGTGCGCCCGTCGAAATCCGCAGGAGTGTCCCAATCGGGAAGAATGATGTCGGTTTCAATGTTGACGGGATTCCCGTTTTCAGGCACGAAACGAAAGCCATAAAAACTGTTGTTTCTACCCTGTCGCCGCTCCACATGGTCATAAGCCTTGCCGACCGCCGTAATCCGGGTTGCGAACGACGGCGCGGTCGAGTGGGACAAGCCGTACAGGCACGCGACGACTCCCAAGACCAGGCAAAGCCACCATGCAAGAGGTGGAATGCACGCTCTACGTTTGGCCCCGAGGGGGAAGAAAA
>Ga0187852_1003397_pt1 | contig 11660 bp, 10 predicted proteins | sample June2016WEW_6_40_FD_134511 | JGI IMG/M metagenome (GOLD analysis project Ga0187852, IMG submission 134511) | Peatland microbial communities from SPRUCE experiment site at the Marcell Experimental Forest, Minnesota, USA - June2016WEW_6_40 | ecosystem: Environmental > Terrestrial > Soil > Wetlands...
GCGCAGTACGGCCAGCTCATTGCGAATCTGGTGCATGGCCGGCCAGATGTAATCGAAGAACTGAATCTCGACCACCGGCTTCATGCCGCGCAGCGCGTAGCCCACGGCGCGGCCCACGATGTTGGCCTCCGCGAGCGGCGAGTTGAATACGCGCTCCGGGCCAAACTCGGTTTGCAGGCCGGCTGTGAGCTTGAAGACGCCGCCCTTGCCCTTGCCTTCCTTGAGCGCCTCCGCGCGGCTGGCGTCGGCCACGTCCTCGCCGTAGACGACGATGCGCGGGTCGCGGCGCATCTCGTCGCGCAGGCAACTGTTGATGAGGTCGGCCATGGTGTGTGCCACGGGCTTCTGCCCGTTTTCTTCCGCCGCGAACTGGGGCTGCTCGGTGGCAAAGGCGGCGCGCGTGGGATCGAGATCCTCGGAGTAGACGTGCCGGGTGATGCTCTCCACCGCGGGCAAGGCCGCGTGCAAGGCGCGCTCGGCGGCCGCGGCGGCTTCATGTTGCAGGGCGTGCTCCAATTCGTCTAGTTCCGCGGAAGCGAGGACGCCGTCCGCGATCAGGCGCGCCCTCATGCGGGCGATGGGATCGCATAGAGCGTCGGCCTCGCGCTCGGCGGCGGAGCGATAGAGCTTATCGTCGTCGGAGAGCGAATGCGAGTAAAGCCGCACGCAGTGCCCGTGCACCAGCGCCGGCCCACGGCCCGCGCGGCAGTGCGCGGCCGCCTGCTCGAAAGCACGCAGGCTGGCCACGGGATCGTTGCCGTCGATCTCGGCAAAATGGAAGTGCGGGAAGTTGGCGACCAGGCGCGAGATGTTTCCTCCCGGCGTATTCACCTCGACGGGAACGCTGATGGCGTAGCCGTTGTCCTCGACCATGAAGATCACAGGCAATTTCTGGTTCGAGGCGGTGTTCATCGCCTCCCAGAACTCGCCCTGCGAGGTTGCGCCCTCGCCCACGCAGGCCAGCGCGACTTCGTCGCCGCGAAACTCGACGTCGCGGAACTCGCGATAGTCGCCGGGCTCCTTGAGGGCCGCTTCGGGATGGCGGCTGAAGTAGCGGCCGGCCTCGGCGCAGCCCACGGCGTGGAGCAACTGCGTGGCCGTGGAAGAGGAGCCGTTGACGATGTGCAGTGCGCGGCTGCTCCAGTGGGTCGGCATCTGGCGGCCGCCGCTGGCCGGATCGTCGGCCGCGCCTACGGCCTGCAGCAACATCTCATAGGGCGTGACGCCCAGCGCCAGGGCAAGGGCGCGATCGCGATAGTACGGAAAAAACCAGTCGTAGCCGGGACGCAAAGCCAGCGCCACGCCCACCTGCAGCGCTTCATGGCCAGCCGCGGAGAGCTGAAAGAAGATCTTTTGCTGGCGCTTGAGCAGGATCTCGCGATCGTCCACCGCGCGAGAGAGGAACATTAGGCGGTAGATTTCGATCAACTGTTTTGCGCTCGGCTCGCCGGAGGCAGGCGACGCCTGCTCGCGACGAGCCCTGGAAATAGCCACTTCCATTCCGGTCGACTCCCAGAACTGAATTCCAGACAGTTCCAGTCTAAATTGTACCAATGCGCTCAATTAGGCGCCGGTCAAAATACCAGGCCCCGGCAGGGGAGGCGCCGCTCCTGATGAAACGGAAGCGGCGGCTGTGATCACTGTGCGGGCGGCTGATCCGCTATGTCGAGCATTCTGGCTTTCACACGGCGCGCAAGTCTCTCGATTTCGTTCAATTTCTCGAGCTGGTCGGAGGTGAATGAACCCGGCCCCTCTGCGGCGACCTCATCGTTCAGCTCTCTAGCGAGTTTGAGGAGCTTATCGCTATCGGCGACGATTTGCTTCTGGCGGTCGACATTGATGGCAATTCTCTGCCGCTCGGTAGTGACGCGATCTATATCTGCCCCGTTCGAAACAGCCGGGTGTGGGAAGTCATGCTGAGTCCGCTCGGGAAACCCAAAAGGGTTGGCTGCACTGGACTGCGAACGGTCCGCCGGTCCGCACATCAGGACCAGTACTCCCAAACCCAAAACGGCCGTGGGGCGGACGTGTGCCCACCAGTTTCTACAGTTTCGTAATTTTCTCCCGGCGTTCAGCATGGTGAATCATCCCGGCCGCACTGCACACGGCCTGCATTCGTCCCTTTAGTTTGCCGTTCTCACTTTGTGGGCCAGTTTCTCAATCTGAGCTGCCCTGCGAACCACCCCCACGGACAGCTGGTCTTTTGTGCTCTTGTCGACCGCCGCCTTGAGATCCGTCGCCAGCTTGAGCAGGTCGGCGCATTGGCGCGCGATTTGTTGCTGGTGCGCTTGTTCTTCGGCGCTCGCGGTGCGCGGATTTGATTGTTGGCCGGCATGAGTGGCTGGCGCGCTGGCGGTTATTTGAGGCGCTGTGGCGGCCGGAGCCGGCGCCGACTGGGCATGACCGCACCACAAACCAGCCGCCGCAACCGCTATCGCCGCGCAACAGGCCAGCACACAGACGCAACCGCGAAGCCACTCCTGCGGCCTCCTGGGTGCAACGCAATGCAGGTTTTGCCTCGACCTCGGCATGGGAATCAAGATGCGCCGGAGAAAGCTGGGGACGATTCGGCCGGCCCTGCGCACAGTCTAGTCTAGAAAGAGGAGTTTTGGCATGAATCTTTTTCCGATGCACGCAAGCCAAATCCTGGCAATGCGTTGGGGACTATTTCAGGAAGGCCGGTTCCTGGGCAAAGTGCTCGACGAATGGACTGTCGACAGCCAGGAGTTCATCCACACTAAGCTGCCCAAGCTGATCGTGATTGCCATCATCGCGCTGGTCTTCGGCCGCATCCTGCGCCTGATCACGTTCCATATGACGCGCATGGCCGAGCAGCGAGCGGGCGGGCCGGGACGCCTGGCCGAGGTGAAGACCATGGCGGGCGTCATCCGCGCTACGGGACTGGCGGTGATCGGCCTGATCGCGTGCTTCATGTCGCTGGACATCATCGGCTTCAATCTCGCCCCCCTGCTGGCTTCGGCAGGCATCGCCGGCATCGCGATCGGCCTGGCGGCGCAGACCATCGTCAAAGACATGCTGAACGGGTTTCTGATCCTGATCGAGGGCCAGTACAGTGTCGGCGACACCGTGCGCGTGGCCGGAGTCAGCGGGGTTGTGGAGGCGCTGACGCTGCGCCGCACCACGGTGCGCGACGCCGACGGCACGCTCTACGTGATTCCCAACTCACAGGTGACGACGGTGGCTAATCTCAGCACCGGCTACAGCCTGGCGACTGTGCATGTGAACGTGGATTTCTCAGCCAATCCCGATCAGGTGACGAAGCTGCTCCAGGAGATTGCGATGGAGGTGCGGACGAGCGGCGAGTTCCGCGATCTGTTTCTCGATGACCCGCAGGTTCTGGGCCTGGACGCGGTGAAGGGCTCGCAGATGATCTTCACGGTGTTGTTCAAGACGCGCGCCAATCAGCAATACGCGCCAGTGCGCGAGTTCCAGCGGCGCGTAAGGCTCGGGCTCGAAGAGAACCATATACTCCCGGGCGATCCTATCCGGGTATTCCAGCCGCACAGCGACGCGGATGCGGTCAACGCGCCTCGCCAGGTTGAGGAGGCGCCAACGCCGGCGCACGATCCGACCACGATCAAGCCGCAGGAGAGTAATCCGTTCAGTGGGGAATAATGGCGGGTTTCAAAAATGCCGCTCGACCGACAAAAGGCCATCGTTTGCCGCGGCGTGAGGGATATAGTGGGTGGTAATTGGGGGACGATATGACAATTCTGGGCTGGAGTTCTTCTAAACCCGTGCAAGGACCGCCGCTGAGAGACTTCCTCTATGTCGACGAAAAGCGGCTTGACTCCTACATGACGCAGATCAAAGCGCCCACCCCCGTTGATAAGGTTCCGATTTGGGAAGGCGAGATCGGCATTACCGGTCTAAAGGTCGCAGGCAAGCAGCAGGCAAGCGTACGCACGCGCAAGAACGAAGAGGGTGTAGAACTGCTCCTCGCGCATTTGCGGAAGAACGATCAACTGACCGAAGGCCGCATTCGAGAGGCAAACTACTTCAACCACCCTCCTGTCTTTCGCATCGAGACTTGTCCGGTGGTGAGCGTCACGATTCCATTGTCCGGTTCGCAGGAGAGTGGGGCGGATGCAATCACGCTGTGGGTTTCGAGCGACGAAGCGAATGAGGCTGGCCGGCTCTTTCTTCTTGAGGACTCCAAGAAGGGCGATGAACCGGGATTCGGCGCGTCCTCGGCTTACAGTTCCCTGCTGCTGATCTACAGGGAGGTGCTTTCCGGGGCGAAGAAGCAATTCTCCGGGACGCCGCGATACAACGAGGGCCTTGTGGCCGAGTTACGACAAAAGGAGCTCGAACGCGTACAAAGACAGTTCCGGGCAAACCGGCTGAGAGACGAGGCTGAGCCATACTCCCGGCGCGATAGGTTCGACTCGATGTCCTCAGATCCGGAAGAGCTTTTCATCGAGGTCGATAAGCGCGTCGATAAAGACCTGGAGATGCATTCCCCGCTTCATAATCCGAAAGAACCGGAACTGCAACGGCGATTTGCCTTGGAGCCGGTTCGAGTGTTGGAAGAGATGGGCGCCAGGATTGGAGGCCGGAGGATGGTCGAGACACTCTATCGGTTGCGAGAAGTTCACGCAGAGCGGCTTCCCGGTGGGGCGCGTCTCATGATCATTACATTCGGCTATCCGATCTTCATTGTGACCGCTTGAATGCCTGGCGCTAAACCATCGGCTGCAACGCCTTCAGCAGGTCCTCGCCCTTGGTGATCGGCGGCAGGCAGGTGCGGCCTCGGCAGACCATGGCGAAGGCCGCAGCTCCGCTCGGCCGCGGGACCTGCAAGAGGGTTTCTTCGAGCGCTTCAGGAAGCTCGCCGGCGGCGAGCTTCGCGGGGGCGATGCGCAGCACGGTTTTGTTGACGGCAAAACGCGCCAGGGCCAACGCCTCAAGGCGCTCCGCATCCGGGCCCGAACCCACAACGACCACCTGCACGGGATCGAGCAGGAGCCGCTCCACCGCGAGCCCATAACTGCCGGCGTAGAGGCCGAAGTGCTCCACAATGCCGGCGAAGCTGGCCAGCGCGTCCTCGGCGATCTCGCGATACTCCTTGCGCCCACTGAGCGACTCTAGGCGCAGCAGCGCCGCGGCCGCCGTTGGGTTGCCGGACGGCGTTGGCGAATCCTGCAGGGGCTTGCGCCGCGCCGATAATGCGCCGAGCGGCGTCTCGCCCGGCGCAGCCGTATCAAAGAATCCGCCGCCCGCCGCATCGTGAAAACGCGCGATCATGGCGTCGGCGAGTTTTTGGGCGGCGCGATAGTAGCGCATCTCGCCGCTCGCCGTCCAGGCGTCGATGCAGGCGTGAATCGTAAACGCGTAGTCGTCGAGCGTGCCGGGGAGTTTCTCGGCGGGGGGCGTTGGCTCCGGACTGTCGGCGTAGGCGATCACGTGGGCCAGCGTGGCGTCGCCGTCCCAGGCCTCCCGGAGCAGGCGGTCGAGCGTGAGGAGGGCGAAGTCTTTCGCCCCGTCGATATGCAGCCCGCGGGCGGCTTCGAGATACGCCGTGACCGCCATGGCATTCCAGCCGGTGTAAAGCGTGCGATCGATGAAGGGCGTGGGGCGCAGGGCGCGCGCGGCGAAGAGCTTCGCTCGGTCCTTGTCTCGAATGGCTTTGAGCAATTCGGGGGCCGCTCCGGTTTCCTTCGCCATCTCTGCCAGCGACCGGCTAACGTGCAGTACATTCTTCGCCGGGTTGTGGTGCATGTCGCCCAGCTCGCCGATCTCCCAGTACTTGGCGGCAAATGCCAGCTCCTCGGGATCGAGAACCGCGCGCGCCTCGTCGAGCGTCCAGGTAAAGTAGTCGCCATCGTCATCGAGGCCGACGTCGGCGTCCTGCGAGGCAAAGAATCCGCCGCGCTCGCGGTCGGTCATGGTCGCGTCGAGCCAGCCGACGATCTCGCGCGCGGTCTCGCGGAAATCCTCGCGCACGAAACTCTGAAAGCCGTGCACATAGTTGCGCAGGAGTTCCGTGTTGTCGTAGAGCATCTTCTCGAAGTGCGGAACCCGCCAGCGCTCGTCGACGCTGTAGCGATGAAAGCCGCCGGCGAGCTGATCATAGACGCCGCCGCGCGCCATCTTCTCGAGTGTCGTCGTGAATGCCTCGCGGGCGCGTTCGTCGGCGCGGCTCAAGGCGATGTGGAGCAGCAGGTCGAGCGCCGCGGGATGGGGAAACTTGGGCTGTGCGCCGAAGCCTCCGTTACGGGCGTCGAACTGGGCGACGATCGAGGCCGCAATTTTCCCGGCCAGATCGAGTGAAACATTAGAGCGGGCGGAGAAGCTCTCGTTGTGCTCGATGGCGGCCATCACGCTGGCGGCGGTTTCAAGAGCCTCGTCGCGGCGCTCGCGCCAGACCTGCGCCATGGCCTCTAAGACGCGCCCGATGCCCGGCCGGCCGTAGCGGTCGTCGCGGGGAATGTAGGTGCCGCCGAAGTAGGGGCGGCCGTCGGGTGTGAGAAAGGCTGTGAGCGGCCATCCGCCCTGCCCGCTGATGGCCGAGACCGCCGCCTGATAGCGCGCATCTACGTCGGGCCGCTCGTCGCGATCGACCTTGACGGCGACAAAGAGCCGGTTGATCAGCGCGGCGACTTCGGGGTCCTCGTAGGACTCGCCGTCCATCACATGGCACCAGTGGCACCAGACCGCGCCGATGTCGAGCAGGATGGGCTTGTCTTCTGCCTGGGCGCGTGCAAAGGCGGCCTCGCTCCACGCATGCCAGTGCACCGGCTGATGGCGCGCCGAGCGCAGATAGGCCGAAGCGGAGTGTTCCAGTTGATTGCCGGCGGTGGGGGAAGCGGGCTCTTGCATGGGCTGAGAATAACAGGGTTGGGAAAATGATCAGCAAAACCGGCGCAGAAGAGCCGCGCGTCCCGGGTCCTGCGATGGGGACCCGGGACGCCACGAAGCTTCTGCGGCGCCGTTCAGTCTTTCGCGAGCTCGGTCTCGATGGCCGCGATCAGTTCGGGAGCGTCGGGCGCGGTGTTGGGCGAGAAGCGCGCCGCCACTTCGCCGGTGCGGCTGACGATGAACTTCTCAAAGTTCCATTGCAGCTCGGGCGCAGGGTTGGCGTCGATGTTGTGCTGCTTGAGGACGGCGGCCCATCCGGCGGGGTCGCCCTTGGCCTTGGGCTGCGCCGCGATCAGCGCCGCATAGAGCGGATGCTTTGCCGGGCCGGTGACGGCGATCTTCGAGAACATGGGGAATTTGACGCCGAAATTCATGGTGCAGAAGCTCTGAATCTCCTGGTTGGTGCCCGGCTCCTGTTCTTTGAAGTCGTTGGCGGGGAAGCCCGCGACCACCAGTCCCTGGCCGCGGAGCCGCTCGTAGAGATTCTCCAGGCCCTCGTATTGCGGCGTCAGACCACACTTGGACGCTACGTTGACTACCAGCAGCACCTTGCCTTTGAACTCGGCGAGCGATGCAGGCTCGCCGCTGATCTTTGCGATGGGGATGTCGTAGATAGATGAACTCACGTAAAACCTCCTCTTGCTTTACATCGTAACAAGGCGCGGCGGCAGGTTTCAGGCTTGAGGTGTCAGGGTTCAGTAGTTGGGAGGTTCGCGTCGCTTGCGCGATCCGCCGCGGCGGACGGGTTCGCGAGTTGGCAACGAAAAGCCCGGCGCGGGGCCGGGCTTTTGGCGGTTCGAAACTCAAGCAAAGCTTAGAGTTTTTCGTAGAAGTCGCACGCGGAACACGAGATATAGACTCCGCCGGGGACGCCGCGCTCGCGGTCTTTGACGCGCTTGACGATGCGCGTGGGTTTGGAGCACTTGGGACAGTCGGTGGACTTGGTGGTGTCCATCATCTTCTTGCGATCGCCGGTCTTGGCAATTTTGGCCATGGGTAGGGTGGTTCTCCTTCTTAGGGTGTCTCTGCACGCACGGGCAACGGATTGCCCGCGGCTTCAACGGCGCGGCCGGGGTTCGCTTGCCGGCGCAAAATGCGGCTCGGGACGAACGTGACTCGCTGATCCCAGTTTATACGATGCGGCGCGGAGAATGCGTGCGGACGTGGATACGGCGCTATTTGCGCAATGCCCGAAGGACCTTGGCTGTGGTCACCACCTGGCCCACGTGCCGCAGGGTGTGATCGGCAACGTGAATCAGCGCACCGCCAATGGAGGTGGGCAACTGCTTGCGGCCCACGAAGCGCGGCGTGTCGAGATTGGCTGTGGCCAGCACGCGAATGCGCTCGGCTGCGGCGGTGAATGAGGCTTCGACCTCGGCAAGCAGCTCAGCCAGGGACTCCTGCCTGCCTTCACTTCCCTGCTCTGCTTTGAGCGCGTCCAACTGCCCGGCGGTGAGTTGCCGGCCTTCGGCGTAGGTGAGAATGCGGTCGGTGGAGCGGGCGATGTGGCGCAGATGAAAGGCGATGGGCGTGAGGCCGAGCGGCTTCGAGCAGACTTCATCGTCGGTGAGGCCGGCGGTCCATTTGGTCAGGTCGTCGAGGGCGAGTTCGAGGGCGTGGAGAACGGCGCGGCCGGCGGAGGGAACGTCGGCGTGCGTGCCGCGGAGCCAGGGTTCGATGTAGGGGGTTGGGGAAGCGCTCATGGCCGTAGTTTAAAGCCGCGAATCGGCCATCCTTCGGCTCCCTGCACTACGCTCCGGTCGCTCGGGATGACGGCTTATATGTCTTGGTTCGTAAGCCTTTTGTCGTATTTCTTGATGAATTCGATCGTGTTCTCGTATTTCACTTTTTCTGCGGCGGGTGCAGTTTTCAGCATTTCATCCAGATCGCCGAGCAAGGGGTTGGAAAAGTTGGCACTGCCTTCACAAAACGTATACGCAAAAACATCCGAATTGAATATTGAATGCCGTCTCAATGGAATATCCCGATTGATGTAATGATGGTGCAGTGGATTCAGAGAATACTCGGACACCTTTCTCGTTGCAGAAGGCGTCAACAGAAGTCCCAGCCAGTTCTGATCTTCGCTATACTCGTAGCTTTCGAGAAACGCCTTCCCCATCAAAATTTTCTTTTCATGCCCGAAGATCAATCCGCCAAAAGAGATTGCGCCCCGGACAGGAAGTTTAATGGAGATACATTCACGAATAAACTGCTGTGCGACGCATAATATCGAAGAATAATCCTGAGCTTGATCCGACTTGGAATAAAAGATAAAAGTATCTGCGTAAAACAAGTAGTCAATATGCTCGCGGTACAGTGGAGAGAAGTTTTCTATAGCATTAAGAATGTCGTCTATCTTTGACTGCGACAGTACAGTCTTAAACTCCATCCACCCTTGGTTCAGGAGTGATTTAAACCCAAGAATATCGAAGTGAGCAACCCAGCATTCGTGCGTTTCCCCTGTTCCAGCACAGGATTTACTCCTTGAGTGCCGCTAGGACAAACATGTACAACAGTCAACCAAAAATATGCGCAAGACCAATTGCGGATTCCCCAGGTTAACTCTCGAATCTGAGAAATCTGCAATTGTCAAAGATCGCTAGTTAGTGCTCTTCACCCTCACCACGGTGATCTTTTCGAAGCCCTCTTCGAAGACCGGGGGTTTGAGTTTTTCGGCCATGCGGCGCATGACTTCTTCGCTCACCGAGCGGTCGCGCTGGCGGTTGCGCTCCAGGCAGACTTCGAGAGGCACGTCGAAGAAGACGGCCTGCACCTCGTAGCCGAAGCTCTTGGCCATCTTGATCCACTGGCGGCGCTCGTGGATGGAGAGGTTGGTGGCGTCCACGTAGTTCATGGGCATTTTGGCGATGAGGCGCGCGCGCAGGAGCGAGCGGAGCGTGGAGAAGACCAGTCCCTGGTAGCGCTGCTCTTCGACATCGTCGAAGAGGATGTTGCGCAGCAGGTCGCTCGAGAGCGGGGTGATGCCGCGGCGGCCGAACCATGTGGTTTTGCCGGAGCCGGGCATGCCGATGGCCAGCACCACGTAGCCCTTGGGGATCTGGCCCTGGGCGTTGGGCTTGGGGGTGGCGATGGCCGGCATCTCCGGCTGGGTTTCGACCTCGAGGCGGCCGGAATCCGGCGGCTCATTCCACTCTTGCTGCTTCGCAGGCCATTGCGGCCGCGGGGGCTGCGAGGCATGCCGCGGGCGCGGGCTGGGGCTGTGCGCCGGAGCCGCGTCGGGATAAGCGGGAATCAGCGGAGCCAGTTGATTCGCGGGGACTTCCGCGCCTGTTTTGCCGGTGGATTCTGAGGTATTGGGACCGCGTCCGGAGCGTCTTCTCATGGTGCGTTCAACCCTTGCCGATCACTTTATCTACCACCCGAATACCATACCGGACACGGGCGCTGCAAATTGTGTGCACTCCGTCACATACAGTCTCATCGCAGAATCTTCATCCTAACGGTAGGGAATCGTGTGCGCGGGACAACGCGGCTCGCACTTTATAGCCCTCGCCCGCAATGTTACGATCAAGGGTTTGGTGGAATTCAATTTGAGACGCCGCACCACCCAGTTTTTTCAATTCAAAATGGCTCATCCACAAAGAAGGAGAAACGCAATATGGCAGTAAAGGTTGGAATTAATGGCTTCGGCCGCATTGGACGCAACGTTTTGCGCGCCGCGCTTGGCAACAAAGAGCTCGATTTTGTCGCCGTCAACGACTTGACCAGCCCGGCTACACTGGCCCACCTGCTCAAGTACGACTCGATCCTGGGCAACCTGCCCAACGAGATCAAGGCCGGCGAGGACTTTATCTCGGTCGATGGCAAGAAGATCAAGGTGTACGCGGAGAAGGATCCCGCGAAGCTGCCCTGGGCTGACAATGGCGCGCAGGTGGTGGTGGAGTCGACCGGCCGCTTTACCAACGCGGAAGACGCCAAGAAGCATCTGGGCCCGACCGTGAAGAAGGTCATCATCTCGGCGCCGGCCAAGAACGAGGACCTGACGATCGTGATGGGCGTGAACGACGACAAGTACGATCCGGCCAAGCACAACATCCTCTCCAACGCAAGCTGCACCACCAACTGCCTGGCCCCGGTGGTGAAAGTGGTTCTAGCCTCCTGCGGCATCGTTTCCGGCATCATGACGACCATCCACAGCTACACCAACGACCAGGTGATTCTGGACTTCCCGCACAAGGACCTGCGCCGCGCCCGCGCCGCCGCGCTATCGATGATTCCTACCTCGACCGGCGCCGCCAAGGCGCTCAAGCTGGTGATCCCCGAGACCGCCGGCAAGCTCGACGGCTTTGCCATCCGCGTGCCCACGCCGAACGTGTCGATCGTGGACCTGACCTTCATCGCCGAGAAGCCGATTACGGCCGAAGCTCTGAACGCGGCATTCAAGGAAGCCTCGGAGGGTTCGCTCAAGGGCATCCTGGGCGTCGACGAGAACCTGCTGGTCAGCTCGGATTTCAAGGGCGACAAGCGCAGCTCGATTGTGGACACGCCGCTGACCAAGGTGGTGGGCCAGAGCGTGAAGGTGCTGAGCTGGTACGACAACGAGTGGGGCTACTCGAACCGCGTCGTCTACCTGATCGGCTTTTTGGCAAAAAAGGGGCTGTAACGGCAGTTCTCAGTTCGCAGTTCACAGTTCAGCGCTGGTTCAGCATCCGCGACTAAGAACTGTGGACTGCGAACTACGAACTGACCATCGTTCGCTGTCATCTTAAGAAAGGCATCATCCATGGCCAAGCTCTCGATTAAAGACATCGACCTGA
>Ga0187852_1003399_pt1 | contig 11659 bp, 10 predicted proteins | sample June2016WEW_6_40_FD_134511 | JGI IMG/M metagenome (GOLD analysis project Ga0187852, IMG submission 134511) | Peatland microbial communities from SPRUCE experiment site at the Marcell Experimental Forest, Minnesota, USA - June2016WEW_6_40 | ecosystem: Environmental > Terrestrial > Soil > Wetlands...
AGCAGAAGGCGGTGCTCAAGATCGTGCGCAACCTGGCCATCTTCAATAGCGCCGTAATCCTTGCCATGGGCGCATATGCCTATACCCATGCCATGCGGTGGAGCGAGATCGTTCCCCTGTTGCTCACGTCGATTCTGGCGGCCATCCCCGTGGCATTGCCCGCAACATTCACCCTTGCCGCGGCAGTTGGAGCCCGTGCTCTGGCGAAGCTGGGAGTGTTGCCCACACGGCTCACCGCCGTGGATGAAGCTGCATCGATCGATGTTCTGTGCTCGGACAAAACAGGAACTCTCACCCGCAACGCGCTCTCAGTAACCAGCGTTCGCCCCATGCCCGGCTTCGACGAAGCCCGCGTTCTCGGATTGGCGGCACTGGCAAGCTCCGAAGGCGGTCAGGACCCCGTCGATCAAGCGATCCGCGCTGCCGCCTCGCACAAGCCGGCATCGGATCTACCAAAGCTGGCGACGTATGTGCCGTTCGACCCAACCAAGAAGACCTCAGAAGCAACCGCGACAGATGCAAATGGGGGCGCAGAGCGCATCATTAAGGGCGCTTATACTGCGGTCGTTGCCCTCACTGCTCCGTCGCCCGCTGCGGCTGCGATGGCCGGCGAACTCGAGAAACAAGGCTTCAGGGTTCTGGCAGTAGCCGCGGGGCCCACGGCGTCCGCAAGAATCATCGGCATGATCGCCCTCAGCGACCCGCCGCGGACTGACTCAAGCTCTCTTATCTCGGAATTGCATACCCTCGGTGTGGCCACGGTCATGGTGACAGGAGACGCTCCGGCCACAGCGGCAATCGTCGCTCACGCAGTTGGATTGAACGGCGCCGTTTGCCCGCCCGGAAAACTTCCCGATGCTGTCGAACCAGCGGATTTCGCGGTCTTCGCAGGCATTCTTCCCGAAGGCAAGTATGACCTCGTTAAGGCATTCCAGAAGAGCGGCCATGCAGTCGGAATGTGCGGAGACGGAGCCAACGACGCTCCTGCGCTCCGCCAGGCGCAGATCGGCATTGCCGTATCGACCGCAACCGATGTGGCAAAATCCGCTGCCGGCGTTGTTCTCACCCAAGCTGGCCTCGGCGGCATTGTGTCCGCTGTAAAGGAAGGCAGGATTACATTTCAGCGCATCCTCACCTATACCCTGAACTCGGTTCAGAAGAAGATATTCCAGGTTCTCCTCCTGGCGGTTGGATTGGTCATGACTGGGCACGCGGTCCTCACACCCATGTTGATGGTCATTGTGATGATTACCGGAGACTTCCTCGCCATGTCGCTCACCACGGACAGAGTGCGGCCATCGAAGATGCCGAACTCGTGGGACATCGGCAGAATTACCGCCGCTGGCGTCATCCTCTGAATCTGCTTCCTTGCGTTCTCCACGGCCATCCTGGCAATCGGCAAATTCCAGTTGCATCTCGGCATCCAAGCCCTTCAAACGCTTTCTGTGGTCGGCATTGTCTTTGGCAGCCAGGTTACGACGTACGTCATTCGCGGACGCCAACATCTCTGGGGATTGCGTCCCAGCCTGTTGCTCGTGCTTTCTTCCGTGGTTGACGTTCTTATCATCTCAACGCTCGCGGTCTTGGGAATCGCATGGCGCCATTGCCCATCGCGGTCGTCGCCTGCGAGTTTGCCGCGGCGATCGCCTTCGGCGTGATCTTGGACGTGGTGAAGATTCCCGTCCTTGCACGCCTCCGCATCGCCTGAGTCGGCATGAACGTGTTCCTCGCAGACTTGCAGAGTCCTCGGGTGATTGTGCTCCGGTGCACCTCGGCAGCCCGGTTCGCCGCTCTTTCCCGGTTCAGCTCAGACAAAGCTCTTTGTGCTCGAATCTCAGACCACTTTCCGGCTTTTGCTCCGGGCTTTAGACCAATCTTGATCTGAGCAGAACAGTACAGACACAGGTCTCAACCGAACGCGACAATAGGAAGTGCTTGAGTGCAACTGCTCTCAGGCGTGGGGTAGTCTGCCCCTGATGTGACGCCGATTCTCCCTAAAGCTGCTCGGACCTGCGTTGCCGATGCCAGGATGCAAGTTGGGCTCAGACATTCCTCTCTGAAGCTCTTCTTACGCAGTCCTTGAAGGATTCGCCACAATCACCGGTCATTTCCAATCGAAGTGGCTTTATCCTGGGCATTCATCCACCACACCGGGCAAACCGTTTAGATCGGAGCTATATTTTGAAGAACAGAGAAACCCAAAAGTTTGACTGCGCCGCTTTTCTTGCCAACGCCGGCCTTGGACGGAAAATCGTCGAATTGGAGCCAAAAGAAACTTTTTTCTCCCAGGGAGATGAGGCCAACACCGTCTTTTACCTCCAGACAGGCCGGGCTAAACTCACCGTCGTCTCGCAGAACGGCAAAGAGGCCACAATCACGCTCCTCTCTGCCGGCGACTTCGTCGGAGAGGAATCGCTTGCCTCCATTCCTGGACTGCGGTTGGCGACCGCCTCTGCCGTCAACAACTGCGTGGCGCTCAAGATCACCAGGAACGAGATGGCCCGCGTGATGCATGACGAACCTCGGTTCGCTGACTTATTTCTGAAGTTCATGCTGGCCCGCAGCATGCGAACCCAGGCAGATCTTGTCGATCAGCTTTTCAACTCCAGCGAAAAACGTCTGGCGAGGATTCTTCTGATCATGGCGGAATTTGGCAAACCCGGCGAACGGGATACCTTCATCCCCCCCATTTCACAGGAAACACTAGCCGGATTGATCGGCACCACGCGGTCCCGCGTCAGCTTCTTCATGAATCGCTTTCGTACTCTCGGCTATATCAAATACAACGGCCGCATTCAGGTGAATAGGTCGCTGCTCAATGTGGTTCTTCTCGACCAGTTGCCAGAACACAACGCCCAAAAGCCACTTCTTCCCATAGCCGGAACTGTTGAGCGTAACCTTTCAGATGTAGCGGCTGATTGAGAAGACTTAGCCGGATTCTTTGGCGAATACCCTAATGCTCGCTTCTGCGCCATTGTCAATTGTTGAGTAAGCATGGCAGCACAATTCCTTTTGGCCATGTGCGTCTTTTTGCTCAGACACCGGCGTTGCCGACTGCTAAATTCGAAAATGTAAGGGCAGATAGATGTCGGCCCCGACAAAGTTACGGGCATTCATGAACGAACTGAACCCCTTATGGTGGCTGTTCGATCCGGGTTGATCTTTACGATCGGGCAGCATCCCACGCAAGACAGCCAACCGCAGACACCTTAAGGGGGTTACATATGCGCGGACTCAAAACCTTATTCGGTACCACAGCATTGCTCGCGGGCTTGGCCCTTGCGCCAGCGGCTCACGCACAAATCGTCGTCGACATCGGCATTCAACCTACCTGCTCCTACGGCTACTACGACTATGCGCCCTACGCCTGCGCACCTTATGGCTTCTACGGGCCGGGGTACTTCTACAACGGCATCTTCCTGGGCATGGGCCCATGGGCTGGCTGGGGCTATGGCCACGGCTGGGGCGGCCATCGGTTCAGTGACGGCGGTGGCGGAAATTATCGCGGCGGCGGAGGGGCCATGGCCAATCGCAGCAGCTATGCACGCGGCGGCGGAGCAGCACGCGGCGGAACGCCAGTTCGCGCCGGCGGTGGCGCCTACCATGCGAATGCAGGCGGTTCTCGTGCCACGGTTGCCAGTCGTGGCGGCAACAATGCTGGAGGAGCGCATCCCAGCGCATCCCATGCGGCAGCGCCTCGTGCGGCAGCTTCGCATGCCAGCGCACCGCACGCAGCGGCGGCGCATGACAGCGGCGGCGGCGGACATGCTGGCGGCGGTGGCGGCGGCGGACGCCGGTAACCTATAGCTGCTGAATCAGGCGGCGGATGATACAAGGAGCGGCGGAGCTTAAGATATCCGCCGCTTTGCATTTCTGGTAGCAATTTGCGCGCTCACGGGGCGCTCACGGGGAATGAGAATCTTTTTTGCAATTGTGAACAAAGGTGAACATCCATGGCACTCGCCATTCTGATAAACGAGCATAGAGTATAGTTCCACGCCGGGAGAAGTCCTTCATGGCACCAACCGCGTTGGCCAAGAACAATTGCGACCTCGACCCAGGGAAGTTCCTTGCCTATAGCAGGAGCGGGCTGCGAATTTATAGCTCATTCCTCAACGTCGTTCTCCACGACTAGGTTCTGCGCCCCAATCCCATCAGCAAAGCTTCCGGGCAACGACAAGCAACGGCTTGCTGTTCGCGAGACCTCTCCCGCTGCTGCCGAGACGCCTGCTGCTCGTGAACGGTGAGCCGCGCGATATGGGCATTGGCACAGAGGGAACCATCATGCTAGAATGCGGCCGAAGCTTGAACCCTAGGCCAAGCCGATTTGAATCGAAGGAGCGCTGCTATGCCCCGCGCCAAGCCAACGCCCAAAGTCGCCCGCACCTCGCTCGCCAAGGTCCCGACAGGAATCAAGGGACTGGATGAAGTCACAGGCGGAGGCCTGCCAAGAGGCCGTGTCACGCTGGTGTGTGGCCGTGCGGGATGTGGCAAGAGCTTGCTCGCGATGGAATTTCTGATGCACGGCGCGGTTCAATACGGCGAGCCTGGCGTATGCATGAACTTCGAAGAAACCGAAGACAAGCTGATAGCCAATGTCGCGTCGCTGGGTTTTGACTTGCGCGATCTTACCAAGCGCAAGAAGCTGTTGGTGGATTACGTTTCCATTGAACGAAACCAGATTGCCGAGACTGGAGAATACAATCTCGATGGCCTGTTCATCCGTTTGGCCCACGCTGTCAAAGCGATCAAAGCGAAGCGCGTTGTCCTGGACAGCGTCGAGGCGCTTTTTTCCGGAATAGCGGACTCATCGATACTGCGATCTGAACTCAGCCGGCTCTTCCGCTGGCTGGAAGACCAGCATCTTACCGCGATTGTTACCGGGGAAGCTGGAGCCGACACGTTGACCCGACATGGGCTGGAGGAATACGTCGCCGACTGCGTGATCTCACTGGACCATCGGGTAACAGAGCAGATTTCCACCCGGCGGCTGCGAATCGTCAAGTACCGGGGTACTTCCCACGGTACCGATGAATATCCTTTCCTGATCGATGAAGACGGCATCTCGGTGGTGCCCATCACCTCTCTCGTACTAACTCATAAAGCTCTCACGGACCGCGTTTCGACGGGAATTGCCGCCTTGGACGAGATGATGGAGGGTAAGGGGTTTTTCCGTGGAAGCAGTGTGCTGGTAACCGGCACGGCGGGAACCGGGAAATCCAGCCTGGCGGCGAACTTCGCCAGCGCCGCCTGCGCCCGCGGCGAACGCTGCCTGTATTTTACTTTTGAAGAGTCTCCCAGCCAGATTCTCCGCAATATGCGCTCAGTTGGCCTTGGCCTGGAGCGATGGGTAAAAAACGGCTTATTGCACTTCAACGCGATGCGGCCAACCAGCACCGGCCTGGAAGGGCACCTGGCCATTATTCACAGGCTGATCTCCCAGCTTCGACCAGGCATCGTGGTCATCGACCCGATTACCAACCTGGTTTCGGCCTCGGGCAGTTATGATATTAAATCGATGCTCGTGCGCCTGGTAGATTATCTAAAGATGGAAGAGATCACATCGATGTTCACGAATCTGACATTCGCGGGAGACCCTCAGGAGAGAACCGCGGCGGCCGTTTCCTCTCTCATGGACACCTGGATTGTGTTGCGGGACAGCAAACCCAATGGCCGGCCGAGACGCGAGCTTTACGTTCTGAAATCCCGCGGCATGGCACATTCGCGCGAAGCACGTGAGCTCATCGTGAGTAAGAGAGGCCTCGAATTGGGCATCGTGGTGGAGGGGCACCCGCAGGCCACGACCGTTGAAAGCCCAAGTGCGGTCGTGGCGGACGGTTAGCAAGTTTGGCCCATGTGGGCCAGAAGACGAGCATGGACATGAAAAAGAGTTCAGCAAAGAAGGGTCCTGCCAAGGCTGGCGGAAGCGACTTTTACCGGTTGCGGCTTTACATCGCGGGCCAAACCCCTAATTCGGTTACTGCAATCGCCAACCTCAAGAAGATTTGCGAGGAAAAGCTGAAGGGCAAGTACCGCATCGAAGTTGTCGACTTGCTTGAGAAGCCGCAACTGGCCAAGGGTGATCAGATCATCGCCATTCCGACCCTGGTGAGAAGGCTCCCGCCGCCGGTCAAAAAAATCATCGGAAACCTCTCCAAGACCGAGAGCGTGATGGTGGGGTTGGATCTTCAACCAGTACGCTGAAACAAGGCTCAAATAAAAGATGCCCAACAAGCGAGCGCATTTTGATGACCGAGTACTCCAAAAAGGGCTGCCCGGAAACATCGGTGTGCCGCGAGGAACTCGCGGAAGCCTCGGACCCTCTCTACGCAAACTGCCGTCATTCGCTCCTTTGGATCAGGGGAGAACGCTCCGCGCGCGGCTGAAAACCGCGGAGGAAGCTCTTCGCGCCATACAGTTCGGCGAAGTGGATGCTTTGATGGTTTCCCGCCGTCGCGGAGTGCAGGTGGTTTCGCTGAAAGGCGGCGAACCCGCTTATCGCATGCTCGTGGAGGCCATGAGCGAAGGCGCGGCAACTCTGTCGCGAGATGGCGCCGTGCTTTACTGCAATGGCAGGTTTGCGGAAATGATCTGCAGGCCGCCGAGGAAGATTATCGGAATTGAGGTGCAGTCGCTGCTTGCTGAAGCAGAGCGAGACAGATTTCAAACTCTGCTTACTGATGCTCGGAAGGCAACTGCGAAAGGCGAATTCAACTTGGAGTGCACAGATGGAACTCTGACTCCGGTCTATCTGTCGCTTAACCGGCTTCGTGGATTCAAGGGCCAGGCCCTGGGCATGGTGATCACCGATCTGAGCGAACAAAAACGCAAGCAGGCCGAGGAGATCAAGCAGGCCCAAGAGTTGCACAGGCTCCTCCTGGAACGCACGCTTTCGGCGCAGGAGGAGGAACGGCGCCGTATTGCGCGCGAATTGCATGACGAAGCCGGCCAGTTGCTGACCGCCCTTTTGGTTGGCTTGCGGACCCTGGAAGACGCCCGGAAACTGGCAGATGTTAAGTTACAGGGACAGCGGCTGCGTGAGATCACCGCTCAGGCCATCGACGAGGTCGGCCGGCTCGCCCGCGGGCTTCATCCAACGGTGCTGGACGACCATGGCCTGGGCGTTGCGCTGAGCCGATACGCCGCCGAGTATACAAAGACACACAACATATCTGTGGATCTCACACTCAATGAGATTGACTCTTTCAGCCTGCCGTCAGGGGTCCAGATCGCGTTGTATCGCATTCTCCAGGAAGCCCTGACCAACGCAGCCAGACATTCGGGAGCCAAGGCGGTCAGTATTCGATTCACCGGTTCGGCCAAGTCTGTGGAGGTAGAAGTAATCGATGACGGATGCGGCTTTGACGCCAAGGCCGTGGCCGTCTCCTCGCATCGCCTCGGGATTCAGAGTATGCGAGAGAGAGCGGCAATGTTGGGAGGAACGGTCAGTTTCATTCATCAGCGCAAGGGAACCAAGATTCTGGTGCAAGTCCCACTTGCCCACCAGGACTTGCAGCCCTTGCAGGGTCCGAGGAGCACTTGAAATGCCGGCGCGAACACACAAGATCAGAGTCATGATCGCGGATGATCACGCGATTCTCCGCGCCGGACTGAGGATGCTGGTCAATGCCCAGGCCGATATGGAAGTGGTCTCGGAAGCTCCCGACGGAGAGAAGGCAGTTCAAACGGCACGGGAAACGAGACCGGATGTGGCCTTGTTGGACCTCACCATGCCTCGGGTTGGGGGAATGAAGGCTCTGGAGCAGATGGCGCGAGACTGCCGCGAAACCCGGGTGCTGGTCCTCACCATGCACGATGACCCTGCTTACTTAAGATCGACACTGGCTGCCGGTGCCTCTGGCTACCTGCTGAAAAAAGCGGTGGATGCGGAGCTGCTTGCCGCCATACGAGCGGTGCATCGCGGAGGAATCTTCGTGGATCCGCGTTTGGCCAACGTTCTCGTCCAGGATGTGCTGGCGAAGAGAAGTACAAAAGCCCGTTCCACACGACCGGCAAATATCCTTAGCCACCGTGAATTGCAGGTGCTAGGACTCGTGGCGCGGGGTTACACTAGTTCAGAGATAGCGAAACAGATATTTGTGGGCGTGAAGACAATCGAGACATATCGTTCACGTCTTGCCGATAAGCTTGGACTTCGGACTCGCAGCGATGTGATTCGCTTTGCCGTGCAGATGGGCCTGTTGACCCCGGAAACGCTGGAGAACGAGCCGGGCGGCCCGGCTCGGTAGGATTGTTGTTCCAGACCACCTTTCTGACCCAAATATGTCATTTGCATGCGCCTCTTGTCAGGGTTTCCCGGACAAAGCCCCGCATTATTAGCAGCATCCCCGATATTCACATTGTTTCATTTGCCGGACACTATGTGCAGTCTGCGAAAGTGTAGCTTCCCGATGGGCTCAGGTCACAAGCTGGTCATGGCTTTCGAAGAACATATCGATGAGAACGACATCAACTGCCCTCCGTTTGCTCTTGTTTTCTAAAGCACTCCCACCGTGGTCTCCGATCAACCCGCCGCAGTCCACGTCACACACGGAAACCACCTCGAAGGAGGTTCTATGTTAATGACCGATGTGAACAAATCGACATTCGACTCAGCCGCCTTTCTGGCGCACGCTGGCCTCGGTCGAAGAATCATCGCCGTGAAGCCGAACCAGACATTTTTTACCCAGGGAGATCCGGCGGACTCCGTCTTTTATCTCCAGAGGGGCCGGGCAAAACTCACTGTGGTCTCGCAGAGCGGCAAGGAAGCCACCATCGCGCTGGTCCCCGCGGGCGAATTTGTGGGCGAGGGGGCGCTGGCGGCCGTACCGGGACTGCGTTTGTCCACAGCTACCGCCCTTACCGCCTGCACCGCGCTCAAAATAAGCCGGGCAGAGATGATCCGCATAATGCACGAGGAGCATAGCTTCTCCGACCTGTTCCTGAAGTTTCTGCTGGAGCGCAGCATGCGCATCCAGGCCGATCTGGTGGATCAGCTTTTCAACTCCAGTGAAAAGCGGCTGGCGCGGATTCTGCTGCTGATGGCGGAGTTTGGCAAGCCGGGCGAGCCGGAACAATTCATTCCCAAGATCTCGCAGGAGACGCTGGCGGAGATGATCGGCACCACGCGCTCCCGCGTGAGCTTTTTCATGAACCGCTTTCGCAAGCTCGGCCTTGTCGATTACAGCGACCGCATCCAAGTGCACAAGTCGCTGCTTAATGTGGTCCTGCTCGATCAATTACCCGTGCGCAGCGCTGAGAATCCGCCGATTGTGTCCGTTGCGTGAGCTCCCCGTCGCGATTCCCAGGAGTCCGCCACAAACACAATTAAAATCTCTTTGCTTCAGGTTATGCCCACACGCCCCGGAGATATTCAAAGAGAACGTCCCAGCGTTAAGGAGCGGGACAGTGAATTGAACCAGTCGCGAATCAGTCTACCGGTAAACTCCCAACAGATAGCACAACCTTAAGATCAGCAGCACTGTGCCTAGCCCTATGCCTGCCCCTTCGCTGGCGCCCCACCGGCCGTATCCGTAGTAGCCTCCGCCGCCGCTTTTGGTGGGGGCGCATGTAAAGGAATGTCGCAGTTGCGACGCTATGAACGCTGTGCAGTTTTGCTCGGTAGCCGTAGGACGGTGAGTGATCTTGAAGTTAAGGCTAATTGCAACGAGAACCCAGCGCTTAGCTCACGCCGGGGCCTTATTAGAATCGAGAACGTTGACCAGCGACCAGGGAGTGCCAGCCAGATCAAAGTGAAACTCTCCCTGTTGATCGATGACAAGCTTGCTTGCCGGATATCCATATTAACAGAGCTCCGGCCGCGTTCGAGATGGGGTTACTTACCTCGCTACGTCACTAATCGTTCGCCATTGGTCTACGCGAAAAGTTCCTCATGGCTGGACCGCCGATCCAGTTCTGGATTTGAGATCACCCGTAAAATTCAGCTGCTTCGATCCAACGGGCCGTATGTCGCGAATCATAGCGGGTACCATCACCATCTTTAAAATGCCGTTCAAGGGAATGGTACGTTTCGCACGGAGGAGGAAATAGGGCCAACATTCAGCGAATCCGTCCAATGCTTTGTGCATGTGGACAAAGGGCCTGAGCGTCGTCTGGCTGGGAAGCACAGAGGCCCACGGCGGACCGTGGGCCTCTGTCGTTACGGATGGTGCTTCGACGTTACTTGCCCTTTGGCTTAGACTCCTCCTTGGGCGCAGGAGCCGCATGTTGCGCAGGCGCAGCGTGTTGCGCAGGCGCGGCGTGTACGGGAGGAGCCGCATGTTGCGCAGGCGCAGCATGTTGTGCAGGTGCGGCATGTTCTGCAGGCGCGGCGTGTGCGGCAGGCGCAGCATGTTGTGCAGGAGCAGTGTGTTCCGCTGGCGCGGCGTGTGCGGCAGGCGCAGCATGTTGTGCAGGAGCAGTGTGTTCCGCTGGCGCGGCGTGTTGCGCAGGTGCAGCGTGTTGTGCAGGCGCGGCGTGTGTGGCAGGAGCCACATGTTGCGCAGGTGCAGCGTGTTCCGCTGGCGCGGCGTGTTGCGCAGGTGCAGCGTGTTGTGCAGGCGCGGCGTGTGTGGCAGGAGCCACATGTTGCGCAGGAGCAGCGTGTTCCGCTGGTGCGGCGTGTGCCGCAGGAGCAGCCTTTGGCGCAGCAGCCTTCGGTTCGACCTTTAGCTTGGCCTCAGCCTTCGGTTCGACCTTTGGCTTGGCTTCAACCGCCGGCGCAGCGTGCTTTTCCACGGGTAGCGGCTTGGCCGCGACCAGCGTCTTCGGGTGCCCGCCATTGGCCTTGGCAAAAGAGGTCTTGTCGGTCCTGGCCGTAGCTGCGTGCTGCGTCTGGAACGTGGTCGGCGCCACATGCGGCTCGTGTTCGACCGCCCGCTCGGTAGGCGTGGCCTGGTGCTGAATACCGTGCGGACCGCCGTTATACGCCACGTGATTGGGGTTGGCCACGATGCCCCTCTCCACCACCGTCCGGTCGATGTACGTGGTGTGGATGATGGTCTCATTCACATGCACAACCGCGGTGTTGTAGGCAAAGGAGCCGCCCCGCCACTCGCCGCCGGCAAAGCCGATGCCGCCGTAGCCGAAGCCGTAGTTCACTCCCCCGTAGTAGCCCACGTGCCGGCCCCAGTAGCCCTCATGGAACCTATAATGGCCGTCTTCCCAACCCCAATAGTGGGGCGTCCACAGCGCGCCTTCATACGGCGCCGGCACCCACGCGCCGGGTACCCAGTAGTAGTCCCCCTCGTCATTTGAATAAGCCCAGTAGCCGGGGACCCACATCAGGTTGGGTTGCGGGCATATGGGTTGTTCATAGACCGGCAACTCGGGCGGAGCAAATCCGACGCTGATGACGATTTGTGCGTGTGAAGATGCCGGAATCACCGATACGAGCAGAGCAAGCAAGAGCCAACGCGCAGAACGGAACAGTTGCATGAGAGAAACCTCCAGGTACCATTTTCGCTAAAAGCTGTCCGGCCCCTGTCTTCAACCTTCTGAGGCCCGCATTATGAGTTGTTTCGCCGGAGCAGGCGGCCTGCTCCGGCGGTTTAAGCGGCTACTTCTTCACCGGCGCTGCGGCCTTCTTTCTGGGCGTGGTCGACTTCTCCTGAATAAGCGTCAGCGAATCGGCGGCGTTGAACGGGTACAGGCGCACCGA
>Ga0187852_1003407_pt1 | contig 11637 bp, 11 predicted proteins | sample June2016WEW_6_40_FD_134511 | JGI IMG/M metagenome (GOLD analysis project Ga0187852, IMG submission 134511) | Peatland microbial communities from SPRUCE experiment site at the Marcell Experimental Forest, Minnesota, USA - June2016WEW_6_40 | ecosystem: Environmental > Terrestrial > Soil > Wetlands...
ACACTCACGACGCTCAACGACAAGGCCAACGCAGTGCTTCCAAAAAATGAATCCGCTTCCGTCAACCGCCAAAACCCAATTCATAAAGCGTGCCCAATTCCTTGCTAAGGATTCGGGGGTTTTACGCGGCCTTCAGCCTTTAGCCTTTCCTTAAACTTCCCCACGGCTTACGATGCCGGCCAACCTGCATGGTGACAGAAAACAGGAAAAATCTGCGGCAGCTAATCTTTGAATGACCAAAGAACAACTCAAGCGACTTGAAGCCGATCTCTGGACTGCCGCGGACAATCTACGCGCTAATTCCGACCTCAAATCCAGTGAGTATTCCACGCCCATGCTTGGTTTGATCTTCCTCAAATTTGCAGATAACAATTATCGCAAGCACGAAACGGAAATCCTCGCGGAATACCAGAAGCTCAAAGGTACGCGACGGGAGAAGAAGATTTCGGATATTGCCATCGAGAAGTGCGGGTTCTACCTGCCTGACCATGCTCGCTACGATTATTTGCTGAATTTGCCGGAAGAAAAGGACATCGCCAAGGCGCTCAAGGAAGCGATGAAGGCCATCGAGGAATACAAACAGGAGCTCGAAGGCGTTCTAAGCCAATAGTCGAGATGCGGGATGATGTTGCGCTGGCGAATATCGCCCTGCGGAAGACACGCGACTTACTTCTCCCGCGCCTCATCTCCGGCAAACTCTCGGTCGAAAACCTCGACATCCAGTTCCCGCCCGGCATGGCGGAAGAATTGAACGCCGAGCCAACCACCACCCCGGTGCCGGAAAGGAAAAATTGAGCTTGCGTATGTTCACGAAAACAGCTATGTTCACGAAACCGTGAACAATGCCATATCCATGAACAAAAGGCCACTGTCTCCCGTCCAATTGGAGCAAGCCCTCGCGGCTAGGCTGCGGGAATTGCTCGGCCAGGTGGAGTGGTTGCGCGAAGCACGGGTCGAACTCGTCTCCGGGCCGGACTCCGGTTTTGATCTGCTGGCCACCTTGCCGCTGGCAAACGGAAGCAAGGCGGCATTGTGCGTGGAGTGCAAAAGCGAACTGCGCCCGAGCTTGTTCCGGCAGTTGGCCGATCGGAAATTCTCACCCACCGGTAATCCCAAGGTGGTTGTGCCAGTGCTGGCGCTGCCGTGGGTCTCGCCGCGCATCGCGGAGCTGTGCGCCGAACACGGCTGGAGCTGGTTCGACCTTGCTGGCAATCATCGGCTGGATGTCCCCGGATTGTTACGCCTCCAGCGCGCGGGCAAAGCGCCGGTGCATAAATCTCCGAAGCCAACCGCGAACTTGAGCACGCCCGAAGCCGGTCGCGTCATCCGCGCCTTGCTCCTGCCGGACAACGCAGGGATGCGCTGGACACAGCGGGAGATGCAAAACCACTGTCGGCCAAACGTAAGCCTTGGACTGGTGAACAAGGTGGTGCGACATCTGCGGGATGAGGCTTTCATCGAGGAGTCGGATGACGGCTTCCACCTGCGCGATCCGCTCAAGCTGCTGTTTGCCTGGCGCGACGTGTATCGTTTTGACCGGCATGAGAGGCGCGGTTATTTCACGCTGTTGCAGGGGAAAAAATTGCGCGACGCGCTGTATCGATTTGGTTATACCCGTTTGGTGACTTACGCTTCGTTCTCAGCGGCGGAGTTTCAAGCGCCACACGTCCGCCAGCCGAAGACCTGGCTGTATGTCGGGCAGCAGGAGCTTTCCCAGTTCGAGGAAATGGTGGAAGCCAAGCCGGTGGATTCGGGCGAAAATCTCGTGGTGTTGATTCCCGATGACGAGGGGGTCTTTTACATGGCCGACGGCGGACCCGCTGGCGAACGTCTGGCTTGCACCAACTTGGTGCAGACTTATGTGGATTTATGGCATTCCGGCGGACGCGGTCAGGAGGCGGCGGAAGCGTTGCTCGAACAGCGCTTGAAACCGGAATGGAAAGCGCGAGGAATGAAATTATGAGTCTTGAACCCCGCCAGCGTGAGGATTACAGCGACCGGCAAATCGAAGCCGCCCACCGTGTGCTGGTTGATTTGGGGCAGGTGTTGGGATCATTCGAAGATTGTCTGGTCGTAGTCGGCGGCTGGGTTCCAGACCTTTTAATGGAAAATTCCGATGAGGCGCACGTCGGCAGCATTGACGTGGATCTCGCGCTCGACGCTGAAAAGCTGGCCGAGGGAAGATATGCCGACCTGCTTAAAACCCTGCTCGACACGCGCCGATACGAACAAGCTGACGAACCTTTCAAGCTTTATGCCGACGTTGATCTTGAAGACGGCCAGCCGCCAGTCCGCGTGGACGTGGACTTTTTGAAGTCACCGGATGCCAGGACGAAGAAAAACAAACCAAAATTCACGAAAAATTTCCGGCCCCTTGATGCCAACGGGTGCAGTGCCGCCTTTGAACATCCGGAATTGGTAATTATCACCGGAAAGATGATCAAGGGTAAGACAAACCGGGTTCAATTTCGCGTGGCTTCCATCGCGGATTTTCTGATCATGAAGTCCTATGCGCTGGCAAACCGGGATAAACCCAAGGACGCTTACGACATTTGTTTCTGTCTCGACAATTATCCCGGTGGCCGAGAGAAGCTGGCGGCGAATTGGAAAAAGCGTTCGGGTAAAAAGGATGTCATCAGCGCAGTCCAAATATTGAAGGAGAAATTTGCTTCGGTTGATTCGTATGGCCCGGGTCAAGTGGTTGAATTCCACAATTCACCCAATGCCGAAGAACAGAAAAGACAAGCGCGGCGGGCTTTTGAATTGGTGCAGGAGTTTTTGAAACTGCTCGGTTAAGAAAAACCAACCCATGCCCAACTTCATCTCCGAAGACCAGATTGAGCGGGCGCTGGTGCAGAAGCTTCAGCATCTGCACGGCTTTGACGTGCTCGAATGTCACACGGAAGATCATCGCGCAGAACCATCAATTCATCGGCGTGAACCGCGCCTATGACACATTTGTCCGGCGGGAGGAGTTGAAGGGCAAGCTCGGCGTGTTCTGGCACACGCAAGGTTCAGGCAAGAGCTTCTCGATGATTTTCTACGCCCGCAAAATCTTCCGCAAACAGACGGGCAATTTTACGTTTGTCGTCGTGACCGACCGGGAAGATTTGGACGGGCAGATTTACCGAAATTTTCTCCACACCAATGCGGTCACCAAAGCCGAGGCCGCCCAGCCAAAGGACAGCCAGGAGATGCGGAAGTTTCTCGGCACAAACAAGCGGCTGATTTTCACACTGATCTAGAAATTCGGTTGGGACAAAGGCAAGGATTACCCGTTGCTGTCGGATCGTGATGACATCATCGTGATCGTGGATGAGGCGCATCGTACGCAATACAAATCGCTGGCGGAAAGAAGGACAAGATGACGAAAGAAGAGACGCAGAAGGTCAAGTTGGCTGCGAAATCTTTGCTACATCGCTTGCTGGAAGAAAAGCCGAAGGTCCTGGTTCAAGACTGGTTCAAAGATTCACAGAGCCGGGGCCGCGTCAAAGATACGGTCGAGGGTGTTTTGCACACCCATTTGCCCGAAAGTTACAACCGCCTTCTGTTCGTAGAGAAATGCAACAACGTGTTTGACCTGATGCTCAACTACGCAAGCCGGGGACAAAAATGGGTGGCGAATTAGATCGCGCCTTCAAAGGAGAATTATGAGAGGGTCGCCCATTACGGCGAGTGTCAACACGTAAAAGAGCTAGAGCATTCCCACAAAAGATGTAGCTATATTTTCCAAAAACTCGTGCGATTTCCGACTTTTTCTTGCGCAAAAACGCTACATGAATTCATGGTAATGCTCTAAGGCACGAAAGAAAGATGTTGATGCCGGCGGTCGAGGTCCATAGCTCAAGCGGGCGTATGGGGATGGATGCAATTTCGAACTATGCCGGGGGTGGCGGCGATTTCGGCAGCAGCCGCGAGATGATGACCAGCAGCACCACGACGACCAGCGCGAGGATTCCCCAGAACACCACACCGCCCTGGCCGGGGATTTCATGCTCGCGCCACGACGATTTCCGGAGTTGCTGCTCGGTGCCGGGCGAAGCGATAGACCGGTCCGCCGACAACAGTTGCTCGGCAACCAGGCTGAGGTCGTATCGCGGCGCGTCGGCGTGTGGATTGCCGTAGTACAGGAAGAGTTCGTCGTCCGGCCCGGCTTTGAACAAAATGCGGGTTGCGGGATAAAAGAGTTGAAACTTCTCCAGTTCAATCGGCGGGTTGTCGCCATTGTGCGTTTCCAAAACCAGGGTGTCGCTTTGGGGCGAGCTGTCGAGGGTCAGGAAAAATTCCTGGCTCTTGCGGTCGGGCTTTTGCACCCAGGAGGCGCCGCCCAGATTATGCCGGTATTTTTCACCGCGTTCGTCGGTAACTTCCTCGTAAAGCGTTATTTCGCGCTGGAACAGCGCCGTTCGTGTGGCGCAACTCAGGCGCGTAACGGGCAGGCGGGATTGCGGCAGCTTGAGTATCCAGCGGCTGAGTTTGGGATCCTTCGCGTCGTTGGTGGCGGTCACCGTTGGCGCCAGCGAACGGCTGATGGAGGTGCGTTCGAGGATGTAAGGCACCTGGTTGCTGCCGTGCAAAAGCCGCAAGTCCTGGAAGCCCGGTTGCGCGTGCGCGAGCACATCCGGATCAAGCTCCAATTGCTGCGCGCCGTCGTGGACGATTTTCACCGGCTGGCGGAATTTCCACGCCGTTACGTCGAGCGCCGCACCGGTTGCCTCGATGCCGGGCAGAACTTCCGGCGGACGATAATCCGGATTGTTCACCGGCGGCGGAAGCTTGATCGGCGCGACCGCCATGGATTTGAGGTTCATGTTCAGCGCGGCCAGGTCGTAGCGCGGCGCGGCGCATGGGCCGTTGCCGGTCAGCAGATGATAAGCGCCCGCCTGTCGCGCGAGAAACACGAGATAAACCAGGCGCCGCTCGACGCGCACCGCCGTGATGGGCAACGGCGGGCTGTCCTGGTTCCGGATGAACAAAAGCAATTCCCGCGAACGGACCAAGCCTTCCAAGGGCGCCGAAAGGTTTTCCGCCGCGGGTTGGCCTTCGATGGCGACACGATAAATCGCACCCTGGCCGATGGTTTGCTCGCGAATGGAGTCTTCCGAAATCTGCGGCACGGCGAACGTCACCTGCCGGGTGAAAAGCGGCTCGGCGGTTTCAATTTGGACGGCGGCGAGGCTCAAATTTGCCGCCCCGAGATTCAACGCCAATCGCGTCTCACCCGGGTTTTCGTTGCGTTCGGCAATGGTTACCGGCAGCCACTCGGTCGGGGCCGGTTCGGTCACGGCCACGCGGATACGCGCGCCGGTGAAGGGGATCGGCGGCGTCCGCTGGTCGTCCACCGTCAACCGCAGCCACGGCCACGTGCCGGCGGGGAAGGAAACGTGGAGGCGGTTCACGCCGTTCGGCTGCCGGAAAATCGGCTGTCCCTGTTCGAGGGTCTGCCAGCGTTTGAGGTCGGTGGAACCCTCGATGTGCACCGGTTTGAGGAAGCCGTCCGCCGGGCTCTCCAGCGTGACGTTGTCCAGCGGCTGGGTCAGTCCGGTTTCCAGAACGATGATCGTGTTGCTCGGGGTCAACGAAACGTGGAATGATTTTACGTTTTGAACGACCTTCACCACCGGGACCGGGCGTTCGATCAAATAAGGCACTTCGTTGCCCGCGTCGTCAAAAAGCCGCAAGTCTTCGAGCGCAGGGCGCGCAGCATCGAGCGTTTCAATCGGCAGATTCAGCTTTATCAGACCGGGCGCGGGCACGGTGAACGGCTGTTCGTGCTGCCAGTCGGCGGGCAACCCGGCGGCGGAGACGGAAAGACTGAAAGCCAGCGTGAGGAAGAAAAGCAGTTGCGGAGCAGCGCCAGAGAGTAGCCCACGGCGTAAGCCGTGGGAATTCGTCAGGCAAAACATCCAAGCTGCGGAGCAGCGAAAGAACATTCCCAACCCTCTTGTCTTTCGCCCCTGCCGGGGCTTGTTTGCTTTTGTGTTTGCAACCCACGGCTGTCGCCGTGGGCTACTATCTTTCGCCACTCCGTGGCTGTGGTTTGCGATGCGGCGGTTCAAAAAGTCACCTGTGCTCCTGTTTTCATTGCTTTGCCTCATCTTTGGCCTCCGTTTCCTTGGCAGTGGCGGAAAAGAATTTTTGATAGGCGAATGACGCCAGCATTGCAATCACCGCCACGCCGATGAACGCGCCGATGCGGTAAAGCTGGCCGAGCCGGGCGAGGTCGTGGAAGAAAAGTTTCAGCAACGTCACGCTCAACAGCCCCAGCGCGGCGTAACGCGATGCCGGAATTTTTCTAAGGATGCCGATCACCAGCAGCCCCAGCGCGAACAATGCCCACGCGATGGAATAGGTCATGTCGCGCGCAAAATCGCCGCTGAATTGGAACGTCAGCGTCGAGCCGGGCGGACTGAAAAAATCGGCGATTTCAATGTTCAACAGCAGAAAGGCCAGCACCGTGCCCAAACCGGCCAGGATGGGCGGAGCGTTGGATTGCAAAATCAGATTTCGCGGTGGCGCGAGCAATCGCGCGCCGGTGAACAGGCAGACCGTCACGATGCCGTAGGCGTAAAGATACCAGTTCAAAATCGGCGTGATGCTGCGCGCATGGTATTCGAGCACGGCGGGATTGAACGCCAGCCGGACGAACGCGGCGACGAGCAGGCCGGTGCCCACAAGCCGCAAACCCGGATGCGGTACACGATGGAACAGCCAGAGCAACGCCGCACCTTCCAGCGCCCAGCCGATGGTGATCCATTGGCGGTCGAATTGGATCGGGAAAATGAGCGTGATGAAAAATAACGCCACGCCGCCGAACCAGGCCAGTTGCGTCATCCGCGCCGGGTTCGCCGGAATTTTCTTCAACACCACGATCAGGCTCAACAGCGACGGTATGGCAAACGCCGCGGGCAGCAGACCCATGACCTGGTTCGGATACGCCACGGTCACGAGCCGGTGAATGAGGAAAAACTGGGGCAGGCCGGTCATCGCAGCGGTGGCCCAAGGGACAACCCGGTCACCAAACTTTTTCAGGAACAGGAACGGGAACAGCGCAAACACGGCGAAGAAAATCAAATACCACGTCAGCGGCAGGTTCGGCGATACGTTAGGATTCACTGCATCAAACCGGTTGAAATGCCAGGCACATTCCAGTGCCGTAACGCAGGCCAGACTAATGGCGGGCAGCCAGTCTTGTGAAAATATTTTCGTCACGCCCAACACCAGCACGACCAGGAGCAAGGCGAGGCCGAAGACAGGCGACGGATTCGCCAGCGGCAGCCGCAAGGTGGCCATGATGAGCAGCAGAAACGGCAATGTCGCCGAGCACGCCGGCAGGAGTGCGGCCAGATTCTCCGGTTGCAAGGCATCCTCATTGAGACTGACGGTTTTCGCGATCAAGCCGGGTTTCAGCTTGCGCACCGCCCAAACGCTGACCACAACGAAGAAAACTGCGAACGCGCCGAGCAGGAAAAATGACGTGGGCAGCCCGGTAAGTTCGGTTGGAATTTTGAAAATCAACGCGCCGGTGGCGGCGAGCGTCAGCACCATTACCACCAGCACCGGCAGCAACGAGGCCAGCATGACGGCCAGGCCGATGGCCAGCACGTCCACCAACAGCACGAACGGCCAGACGATAAATGAAACTTCCGCGAGTTGGAAAATGGGAATGAGCACCAGCACGAGCGCCAGCGGTGGAAAGATCTGGCTCCCCCACAACGACGCGGTGATGCCGCGCCGGTGTTGCAACAAAACGGGGAAAACCGAGTGAACGATGGCGAAGATGAAATAGAACGCCAAGGCCGCGTTCAACAGCTCGTTGTTCAGGGATTTGGCCGTCCACGCGGCGAGCAACCCAAAGACGGCGAGGCCGGCGATGGGCTGGGCGGGGGCAATTTCATTATCGAACAGGACGAGGGTGGTGACGATCAGGTCAATCAGGAAAACAAAGCCAAACATCAGCCACGGCCGTTGTGCCAGCGGCGCGAAAGCCAAGAACCACGCGGTGAAGACGAGCGCGACGGCAACCAGACCCAGGGCGGAACCCGAAAGCCATTTGTTCGCTGCCCCGCGGAGTTTTGCGGCCCAGGCCGCCGCGAGATACAGCACATTGAATCCGAGCAGGACGGCCAGCGCGACCAGGATTTTGTTGCCTTCAAAATATTTTTCCGCCTCGAAAAATTTCCCCGCCCAGCCGATTTGCATGAACGCGGTCCCGGCGGCGGCCAGCGCGGTCAGGAAATGCCAGCGTCGGTTCAGCGCCACCACAATGAGGCCGGCGTCGAGGATGGCGATGTAACCGAACAGGCCCAGCGGATTATCCTGGCCGGTGGAAAGCAGGATGGGTGTGAGGAAACCGCCCAACATGCCGAGGATGGCAACGACCATGGCATCAAGCCGGATGGCGAGCAGGAAGGCGGTGGTGGTGATGAGCGCCATCAGCAGGAAAGTCGGGAGCGGTCCGAAAAATTCAAAGTGGTAGATCGAGCGGCACGCAAAGGTGACGGCATAAAGAATCACCACGCCCGTTGCGCACAAGGTTTGGGCCCCGACAGTATATTGCTTTCGCCGATGCAACCAGGAGCCCCCGATGAGCAAAGCGACGCCGGTGAGGAACCCGAAGGCCATGCGGAGTTCCGGCGAAATCAGGTTGTGGTCAAAGGAGTACTTAATGGCGAAGGCGATGCCGAGAAAGAACGCCAGTCCGCCAATCCACGCGAACAGTTTCACGCCCATGAACTGTTCCCAATTGATGGCGGGAACGGTTGGGTGTAGAGCCGCCGGCCCCGGCCTTGGCGGTGTGGGCGCTGCGGATACGGGCAGCGGCGCAACGACGGGCGGCGGTTGTGGCGGAACAACGGGCTTGGGTGCGGCGACCGGTTTTGGCAACGGCGGCACCGGCGGCACTTCGGCAACTTTTATCGTTGCGGCGACCGGCATTGGCATTGGCTTTGGCGCCGGTTCGGCTGGTTTTGCGGATTCCCGTTTCAGCCGGATGACTTCCGCTTCCAGTTCGCTAAGACGAAAGGAAAGTTCCTCGATGCGCCCCTTGGCCTGCACGGCACGCACAATCAGCCAGACGGCCAGAGCAATGGGAACACCGAGAACCACCAAGACGACGACAGGTATCATTTCCATAAAGTTTCCTTTCGGCGAACGGAACGGCTTGGTTGAACGCAGTCTGCGCTTCGGTGCGAGGTCTTGGCAAGCAGGAATGACCAAGCTTGCCTGACAACAATACAATGGGCGGAACGGCATTGATTCCGGTTCGTTTTCACGCCACAACCATAGCGGGTAGGGTGCTGAGGAGGTTAATTGATAAAAAGTGTAGCTGCTTTGCGAAAATCAATGCGGCAAAGTCCGCAGGCAAAGAGCGTTTTTAGGTGGATTAATCAGGCCGAAATGCCCTGTTGACTTCGTCTGAAAGTTTGATACTTTTTCCACTCCTTTGCCCAGGTTTTAGATGAAAACATATTTGCCCAAAGTGAATTTAGACCAGCGAAAATGGCATGTGATTGATGCCGATGGCGCGGTGCTTGGCCGGCTGGCCGTGCAGGTTGCCGATATTTTACGTGGCAAAAACAAGCCCGTCTTCACGCCCCACCTCGACGCCGGAGATTTTGTCGTTGTCATCAACGCCGAAAAAGTCCGCGTCACTGGCAAGAAGGAAACCGCCAAGGCATACATGAGCTATTCCGGCTGGAAAGGCGGGGAGAAATACACCACCGTTGCCCAGGTGCGTGCCAAGAATCCGGAAAAACTCATCCTGCACGCGGTCAAAGGCATGATTCCAAAAAACCGGCTCGGCAGCCAGTTGTTGACCAAGCTGAAGGTTTTTAAAGGCCCGAAACATCCGCACGTCGCCCAAAAACCTGAACCCCTCAAAGCCGCGGCTTGATTCACCCAACCCTCAACCCTCAACTGACCGATGGCTGAAACCAAAATTCCCGAATACCTCGGCACGGGACGGCGCAAGACCGCCGTCGCGCGGGTCCGGCTCGCGTCCGGCAATGGCAAAATCACCGTCAACGGACGACAGTTTGAAAATTATTTCCCGCTGGAAACGCTGCGCGTGACCGCGGCGCAACCGCTGACCCTGACCGGCACGGCGGAAAAGTTCGACGCGCGCATCAACGTCAGCGGCGGCGGGCCGAACGGCCAGGCCGGCGCGGTGCGGCACGGCATCGCCCGCGCATTGCTGCAATTCGACGCGAACCTGCGGGGCGCGTTGAAGGCCGAAGGCTTCCTCACGCGCGATTCGCGCATGAAAGAGCGCAAGAAATACGGCCAGCCGGGCGCGCGCAAACGTTTCCAATTCTCGAAACGTTGATCGCACTGGAAATTTCCAAGCCCCGCTGGTTCATGCCGGCGGGGTTTTTTGTTGGAGTTCAAGCTTTAGCTTGTCCGGGGGCACGCTGAAGCGTGTACGCCAAACGCACGTTAAAGAGCCGGGAGTCTGTTCGGTGTCCACCCTTCAGGGTGTAAGTTTGTGTTTGGCACGCTGAAGCGTGTACACCAAACAGATGCCGAACGTTGGGTGTCCAGCCTAAAGCGTGAACTCCAACGCGGTGTAATTTTTTTCTCTGTGTTTTTGCGTCTTTACGGTAAAAGAAAGGCAGAATGAACTTAAAGAGAGTCGCCATCATCGGCGCGTCCGGGTACTCCGGCGAGGAACTCGTCCGGTTGCTGCTGAACCATCCCCACGTGGAACTAGTGGCCGTGACCTCGCGCCAGAACGCCGGGCAAACGCTCGCGCAGGTGTTCCCCAAATTTGCGAGCCATTCGCATTCAAAAACGTTGCGTTTCACCGAGCCGAACGCCGAGCTGCTCGCGAAGCAGGCGGACGTGGTGTTTCTCGCGTTGCCGCATGGCGTCGCCGCCGAATATGCCGTGCCGTTGCTCAACGCGGGCTGCATCGTGATTGACCTCAGCGCCGATTTCCGGCTCAAGAGCGCCGAGGGTTACCGGGAATTTTACGCGCACGACCATCCCGCGCCGGATTTGCTGGGGAAATCGGTTTATGGTTTGCCGGAAATCTACCGCGAGGAAATCAAGAAAGCGTTGCTCATTGCATCGCCGGGCTGTTACCCGACGAGCATTCTGCTGCCGGTGATGCCGCTGCTGCAAGCGGAGTTGATCAAGCCGGCCGGCATCATCGCCGACTCATTGAGCGGCGTGAGTGGCGCGGGCCGCAAGGCCGAGGTGGATTGCCTGTTTTGCGAATGCAATGAAAGCGTCCGGCCTTATGGCTTGCCCAAGCACCGGCATTTGTCGGAAATCGAGGAACAACTTTCATTCGCCGCCGGAACCAAAGTCACCATCCAGTTCACGCCGCATTTGATTCCGGTGAACCGCGGCATTTTGACGACGCTTTATCTCACGCCGGAAAAGCACTTTTCCACTGCGGCGGAAATGAGTGCGCTGAACGAAGGGATTTCGGCGTGTTACGCGGAGGCTTACGGCAACGAACCTTTCGTGCATTTGCTCGAAGACGAGGCGCTGCCCGACACCAAAAACGTCGCCGGCACCAACGTCATCGAAATCGCGTGGCGGCTCGACTCGCGCACGGGCCGGCTCATCGTGATGAGCGCCGAGGACAATCTGATCAAGGGCGCGAGCGGCCAGGCCATCCAGAGCATG
>Ga0187852_1003408_pt1 | contig 11637 bp, 18 predicted proteins | sample June2016WEW_6_40_FD_134511 | JGI IMG/M metagenome (GOLD analysis project Ga0187852, IMG submission 134511) | Peatland microbial communities from SPRUCE experiment site at the Marcell Experimental Forest, Minnesota, USA - June2016WEW_6_40 | ecosystem: Environmental > Terrestrial > Soil > Wetlands...
CAAGGGAAATGATCACATGTATTCGTCACTATTTTGCCCGTGTGGGTACCAATCGCTGAAAACAAAACCCTTCCTTCCCAAAACCGGCGAAAACCCGTCAGAGGCCGTGGAAGTTGGGTTAGGATCGTTCACCGCCTCGCTCTTACCCACATCGAAAATCATGGTAGCTCTCTGAGCGGTTGAATAGGCGGGCCAGTCCGGCAACCCTGGTCGCTGGGGACTGCCATGCCGGGCAAAAGCCACCCACGCACCGCTGATCTGCTTCGATAGCTGTTCCGATTCCGGGTAGCGGACGATCCGCAAGGACAGCGGATGCTCTGCCGTGTGAAAGGCCTTGAACTTGCCGCCCGCCAAGGGAGGAGCCCAGGCAAAGCAATACAGATAAACCTTAGCCTTGCCCTGCGCGATTTGGAGTTCCGCCTGCCGCGTCGCGTTCCAGCGCGCTCCCCGGTCGGTGGAGATGCGGAAGTAGATGTCGCTCGGCGTATCCTGGGGGTAATCGTGGTGGTAGGCAGCGAGCAGTGGATCGACGCTGGATGCGGGGATGCCGGCCTTCACCACACCATCGCGCAACCCCGCCTCATCGAGATGAAACAGCGCCTCATCCTGGGTCGAGAACAGCGTAGCTTCGTCCTGGCAACAGCCGATGATGAGCGGGATATCCGCGGATATTGCCGGCGCCGTGGGGTCCCAGATTTGCTGGGGCACGGTGTGGCCGTCCACCACCGGAGCAGGCTCCCTCGCACCCGGCGCTTCGGCAGCCGCGTACAACTTGTCGGCGGGAACTTTCTGCAGCTCGTCAACCTGGTTTTCTGACAGTCCCAGCCTTTGCAGCACTGCCTTAGCGCTTTGCGTGGCGGTGTCTTTGTCATCGGCGCGCAGCAGGGAACCGCTTTCGATGATGGCCCGGTGGAAGAGTCCTTTGGCCGCGCGCATGGCCATCAAAGTGTTAAGCTTTCCCCCGCCGCCGGAAACGCCGAACAGCGTGACGTTCCCCGGGTCGCCGCCGAACTGCGCGATGTTGTCGCGCACCCACTCGAGCGCCATCACCAGATCCAGTTGCCCCACATTGCCGACCGCGTACTTTTCGCTCAGGCCGCCGAGGTACATGTAGCCGAAGGCGCTCAGACGATGATTGAATCCCACCAGAACCACGTCTTCTTCCCGGGGTAAAGCATCGCCGAAAACCACGATCTGGCTCGAGAGGTTGCTATAGCCTCCGCCGTGAATATAGATCATCACCGGACGCTTGCCTTTGAGTCCCGGGGTGAGAACATTCAGCACCAGGCAGTTTTCGCTGTTTTTCTCGGCGGCCAGTTCCGTGCGGCCGGTCGATCCCCGGAAGTACTCACCGATCGTCGGGTTCAGGAACACATTCGCCGATCCCTGCGCGCAGCGCGGCCCGTTCTCCGTCGCCTCGCGAATGCCCGCCCAGGGGGAAGGCCTCGAAGGCGGCAGAAAGCGTGCCGATCCCTCGGTCGTGCCTCCGTAAGGGACTCCCCGGAAGACCTGGACGCCTCCCCAGTCGACGCCGCGAACCTTCCCGTACTGCGTTTCGGCAATGGGCGCTGAGAGGGATCCACCACGCGCCGCCGCGCCCTTCGCGAGCTGTCCTCCCACCAGCGCCGTAGCCCCCATAGAGAGAGAGTTCCACAGTAGTTCGCGGCGATTCAGGCGTTTCATCCTTACCTCATTTCCTTGTGCCGCCAAGCTGATCCTGCCCTGAACGTGGCACGGGCGTCCCGCCCGTGTCAAGCGATGCCCAGTCAGGGTAGTGGGGTCTTTTAGCTTGAAGGAGGATTGCAAATGAAAATTGAACCGGAAACCAAACAAAATAGAAACCTTGACTGGTTCGATATATACTCTGCATCGCCTTGGATGTCCATGCCGATGCCGGAGCTAAAAATGAGTCGAATCAACATATATTCGTTCTACGCTTTAGGGGCTTGCATAGCACCTCTCAAACTCCTATGGTACCTCGACGATGAATCACACTACACCCTATTGGTGGCAGCGAAGGCTAGTCTCCAGAGCTTCAAAGATGAAGACCTTGCCCTTCTCGATGCAATGGAGAAGCCCATTAAGGAGCTGCAAGCGCTCATAGATGAAGCGCTCGGACTACTGAAAAATGGGGGAACTATCCGGGTCGAGGGAGGGACCGAAAGGCTTCTCAATCAGAGCGTGAAGGACTTCGAGAAAATTCTCGAAGCCGAGGCTCCCACTGAGCACACCTATCTCGTAGAGCAAATTCGCGGGTTTTCCATTCCCATCCTCATCGCTGCGGCAGACAAAAACCTTGCACCCTCTACCTTGGCGGTTATAGGCGACGAGGCGAGAAAGGACATCAGGGAAGCCGGAAGATGCTTGGCGTTCGAACTCCCCACCGCTTCTGGCGTGCACATGATGCGAGCATTTGAGAGAGTTTTCCGACGCTTCTACAAAACATCCAGAGGGAAGGAAGCCGGAAATACCGACATATTCAAGCTGATTCAAGATCTTCGAGATCACAGCGCTGCCGATCCCAAGATATTGAACGTCCTTGACCAGATTAGGGACCTACACCGCAATCCGCTAGCCCACAATGTTTTCTTGAATGCAGATGAGGCTGCAGACCTTTTCGACATCGCAAAGAGCGCAATCGCCGCAATGGCACGAGTATTGCCCTTGACAAACAACGAGCGCCCTTAGTAGTATCGGCGCATGGAAAAACATACAAAAGACCCCGCAGCTGTAGCGTTGGGCCGAAAGGGCGGAAAGGCCATCGCTGAACGTGGCCCAGACTATTTTAGGCAGCTCCAGGCTAAGCGTAAAGACCGGAAGGGCGGTAGACCTCCGAAAGCTGAGAACCGAAGTATATAATTATTCGGTTGACCTGTAATGAGTGCAGTTGTAGGATAGCGCCGATAATTTAACGCAAGACCCACGGGAAGCTGATAGAAGTACACGAGCCCCGTATTGGTAAGGGTCGAAGCACGGACAAGGTGATGCTTCGGTTTTTACCAGTGCGGGGCTTTTTTAGTTTGGTCTTGATTTTGAACAGGGATCTCAACAATGTGCGCAATGAGTTGAGGTGGAAGGATAAAACAAGAACGGCCAGCACGGGTTGACGCCCACGCTGGCCGTAGATCCGATTCGAGGTTGCCGATGAAAACAACGCCCGACGTGTCTAATCTACATTGCCGGTCGCCACCATGCAAGAAAAATATCTGAGGACAGTGGAGCGGAACGGCTTGGACAATCCGCTCCACTCCCCAGCTATGAGAATTTGTTGTTGAAAACAAAGCAAATAAAGTTCTCTTTTTCCTTAACTTTTCACTTGGCAAACAACGAGCGGTCGTTGTAATGTGAGAATGAAATAAAGAAGCCCTGCCAGTAGTTCGAGCTACTGACAGGGCCAAATCCCAGGCGTGGAGTGACCCACACCGAAGGACCCAACAAGGATTGTCGGGTCTCTCCCGCCCAATGTCAAGGAGAGAACCGATGAAAATCCATTGCCCCTTTTGTAATTCCGAAAGTTACAAAATCCACCAGCGAAACAGCCACGCCTGCAACACGATTTACCGTTGCATGGACTGCGACCGCTGCTTTTCTGAGCGTCGCTTTACCGGCTATTCTGGCCTGAAACTCGCCCCCGAGAAGATCACTCAGATTGTTAATTGCCTAGTGGAAGGCGTGTCGATCCGTGCCACGTCCCGGCTGGTAGGCGTCGAGAAAAAGACGGTGATCCGGGTCATGCTCCATGCGGCCAAGCTCTGCCAGCGAGTTATGGACGCCAGACTCCACAACCTGCGCTCACGCTACCTACAGGCTGACGAGCTGTGGTGCTTCACTGGAAAGAAAGAGGCTCACGTCACCGCCACGGACCGGGCCGGAGTCCATCACGTTGGCGACACATGGATATTTCTCGCTACCGACGCCGAATCCAAGCTGGTGCCGAGCTTTGTCGTAAGTGCCGACCGCGGATTGCCGGCCGCTCAACAGTTGATGTGCGACCTAGCTTCGCGCCTCGCCATGCGACCGCAAATCAGCACGGACGGCCTGCGATCGTACATCTGGGGAGTCGAGCGGGCCTTTGGGTCCGAAGTCGATTACGGCATGTTAATCAAGAGCTACGCGGAGCGGGACGGGTATTTAGAGCTTGTGGACGCGCGACCAAGACCCATCGCCGGCCACCCGGCGCTTGAACACATTTCAACCAGCTACGCCGAGCGTAACAACCTCAATTGCCGAACCTTTATGCGAAGATTGACCCGGCTGACGAATGGTTTCTCAAAGCGCGTTGAGAATCTGGCTGCAGCTTTGTGGCTGTATTTCTCGCACTACAATTTCGTCCGCGTGCATGGCTCGCTGCGCGTTACGCCCGCGATGGCCGCAGGCGTTACCGACCATATTTGGAGCATTGAGGAGATGTTGGCCAACGGAGCGGCAGCCGCATGAATCGTGATTTTTACGGATCTGGATTGGCAGCGGTTAAGGTTACCTTGCGTAACCAAGGACTATATATGACAAGCCAGAACCGTCATCGTAGTCTATGCTAGATTCGATTCCAGCCTTTGCCAAAGCGACCTTGAGGACTTCTCGGCTAAGCGGATTTTCTCCTTTTCCTCCACTACCGGCCAACCAAATTCCAAGGCGATATTTATCGATTATTGGATGCTTATCCCTGTAAGTTGCGTGCCAGTCCGCGTCTTGCATGGCCGTAACAAGTTGAAGGGCTAGGATTTCATTCCCTGGGGCTCCAACGGCAATGTATACATCGACATGTCTTTGAGTTTTTTCTCCAGAATTCTGCGAGTATCGGCTGAGATGCTGTACGATTTGGGCGTATTGATCTTGCTTGAGTTCTATCGTGGGTTCTTTTCTGTTCGCTAATGGAGACTCCGCAGAGACAAGGCTAAGCTTGTCCTTGTAATCCCTGATTAGATCATCTTTTGTGGCAAGTCGTTCTCGATATACGTACCTGTCCAAAATCCACCAGACTAAAGTAGTGGTCAAAGCACATACAAGAAAGAAAGTGATGGGGGCTGCCGCTATCACAGACCACTCCCTTTCGAGATGATCCAATATCCATCCCATGGTGGTGGAATTTTAACCCAAAAGGGCAGATTCCAAAAGGCCCTTGGCCCCTTTCGTTCAGGCATCTCAAGGCCAACTTGAACTTGCATTTTTCATGCTCGGAGCGTAGGATTTGCTTCCAGAGCATGAGAAGCTAGGCATTCTCCGACCCCGGCTGGAACCGGGGTCTTGCCTTTCCTGATATCCTACCACTATTTCCCAAGCGTCACATTTAGGGTAGCGATTTTGGATTTCTTGTCTTCTGTATCAACTGAAAGTATGTTGATATCGATGGTTTTTGCCCCGCAGGAAATCGAAGCGCTCATGTTGGAGACGCTACCCTTGGCTCCGGCCTCCGAAGCATTACCGGCTTGAATCGTACATAAGGTTCTTCCTTCACTTTCGAAAGTTCGAAGGGCTCCCCAGATGGCCTGAGCAAAAGCGACTCCCGCACTTTGATCACTTGGACCTATGTCCTCAATCACGGCAGAAAGCCTTCCTGCTGCAAAATTAAGCGCAATTGACCTCGACGGAGTGTTGACCGTCCAAATAGACATTTCACTCCCACCATACTGAGAAACCTTTTCAATTTTTATATTCTCTTTTGCAATTCCAGCTATCACCGTGTCCTCGGGCATTCCAAGGATCAACTTAAAGCTCCCTACCATCATGTAGTCGCGCGAAGGGTTCTGTCCTATTGCAACGGAAGATGTTAGCAGTACGAAGCAGCAGATTGAACAAATACGCATCATTGGTGCCTCCTTCGTTGCACCACTATACTCCACAAAACCGCTTCTCCGAATCGGTACGGTCTGCCCAAAGTCCAAAATGGCCCCGACACGCTTGACCCAACCCCCGATGGAAGCGTAGGATATGCACCAAAGAAAGCCAATAAGACCGATCGGGAAGGATGAACATGGACGATTGGGAATCCGAATGGAGACAAAAAAGAGCGGAAGAAACGACTCTGCGTGCCAATCAAAGGGTTGCGGAATCGGAGAAAATGGCAGCCTTCCCAGAAAAGCAGGATATCATCGCCACCAAGCTGGAAAACTTCGTCCTAAAATGGAACTCAGGAGACGCCAAAGGATCAGTCTCAAAACAGCTTCGATTTGAAAAGGTTCGGCAGGATCTTTACCGGATGGCGACCATAACTACACGCACTGTCACGTTAGCTGACGAGGCAATATCCGACACACACCTAGAGTTAGACGTGGAGTTCGACAGCTTGAATACACTCGTTCAGTCATCGCTGCACCGACCTTGGGAGAAGGATTCCGTGGGAGAGAAAGTGGTTCTCTCCCTGATTATTACTTCCAGCGGGGCGAAGTGTTTTTCTGGTTCTGATGGAAAGATAATCGACAACGGCCACATTGTCGGTGAAATCATTCGACCGTTGCTCCCATATCTATAGAGATAGAATTTACCGAAGCATTTAAGGCGCCACTGCAAGAAACCCCTTCAAGCGATAAGACCTCACTACCCCAGTCAGGGGTTGGGGATTCGGGACTCGGGGCTCGGGTTGAGAGAAATCGGCTGACCCGGTGGCGGTAGATGTTCAGCACCACCCCGGCGCGAACGCGCCACCCCTCCTCGCCTGAGGCGGGGAGTTCCTGTTTCATGTGTTAAAAGCTCCCCTCCTGATTCAGGAGGGGCGGAGCGGTAGCGACGGGGGGTGGTTACCGGCGGGCGGGGAGGAGCGGTTACGCCGGGGGTGGTTACCGGCAACCTGCAAGTCCCGCGTATTCCTCCCACTGGACTCCCCGCAGCCGGCTTAGTCAAGTGGCCACTGATCTCCTGCGGCACCCAATCTAAGCATTCAAACACATCACGGTTCTCAAATCGCCGCACGCAGATGTTCAATTCCCTCAGGTATTCCGTGCGCCGGCAGTCGTGTTCCCACGACATCGATTAAAATGGGTTTGGCCGTCGAGTTCCACCGCCAAGCGGCACTCGGGGCAGTAGAAATCCAGGATATAAGGCCCTGCGCTGTGCTGACGGCGGAACTTCCTGCCGCACACCTGGGATCTCTGAAGACTTTTCCAAAATGCGGCCTCGGCAGGGGTCACGGACCTCCTCAGTTCTTTGCGCCGTGATGCCAGGGCCGGATCGTTGTGGATTTGGTGCACCGTCTTTTGCCCCACTACACATTTATCGGCTCCCGTCCCCTTCGGCAGTAACCTTTTTCAGACGTCTCCTTCAACACCACCCCGGCTCAACACCACTCCTTTTCAGCACCACCCCGGCGCTCAGCGCGCCACCCCTCCTCATCTGAGGAGGGGAGCCCTCAAAACCCCCCGCCTGATTCAGGAGTGGTGGCGCAGAAGCGGCGGGGTGGTTACGCAGCATTCAGGAAGAGTGGCGCAAAGGCGCCTGGGTGGTTACGGGTCCTCAGGTGGCCCAGAACAGGTTAATTCATCGTCCGGGCAACGAAAGGCGCAGCTATTCCGCGAACACGGGCAACATCTCTGCCACCGCGTCCGGTCCGTGGCCGGTTCCGGCTTCTTAACCGTCGCCGACATAAAATGCCATGTCGGCGCCGCCCGTCGAGGAGTCGCGATTAGCCACGCGGGAACTGGCTGGAGATTTCGCGCAAAGGAAGCAGGACATTCGCCAATTGCTGGAAAATGCGATGACAACAGAGTTGTTTTGGTAGGTGGAGAGAGGAAGCGACATGGTTTTCTTAATAGAGTACGATCGACCCACTGGAACGCTCGTACAATTCTGCAAGTTTGACGATTCCGAGCGACAGGCCGCACAGGACGCTCGACTGGATCTCGAATTGAGGCTTAACCGCGAACGTATTCAGCACGAGGTTGTGATTTTGGAAGCCCCCAGCGAGGAGCTAATTCGGCATACCCACGGCCGGTATTTCAAGGACTTTGCCGAGCTTGTGCGGGAAGGGTTGCAAGGAGCCGCCTTGAGTTCCGATCGTTGAAGGTTCTGACAAAGCCGCGACATGTTCTGGCTTCTCGACGGTCGCCGACATAAAAAGCGATGTCGGCGCGACCCGGCGATCACTACCCGAGGTAATCGAGCCATGGACCGCACAATACCGGAAAACGTCGTGCCTGTCCCCGGTTTTGTCTGGGCGCGGCAGTTCGGCGCGGCAGCATCTTCAACCACCTCCGGGAGTGAAGGCGAATGATCGCGCCGAATATACTCGCCTACGACGCGGGTGGCAAGTTCATTAGCCCTGTGCAGACGAAAAGTCATCATCGCTTTCAGCGCCCTGCTCAGCACTACCCCGGCGCGAGCGCGCCAGCCCCTCCTCGCCTGAGCTGAGCGTGTCCCACACTTGTTGCTGAACACGGGGGGTACAGCCCGGAGCCTCGGAGCGGCGGCATCGTTTAGCCCACGGCGAGCCAGCCGTAAGATGCGGGGGAACGGAAAGGGGTCGGAACGGAAAGGGGTCAGGAGCCTTTTTTCTTGAGGGAGGACGCGGTCGTCGGCCGTATGGCTCGCAGCAGTGGGTGTCCGAAGCGGTTCGGCAGTTCGCGCTGGAAAGCACCACGCGCAACCGGGGGAGGCCGAAAAAAAGGCTCCTGACCCCTTTTGTGCCCCTCAAGGGACCAAATGAGTGCGATCATTCGGGATTACATGGCGGAGAGAATCACCGCCTTCGAGCTGGACGATGCCTTGGATCGCCTGGCCCGCAGCAGCCAAGACCGCACCCTCAGCTTCGTCAAGACGCTGATGTGGTTCCACTACGACGACCTGAAGAACCACAAGGTACATGCGACCAAGGAGGAATGGGACTACTTCAATCGACTTTTGCTTCTGCTTGAGCAAGGTAGCGCGGAGGTGCGCGAAGTTCAGCGCTCCTCCGCGGCTCTTCGGGCTGTCATCACATCGGATGCCGAAGCGCGCGCTGGCCAATGACGATGCGAGATGATCATTGCAACTCTAGAGCCGCAGACGAGTGCTGAGCAGCGCACAAGTCTGCGCTACTCCACTCCTGCACTAAGACGAGAGATGGCTGAATTCGACGGCCCGACGACTCGCTGTGCCTATTGAAGGCAAGATACGGCTTGCCTCGACAATAATGGTCCAACACCAGATGTCTTCACGGCGGCTTTCCACCAAATCTCGAAGGTTTGCAAGCACCCGGTGCATGACCTCGTTGTACCTGCGGAGGTCTGCCGGTTTTTGCACGCCGTCAGTACCGTCCTCGTACGTATCCGCCCGCGCGGCTATTGTCAGCTCATTGGCAAGATGGAGGAGGTAGCGGATACGCTGGTCTAAATTCATTTGACTTAGCATTTCGCCTATCTTCATGAGTGACCTGTTTTCACCGGGCATATATTTCAGTGTCGCCGCGCGAGAAGTATCTCACAAAGGGTCCCTTTTGCCCCGTTAGTCCCGTTTCGGCTTACGTAGCGTACGCACTCTACCAGCAATGTCGACGGTCTTTATATGCCGCAGAGGAACGCCTACGTATTCATCCGCTGAACAGCGTCCTTCGCTGTCTTCGATTCTGACGACCACCGTCTGTTGTAACCCTGTAGGGGAATAGCGAGCCGTGAGTGTTCGGAAACTTCGAACGGAAACCCCGTGCATTGCGGACATATCCGCTAAAACATCGCGATAAAGGCTCACGGCCTTTGCAATCGATGCGGAGGCACATCCGGCCACAATAGCTCCTCTAAGGAAATCAACTGTCATGAAACCGCCGGGGCTTTTTGCTGCTTCTCCGAAGACATCCGTTGCATGGCCCCCGATCGGAAGACCTACGCCGCTGGCGAACGAGTCTGCAACGTCATGCGCTATGGAACGGAGTTGATCGTGTTTCATAGGAAGAGAGTACGCTTGCGCCAGTTGTTTGTCGAGGTATCGAAAAGGGTCCTTTGTGAAACAGTATTTTGATGGGGTACCTCGGATCAGCTGGTAGAATACCGTCCTGAAATGGAAACATGGGCGTATTTATGGCTCGCGGCGGTAACTGGGTATCTCGTACTCTTCTTGCTTCGTGAACGCAAGCGATCGATGGAGGTCCGATCTATGGCGAGGCGACTCGGATTCAGCTACATCGGGAATGCGCTGCCGCGCTCGCTCACGCTACACGGAACCGGCCTGGAGGGCGCGAGTTCCATTTGGAATGTCCTCGACAGAATGTGTGGCGCAACGAGAGTCATCACTTTTGATTGCCGCATCGGGAGTGGCAAGGGGAGCTGGCGACGTACCGTGATCGCGGCCCAAGGTCCCCGAGATGTTTTTGGCGTGGCGAAGTTCACCAGCAATCTGACATTGGACCGATCAGGTGATTGGACCATGATGTACGAGCCGAAAACATTCTCGATCGTACCCCCCGGGCTGATGCCAACCGCCGAGATTGAGGCGCACCTAGGGGCAATAGGTCTATTGGGCCCTTCCCTCCAAGGCAGCGCCGGGTCTCACAACCGGTAAGTGTTGGGAGGAAATCGGAATGCCCTCGGATCAAGGCTCCCGGAGCCTCGAATCCCTGTCCACAAATTGGAAAGAAGGTGTAGCAATCAGCTTTCAAATCGCCTCTGGTGCCAGCTGGTAGCCATCGGTCAGCGCTTTCCTGACCGTGGGCTTTTCTCAGGCTCGATATCCCGAGGGGAGTGGCACCTCATCAATCTCAATAGGCGATGAACGCTCGATAGGCCCGCTGATTACCACCCCGCTCAAAGGCATTCAAGCGTGCACGCTTAAAGCTACAATTGACCGGGAGTTTCGCAGCGAGGGAAAAGCCCACGGACAGGAAAGCACTGTCCGTGATGTTACCCACTCTTGCCTGTGACCAAGGCGTCGAAGCACAACGGAAATAAGCACGTCGCACATCTCCGCGCCCGCTCCGGGTCAGGTTTCTTGCTCGATCCCATCGTCCTCCCATTGATTGCCACAGCCGCCCCAGGTCCAGTTGAATTTGGAGGCGCTGATGGCGCGTTCGGAGGTTCCCGGCTCGAGACCCTGCAAGATGACGTCAGAGGAATGACACCTTGGACAGCGAACTGCGTAATTCTCACCCTGCTCCGGGGAGAAGTATAGGGCTATCATCTCGCGAGCGCGTTCGGCATCTCGCTTCAAAACTCTTATCGTGCCGCCGGTGCCGTGAACTGGATACAACCTTTGCAGATTTTCGCCGAAGTTACCGAACAAACAGGATGGGACGCCGGAGGACGCAAGAATGTTCATGACCCAGCGCGCCTCAGAAGCGTTCCGCGCGCTGTAACAGCTAACCATCTCATCCTCATCCGGGAGAGTTTCATGCCGGGGCGCAGCTTGAGTCTGTATCTGCAGACCCCGTTTCGAAAATTCCGCCCGCAACGCTTGCTGTGCAAACTCCGTAAGGTCGCTGAACTTTTCCGCCAGGGCTTGAAGTTCGCCCTCACCCATCTGCGCGTACAACTCCCTGCACCTGTATGACTCCTCGGTATGGTCGATGTACCCCATCGCGACGCGGCACAATACCCGTTTCAGGTCATGGCCGTCAATACTGGAAAATGTCTTGGCTCTGCCCGGCTTCCCCTTGGGCTATAATCCTAATATGACCACGGCAACTCAGCACCGGTACATCGTGAGCGACGACCAGATCCGGGGTGGCGAGCCGATCATCCG
>Ga0187852_1003409_pt1 | contig 11636 bp, 10 predicted proteins | sample June2016WEW_6_40_FD_134511 | JGI IMG/M metagenome (GOLD analysis project Ga0187852, IMG submission 134511) | Peatland microbial communities from SPRUCE experiment site at the Marcell Experimental Forest, Minnesota, USA - June2016WEW_6_40 | ecosystem: Environmental > Terrestrial > Soil > Wetlands...
CATGTCGCAGTAGAGCTGGTTGATGCGCTCGTCCACGCCCTCATAGCGCCCACAGATCAGCACCACGCGATCCAGCGCGGCCAGTTCGCGGGCCAGCGCCTGCGTGAAAGGACGCCCCTGCGCCGAAAGCAGAATCACCTGCGCTGGGGCAGACCGCGCCTGCACGCGCTGAGCTTTGGGCTCGATGCCCAGCGCTTCCAGCGCCTCGGCCAGGGGCTCGGGCTTGAGCACCATTCCCTCGCCGCCGCCAAAGGGACGGTCGTCCACGGTGCGGTGACGGTCGTGGGTAAAGACACGCAGATCGTGGATGCCCACCTCCACCAGCCCCTCGGCCAGCGCCCGCCGCAGGATTCCATTCTCGAAGATGCCGGCAAAGAAGCCCGGAAAGATGGTGACAATCTCAAACCGCATACTTTTCGATCATACGGCGGTGGCAGAGTCCCCGCCGCGAGCGCCCGGCCGGAGCCCGCGCGATTCCCTCAGATGCCGTAGTGCTTGAACGGAATATCCACGTTGAAGTAGAAGGTCTGCTCCGTTCCATCTTCGGCTTTCTTCGCTTTCATCACGTCGTAGGAGTGGCCGTCCTTATGCATCAAGCTCTGTTGCATGGGAAAACGCATGAAGCCTAGAACGTTCAGGATCACATATTCTTCGTGGACGGTGATCACCACCCAGGCCTTCTCTGGCGACTTGCCGTCGCCCGAATTGAGAATCGAGTCGATCAATTTGCCAAAGACGGTCCGATGAAACTCCGACTTGTCCGTCGCGCCCATCTCACGGTTCGCCACCAGGGCCACATAGTGCGCATCAATATTCACGTACTCGCTATCGAGTACGGCCTCGGCTTGTTTGAGAGCCGCAGGATAGTCCTTCTTGTTCAGCGCTTCGGTCATGGCCTTCTCGGACTCGGAGACATCCTTGGCTGCCTTGTATTCGGGCGAGTCCATGTAGCTGATGCGTAGGCGTGTGTAGTCGATATCCGTCTTGCCCGCCTTCAGCGAGGCGAGAAGCGTGGCATATTCAGAAGGCTTATCCTGGGCGACAAAAGCGGGGGGCAGAGCAGCCATGGCAAGCAGGCCAAGAATCACGAGTATTGGGCGCATGATGCGGGAATTCTACTCTGCGTGCTGGCCGGTGTCTATCGATCCATGCAGTGGGCTCTCCGGCTTCCGCGCGCTCTCTTCTAGCCGCGCGGCCGGCCTCTGCAGCTTCCGCGGCGCGCTGCCGCGGGATTGTGCTTTAATGTTTGCCAACTGCTATGACTGACTTTGAACCGCTGCTAACCCGCTGGCAATCGGCCGGCGTCCTGGATGCGGAGGCTGCCGGCCGCATCCGCGCCTACGAACTGGAACAAAAGCGCCCCGCAGGATTGCGCTGGCAGGGCATGGTGGCGCTGATTCTCGGAGCTATTCTGCTGGCCTGCGGCGTGGTGCTGTTTGTCTCCGCCCATTGGGACGAGATGGCCCCCGGCTGGCGCTTTGCCGTGGTGCTCGCCATGGTCAGCGTCTTCCACCTCGGCGGAGCCTGGGCGCACAACCGCTTTCGCGGGCTCTCCACCGCCCTGCACGCTGTGGGAACCGTTTCCACCGGGGCGGCCATTGCGCTGGTGGGGCAGATCTTCAACATTCAGGAACACTGGCCGGCGGCGGTGCTGTTGTGGGCCATCGCGGCCCTCGCCGGTTGGATTCTGCTTCAAGACGAGGCCCAACAGACGCTTACGCTGCTGCTCTTCCCGGCCTGGATTCTCTCGGAGCTTTCGGTTGCCGCTGAAGGCCACATTGGCGAAAACGTATATCTGGGCCGATTCCTGATCGTCTGGGCGGTTCTCTACCTGACGTTCTTCCTCGGCTCCAAGCGCAAGATTGTCCAGGGGATTCTCTTTGCTGTCGGGGCCATCGCCTCGGTCGTGGGAATTGTCGGCATGCTGGATGGCTGGAGTTCGTGGGGGAACCAGACCTTTCTGTCGCTCGGAACCAGAACATGGGGCTGGGTGGATATTGCCGTGTTGCCGCTTCTCTTCGCCGTCTTCAAATTCCGCAAGAGCGCGGTTCCCGTGGCTGTCGCGATTGTCTTCTCGATTGCGCTGCCCTGGTGCCAACGCATCTGGACGCAGTATTACAACTTCGGCAACGCCCACAGCTCCGTTGTGCGCAATGAGCCGAATATCGCCGCCCACGCGCTGGTCGCCGCCTTCGCCGTTTTTATCATCTGGTGGGGGGTGCGGCTGGCGTCGAAGGCGCTGGTGAACCTGGGCATTGTGGGGTTTGCCATTACCGTGGGCTGGTTCTACTTCAGCGACATCTTCGACAAAATGGGCCGCTCGCTGGGGTTGATCGGCCTCGGCATTCTCTTCCTGGCCGGGGGATGGGCTCTGGAAAAGACGCGGCGCGGACTTTTGGCCGGGATGGAATCCAAAGATCTTTCAACGCAGGAGGCCAAATGAAGCTGGCCATGACATCCATCGCTCTGCTCGTGATTCAGTTGGCAATCGTCTCTTCGATCGCCGCCAAGTATCTCTACCAGCGCTGGACTTGCCCGCGGGTGTGGACGCGCACCGTAGCCTACGATCCGGAACTGGTGATGCGGGGACGGTACCTGAGTGTGCAATTGATCGTGGATGGCTGCCAGAGCACGCTGCCCTCCGCCCTGCACGCCATCTTCCCGCGCAACATCGACGGCACGACCCGGCCAAGCGGCTTCTCCGTTACCAGGGAGTCTTCTGTTCAATTCCGCGCCAACCTCAAGGTGGAAAGCAACAAGCTGCTGGCCATCCGGATTCCGGAAGCCGACTTGACCTCGAAGGGAGTGGAAGTAACCGCCCTGCCGAATTCGTCCTGCGACGCCCTGCACATCGTCGAGCCGGTGGACTTCTACATCGCCGAGCACGCGGTGGACCCCACCCCGCTCAAGCCCGGCCGGGAGCTGTGGGTTGAAGTCACCGTCCCGCCCCAGGGCCCGCCCCGGCCGATTCAACTGGCGCTGAAACAGGATGGGGCGTGGAAGCCGCTGGCGTTCCAATAGAGGACTGGGCCGGGAATCAGGCCTTTCCCGGCGTATTCAGGTCCGTAAGTCCTTCGGGGAGGGCCATTTCTACGCGCCTGGCCGCCAGGTCGATCTTGCGCAGGTAGCTTTTCGCGAAGGGCACAAGCACCTCGCCTGCCGCGCCATTCACCACCAGCAGCGCCACGGGGCCGGCGGTGCGGTCCACATTTTCGATCTCGCCAACGGTCACCGGCGCTGCCCCGGCCACGTCGGTCAGCGTGCAGCCGATCAGGTCGCCGATGTAGACCTCATCCTCGGCGAGTGGGGCCCGTTCGGCACGGGGAATGGCGACGATGAGACCTTTAAGGGCTTCAGCGGCGGAGATGGAATCGACGCCGGAAAAGTGCAGCACGACCCCGCCTTTGTGCACCCAGTGAGCCAGGAGTTCGACTTCACGCGGGGAAGAGGCTGGAGCTCCCTCGGCCAGCAGCCAAAGCCGCCGGCGTTCGGCAAATTTTTCAGGGAAATCGGTGAGAATCCCGGCGAAGACCTCGCCTTTGCGACCTTGTGGACGGTGAATGCGGGCCAGCCACACCCATTGTGCCGCTTTTTCAGGTTGTCCAGCTTGTTCCAGCACGGTCATTCCGGCCTCCGGGTCATGCCGGACGCGTGAGCGGCGGCCAGACTGGGTTTCGGCCACGCCAGACTCAGTCGTCTTCTTCCAGGATGTCGAGCGTGTAGCGATGATGCAGCTTCATGCTGACGGCGCCCAGAATGGTGCGCACCGAGCGGGCGGTGCGCCCCTGCTTGCCGATGACCTTGCCCACGTCCTCGGGCGCTACCCGGAGCTTGAGAACCGTGTTTTCGTCGCGCTCCACGGATTCCACTTCTACGGCTGCCGGCTCATCCACCAAAGCCTGGGCAATCTCGCGGACCAGTTCCCCTACTGCGACCATATCGTGTTGGGTCATGTTCGTGCCCCTGACCGGATGGGTCCTAAGAATTAGCGACCCCGGAATGAACGACTTGAATCTGTGCGCTGAATAGTATCAGCAGATACCCGTCGCCGTCAGCAATGGTGTGAGCGGAGGCTGGGATGCCCGCGCACACGGGGGGAGGAACAAAAGGGATCAGGCTTCGGCAGGGGCCTCGGCCGGATCGGCGAGTGGGGCCGGCGCCGGATTTTTGATCAGCAGCTTCTCGACGATGGGGGAGAGCTGTGCGCCCACGCTGCGCCAGTAGTTGATGCGCTCGCGCTTCAGGTCCACCGTGGCCGGGCTGGTGCGGGGGTTGTAGGTGCCGACGACCTCGATGGAACGGCCATTGCGGGCGCGGTCCTTCTCGATGACCACGATGCGGTAGTAGGGCTGCTTGGGGGCGCCAAAACGCGCCAAACGAATCATCACCACGGCGATACGGTTCCTTTCAGATTCCTGTGCTCTGTTGCGGTCCTTGGGGGTATTTCCAGCCGGCGGCGGCGTTCCTGAGGCGCGCAGGTCCAAATAAACGGCCAAGCGTGTGCGCCCGGCTACACAAGACTCAACACCTAAGTATCGCCGAAAGTGGGCGTCTGAGGCAAATGGGAAGCGCGCCGCATTGGCCCGCCCAGCAAGAACCCGCCCGGCTGCTACGCTTCAACCCTTTCCGTTGAGGCGTTTGCGGCATACCAGTCCTCGCGCGTCAGAGGAAGCCGGCTGCTGCCCCGGTCGGGGCGGCTGAGCAAAACCTGATAGACGCCGATGTCTCCCCTGCGGAAGGCGGCGGCTGAGCCTGCCATGTACAACAGCCAGATGCGGTAGGTCACTTTCGATACGTGCTGGAGGAGCGCGTGGGCGTTTCGCCGCAGGCCCTCCACCCAGTGCTGCAGGGTGAGATCGTAGTGTTCCCTTAGGTTTTCAACATCGCGCACCTCGAAACCCTGATCTTCTGCCGCGCTGAGAGCCTGGGAAAGGGTGACGAGCTTACCGCCGGGAAAGACGTACCTGCCAATGAAGGACTCCTGCCGGAGGGGAGAAGCGGAAGCATGCGCGATGCCATGATTGAGAAAAAAGCCGCCAGGACGCAGGAGTCGGTAGGCGATCCCGAAGTACTGGGGAAGGTTCTTCAAGCCTACGTGCTCGAACATGCCGATGCTGGCAATTTTGTCGAACGGCTGAGGGGCGGTTCTCAGTTGGCGATAGTCGCGCAACTCGACGGCGCAACTGCGCTCCAGCCCGGCCTGTTCGATGCGGCGCTTTGCCGTCTCTGCCTGTTCCCGGCTCAGGGTGATGCCCTGCGCGTGTGCGCGGTGCCTGCCGGCAGCATGCAGAATGAGGCTTCCCCACCCACACCCGATGTCGAGGAAACGCTCGAAGGGTTGCAGTCGCAGCTTTTGGCAGATCAGTTCCAGCTTTTGCTCCTGGGCAACGTCGAGGGGGTCTTCCGGGGTGCGGAAGTAGGCGCAAGAATATGCGAAGGATTTGCCCAGCCACGGCTCATAGAACCCCTCCGGCTGATCGTAATGGTAGGCAATCGAGGCGCGGTCTCTTTGCGGCGAATTGAGCGCCCCATGCTTGAACCACTGCCCCAGGCCGTAGAACGTGGCGGCGAGCTTGCCTGCCATCTGTTGACGCAGGCTGCGGGGGCGCTTGAAGAGGTATTTCGCAATGGAGAAAGCGGAAAAGAGGTCCCCTTCCACGTCCAGATCGCCGTGGATGAATGCCTCTCCCAGCGTGATTTCGGTAGGTTCGGCGATGAACGACCCGAGAACCTCCGGCTTCTCCAGGACGAAGGTGCAGGCAGGCTCCTGGTTCTCCCCTGAGGACCAACGCCATCCATCCCACAGGCGGACGGCAAAAGGAGGGCCTTCATATCCCTGAAAAAGGCTGTTGAACGCGGTCGTCCTTTGTGACTGGACAGAATGGGCCATGGCTCTTGCGTCCTTTCACGTCAGGTGATGAATCTTATGAGTTACAGCGGAACCAGAGTAGATGTATCCCGAAAGCAAGACCGCCAAGTGGCTTTTTCCTCAACCGGGGTCCCCAGCGACAGGTCCTCGTCACTGGGGTGGAAGTAAAAGCCACCCAGAAGACTCTCCGCAAGGACACGTTTCTCTGGTTCCGCTCTAGCCGGCGCTGCTCGCACCGAGACACTTTCCGGAGAACGTCTCGCATTTTCAGAAAAAGGATAACACCGCCGGATATTCAATTCGCCGGGGCGCCAGCCGTTGGCCTTCAGATGCCGGTGAGGGTGACCAGCCCTCCGAGCGAAGACCCGCCCAGTCCGGTTGACTCGCGATCCCGGCGGTTGGCTTTCCAAATTCAATCCCTGCGAATCTCTTGCCGTCGATCGTTTGCTGCCGGGGCAAGCGCGTAAAAACACTAGCCCAGGCTGTTACAGTATCAAGAAATCGGCAGTTCTTCAATCGCCCGCTTCGAACCGTAGATCCTTGATGGCTTTTTCCGGCATCCGGACTCCAGGCTGCGACGGTCTCAGAGTTGGGCGCGATTCCGCCCCGGAGCGCTCAAATGATGGTTCGCGAGTATCACAAGTGGCATTCCAGCCGCCTGGGCAGAGAGATGGAACTGCTGGTCTTCGGCCACGCGGGTTTGCCGGTCCTGGTTTTCCCCACCTCCGGCGGACGCTTTTATGAGTTTGAAGACCGCGGCATGATCGCCGCTCTCTCCGGCAAGATCGATGCCGGCCAGGCGCAGGTGTACTGCGTGGACTCGGTGGACATGGAGAGCTGGTACAACAAGCGCGTGGCCCCGCGCCGGCGCATCGCCCGGCACATGCACTATGAGGATTACCTGCTCAGCGAGGTCGTGCCCCTGGTCCGGCTCAAAAATCAAGATCCGGGCCTGGTTTCCCTCGGTTGCAGCTTTGGCGGCTATCACGCGGTCAACATCGCGCTGCGCCATCCCGACGTATTTACCGGCTTTTTGTCCATGTCGGGGACATTCGACCTGAAGAACTTTCTTCAGGGCTACTACGACCAGGACTGCTACTTCAACCTGCCGTTGGACTATCTGCCCAACCTGGGCGACCCATGGTTTCTGGATCGCTACGCTCGCAACAGTTATGTGCTGGCCACGGGCTGGGACGATCAGTGCCTGGGCCAGAATCAGAATCTCGACCGGATCTTGAGCTCCAAGGGCATTCCCCACAAGCTCTTTGTCTGGGAGTCCTGTAACTCCCACGATTGGCCTACCTGGGAGCGGATGGTGCGGGAATATTTGTAACAGAACAGGGAACAGTCTGAAGCCATGAAATCGAGTTGTCCATGCCGGGGAGCGCGTCTCAATAGAATTGCCGCATGGCTTGCCTTGCTGACGATTGCACTGGGACTTCGCGTCGGCTTGGCGATCCATTTTCCTAATGTTTTTCATCCCGACGAAATCTTTCAAACTCTGGAACCTGCGCATCGGCTGGTTTATGGCTACGGCGTAACCACATGGGAATGGAGGGAGGGAATTCGTTCCTGGGTGTTGCCCGCAGTTCTGGCCGGCGTGATGCGCGCCACCGGCTGGATGGGCTCCGGCGCCACCGGCTACATCTGCGGAATCATCGTCGTCTTATCGCTTGCCTCCTTGTCAACAGTGTGGTTTGGCTTTGCCTGGGCCAAGCGCGCCAGCGGGATGGAGGCGGCGATCATTGCGGCGGGAGCTTGCACCGTTTATTTGGGGCTGGTCTACTTTGCGCCCAAGGCGCTGACTGAAGTGGTGGCCACCCACGTCTTGCTTCCGGGCCTTTATCTGGGCATGTACGGAGATGGGAGCAACGAGAGGAAGCGGCTGTTTTTCGCGGGGATTCTCTGCGGCATCGCGGCATCCCTGCGGATACAGCTGATCCCGGCTGTCGCCTTTGCCGCCATCTATTTTTGTTACCCCCGCTGGCGCCAGAGAATTCCCGCCGTGGTTGCGGGGCTCTCGCTGCCGGTTTTGGCGTTCGGGCTGGTGGACAAGATTACCTGGTCTTATCCCTGGCAATCCTTCATTCGCAACTTTCAGGTCAATGTCTTGGCAGGCCGGAGCCAGGAGTATGGGACCCAGCCCTGGTACTGGTATCTGTTGGTGCTGCTGGTCATGCTCGGTCCCGCTGTTCTTTTCATCGTGCAGGGCGCGCTGCGCAGTCCCTTCCTGGCCGCGGTTTTGCTCATTATTCTCGGTTCGCACTCCCTGCTTAGTCACAAGGAGGTTCGGTTTATTTACCCGGTCCTCCCTCTGGCAATTACCCTGGCCTCCATCGGCTTCGTGGAATTTGTAGCGCTTATAAGAACCAGACCCAAGCTGGTGGAATCCTCGAAACCTGTTGTCGCCGCGGGTTTGCTTTTCTTCGTTCTTTCATCGGCGTTCATCGCTTCAATGCTGCCCGGCTGGTGGAAAGTTCCGGGCGCTCAGTTCGCCCTGGATCAACTCAGCCGGGATTCGACGCTCTGCGGCGTTGGCTTTTATGGGGTCAACTGGTGGGACGTCACCGGATACACTCACCTCCATCGCAATGTTCCAATCGTTCCTGTCATGGACAGCGCCGGCCTTGTGAAAGAGGCTCCGGCTTTTAATGCTTTAATCGCACCCTATGCAACACCCGAGGCGCCCGCCAGTTTCAACAGGAGCGCTTGTTGGAATGGGGTTTGCCTGTATCGGCGCGCGGGCGCTTGCCAAGCGCCTCAACCGGAAGATACATTCGATGGGTTTCTGCGAAGAACCGGAAATTGAGATCCACAAGGAGATTGCCCCATGAGTACCCTCAACCCTTACGAACGCTTTCTGGACGGACGGCCGCTGGAGACCATCCTTGCCGCGACCCCCGCGGAGATTGGCCGGCTGATTGAAGCGGCCGGCCCGGAAAAAGTTTTAACCTCGCCAGCGCCAGGCAAATGGAGCGCGGCAGAGATTGTGTGCCACCTGGCCGACTGCGAAATGGTCCTTGGCTTTCGCCTGCGACAGACGCTGGCCGAGGATGCGCCGGTCATTCAGCCCTTCGGCCAGGAAAAGTGGGCCGCGATGTATCCCGGCGTCTCAGCCAGCCAGGCGCTGAACGTGTTTTCAGCGCTGCGCGGCTGGAATCTGCTGCTGATCCGCGGGGCTCTGCCAGCCGCGGCCGCCAGGCCGGTCACCCACCCCGAGCGAGGCACGATGACGTTTCTGAACCTCGTGGAGACCATGGCCGGGCACGACCTGAATCACCTGGGGCAGTTGCAGAGACTGGCCTCAGAGCTTTCCGGGGTATGAGCGGCATGGGCTAGTAAATGAGTCAATGAGTTTTAGGGATACGCGGGAACCGTTTTGCGGTGTGCGGGGTCAAAGAGAGTAGCATTCCTATGTTGATCCAAGGAGGGCCCCGATGCGCCGTATTCTCGCCGTCTTCTGTCTTGTTGCCTTCACACTGACCCTGGCCGCGCAGTCTCCGGCCGGATCTCAAGCCAAATCGAAACCGGCCGCCGCGCCGCAGGCGCAGTTGGCCCCACCGCAGGTGGTCAAGGATCTTCCAGTACGCAAAGTGGTGCTCTACAAGAACGGGGTGGGCTACTTTGAGCACGCCGGAACGGTGAGCGGCAACCAGAAGGTCGCCATCGACTTCACCTCGCCGCAGTTGAACGACGTTTTGCAGTCGCTCACTGTGCTGGACGAGGGCGGCGGGCGCATCGCCGGGGTCAACTACAACTCCACCACGCCGCTGGCCGAGCAGCTCAAGACCCTCTCGCTGGGCATGAGCGACGATCCCTCATCGACCGAGCTTTTCCAGGCCTTGCGGGGGCAGCGGGTTGAGGTAACGGGAGGGCCTGGAGGGACCATTACGGGCCGTCTGATGGCCATCGAGTCGCGCAGTGAAAAGATTCCCGGTGGCGATACCGATACAACCATCGAAAAGTTCTATCTTTCGATCATTGCCTCCTCGGGCGCGGTGCGGGTGATCGAACTGACTCCAGCCCTGAGCGTACGCCCGCTCGACGCGAACCTCCAGGGCCAGCTCGACCGCTATCTTGAATTGCTTTCGACGACGCACTCGACCGGCCTGCGCCATCTCACTCTGGACGCGCTTGGGGTAGGCCAGCGCGAGCTGCGCGTGAGCTATATCAGCGAGGTTCCGGTCTGGAAGTCCACCTACCGGATGGTCTTCCCGCGCGTGTCCACCGGCTCGGCCATTGTGCAGGGATGGGCAGTGGTGGATAACACGGTGGGCGCGGACTGGGACAATGTGCAGTTGTCACTAGTGGCGGGCGCGCCGCAGAGCTTCATCCAGCCGCTCTCGCAGCCTATTTATACGCGGCGGCCGGAGATTCCGATTGCGACCGAGGAGCAGACCACACCGCAGACGCATGAGGCGGGGGAGCTAAAAAATGGGCCGTTGGGGTCTGGAGAGATCTTGGGGATCGTCACAGATCAAACCGGCGCGGCGATTGCGAATGCGAAAGTTACCGTAACGGCTCTGGGCACGAACGCATCTCTTACAGGAACTACCTCAGGCACTGGCCTTTACACTGTATCGTCGCTAGCGCCGGGGCTGTACAAGCTAACCGTCTCGGCCAGGGGATTCGAAACGTACGTCCAAAGCGGCATCCGGGTTGGAGCCTCGCAGAGCGTTAGGGCAGACGTCCGTCTCACTGTCGGATCTGAATCGCAAACGGTCACCGTCGAAGCGGATGCTCTGACAGTGCAAGCGGACTCAAACGTGGTTTCGACCCTTATTTCGGGCGAGCAGATTTCGAAGATTGCGCGCAAAAACCGAAACTTCGCGGCTCTGGCCGCGATTGCCCCCGGCGTGGCGGGTGGTATGGGGAGCGGCTACGGCGGCGGCGTGTATCGCCCTTCCGACGCGATCAAAGAGGGCGACGTCTCCACCAACGCCTTCGACGACTTCTTTGAGTACGCCCTGACCCAGCCGGTCACCATCCACAAGAACGAGTCGGCGATGGTGCCCATCCTGCAGCAGGAGCTTCCCGCCGAGCACGTGACGCTGTGGAGCGAGAAGGATCCCACGCCGCTCAGGGCCGTGTGGCTTGAAAACAAATCCAAGCTCGCCCTCGACTCGGGGAGCTTCTCCATCTTCGAGAGCGGCGAGTTTGCTGGAGAGGGTTTGCTCGACCCGATTCATCCCGGCGAGAAGCGGCTGCTGTCGTACGCCGCCGACCAGGCTGTTCGCATCAAGGTGACGGACCGGGACTCCCAGAGGAAACTGCATCATCTTCAAATCCGCAAGGGCTCCGTGGTTGAAACGTACATGGACGTCGCCTCGATCACCTATTCGATCGTCAACTCCGCGGATGTCCAGCGGTCGGTTCTGATCGAGCATCCGCGCCGCAACGACGGCTGGTCGCTGGACGAAGGCCTCAAGGCGACCGAAAGCACGCCCAATCTCTACCGCTTCCGGCTGCCTGTGGCCGGACAGGCGACGGAGAAACTGGAGGTGCGCGAGCGCGGTCCGGAACATGTCAGCGTCGAACTGAGTTCGAATGAGGACCAGACCGAGTATCTGCTCGACCTGGTCAAACGCATCCCCGATGCGCTGGATAAGCTGAAGCCGGTGATTGACGCCCAGACTGCGATCGCCGACTTGGATCGCCGCATCGGCGAATCGAAGCAAACGGAAGAGACCGCCTCGGCCGACGAGGCCCGCGACCGCCAGAACCTGACCGCGCTCAAGGGCAACGACGCGGCCAAGCGCTTTGTGGA
>Ga0187852_1003415_pt1 | contig 11625 bp, 7 predicted proteins | sample June2016WEW_6_40_FD_134511 | JGI IMG/M metagenome (GOLD analysis project Ga0187852, IMG submission 134511) | Peatland microbial communities from SPRUCE experiment site at the Marcell Experimental Forest, Minnesota, USA - June2016WEW_6_40 | ecosystem: Environmental > Terrestrial > Soil > Wetlands...
CGATTTCATCCGCGAGCTGCGCCAACGGCGCAAGACGTGGCAGGAAATCGCCGACTTGCTGTTGAGTGAAAAGGGCATCCGCGTCACGTTTCATGCTCCGTATCTATTTTACCGGCGCAGATTGAAGCGGGCGACCAAACCGCATTGGGAAGATGCGGAAAATAATTCCGAATTCCAACCCGCCCGCCCCAACGCGGCGGCCAGCCGGCCTCAATCACGCCAATCGCCGTTGCCGAAACCAAGCCCTTTTACTCGCCCAAACATCAAAAACATTAACACCGATCAAGAATTCACATGAATACCAACATCACCAAACGCATCCACATCAATCCTCAATCCAAAGGCAGTCTCGGTAAAAGTTTCGAGGCCGAATTCCGCACCGCCTGGCTCGAATATCACGACATCCATTGGAACGGCTCCGACCTTGATGACCGGCACCATTCGTTTGCCGACCGACATCCGCAACAGGTGCAGTCCTATATTTTGGGCAATGACGACGACAGCAAATCCACGCTGCTCGGATTATTTCGCAACGTGTCGCGCAGTGACGCGCCGGTTCACGTCATTGATTGCCGGGCGCAGGCAGACGGCCTCATCGTGCAGGCATTGGAGTCATTGCAACTGCTCGAATCGCTCGCCACCCAGGGCATTCGCTTCACGTTTTTCCTGTTTCCCAGCGAGGACACGGAGAGCATGAACAATCTGCTCGACCTATTTTATTTCGCGGGGGACCGCGTGGATTATGTGATTGTCCACAACCCGGCAAAAGTGAGGACGAACCTGTTCAAGAAATCCAACATCGAAGCCGAGTTGAAAAAGTTTGGCGCGAAGGAACTGACGTTGCCGGTGGTGACTTCCATCACGCTGCTGGCGATCAAACGAGCCGAGGCGAAGGCTGGCCGCAAGTTGAGTTTTGCGGAAGTGGCGACTCCCGGAGCAACGCATTTGGAATTGATGCTGGCCGGTGAAATGCAGTGGGCGATGCAGCAGATGTTCCGGCAATACGACGCCCTTGCCGATCTGCTGGTGCCAGAGCAACAGATGCCGGAGGTCGAATCACAGCCGGAACCGGCAGTGAAACCCTCCCGCTCCAAACAGCCCATGCTCAACCTGGGCGAATGAGTATGGACCTAGACAAAGATGATTTGACGGCGCTGTGCGCCGGGTTGACGACGGATGAAGTGGACCGGGTTCACCGGCTATTGCACGAATGGAATGTCGGGCCGGACAGTAGTTTTCCGGTGCAACTGGCGTTGCTGACCAAGGCGCAATGGCGGATCGCGGCCAATCTGCCGGGCTTGATAAATGATTCCAGAAAACTGATCGAACTGCATCTGGCTGAATATCGGCGGCAGAGTCATGCGATTGCAGATGATTTTGCCGACACAATGGACGGCCAGAACAAGGAGTTGAACAAAACAGTCGAAATTCACATTCAGGCAACCCGGCAGGCGGCGGAACAAATCCAGGTGCAGCTTGCCGACGCGGAGGCGGTTGCCAGTCGGATCAAATCTTTGATGGAAAGCGCGGCGTCTGAATGGGAAAACATCAAGGCCAGCACCACGGCTCAGTGTGAACGGTTGGAACAAGTCTCCAATGACTTGCAGGACCGTTTCGCGTGGCGGGTGATGCTTCGGTCGGTCGCTTGGTTTTTGCTGGCTCTCGGCTATGGAATTTGCATCGGCCATTATTGGATTCGCTGAACTTTGTTCATGGGCGCAGTCGCGCTGACAATGACGCGCGCCAATCCAGATTCAATTGTATGTCGCCGGTCGTCGCGTCAAGGTCGAATTCCCCTGTCACCCTTGAATTTCCACCTTGACCCGCCGCCCGGCTCCGGGGCTTTTGCGTTTAGGATTTCGCGCGTGGAATGTGTTTCTCTGGGAAAGAACCAGAACCCAAAAACATCCTTTACGAACGGCGCAGCTTGCGGCGAGGAAATTTTGTGGACACTTTCAAGCGCAACGCCGGGTCGAGTCTTTTCAAATCTAGTTTTGCAGGAAATAAATCCATGACCTCGACGCCGAGAACTTTGGCCAGAAACAGCAATTCGCAATCCGGCACCCGCCGGAATTGCGCTTCCAACTTGGCCAGCGATTCACGGCTGACATCCCAGCCCTCGACTTGCAGTTTGGCCGCGAGCGCTTCCTGGGTGCAGTTATTTCTCATGCGCAATTTCCGCACCTGGGGGCCGACAAGATTGAGCGGAGCAGTCATCCGGCCACGGAGACTAGGCCAGTGCCAGCAACTTCTGTTCTTTTAAGAGAACAGTGTTGACTTCCATTCGCAAACTGCTAACAAATCTTCAATGTTCGGGTTTAAGCGTGTCCATTTGGATGCCCGGCTTGTTGGAGAAATCCGAAAAATTACGAACCACGGCACGGGGTTATGACTGGCAAGACCAACATTCTGGTGGTCGAAGATCAAACATCGGTGGCGACAGTGTTGCGCCGGATGCAAGGGGCAGACGGCCTGGAACGCCGAAAAAGCCATGCGGCTGACCCTGCCAGATTGGACATGCCAATTTTCATTACTCGCTTTAATTGGCATTTATTTAGCAAAATAAGGTTAGAGAGGGGCATTATAAATTCACAAAAAGGTTCTTGCCGATTTCCGGGGAAGGCAAAAAATGGAAATGTGGTTGGGAAAGATTCAAATCATCAAAAACCGATGTGAAATTTTGAGCGCAGCAAACGATACAGGAAGGGGAAAATCCATGAAACTGAAAACACACACCTTCAACGTTGCGACAACCATCGCCATTCTCACGCTGCTTGGATCCTCCACCCCCAAGGCGGTTGCAGGAGTCATTTATCAAACCGGGTTCGAGCCCCCGACGTTTAGCACGGGCACAATAAGCGGGCTAGACGGGTGGAGCAGCGCCGCACCATCCGAAACTGTTGTCGAGACGTCAGTGGTTAAGAGCGGACTCCAAGCGATAAGCATTACGCCCGCTGTCGCGAACTCAAGCGTAGTTGGGGCCTCACGCGGTGCTTCCTACAACGCGGCCAACCAAATTCTTACCTTCGGCATTGATGTGTTTCTCTCCTCGAACGGAACGAAGAATTTTTGGACTGCACTCAATACAGATTACTATCCCAATTCACATCCTAATATCGACATAAACATTGATGGAAACGGGCTGATTCACGTTTTCATAATGGGAACAGATCACCCAAGCGGGGTTTATGTTACACGCGGCGTGTGGAACCACTTCGAACTGGATGTTAATTTTATCAATAACACTGTCAATGCCGTCTATAACTCTACTCCACTCGTTCAAAACGTGTCATTCTCCACGGCCAGCACCACACTCGGCCTATATGCCTTCTATGCGCAGCCAAGTGCAACAACTGACGCCGGATATTTTGACAACTTCTCGGTAACGGCATCGGCAGGCGGCAACTCGCCAAGCTTTACGCCAACGGACATGGTAACGCTGAATGGAACGCAGGAAAACAGCATCACGCTTTTGCCCAGCGCCAATCTGTCGGGCAGCTTCCCGTATTTGGCTGCGGACGGCGGCAGTGCGGGGCAGAACATGATAACTGTCGTGGGATTGGTCAACAATTCCGGGCAATGGGTAGGCGGAACGCCGCAAGTCGTTTACAGTGGCGTTCCCTCATCGGGCGGCAGCAGCGGCACCGCTTCTTGGTCAAACCTGACTGTGCCGGCGAGCGCAGGAACTTACCAGCTATGGTTTCAAAGCTATCTGACAACCAGCACAAGTGCCGCCATTAGTTCGTTTGAAGCAAGCCCGCCGACCTCGTCGGGCTATCTATCTGGAATTGTAGCCACGGTTATCGACGGCAATCCACCAAGTTTTACTTCAACGGCTATGGCGATGTTGAACGGAACGCAAGAAAACAGCATAACCCTTGCGCCGAGCGCCTACCTGTCGGGCAATTTCCCATATCTGGCTGCGGATGGCGGCAGCCCCGGTCAGAACATGATAACGGTGATAGGGCTTGTCAACAATGCGAATCAATGGGTTGGAGGCACTCCGCAGATTGTTTACAACGGGGTTCCCTCGCAGGCTGGAAGCACCGGCACCACCTCCTGGTCGAATTTGGTAGTGCCGTCGAGCCAGGGAACTTATCAGTTGTGGTTTCAAAGCTTTCTGACAACCAGCACCAGTGTCATCTATTCCTTTGAAGCGACACCGCCGACCGCGTCAGGCGGCTTGGCGGGAATAGTGGCGACCGTTGTAGTCGGCAATCCGTCGAGTTTCACAGGCGGACTCGCAGGCCGCGTTCTAGGAAATGGCTCGCCCTTGGGCAACGCTCAAGTGAGACTAGAAAATACATCTTTTAATACCAACACAATGAGTGACGGGACATTCTCGTTTTCAAACATTCCCTCTGGTAGTGGTTATGTTTTGGACGTTTCCGCTGCTGGCTACAATATAACGCGATTGACAGGTATAAACGTGCCTATTATCAACATAAACAATGTCGGCGACATTGCGCTCACAGGTGTCAACGGGCCTTATACCCTTCGAGAGATGCCAAATGTGAATCCGTCCATAACAACCGTTGAACAAGGTGGCACAGCGTATCGTTATTATTGTGTCCTAAACGCCAGCGGCAATCCACAAGGGGGAATTCCTGTTTCAGCGCAAATCTTAAACGGTGCCGTCATCCCGCAAAATGACACTTCAAGTTTTTGGCCGGGGAGTGTGGCAGGCGTTTCTGATGGTGGTGCATACGGGACGGTGCGGATTGCTGTCCCTTCATCTTACTTGAATTCCGACGGCAGCGTTCAAACGATTCAATTAAGCATTTCAGGACAAGTTCAAAAGACATTTCAAGCGCAGGTTGCGCCCCGTCAATATGAACAGATTTGGAAGCAAAAGTTGGGTAGTGGAATCAGCGTTGGCGAGCTAATTACAGCCGGTTTGGATACTTCTGCGGAAAGCGACTTGTGCCATAAAATCGTTGGGGGATCGGTTTCGGATGAAAGTATCTCACGAATCAAAACCGTTGACGCCACTGTTGGTGCCGGCGTTGATGTAGGGTCGTCACTATCCGTGTCCACCCCTGATCTTAATATATCTGCTGGCAATGAAGTGTCAGCAGGTGCAAACGCATTTGCGGCGGTCAATTTGCGCTCGACATTCTCCTTTGATCCTAACACCACAGACCCAGGCCAAAATGCGATGAAGCTTTATGTGGACTTGGGAAACGTGCTTTCCGGTGCACCGGGGCCACAGGCGGCCTTTTACGATTTCGTTGAAAGCACAATTGAGCCACTATTTCTAAATTCCAACTTGCGTTCCGTTGAAGGCGATGTGCAAGTAGGGGGGGGCTATTCAGGACAGGTGAGCTTCAACATTATAGATGCCGGTCCCGCCCAGGTTGATTTTAATGCTAGCGCAGACGCGAGTATGGAATTTATCTTCGGCCACGAAGCTACTTTTGGTTCTGTCAGCGAGTCGGCGGGTGTTAGTGGAATAACCGCAAGCGGGTCAGCAATGATTGGTGTTATCCCGTCTTTGAACTTTGGAGATACGGTAAATCTTACTCTAAACAATAATCTTCAGTGGCAAACAAGTTATGATGTTGAACTGGTTTCAAAATATTGGACGAAGCAGGGGCAAAGCAGTCCGTATCGAACTGAATCTGTTAGAAAACTAGGATTGGGCGTAAACCAACAAAATCCGGTTCCTGCGTGGCAGCAATATGACCCGCAAAATCTTTATGCAAATTACGATCGTGATTTTATCGAGACGCTGGAACAAACGAATGGCGTAAATACCACAACTTATCGATGGTCGGTTTATGCGCAAGAACAAGAACTTGGAGTAAATCTAAACTTGGACTTGGGGTTGGGGGTCACATTACAAGGGGAATTGGATCGGGGGGCTGAAGTTGTCAACCAGCGAGGGGCTATTTCGCAATCACGCTATTGGCCAACCGAAACGTATCCGCCCATGACGACGGATATGCTTCCAACACAGTCTTGGCCATCAATTCTTTCACAATGGGGGAATTACGCGTTGGGGCCTATTGGTCAAGCAATTAACCAAGCCATCACAAGGATTGCTAATGCTGGCAATACCCTTGTTCAAGCCGGCCAAGCAACATTGAATATCGCTAGTGGAGCACTCAATTCAGGTGATCAAGTTGTTTCATCGTGGGTGTCTGGACTCCGCTCTCTCGTTCCATTGGCAAAACCGCTAGGCGGTCCTCATCCATTAGGTGGTCCTGGCGGAAACGAGGCGGCCTATCTTCCGCCAGATGGTGTCAGCAATTACGTTTATGGCATTGACGGCGTTTACAGATTTACAAGCACCAACGCTTTCAATGGTTCCGCAACATTGACGATCCCCTATAATCCTACAGACGTGGCAGGGTTGGACCCGACGCAACTGCAAATTTATCAATTGCCGGACGGCACGAATCGCTGGCAGTTGGTCGGCGGTGTCGTTGACACGGTTTCAAACACTGTCACCGTTACAATCACCAATCTTGGGACTTTCGCCATCGCCCCGCTGCTGCCTACCGGGAACTTGCAATTGGTTCCAAGCACAAACAACCTGCCTGCGGATGGGGCCTCCACAATGACGGTGGTTGTCACCAATTTAATGTTGAACAACGGGAATGTCGCCACGCAACAATGGCTCTTTACGGCCTCTGCAACCGGAGTGCAAATTCTGAACCCGGATTGTGACACCAACTTGGCTGGGATTCAAGTAGTCAGCACGAATGGCAGCGTAACGCTTTTGTTGCAAGCTCCGTCAGGCGGAAATACCGCGCAGATAAATCTGGCTTCGGTGGCGGGGGATGCCGCCGGAAGCGTGACAATCAGCCTGATTGATACCACTCCACCCGCCACGCCGACAAACATCATCGTGACTGCCGGACAAAGCCGGATTTTGGTTTCTTGGCAAACGAACAGCGAGCCTGATTTGGCTGGCTACCGCGTTTATTACAGTGCTGATGTGGCGGGACCGCCGTGGAATGGAACCGCAGCAATCGAAGGAAGCCCGTCACCTGTTTCAGTCACGGGGACAAATTGGCTGCTGCGAGGATTGGCACTTGGGACAAATTATTTCGTCGCGGTTAGCGCAGTGGATACGTCAAGTAATGAAAGTCCGCTGTCTCCGCCGATTGAGGTTACAACGGTGCCAATCCCGCCGATGCCGCCAACTGGTGTTACCGCGCGCTTTGATGGTGATGGCACCAACGTAATCGTATGGGCACTTTCCGAGGACGATGGATATAATGACCGCGATGTGACTCAATACTACATCTGGCGGGCGATATTGCCCGGTGGCAGCTATACGAATGTCGGGCAGGTAGCCGCTGGCGTCGGAATTTATACCGAAACCAATCCGGTGGTGGCTTCGACCCAATCCGTGAGTTATGCGGTGTCTGTGATTGCCAGTTCCGGCTTAAGCTCAACGCAAGTCGTTGCTGTGGTTGTTTCACCTAGCAGCCTCGTCAGCAACAACATCGTGATTGGAACTCCTCAATTTTTGCCCAATAGCGGCTTCCAATTCACGTTGAATGGTTTCGCTGGGCAAACTTATGTCATTCAAACTTCGACAAATCTTATAGATTGGGTGCCAATTTACACCAATACTGGTTCATTTATATTCAACGACACAAATGCGCCGAATGTCAGCCAGCAGTTTTATCGAGCAGTGACGCAGTGAGTTTTGCAAATCAATTCGAGCGTGGCAACATTTCTTAAATATGTGATACGCGGAAACATTCGATTGCCAAGAGCCTTTCCGCGAATGTGGAGATGCGGGCGTGAAAGCAAAAGTGTTGGGAAAGAACTTCAAACAAATGTAGAAAACCGTGTGAAACTGGTAATTCTCACATTTGCACTTGCAATCATTCCGCTTGTGAATTGGTGTCACGGCGCACCAAATATGCCTCAACCAATCCTACCGGCATCCGCGACTAATTCGTTTAACTTCCAATCGGTGCTTTTTGGTCCGACTCAAAGTTTGAGTCTGAATGTCGTCAGCGTGAACTCCGCAAACGGGGCGGTCACAATCAATGGAGGCGATACGCGCCAGCCAGGAACGCCATTTTCATGGCAGTGGGGTGATAATTCTACGACGAGCGGTTTTTTCCCGCAAACACACACTTACCTTAATACAACCTCGAATTATGTGGTGACAGTGACGGCTTTTTACAATGACGGTTCGACTGGAACAGCTCAAACGATTGTGTGGTTCGCGACTCCGAGTATCCGAGCCGTTGCACTGCCATCGGATACAAGCGTCACCATAGCAACTTCACCACAAGCGCTCGTAAGTAGACAAACTGGTTATGGGTTTTCGCCTCAATTGACGAATTTCACTTCAACGAGTTTTGGAATCATACCACAGACAACCATCCAATATGTGCTAACAGCAGCAGCGGCTATCCCGCTAAAACGTCTCATGCAAGCACTGGAGTTATTCAACAGCAATTGGCAAAGCAGCTACGATCAAAATGAGGACACGCCCACCGCAGATTCTTTTCGAGCGACACTTTGGGTGACAGCTTTGTCGTATGCTTTTCAAACTGACCTGCGAAGCGAATTCGAGGCGCTTAATTTTCCAGTGAGCGACACGACTTATACAAACCTTTCTACACAAATGGCTGCCCTGCCGGATATAATCAATACGCCTCACCAATTGAACATCCAATCTTTACCGACTTCTGGCCCAAGCCTTTCAATAAATGGTCCGATTCCGCGCTTTTACAAAATTCAAGTCATTACGAATCTCTCAAAATCCACTTGGACAAACATTGGAAATGTATTTAACGCCAACACGAATTCCTTTTGGTTAGACCCTTCGGCCAACAATTCCATGCGCTTTTATCGTTCAGCATTGTTGCCGTAAGTTGCAATTAAGAGCCGCTTCGGATTGAAGGCCGGAAGGTTTATTTTCGGTTTCGATAATCTCCCGAATTTTCGGCTGGCCTTCGGCAAGCAGTGAATTGTCACCGGTCACTTCAAAACCAGCCAGCCGGGGTCGAATCAAAACCGGCCACTCTGAGGCAGGGATTTCATAACAGATTCAATGTTTAATGCAAGGGATGTTTATTTGGAACCAGCCCGGACTTTATTCTTAACGATCCAACGCGGTGTTAGGCGGCGAACCATGGTTTTGAGCAATCAATCTGGACTCCACTGATAATCGTAGCCAGCGGGCGGCTCATACCCGGCAGCCCATATCTGTCCCAGTTCCCAATGTATTTTTATGTAACTGACATGGCCATCAACAAAACTAACGACGTTTTTTGAATCGTTATACAACGTGCCGCTTTCATGAGCGACACCGTGGGAGGATGGATCGTGCCATGACCATGGACCGAACGCGGCGATTTCCGCCACCAAAACTGTTCTGGCAGGGTGTCTGACTGAGCTTAACTTCACGCCGCCCAGACCAGGATAAGTAACAGTCTTTTTGTAAAACTTCCGAGCAACATTGTCGCCGCCATTAAATGCATAGCTTGAAAAATCCCAAGAGGGATCATCGTGAAGGCTTTTTTGCACGAAATAATGCGGCGGCCCAACAGGCGCAATAATCCAGTTTGGATAAAACGTATCCGCCGGACATTGAAACAACTTGTCCTGCGAGGACGATACTCCATTCAGGCCAACATAATTCTTCATGAGCGCCTTGTAGCCTGCATAGAGCGACACAATGTTAGTGGAGGTCAATCCCTCCCCATTGGGGGTTGGCGAGGCGTCATTTGAATCATCGGAATACATACGCACGCCCAGAGCGATTTGATGCAAATTGTTCAAACAGGTCGTTCGCTGCGCTCTGGCTTTCGCGCTGCTCAGGACTGGCAGCAATAAGGCAATGAGAATGGCTATGACCGCAATCACAACCAGCATCTCCACCAACGTGAATCCTTCTACGACTTTGAAGTTTACTTTCATACCTGTTTGGACAATGCAAAGAGCGGTGCGTCACGCCGCCTAATTATTATTCAACGAACCATCCGTTCAGATATTAGGAAATGCAAAATCAGCCTGCAATACGTTTGACGAGAGAGATGCCAAATAAACGAGCCGGGGCCGAGCTCTGAGCCATTAGCTCGCGGCCCCGGCGGTCGCCGGTTCGTTGGCCTTCCGGTTTTTCTTGTTTTCCCGGCTGACTCCCGGCGCTTCCTTGACGCGATAGCTTTTGCCAGTGATGGCGATGACCTGCGCGTGGTGCAAGAACCGGTCAAGGATGGCCCCGGCGGTGGGCACGTCGCACAACAGTTTGCCCCATTCTTCCAACGGCCGGTTGCTGGTCATGATGGTGGAACGGTTTTCGTAACGGCGCATGATGACTTCCAGCAGATACTCGCCGTAGTGCTTGGGCAGTTGCTTCAAACCCATGTCGTCAATGATGACCAGATCGGGCTTCAAGTATTTGCGCAGCGTTTTATCCTGCTGGTTGAAAGCTTCGTCCTTCATGAAGTCCCGGACCAGATCGAAGATGGAACGGTAGAGCACCAGGAAGTTCATCTTGATGGCCTCGTAGCCGATGGCTTGGGCCAGATGGGTTTTGCCGACACCGGGTGGTCCGAGGAAGAGCACGTCTTTGGCTTCGCGGATGAACTTGCCGCTGGCCAGATCGAAAATCTCCTTTTTGTGAACGGAGGGGTTGAAGCTCCAGTTGAAGTCATCCAGCGGTTTGAGGCTGTGGAAGTCGGCGGCCTGGGTGCGGCGTTCCAACTGGCGTTGTTGCCGGACGTTGAGTTCGTCCTGGAGGATGAGTTCCAAAAACTCGGCGTGGCTCAAACGATTGGCGGCAGCTTCCTGGAGCCGGACGCTCAAGGTCTGGCCCAGGCCGGAGAGACGGAGTTGTTTCAGGGTGGTTTCGAGGTTGGTGGTATTCATGGGGATATGGCTGGTTCTTGGTTAATGGTTGAGGGAGCAAAGCAATCGGGGACGCAGTGCTGGTAGGCGTCGAGGCTGCGGATCAGGGGATGCGTTTCCAGAAAGTCCAGTTGCGGTGCTGGCCCGGCCTGTTCCAGCAAGGCGCGCAGGTCGCGCAATCGCCACGCGCCATGATGCAACGCGATTTGGGCGGCGCGTTCCAGGGCGGATACGGGATGTTTGCCGGCCAGCGACAACAGGCCGTGCAAGACTCGTATGCCGATGGGACCGCGCTGTTGCGCCATCGCCTCAGCCCAACTGCCGGTGTGCGCGCCGATCAACCGGGCGCGATCCAGCAGATAATCCAGGCCGTGCTGGATGACGTGCCGGTGCGGGGAATGCAGATGGTTCGGATCGGTGGCGAACTTTCCCGGTTCGGCCAGCGCATGGACGGCGATGACTTCCCGGCGTTGGTTGAAGACCCGCACCAGCCGGGACTCCCACCGTGCCCACACCTGCCGCCCGACATACTCCGGTGGCACCGAGTAATACGACCGCTGCAACTCGATGTAGCCATCCCGATGCACCGTGCGCGGGGCTTCTTCAAACGCCGGAAACAAACTCTCCGGCAGCGGCAACAGTTGCGAGCGTTCCACGGCGTTGAACACCTTGCCCACTTGCTGCCGGGTCGTGCCGTGAATGCGGGTGTCGGCCACGCCACTTTCCCAATCCGAGAGAAACAGGTTTTGCGCGGACAGACTCTCGAAGCTGCGGCCCTTGAGCGCGTTGTTCTGGGCA
>Ga0187852_1003418_pt1 | contig 11623 bp, 4 predicted proteins | sample June2016WEW_6_40_FD_134511 | JGI IMG/M metagenome (GOLD analysis project Ga0187852, IMG submission 134511) | Peatland microbial communities from SPRUCE experiment site at the Marcell Experimental Forest, Minnesota, USA - June2016WEW_6_40 | ecosystem: Environmental > Terrestrial > Soil > Wetlands...
CATTCCCGCCTTGACGCACTGCCCGAATTGGGCGAGACCCAGGTCATCATCTACTCCCGATGGGATCGCAGCCCGGACCTGATCGAAGCTCAAATCACTTATCCCATCGTGACCGCAATGCTGGGCGCGCCGCACGTCAAGGCCGTGCGCGGTATCTCCGATTTTGGTTACTCCTATGTCTATGTAGTGTTCGACGATGATACCGATCTGTATTGGGCGCGCTCGCGCACCCTCGAGTATCTTTCGGGTGTTTTGAGCAGGCTGCCGGACGGAGTTAAGACCGAGCTCGGTCCCGATGCCACCAGTCTCGGCTGGGTTTACCAGTACGTGCTTGTCGACACCTCGGGGCAACATAGTCTTTCCGACCTCCGTTCCTATCAGGACTGGTTTCTGCGTTACCGATTGCGGTCGATTCCCGGTGTGGCTGACGTCGCGCCGGTCGGCGGCTTTACCCGCCAGTATCAAGTGAATGTCAATCCCAACCGGCTGCGCGGCTACGGGCTCACCATTTCACAAGTCGTCGACGCGGTTCGCGAGGGAAACGCTGAATCCAGCGCCCGGATGCTCGACTTCGGCGGGACCGAGTACATGATCCGGGGCAGAGGCTATGCGAAATCTATCCAGGACTTTGAAGACATCGTCGTCGCCACGCCGGAGCAGGGAACTCCGATTCGAATCGGCGACTTGGGCGCCGTCGTTGAGGGGCCCGATCTGCGCCGAGGGGTCGCCGACCTCGATGGCGCTGGAGAGGCTGTTTCCGGCATCGTCATCATGCGCAGCGGCGAAAACGCCCTCGATGTAATCGATCGCGTCAAAGCGCGCTTGAACACGCTTCAGTCAAGCCTGCCGGCAGGGGTCAAGATCGTTCCCGTCTACGATCGCTCCGAGCTCATTCACCGCACCATCGGCACCACAGAAGAGACGATTCTTGAGGTCGTTGCGACGCTGGCGCTCATCATCATCGTGTTCTTGTGGCATTTCCCGAGCGCGTCCATTCCCATGGTCACAATGCCGGCGGCGGTGCTGATCGCGTTCATCCCATTTCGCCTCACCGGCGCAAGCGTCAATGTTATGTCGCTTGCCGGCGTCGCCATCGCGTTCGGAGAGTTGATTGACGCCTCGATCGTGGTCGCGGAACAGGTTCAAAAGAAGCTGGAACGGTGGAATAAGGATGGCAGGCCAGGCCCGCATAGTGAAGTTGTGCTCGAGGCAATCAAGGAAGTAGTAAAGCCGACCTTCTTTGCTCTGCTGGTGATCGCGATTTCCTTCCTCCCGGTGCTGACCCTGCAAGGAGAAGAAGGACGGCTCTTCCGTCCGCTGGTTTACACCAAGACCCTGGCGGTGGCGGCCGCTGCGCTCCTTGCCCTCACTCTCGACCCCGCGCTTCGCCTGCTGATGACCAGAGTAGAGAGGCTCTATTTCAAGCCGCGGTGGCTATGCTCCATCGCCAATACGCTATTGGTGGGCCGTATCCGCTCCGAAGAGGCGAACCCGCTAAGCCGGGTCATGATGCGCGGGTATGAGCCGGCGGTCTCGTGGACTCTTCGACACAAATGGGCCGTCTTCTCCATTGCTTTAGCGCTGCTCGCGATCACCATTCCTGTATTTCGCTCTCTCGGCTCGGAATTCATGCCGCCCCTGGATGAAGGCGCCATCCTTTATATGCCCACGACGATGCCCGGCATATCGATCGCGCAGGCCCAGCAGCTCCTCCAGACCACCGACCTCATTCTCAAGCAATTCCCTGAAGTGGATCATGTCCTGGGCAAAGCCGGCAGGGCGGAAACGGCTACCGATCCCGCGCCATTGTCGATGCTGGAGACATTGATTACTCTCAAGCCCCGTTCGCAATGGCGCCATATTGACACGTGGTACTCCTCGTGGGCGCCGGAATGGGCCAAGAGCATCCTCCGGCACATAACACCCGACACCATCTCCAACGAAGAACTCGTTAGCCAGATGGATGCGGCGGTAAGAGCTCCCGGGCTCAGCAATGCCTGGACGATGCCCGTGCGTGGACGCATCGACATGCTGACCAGCGGGATTCGCACTCCCGTCGGTTTGAAGATCTCAGGCGACGATCCCGCCAAAATCGAAGCCATTGGCGAGCAGGTGACGGCGATTCTGCCGTCGGTTCGCGGCACTCGCGGGGTATTCGCCGAGCACACCAACGAAGGCTACTTCCTCGATGTCGCCTGGCGTCGAGAGGACCTCGCCCGTTATGGCATCAGTATGAAGACGGCGGAGGATGCGCTTTCCAACGCCGTTGGCGGCGATGACATCGGCATTGCGTACGAGGGCTTGGCGCGCTACCCGGTGAACGTCCGCTACATGCGCGATTTTCGCAGCACCGTTGATCAGGTCGGACAGGTGCTCATTCCGGCCGGCGGCCAGCGCCAGATCCCAATTAGCGATCTTGCAACCGTCCGGCCGGTAAGTGGCCCGGCCATGATCCGCGACGAAGACGGCATGTTGACAGGCTATGTCTTTATCGACCTTGCGGGCCGCGACGCAGGCAGTTATATGACGGAGGCAAATGCTGTCCTGCAGCGGAATGTCCACCTGCCGGCCGGCTACACAGTTTCGTGGGGCGGACAGAGCGAAGCCATCGCGCGTGCCAATCAACGCCTGAAGATTGTCGTGCCCGTGACCATTGCCATAGTGATTCTGCTCATCTATCTGAATACCCGTTCCGCGACGAAGACTCTGTTCATTCTCCTGGCGGTGCCGTTCTCTGCAATCGGCGCCGTTTGGTCGCTCTATCTTCTCCACTACAACTTGAGCGTGGCAGTTTGGGTAGGTTTCATAGCGCTTTTGGCCATCGACGCTGAAACGGGCATATTCATGTTCCTCTACCTTGATCTGACTTACCAGGAAGCGATCTTGCGCGGCGAAATGCGAAACTGGAGCGATTTGCGCAAGGCAGTTCTTTACGGGGCGGCGAAGAGGTTGCGGCCGAAGTTCATGACCTTCGCCGCGACTTGCATCGGACTGTTCCCCGTCATGTGGTCCATCGGCACCGGCTCAGGAGTGATGAAGCGGATTGCTGCGCCTATGGTCGGTGGAATCTTCACTTCGTTCATGCTTGAACTTCTGGTATATCCGGCCATCTATGAACTATGGAAGCGCAGAAACGTGCCGAAAGAGGATCGGGACTTAACCGTCACGCCGGATGAGACAGAGCGGCACATGCCGGAAGCCGCGGTGTTGACGGCTACATAGCAGTCGTGAGGAAGGGTAGAAAGCGCAGCCGCTGACTCCATACCGGGCAGCCGAATCAGGAGGGAATCCGTGAGACTGAACAACCCAACGGCGGCGATTTGCCTGGCGCTGATCGCAGCGCCAATCATGTATGGCCAGGCTGGCCAACCGGCGGGCAGCGGCTTGAACGATCGGCCCACCCCCGCGGTTCCTGCGCCTCCCGCGCCAACAAATCCGCTGCCGACAAAAAATGCTCTCGAGGTAGATTGCCAAGGCGATCAACTTACAATCGCGTCCAACGATTCCACTCTGGCAAGCATTCTGGCTGAAGTGCGAAAGTGCACTGGTACACAAATCGATCTCCCCGATGGCACAGGCGACATTCGATTCTTCGACACCATCGGGCCGGGGCCCATTCGACAGGTTCTAGTCTCGCTTTTCAGCGCGACGGGACTGAACTTTGCGATCGAGTCTTCCGATACAGATCCCCAGAAAGTTCAGGCTGTTGTGTTGATGGCGCGCACCGACAAGGCCACGACTGAAGTAGCGGGCGACCATCCACTCACCCCTGCCCGCCGCGCCTACCTTCAGATGCTCCAGCAGAACCCCAGATCGGCGGCGTCGCAGGCCCCCGGCGACTCTTCAGAGGCGGCGGATTCAGAGAATCAAGCGACGGATCAATCGCCTCCACCGCCGCCGGAGAACTCGCGCGCCAATTCAAGCCAGGAACCGTCCGCCGATCCATCAACGGCGCCAGCGACTGTGGCGACTCCACCGGCAACCGACGTGCCGCCTCCATCCACGCCGAGCGCGGCCCAGGATTCAGGCCAGCCTAATACCGTTAACGACCAGATTACGAGCATGCAACAAATGTTCGAGCAGCGGCGTCAGATGATGCAAAACCCTGCCCCGCCCTCGCAGTGATCCGTTCCAAAGTGCTCTATCTAGGCGGTCGAAGAGCGGAGGCCGCTCATCGACCGGCTCCAGCCGGACCAGGCGGTCGCGGTGCAGGACGCGGCGCGCGGGTCGCTTGAGCGCTGGCCTTCGGTCTGGCTCCATGTACCGCCTTGAGCGAGTTGTGGTTAAATGCAGTGTGCAGTCTCGTGCTGTCGCGGGGCAACTCGCGAGGGATTGCGAGCGCTCGGCAAGGCCGGGAAGATCTTCTGCGCATGGTTTCTGTCGTATCGATCCGGGCCAATCTGCGCTCTCGAAGCTCATTCGGGGGGAAAGATGAATCCGAATCGAAAAGAGAATGAAACCGCACCCAGTTTGAAGCGGATCGCTGTTCTGGCAGCCGTCCTTCTCAGCTGCCTGCTGGCCTCGATGCTGCTTTGGCAACGATCCGGGCCGGTCGAAGGCCAGGCGCACGCAACGTCGTGGCTGCGTAGTGAGAGCTTCCCCGAAGGAGGAGCCATTCCTCGCCTCTACACGTGCGACGGCGCCAACCTTTCACCGCAGTTGCAATGGCAGGCCGGGCCCGCGGGCACAAAAAGCTTCGCCATGGCGATGGACGATCCCGACGCTCCCATCGACTTCACGCACTGGCTGGCATGGAACATCCCGCCGGGATCGCGGCGACTCGATGAGGGTGCATCGACTGAGGGCTCCATGCCCGCGGGCTCCGCAGAAGGCAGGAATAACTTCGGCCGCCTCGGCTACGGCGGTCCCTGCCCGCCGCGCGGCAACCCGCACCACTACTTCTTCAGGGTTTACGCGCTCGATAACCGTCTCGATTTGCCGCCCGGCGCGACAAGGAGAGAGCTGGATGCGGCGATGAGCGGCCACATTCTGGCCCAGGGACAAATCGTCGGAACCTATCAACGGGCGAGCCAGTAGGTCTGCGCTGCGCCGCAAGGCTTAGTGCACTTGAACGCGCGGCGGCGCTTGCCGCCTGCGAGGCCGATGCACTTATCGATGCCATAGTTCCTTGCGCTTCCTTTCACGAACTTCTCCGCAACCCGTCCGTCGCGCGTGCGGCGAGGGTCTTCGTACGCCCTCAAGCAGCCATGGCCGTCGTGCGTTTACAATCACAGTTTCTGGCGGCTTTGCCTTTTTTGGATGTACTTTTAGCACTGACCCCGCTTGTGGCGGGGCGATGGGCTAGCCTGGCACGGAGAAATCTGCTGCCGGGATAAGACAAATCCGGTTCGTTTAAAGCGGCGGACGAGGGACGGAGTGCGGCAACCTTGACGATGGAATTTCACATTGCGCGCAAGGCGCGGGAGCGGTACGGGTTTGCCGATTCGCTATTCTCCTACAACGGAAATGTGATTCTGGCCAACATCTCCGCGTGCCGCGCCTTTGCGCACCGCATGAACCAGGTGCGCGAGGTTGAGAAGCATCCCGAGCAGGCCGTCCACGCCGGCCAGCTCTTCGCCATGGGCCTGATTGACGAAGCCAGCCACGTGCTCATGGCCCGCTATCGCCAACAGTTCGATCCCGCCGTGATGACCGCCGCTCTGGACTGGTTCGGCGCCCAGGTAGGCACAGACAATATTGATAAGATGCTGCTCGCGTTTGTTGAGCAGTTCCCTGGCCAGAGCGTGATACGCGGCCGGGAAACGCCGGCGCAATGGCTGGCCGGCGCGAGCGATGGCCTGCCGCACCGCGCCGCCGCGCTCGAAGAGCTGCTTCTGCTCTGGTCCGCGAATCGCAACCAGGCGTTCAAGCCCTTCGAAGAGCTTTTTGAAGATCGCACCCTCGCCGAAAAAACGGTCTATCGCCAAGTCACGGCGCAGTTGCCAGAGTACTTTGCCACGCGTCCGCTGATTCCGTTGCCTGATGCGAAGCCTGTGAGCCTGCTCGATCTGTTGCGCGCGCCCGCTGTCGGCTCGCCGGCTTCTCTCAGCGAGCAACTCGCCCTCATCCGCCGCCTCTGGAAGCCGCTGCTCGGCGACAGCCTGGAGCGCTTTCTTCTCATGGCGGGCGAAATCCTCCGCGAAGAAGAACTTGCCATTTGGATGCAGTTCAATCCCCAGGCTGCCCAGGCTCGCGAGGCCGCCGAACGCCACCGGCGCGCAGGCCAGCAGCAGTGGCCTTCGGTTGTCAGTCATTCCGAGGTTCCAGTCTTCGGCGATCCCGCACACGAATACGAAAAGTTTTCGCCCGACACCGCGTGGATGCCCGGCGCCGTGCTCATCGCCAAGAGCACGTATGTGTGGCTGACGCAGTTGAGCCGCAAATACAGCCGTCACATCGGCCGCCTGGACGAGATACCCGATGAAGATCTCGCCGAGATCGCGCATCGCGGCATCAACTCTCTCTGGCTCATCGGCGTATGGGAACGCAGCCGCGCCTCGCGCACCATCAAGCAGCTCTGCGGCAATAGCGAAGCCGTCGCCTCGGCTTACTCCCTCTTCGATTACCGCATCGCCGACGATCTGGGTGGCGAGGCGGCGTACATCGTCCTGCGCGACCGCGCCTATCACCACGGCATTCGCCTGGCAAGCGACATGGTGCCCAACCACATGGGCATCGACTCGCCCTGGGTCGTCGAACACCCCGAGTGGTTCATCTCCCGTCCCGATCCGCCTTATCCCGCCTACAGTTTTGAAGGTCCCGATCTCTCCCACGACGGCCGCGTGGAGCTCAAAATCGAGGATCACTATTACGACCAGTCCGATGCCGCCGTGGTCTTCCGCCGTCGCGACAAAGCCAGCGGCGAAGCGCGCTACATTTATCACGGCAACGACGGCACCAGCTTTCCCTGGAACGACACCGCGCAACTCGACTATTTGAACCCGGCCGTCCGCGAGCAGGTGATTCAGACCATCCTGCACGTGGCGCGGCTCTTTCCCGTCATTCGCTTTGATGCCGCCATGACTCTCGCCAAGCGTCACTTTCACCGCCTCTGGTTTCCCGGTCCCGGCTCGAGCGGTGCCATTCCCTCCCGCGCGGAATACGGCATGAACCAGGTTGAATTCGACCGCGCCATGCCGCACGAGTTCTGGCGCGAGGTCGTCGATCGCGTGGCCGCTGAAGTGCCCGGCACATTGCTTCTCGCCGAAGCCTTCTGGCTCATGGAGGGCTACTTTGTCCGCACCCTCGGCATGCATCGCGTCTACAACTCGGCCTTCATGAACATGCTGCGCGACGAGGACAACGCCAAGTACCGCTCCGTCATCAAGAACACCCTCGAATTCGATCCCGACATCATGAAGCGTTACGTCAACTTCATGTCCAATCCCGATGAAAGAACGGCCATCGATCAGTTCGGCAAGGGCGACAAGTACTTCGGCGTCGCGGTCATGATGTCGACACTGCCCGGCCTGCCCATGTTCGGCCACGGGCAGATTGAGGGCTTTACAGAAAAGTACGGCATGGAATACCGCTGGCCGCGCTACCAGGAAGACCCCGACCACTGGCTCGTCGAGCGCCACGAGCGCGAGATTGCACCGCTGCTCAAGCGCCGCTGGCTCTTTGCCGAGAGCGCCCACTTCCTGCTCTACGATTTCTTCCATCCCAGCGGCTCGGTGAACGAAGACGTCTTCGCCTACTCCAATCGCACCGGCGGCGAGCGCGCTCTCGTGGTCTATCACAACCGTTATGCCGACGCCCACGGCACCATCGATTCCTCCGCCGCCTACGCTGACAAGGGATCGGGCCAGCTTCGCCAGCGCCGCCTGGCCGAGGGCCTGGGCCTGAGCGGCGACCGTGGCGCGGTGATTGCCTGGCGCGACTCGATAACCGGCCTCGAATATCTGCGCCGCGCTGCGGATCTCTACGACCGCGGTCTCACGCTCGATCTCCGCGCCTATCAGTGCCACGTCTTTCTCGATTGGCACGAGCTTCATTCCACGGCCGAAAAGCCCTGGGACCGGCTCGCCGACTGGCTCAACGGGCGCGGCGTTCCGTCGCTTGACGAGGAGCTTGTCAATCTTGAGCTCAAGCCGGTGCACGATGCGCTGCGCTGGTTCCTCGATCCCGGATTTGTGCGGCACTTCGCCGACATCGCCGACCATCCGCGCGCCGTGGGCGCGGAGAGAACGAAGAGGATCGAGCGCGAGCGCACAGAGTTTCTGAAAGATGCGTGGCTGAGAGCCGCGGCGCTCATCGGGGAGATCAAGACCGCAAATGTCTCGCGCATTCGCAATGTGCCTGAGCCCGTACCCGTCCACGATCCCAACGTCGTGATCGCGCAGATGCAGGCATTCAATACACGCTTGCGCTCGGCCATGCACATGCCGGCCGTCGAAGCGCTCTTCCCGGTTCCGTGGACCGCTGCCGCGCGCCGCGTCCTGCCCAGCCCCAGCCCGCAACTGACGGCGACCGAGATGTGGGGCCCGGTGCTTGCCTGGTGCGTGCTGGAGTGGCTCGCCGCGTCCGTCGACGCTCAGCAACGCGGTGCATCCCAGCCTGGGCGCACTGCGCTCGATCTCTTCGATCGTCTCCGCCTGCGCGAGCCCTTTGGCCATGCCTTTACCGCGCTCGGATTCAAAGGGGAAGAGGCGTGGCGCGTCGCCGCGCGCATCAAGGTTCTGCTGCTGGCTGGCGCTGACTCCGCCAAGCCGCAGGAAACAGCGGCGGCTGCTGAGGCTGAGTCAGCGGGTGCCCCAGAGCCTGCCCTGAGCTTGCCGAAGGGTCTCGCTTCTGAGACCTGGGAAGCGAAGAAGCCCCCCGCATCTGCCCCAGATATTGATGACGAGATCCGGGAAGGGAAGACCGCGCCAGCTACATCGCAGCCTGTCCAAGAACAAGTCGCACTCGCCCCTGTCCTTTGGCTCGATCCCGATGTGCGCTGGCTCTGCGGCGTCCATGAGGCGGAGGGCCATTTCTACCTGGTTCGCGAACTGTACGAGGAGTTGCTGTGGTGGCTTCTCATGCCGGCCCTGCTGCGCCTGGCCGGCGAGGCCGCGCCCAGCCGCGCCGCAGTCGAGGCGTTGAGCAAGACCGTTGCCGCCGCTCTCAACTCCGCCGAAGCCGCCGGCTATCGCGTCGATACGCCGCTCGGTCCACTGGCGGCCGCGGATGCCGGCGCATCCCCAGCGCCCGAACCCGAGCCAGGCGACGCGAACTCAAGCGCACCCGAGCCGGGAGCATAAGTTGGCGGCCTCCGGGCGCACTTTTCCTCACAAATCCATCCCACAATCACAGTCACGTGTGACCACAGGCACATCGCACAAGCCGTGCGGAGGCTCACAGTTCCAACCGGACCCACTCCGGGGAGAATGTCTATACGGGAGGGTGTGCCCTTTTGCTGTTGAACCCTTTCGCCGCGGCCGGTGCCGCAGCTAATCGCTTTTTTCCTCCTTTTTCCTCTCCGGTCAAAGGGTCCGTTTCGAGGGGGTCCGCAGCAGGCGGAGTGCGGCCGCCGGCTCATCGCCGCACACGGAAGGGAGAGGGATCATGCCCAGCGCCGTTCCTGAAGTTGCTCACAACGGTCTTGAAGCCAGCGAGCGTTTGCTCATCGATCAGGCCATCGCCAAGCATACAAACCGGCCTGGAGCGCTCTTGGGAATTCTGGAAGACGTTCAAAATGCCAACGCGCACAAGTATCTCTCCATGGCTGCGCTGCGTTACATCTCCGATCGAACCGGCATCCCTCCTTCCACGGTCTACGGAGCCACAACCTTTTACTCGCTTTTCAACCTCGATCCGCAGGGCGACAATGTGATTTGCGTTTGCCGCGGAACCGCCTGCCACACGCGCGGCTCCCGGATCCTGCTGGAGAAGCTCTGCTTCGACCTGGGACTGAGCGAGCACGAATCGGGCGAGGCCAAAGAAAGCGATAAGCTGGCGCTCACCTCTTCCGACAATCGGTTTACGATCCGCACCGTCGCCTGCTTCGGCCAGTGCGCGCTCGCCCCGGTCGTGGAGGTGAACCACCACATCTTGAGCCACGTGAATGAGCGCACCTTGCAGCGGGAGGTGAAGGCCTTGACACAGGGGAGGAAGTGATGCCGCGCATTCAGGATATTGGCATTTTCAACGCGGTTCGCGAGTCCGGGCTTGCCAAACTGACGCCGGCCGTACCGCGCATCACCGTGAGCATGGGCACCTGTGGCCAGGGCAACGACGCCGAAGAGGTCTATCACGCCTTGAATGCGGCCATTGACCACAGCGGCCTTGAGGTGATGCTGGCAGGCGTGGGCTGCTTCGGCTGTTGCTTCCAGGAGCCGCTGGTGAACGTGCGCCTGCCTGGCTACCCAATGGTCGTGCTCTCCCGCGTGCAGTCCAACGACGCAACGCGCATCCTCGAAGGCATCTCTTCGGCCACATTCCCCTCCGATCTCGTTTTCTGCAAGATCGAGGAGTGGGATCACATCACGGGACATGTGCGCTACGGCCAGGGCTTTCCCGACATCCCGCTCTGGAACTCGCTGCCCTTCTTCAAAGGGCAGAAGAAGATCGTTTTGCGCAACTGCGGCCTCATCAATCCCTCTGACATCGAGGAGTACATCGGCGTAGGCGGCTACCAGGGGCTCTACAAGGTGCTCATTGACGGACGCCCCGAAACTGTGATCGAACAGGTCAAGGCAGCTCGGCTGCGCGGCCGTGGCGGCGCCGGCTTCCTTACCGCCAACAAGTGGGATTACCTGTCCAAGGCCAAAGCCGACACCAAGTACATCATCTGCAATGCCGATGAGGGCGATCCCGGTGCCTTCATGAACCGCAACGAGATTGAAGGCGATCCTCATGCGCTGCTCGAAGGCATGTTGATCGGCGCCTACGCCATGGGCGCCACGGACGGCATCATCTATGTGCGTGCCGAATATCCGCTGGCCGTGGGCCGCCTCAAGCGCGCCATCGAGCAGGCGCACGAATACGGCCTGCTGGGCGCGAACATCCTCGGTCGCGGCTTCAACTTCGATATTGAGATCGTGCAAGGCGCCGGCGCCTTCGTCTGCGGCGAAGAAACGGCCATGATCGCCTCGCTGGAAGGCCATGCGGGCCGGCCTCGTCCGCGGCCGCCGTATCCGGCGCAGAAGGGGCTCTACGGCAAGCCCACCAACATCAACAATGTTGAAACCTGGTACAACATAGCGCCCATCATCACCCGCGGTCCCGCCTGGTTTGCCGAAACCGGCAGCGCCAAGAGTCCCGGAACCAAAGTATTTTCACTGGTGGGTAAGATCCACAACACTGGCCTGGTGGAAATGCCGCTCGGCACGCCGCTCAAGAGCTTCATCTACGACGTCGGCGAAGGCGCCATCAACGGCCGCAAGATCAAAGCTGTGCAGACCGGCGGACCCTCCGGCGGATGCATCCCGGCCAGCATGCTCGATACACCCGTGGACTATGAGAGCCTGGCCCAACTCGGCTCCATCATGGGCTCCGGCGGCATGGTCGTCATGGACGAAGACAACTGCATGGTGGACGTGGCCCGCTACTTCATCGAGTTCACCCACTCGGAATCCTGCGGGCAGTGTATTCCATGCCGCGTAGGGCTGGACAAGTCGCTGCGCATCCTCAATGGGTTCAC
>Ga0187852_1003421_pt1 | contig 11619 bp, 9 predicted proteins | sample June2016WEW_6_40_FD_134511 | JGI IMG/M metagenome (GOLD analysis project Ga0187852, IMG submission 134511) | Peatland microbial communities from SPRUCE experiment site at the Marcell Experimental Forest, Minnesota, USA - June2016WEW_6_40 | ecosystem: Environmental > Terrestrial > Soil > Wetlands...
CCTTCATCAAAGCCACGGCGGGATTCAGCTTGGCTGTGTCGCTCAAAAACTCCACCTTTTGCGGCGGCATGATCGCCAGTCCCATCGGCGGGTCGAATGGCGTCACTGGCGGAATGGGAATGGGAATCGGGACCTTCGTGATCGGGTCCTGGATGAAGATCACCGGCAGCACCGCATTCTGGGGCTCGTAGCGAAAGTTCAGGCTCTCCACGTTGGTCCAGGTGTCCAGGTTCACGTTGAGCGCGGTCTGCGGCATCCCCAGCCGTGTCTGCGGTCCCCAGTAGGCCTGGCTCATTCCCGGCAGCGGTGCCGGCACAAGGTAAAAAACGTAACCCACCTCCTGCGCCAGGTGCTGCAAATACTGGAAGTCGGATTTCTTCTGCGTCGGCGTCTGCAACAGCGGAATCGGAATATCCGGCGCGGGCACGGGGATCACCTCCGGCACCACGCCGAACATCGCATACTTGGCCAGAATCACCAGCGCCCTCACGTCCGGCGACATGCCCGGATACGGCAGCCCGCTGAAGTCGATCAGGTCCATCAGCGCCGTCAGGTCCTGTCCCGTGACCACCAGCTTCGAAGAGCCGCTCATCGCATCCGGCTGCACCTCGGTGTGCAGCACCACTCCGTCCATCAGCACCTGCGGAATGCCCGGAAACGTCACCAGCAGCACCACGCGAATAATCGGCAGCGGCGCGCCGCCGGCCAGCAGGAAAAATGTTTCCAGAATGCTGTTGTCGCCGAGCGTGAAGACCAGTTGGAAGCCGCTGCGCCCCGTCGCGCTCTCCGTCACCTCCACGGAGACCAGCGCGTCGGCAAGGGGCTTCGGAGCCGGGATTGGCTCCATCGGCCCGATCAGCAGCGTCAGATAGAGCGGACTAACCATTGCGCGCTCCCGTGGGAATGCCGCTCACGAGCGGAATTAAAATAGACCGGCCCGGCACCGCGGCCAACTCGCTCGAGTCCAGGGAGCCATTGGCGTCGGCGATCATCCAGAAGAGAATCGGATCGCCCAGATAGCGCGCGGCAAGATTGTCCAGCCGGTCCGTCGCGGTCACGCTATAGTTCTGCGTCTGCGTGTAAATGCTCATCTGCGGAATGATCCGCCGCGAGAGATACGAAACCACCAGACCGCTGGAAAGCGTGATCTGCTCCACGCCATCGCCGTAATAGCGGCTGCTGGGATTGGTCGGCGCGCCCGTTCCCACTCCGGATTGAACCAGTGCCGCCAGTGCGTTATCCATCGCATCCCCTTTCCCGGCGCCTATTGCTGCGCCCCTACTGCTGCGCCCCCTACTGCTGCGCCATCGATTCCTTGCCGATCTGGTAAGCCATATAGAGCGCGCCCGCCGGCGTCAGGAAGCCCACGTCGTTCACGTTGAGCACGCGCATCGAGAGCGAGACCTTGGCGCGAATGGGATTCAACAGCGGATCGAAGGCCTCTTCCGAAATTTCGATCCCCGTCAGCCGCACCGGCGTCACGCGGTTCGTGCCCCACGCAAAGAGCGTCAGGTTCGACGACATGGGCAGAATCTCAATGGTGCCCACCAGCGAGAGCACCTCGTTGGCGATCAGCACCGCGCTCGACGGGTACACCAGCAGCTCCAGCGTCGACAACTGCGGTGCGATGCCGTAGCGCATCGTTACCGGGTCCTGCGCGGCCAGCAGATCGGTGGCGTCGATCTCGATCTCGCACGAGATGGTCTCAATCGGCGGGCCCTTCAGCCGCAACACCTCGGTACGGTCCGGCTGATCGCCCACGCTCTGCGGCTGCAGGTTGCGCTTGATCGTCTCCGGGTTGTACTCGAAGTTGATCGTGCTCAGGGGAATTCCCGTGTTCGGCTCGAGCACCAGGATCGCGCCCTTCACCAGCAATGGCGAGATGTTAGACATGGCCGCGCGCCTCCTGGCCGCCCGCATTCCCTCTTTGCCCGCTCGCGCCCAAATGCCGCGCGACTGAGTTCACCACCTGCCTGGCCGCCTCGGAAGCCGTTGCGCCCGGCTTGAGCACTCCCGCATTCAGCGCGGGAATTCTCACGCGCGTGTTTTTCGACATGCCGCTCGCGGCTCCGCTCGCCGCCCACTGGCGGAGTTGCTCTTCGAGCGAGCGCGCAAACTGCCGCTGCCGCGCCTCCGGCAGGCCCTCCACAACGATGCGGCCGATCTCCAGATGAACCGTCCTCATTCCCACCCCCTGGTCTCAGCCGGTGAGAGCGGCCTGTCCAGCTTCGCGTACTCCGTGCGCGCCGCTTCCAGCACGTGGCGCATCGCGATCGCCGTTCCCGCATCCGCCGCCAGAAACGCCGCCAGCAGCGCGATGTTGCGAATCGAACCGCCTGTCACATTCAGTTGCGCGAGCCCTTCATAATGCAACGCCTCTTTCGGCGCAGCCGACGGAAACACCTTGCGCCAGATCCGCTCGCGGCTGGCCCCGTCGGGAAAGGGAAACTGCACCACAAACCGCAGCCGGCGCTGGAAGGCCGGGTCCAGCGCGCTCTGCATATTGGTGGTCAGGATGGCGATGCCGCGGTACGACTCCATGCGCTGCAGCAGATAGCTGACTTCGAGGTTGGCGTAGCGGTCGTGGCTGTCGCGCACCTGGCTGCGCTTGCCGAAGAGCGCATCGGCCTCGTCGAAGAGCAGAATCGCGCCGCTGCGTTCGGCCGCGTCGAAGATCTTGCGCAGATGCTTCTCCGTCTCGCCGATATACTTGCTCACCACGGTGGCCAGATCGATCTGGTAAAGGTCGCGTTCGAGCTCCCGCGCCAGCACGCCCGCGGCCATCGTTTTGCCCGTGCCGCTCGGTCCTGAAAACAGCGCCGAAAGTCCCAGCCCGCGCGCGTACCGCTCTGCGAATCCCCACTCCTCGTTCACTCGCGAGGCTTGCCGCGCGTGAATCGCAATCTGGCGCAGAATCGCGGTCTGCGCCTCGGGCAGCACCAGGTCCGCCCACGCGGCGCAGTTCTCCACGCGCACGGCGAGCTCGTCCAGCGAGCGCCGCGCCGCCGTGCGGCAAAGCCTCCAGGCTGCCGCGCCCAGTGCGCCGGCATCGGCCGCCAGTGCAGGCTCCAGCGCCGCTTCTTCTTCGATCGCCTGCGCCGTCGCGCGGATCTCGGCCGCATCCAGCGGAAAAGCCTCCACCACGCGATTCAGCTCGGGGTCAAGCCCAACGGCGAGCGAACCCAGCTGCCGCTGCCACTCCGCCTTGCGCTCTGCGGCGTTCATCGCGGGCGCGGCCAGCCGCAGCCCGCTCAGCCGCTCGGCCGCGGAGCCGTCTTCTACCTCCACGGCAACCGGCGCATTCACACGGCCGAGCCACGCCTCTAGCAGCGCCGCGTTTTCGAGCCGCTCGGTCCTCACCAGCAATGCGGCCGGCCACAGCGCCGCCTCGCGCGTGAAAGCCTGCGCCAGGCGCTCGCGCTCCGCCGCCGCCTCCGGCAGATCGCCGGCGTCGAAGACCCAACCGTGCCATCCCGCCGCGCGGCACATGGCGTCGAAGAGCGCCGTCCGCGCCGCCGCCTGATTCCCCGTTACGAGCACCACGCCCGGCGGCGATCGCCGCCAATGCAGAACCCCCCGCGCCGCCGCCTCGTCGAGCGCCGCGCCCCACACGCCTTCTTCTCTCTCACGGCCGGTCACGAGGTGCATCGCCGGCTCCAGCCGCTCATCCGCGGCCGGCACGCCCAACAAAAACTGCAAAATGCGCTCGTCGATCGTGAGCGGCGCTTCAAGAAGCGGCCCAGGTCCGATCTCGATCAGCCGCCAGTAGCGCAGCGGCTGGGCGCGGCTCACGGCGCTCCAGTGCGGATGCTCCAGGACCGCGAGCGCCAGCCCGAAGGTGGGCGCATGAGCCTCCGGCTGCACGGCGGCGATCGCCGCGCGAAACCGCCGGTCCAGCGCCGCGCCCGCGCACAGCAGCAGAACGTCCAGCTCGAACTCGCTCAGTCCGAAGACCTCGCGCAGCCTGCCCACCGGCTGCCACCTTGCTCCGGGAAGATTCGAGAGCGCAGCCGGCAGCTCCGACGGCGCAAACACGCTCTCCTCCTCGCGAGCCACGCGCCGGTACACGCGCTTCAGCTCCACCCACAGCGGCAGCGTCACCGGCTGCCCGTCGGGCTTTGCGAAGCCGCTTTCCCTCTGCGGCGCCCCGCGCGCCTCATCGACGAAATACACCTGCCGGCCGGCGCTCATGCGCTCACCTCCACCTGCGGCAGCCACTGTCCATACGTCGGGCTCCCGGAATTCGTGTCCAGGGTGAGCTGGCTCTGCGCGCCGTCCACTTCCACGCGCAGCGGATAGGTCCCCACAGCGATGCTGGTGGGCACGGTGACCGTCACCGTTGTCGAAGTCGCCGGTCCGGTGATGGGCAGCGGCGGCTGCGGAATTGCATCGTCCCCGATGTAAACCACCACGGTCTGCATAACGCCCACGGGCGGGTTCACCGTCACGGTCAACGGTGAACCCTGCGTGGCTTGATACGGCGGGGAAGCCGGCAGCTGAATGGTGGGGATCAACTGAAACGGAAACGGGCTGGACGCAAAGCACGGATGCGGCGTGCTCGAAGAAGGAAAAGTCACGTTCGTGATCACGCTGACGCTTCCCACGCCGGCTGAAAGTGAACTCGGCACATTCACGCGCAGGTAGTTGCCCTGCACCATGGCCGCTGCAATCGGCGCGCCGCCATTAAACGAGACCAGAGTGTTCGAGGCCGGGCCGTTCAGGAAGTTGCTGCCGTTGATGGTTATCAACTGACCCACCGCGGCCATCTGTGGCGTGACCGATGTAATCATCGGTCCCGTCAGCGGCAGCGCCACCAGCGCGCGCTGCTGCACCGGCAGATTCGACTGGAAGCTCTCGGTATCCTGAATCACGACCACCGAAACCTGGTACGAGGTCGTCGGCCGGTAGCTCACCTGGAACGCCGTCCACAGCCGGTAAATCTCTTCGGTGGTCAGCGCTTCCGGCGTGATGCGGATGTGCTCGATCTGGCTGGCCAGCGTGCTGCCGGAGACCAGTTGCTGCTCGTTCGACGGCGTTCCGCTGTCGAGCGCCGTAAGCGCCGCCTGAATCGTTGCGCGTGGCACGACGGGCGTGTTGTGAAAGACCCGCATGGCAAAGCCCAGCAGAATCTCCGGATCGAACGCATTCGCCCCGTAGGCCGTGATCAGGTAGTGCAGATTGATGGCCAGCGGCGGGTTGCTCAACTGCTGGCCGTTCGTGCCCATCGAGGGCAGGTCCAGGTTGCGCAGCGCCGGATTGATGCTCGCGTAGTACATGAACAGGTTCAGTTGTGCCGGCTCGTCCTGCCCCGTCGCAATCAGGTCCGGCGCAAGATTGGTGACGCCCGGCGGCGTCAGCAGCACCGTCGATGGGCCGCCGTCGGAGAGCGCCGTCGTCAACAGCGCCTTCAACACCGCGCTCACGCCGCCTACGGCCAGGTAGTCGCTCATGGCCGCCTCTCCTGCCCGCGCCGCAGGAACTCATCCAGCGTCACGCGTGGACGGAATGGCGCCGCCTGCGGCCTCGGCTCCACGTGCGGCGCGCGCAGCTCAATGCTGCCGATCGAGATATGGATCTCGGTCTTTTCTTCCACCGGCTCCGCGGCTGGCCGCACGCCTTGCGCCGTTCCCCGGCGATCGACCTCGAGAAGCGGCGCCGCGACCAAGCGGCTGCGTTTCGGGGAATCCGAACTCTGCACCATCTCATGCCGCGACGGCTCGTCTTTGGGCCGAGGCACGACCGCGATTCCGGAGCCTTCGCGTTCTTCTCTCACTTCCTCGGCCTTCGCATCCTCGCGCCGCGGCTCGATAGGCTCCGCGCGCGCTCCAGCCTTTGCGATCCGCATCGTCTCGCCGATCTTCGTGGATGGCGCCGGTCGAAATTCCTCATCAAAACGCTCCGCTTCCGAGTGCTCCGCCTCCGAGTGCTGCGCTTCAAACTCCCGGCTGCGCTCGACTCCAGGCTGCGTTGCGCGCTCCATCGCCGAAAACTTCCGCTCGCCTTGATCAGCCGGCGCGGATACCGGCATCGCCGGCTCGTGCGCCTTCGTGACCTTCTCCGGCGTCTTCAATCTCTTGACCGGCCTGGGCCCCTCGGAGCTATTGCGCGGCCTCTCTTCCGGCCGCTCGGCTTCGCGGTCGCGGTCCAAAACCGGCCGCTTGCGGCCATCGCTCTCTCTCCCGCGGACCGGCGCAATCGTCTCTGTCTCCGCCGTCATCTGCGGCTCCGCCGCGGCGCTACGCGGCGTCTCGCGCATCTCGGCATAGCGCGGCCCCAGCAGCGGCTGCACCGCCTTGAGCGTCCCCAGCGCCCGTTGCGCCATTCTGTCCAGCACTCCGCTCATGCGCCCAGCATCTCCAGGTACGCGGCCCGCCGCGTCCCACTCATCCCCGCGATCGCGGCCTCGCTCCAGCCGTACGCCTGCGCCAGTTCGTGAATCTCCTCCATCAGCCGCCGCGCCGCCGCGCCCATCTCCCGCAGAAAGTAACGCGCCACGTCCAGATCGAGTACCGAACCGCCGCCGCACGCCGCGCATCTCAGCTCGAGGCGAATCTCCGCAGCTGCATTCACCTGCTCGAACCGCTCCGTCAGCCGCTCCGCGACGCGCTTCGGTTGCTTCTTCAGCCAGCGCTCGGCGTTCTCGGCGCTCTTCACCTTCTCCGCCTCCTTGGCCGTCCCACACGCCGTCCGTGTCAGAAGAATCGCGCGCGCCTCCTCTTCGCTCGCCGCGGCGCTCGATGCCAGCAGGTCGAGAGTATTCGCCGGCCGCATGGCAATCCCCTTCGGCTTCGCGGCGGGCGCTGCCGGCTTCTCCAATCCCTCCGCCAGCTCCCGCGCATCCACGGCGAACTCCAGTGCGGCGCCGCACGCCGGGCAAACCGCGAATCCTTCCATGCGCCGGCCCAGCGTCGCGGCCCGCAGTTCCAGCAGCAGCCGATCGCGTTCGCCCAGCGGCAGCCGTGCCCACTCCAGCGCCGGACGCTCCGGATCAGCCAGCTCCAGCAGGGCCAGTGCGGCCTGCTCGTCCGGCAGCTCCCGGCTGCGCTCCCACGCTCTCAGCAGCTCTTCGCCCGCAAGCCCGCGCATCGCTCTCCGCTCCTCGTTTGGCTTTATGACGGCGAATGATTGGCAATGCAAGAAAAAACAAGAATGCGGGACGGCGGCTTTCGCAAAACCAGAGTTGCTGCACCCCGGAACCTCAACCCTCGAAAAACCTCAAAAGGGCATATCAACTCTGGTTTTGCCGTAAGGCGACCCTGCCGCCTGTCCCCCACATGTCTCGCTCTTTACGCCGCGGTCGACGTATAACTCTTTTCCGTCGGCTCGGTCACCGACGTATCCCGCTCCCAGCCCTCGTTCTCGAGAACCAGGTGCTGGATCGCCACCGCGTTGGCGTTGGCGTCCAGGTCCGGCATTGCCTGATACTCCGAAACCCAGGCCCGAAAGATCTTGTAGCTGATCGCCAGTTGTCCCGCTTCGTTGTAGAAGTCGAGGATCACGTCCTTGCGAAAATCGGCCAGCGAGACCTCCGACCCCAGCCCCGCGCCAATCTGCCACACCTTCGCCGCCCACGCCTCGAATGCCAGGTCGTGCGTCACGCCCCGCTCCAGCGTGATGGCTTTGAATTCGCTGCGCCCCGGCGATTTCCGGCTGGTGCTGGGGTCGCCGCCCTCGCGGTGTTTCACCACCTCGGTTGTCCGCGAAAGCGCCGAGCATTTGCTCACTCCGGCCACATACTGCCCATCCCACTTCAGCCGGAACTTGAAGTTCTTGTAGGGATCGAACCGCGTTGCATTCACTGTGAATTCTGCCATCGTCTCCACCTTATCTGCGGATTGCCGCCAGGCTTACGCCGTTCTTTTGGCCGCGCGCTCCAGGGCCCGGACGGCCCTGGTCGCGCATGGGCAAAGGAGTTTCCGGGGACGTGTCCCTCAGGAACTGGACTGCCCGGTAAGTTGCTCGATCTGGATTACCACGAACTCCGCCGGCATCAGCGGCGCAAATCCAACCAGGATATTCACGATGCCGTTGTCGATGTCTGTTTGCGTGGTGGTCTCGTCGTCGCACTTCACAAAGTAGGCCTGGTCCGGGGTGGTTCCCTGGAAGGCGCCTTTGAGGAAGTAGGTCTGCATGAACGAGCCCACGTTCAGCCGGATCGCCGCCCATAGCCGCTCGTCGTTGGGCTGGAAGACAACCCACTGCGTGCCCCGGTAGAGGCTCGACTCCAGGAACATCGCCATGCGCCTGACCGGCACGTACTTCCATTGGTTGGCCATGGCGTCGGCCCCGACCAGCGTCCGCGAGCCCCACAGCACCGGCCCGTAGATCGGGAAGGTCCTGAAGCAGTTCAGCCCCAGCGGATTCAGCGCTCCGTTTTCCTGATCGCTCAACTGGTAGGTCATGTTCTGCACCCCGTTGAGCGTGGCCGAGATGCCGGCGGGAGCCGTCCACACGCCATTCTGTCCGTCGGACTTGGCATAGACGCCGGCCACCACGCCGGAGGGCGCGAAGGTGCGCAGATTGCCGTTGTTCAGCGCATCTGCCAACCGCAGCCGCGGCCAGAACGCCGCGCCGTTGGGATCGACCACGCCAATGGTGTTGCTCTTCCAGTCCACGGCGCCGGAGACGCTAGTCGCGTTGGGCGGAGGATCGATCAGCAGCAGCGCCCTTTGCTGATCGCACAGCGTGATCGCCGCCGAGTAAATCTCCACCGGATTGATGCCCGTGTCGAGCGTATTGGGATTGCCCGCCGCCGCCCGCGCCGCCTCCGGAATGCTGAGCAAATTGAAGATGGGCACCTTCTGCAGCGCGTAGATGCCGGAGAACGCCAGCGGATCGCCGATCAGTTGGTTGCTCTGCGGCAGCCCTGTGGGCGTCGCGGCCGCGTTTGCCGTGTAGTTTGTCCCCGCGGTGCTGCTGCCCAGCGCATAGTGCGCTACACTGGCCGAGGTCGGCGCGTCGCTCGAGCCGATTCCCAGAGCCGCGGCGATGTCGTTGCCTGATCCCGGCGCTCCGAAGGTCACGATCGCATCCGGATAGTTGGGCAACAGGAAGTTCACGCGGACGCCCTGCGTTCCCGTCCCGTTGGGCGCGGCCGAGCAAACCACCGAGGCTCCCTGCACGTTGATCGAAAGCCAGGTGTTGAGCGCCTGCTGAAGCTGCGACGCCAATCCGGCCACCGTCTGCGGAATCAGTCCACCGTTTCCGATGATGGTGATGGTCGGCGTGGTCCCCGCCGAGTACACACTGGTGGGCAAGGTCAGCGTCAGGCCGCACGCGACGCTGGTCGTCGTCTGCGTCGGGTGCCCTCCCGTCAGGGCGGAGTTGACGCTCTCCAGATAATTCACGCCGCCCGAAAGCGTGTAGCTCAGCGGCTTGCCCAGAATCCCCGTCACCGTCAACGCCGTGGGGGTCGTCGCAAGATTCGAGGTGTTCACGCTCACCAGCTGCGACCCGTTGTCCGGATCGTTCACCACCACGCCCACAAAGTTCTGCTGGGCGCTGTTCAGTGAGATGGAGGGAAAATACTCCTTTGTCCCGTCTACCAGGTTCGTCACGGTCAGGTTAAAGGCCAGCGGATCGCCCGTCGCCGTCGACAGGTCGAGTCCTTGCACATCCACGTCCAGCAGCACCTGCCCGTTGGCCCACACGCCGCTGCTCAGCGCGCTGAACAGCAGGCCGGGCCCGGCGGCCTGGCCAGGGCCGAAGCCCGCCTGCGCGTAGACCACCGCCGTACTCGAAGCGTAGTACATCGGCGTGCGCACCACGTAGCACTGCGCTCCGCCGTTCTGGAAGAACTGCTGCACGGCATAGCTCACCTCGCTGTTCGAGGCCAGTCCGCCGTAGAGCCGCTGGTAATCCGCAAAGCTGTAACAGGCTTGCGCCCGGTTGTCGATGCCGCGTGCCGTGTATCCTACAAAGGCAGCGATCGAGGTAGCTACGCCCGTAATCGAGTGCACAGGGCTGGGCAACTCCTGGATGTAGACACCAGGGTACGTATACGCAGTGGACATTGAACTCCTCCTGCCGTTGTTTGGCTTGCCTGAGAGGGAGATTTCCCTTCTCAGAGCGGGGCCCATTCATTCCGATTGTCCGTAAGTTTTGGGGATACGCAGCCGGCCCGGGGAAACATGGAACGTACTGCCGTGTGGGCCAGATTATGATTCGCCTATCTACACCAAGTCAAGAGTTTTTTTGACAATTTTTGTCCAACACTTCAAGAAGATCTGCCCCTTTCGCCCTTTTCGCGCCCATTCGATGCCACGCGACCCCTCAACCGGCAGCCTCCTGCGGCGATTCCGGCCCGTCATCTCCGTTTTCCCGCAGGCCCACCCTCGCGTATACTTGCTCCGCGCCGCCCGTGGAGAGTCTCGATGGCGTCTTTTTCCCCGATCGAGCCGCTTAACTCTATAAGGAGAAATTGAAAGTGGCTCACCGCATCCGCTTGTTCCTGCCGATTCTTGTTGCCTTATCCTGTCTCCGACTCGGCGCCGCGCCGCCTCCGGCCAACAACCAATTTCATGTCGCCGTTTACATTCCGGTCGGCGTCGTCGAACAGATGAAGGACCCTGCCTGGCTTGAGAACTCCTGGAAGGAAATCTCCAGCCAGGTCAAAGTCGACAAGGTCTACATCGAGACCTACCGCAGCGGACTGGTCGCCGACGATGCCCTCCTCGATTCCGTCAAAAAGTTTTTTGCCGATCGTGGGGTCCAGGTCGCCGGCGGCATCGCCTATACCGCTGGCGGCGACAACGCGGGCCGCGTCGGCAACTTCAAGGAGACGCAAAAGGTCGAGCCCGGCCAGTTCGTCTCCCTCTGCTACACCGATCCCGCGCAGCGCGCCTTCGTCAAGCAGATTGCCGAGCTCACCGCGCGCCACTTCGACGAGATCATTCTCGACGACTTCTTCTTCTACAACACCAAGACCGCCTCCGACATCGCCGCCAAGGGCGACCAGAGCTGGAGCGATTTCCGCCTGCGCATAATGGACGATGCCTCGCGCGAGCTCGTCGTCGGCGCCGCCAAAGCCGTCAACCCCAAGGTCAAGTTCGTCATTAAATTCCCCAACTGGTACCAGCACTTCCAGGCCAACGGCTACGACCTTGATCGCGAACCCAAAATCTTCGACGGCATCTACACCGGCACGGAGACCCGCGATCCCGTCTTCAACGATCAACACCTTCAGCAGTACGAGAGCTACGAGATTCTCCGCTACTTCGACAATGTCGCCCCTGGTCGCAACGGCGGCGGTTGGGTCGACACCTACCATACCTTCTATCTCGACCGCTACGCCGAGCAGCTATGGGACACCATGCTGGCCAAGGCCCCGGAGATCATGCTCTTCCAGTACAGCGATCTGCTCCATGCCGCCCAAGTCGGCGATCGCGCGGCCTGGGAGAAGCTCGACACCACCTTCAGCATCGCGGAGCTCGACCAGTGGAGCGCCCGCGGCGGCGCCGCCGGCCCACCCAGCTACGCAGCCGTTGCCGGTTACTCGCTCTCCAAGGTCGATGCCGTCGTGGGCAAGCTCGGCAACCCCATCGCCATTGCCAACTACAGGCCCTATCAATCCACCGGCGAGGACTTCCTGCCCAACTACCTCGGCATGATCGGCATCCC
>Ga0187852_1003427_pt1 | contig 11596 bp, 7 predicted proteins | sample June2016WEW_6_40_FD_134511 | JGI IMG/M metagenome (GOLD analysis project Ga0187852, IMG submission 134511) | Peatland microbial communities from SPRUCE experiment site at the Marcell Experimental Forest, Minnesota, USA - June2016WEW_6_40 | ecosystem: Environmental > Terrestrial > Soil > Wetlands...
AACCTGCACGTCCGGTTCGAAGAGGGGAGAGTGGATCGCCCATCATTGGGTCGTCCTCTCTCCTACTCTACCGGCTCTTGGACCTACGCCGATTATGGCTCCGTGGTACCAGGCCGGAACAACGGCAGAGGAACGCAAACGGCGCTTACCTCTGATGCGCTGCCTGCTATAATCGCGTGCATGTCGCGCCTTCGACGCTTAGTGGTATCGGACCGTTGGTTCTTTATTACTTGCCGGCTATTACCCGGGCGACGCATTCTCTCGGATTCAGAATTTGCCACCTTGGCCGAGATGATTGACGAGCGGCGGGCGGAACACGGCTTCTTGCTGACCGCCTGGGTGTTCCTGCCTGACCACTGGCACGCCATTTTCTATCCCCGGCATCCGCTGACGATCTCCAAGGTGATGGAGGCCATCAAGGACGGAGCCACGAAGCGCCTCAACCGCAGGCGACACGACGCGGGGATGCTGTGGCAGCCTCGCTTCTTTGATCGCGTCCTGCGCACGGTGCGAGAGTACAACGAGAAGGTTGAGTATATCCACCTGAACCCGGTGCGGGGCTGGGTTGGTGAGGCGCGCGGAAGAGTGGCCGTGGTCAAGCGTGCATGACTACACCGGCAGCGTGCAGCGCCCTCTAGCAACGCCGAGCGGGCTGCGAATCGACCGGGTGTTGTTGCCCGCCGATCAATACACCCGGGTTTGAGCCCCCGATGACCGTCAGGGAAGAGCCGCAGAGGAGGGCAAAAGGCGCCCACCTCTGCGCTACCTACTACCTGGGTATTGCTGCCGGACCATCCGATCCTGCCGATGGATCGGCTAACCCTGCCGGCCGATGAACGAACCCGTCTCTGACGGCAAGCTGCGATGGGACAACGGGGAATTCGAATGCGACGAAGAACCGCAGAGTCCCAACATCAGGGACTCTGCGCTACCCCCGCTTTATCGCAGGCGTGTGTCCGGTGTATATTAGCCAATTGGCCGGGAAATGAACGAAGTAAACTCTCGCAAACGCATCGCCTGCATTCTACTGCTCATTGCCTCAGCGCACATGATGGTTGGTTGTGGCCGTCGGGAAAGCGAAGCGGCGCGCCACAAGGTTATTGTGCTGGGAATTGACGGCATGGACCCGCAGCTCTTGCATCGCTACGAGCAGGACGGGCGCATGCCCAACTTCCAGCGGCTGGAACGCGACGGCAGCTTCCGCGAACTGCGCACCAGCGTCCCGCCGCAGAGCCCCGTGGCATGGTCAAACGTGATCACCGGCATGAACCCGGGCGGACACGGGGTTTACGATTTCATCGAGCGCGACCCCAATACCATGCTGCCGGAATTTTCCATGGCGCGGGTGGAAGCTCCCGCGCACACGCTCTCCCTGGGCGGTTGGGTGATTCCGCTTTCAAGCGGCAAAGCTGTCTTGCTGAGACATGGCAAAGCCTTCTGGCAAATCCTGGATGACCACGGAATCCCCGCGACCGTTATCCACATTCCGGCGAACTTCCCTCCCGCGGAGTCCCGGTCTCGAACCTTGGCCGGCATGGGTACGCCCGACATGCAGGGCACCTACGGGATATTCTCGTTCTATACCGACGACCCGCTGGATGGAGAGGGTGAGCGCAGCGGAGGAGTTATTTACCCCGTCCAGGTGCAGGATCATCAGGTCTCCGCAAAATTGTACGGGCCGCCAAACACGTTTCGAAAAGGATCGCCGCAGGTGACGGTGGATTTCACGGTCTGGATTGATCCCACGCAGCCGGTCGCGAAGATCGCTATTCAGGATCAGAAGATTGTGCTGCGTGAAGGCGAACGGAGTGATTGGATCCAGGTGAAGTTCACCCTCATTCCAGGCCTCGCAAGCGCCACCGGGATTTGCCGGATGTACATGAAGCAGGTCAGCCCGTATTTCAAACTCTATGTCTCGCCCGTCAACATTGATCCCTCGCAACCAGCCTTGCCGCTTTCCACGCCCGCCAGCTACTCCAAGCAACTTTGGAAGCAAGTCGGCTTCTATTACACGCAGGGCATCGCGGAGGATACCAAGGCGCTTTCCGATCGCGTCCTCACCGACGGTGAATACCTGGAACAGGCGCGCATCGTGCTCGAGGAGCAGTTGAGGTTCTTCGATGTCGAACTGTCCAAGCTTCACAGCGGTATGCTGTTCGCCTATTTCTCGAGCCTCGACCAGAACGCGCATATGTTCTGGCGCGCGTTTGACAAAAACAGCCCGGCCTACGATCCGGACGTCAGCGAGAAGTATTCGGACACGCTTGAATGGTTCTACCAACAGATGGACCAGATGCTGGGGAAGGCGCTGGCCAAGGCAGGCGGGGACACAACTGTCATCGTCATGTCCGATCACGGATTTGCTCCCTACGATCGTTCCTTCAATTTGAACACCTGGCTGTTGGCCAACGGCTATATCGCGCTCAAGCCTGGGCAGAGAAACAAACCAGGCGACCTTTTCACGGATGTCGACTGGACGCACACGCGCGCCTATGGGCTGGGTCTGAACGGCCTGTTTCTGAATTTGCGCGGCCGGGAGCGCTGGGGAACCGTAGCGCCCGGGGCGGAGACGGAAGCGTTGCAGAATGAGATTCGCGGCAAGCTGCTTGCCGTGCGCGATCCTGTGACTGGCCTGGCGCCCATTACCCGCGTTGACAAGGCGCAGGACGTCTATTCGGGCGAGACCGTTCGCGACGCTCCGGATTTGGTTGTAGGATACAATCGCGGGTATCGGGCCGGCTGGGCGACAGACCTGGGGGAATTCACCACTGATATTCTGGAACCTAACACCGAGCCCTGGAGCGGGGACCACTGCATCGATTACACGCTCGTCCCGGGGGTGCTGCTGAGCAATAAGAAAATCATCACGCAATCACCCGCGCTTACTGACATTGCGCCCACGGTACTTGCTGAATACGGCATCGCCAAACCCGCGAAAATGGTGGGGCAATCGGTGTTCAAATCGGAAGAGAGTGGCCAACGGTAGCGGGGAACCTGCCTTTGCGGTCATTCTGAGCGACAGCGAAGAATCTCCGCAGTTCGGCTGGGGGGTTGAGCCGTAAGAAAGCAACTGCCGGGATTCTTCGCCCACCAGAGAACGGCGGGCTCAGAATGACATGTGTTGGCGGCGGGGCGAAGTAGAATAGCGGGAGGTGGGCCAATGCTGGGTAACCGAATTAAACTGGATGATGACTTGATTGAGAAAATAAAGAAGTGCTCTGAGATAGCCGGCTACTCTTCGCCCGATGAGTTCGCTGTCCACGTTCTCGAGAAAGAGGTCGCCGCCATCCTGGGAACGGGCGCAGATTCGGACGACGAAGAAGCTGTGAGGAAACGGCTGAAGGGACTCGGCTATATTGAGTGACGACATTGCCTGTCATTCTGAGCGAAGCGAAGAATCTCCGCAGTTGGTTTGGCTCCGGGGACGGAACCGCAGGGATTCTTCGCTTCGCTCAGAATGACAGACTGCAGGAGGTAATTCACTGAGGCTGATTGACGGCGTATTCGACCTGATCTTCTGGCCCTTCCGAAATTCCGGCCCCATGTACGGCTTGATCGTGGTCTCCATCCTGACCGGTTTGGCCGCCGTGTTTGTATTCGGGTACGTTTCGAATCAGCAGAGCTTGCGGCGGATCAAGAACCGCATCCAAGCGCACCTCCTCGAACTTCGCCTCTTTCCGGATCAACTTGGCGTTGTCTTGAAAGCTTATGGGCGCGTGCTCCGTTGGACTCTCTCATACCTCATGTATAACTTGAAGCCACTGGCTCTCCTCATGCTGCCTTTGGTTATTATTATGGTTCAGCTCGATCTGCGCTTGGGCCGGATTCCGTTTCAAGCCCACGACTCGTTTATCCTGACGGCTAAACTTGCCGAGCCAGGCGCGCTGGATTCGGACTCGTTGAAGCTGCCCAAGGGTCTGACCTTGACCGCTCCTGCCGTAAACATCCCCGCGCTCCACGAGGTCGACTGGCGCATTCGGGCCGATGAGTACGGCGTGTTCATGCCGAGCGTGGTTGTGAGGGGCACGGCGTTTGCAAAGCAGGTGGTTGTGTCAAAGCAGATAACTGCTTTGCCTTCAGCGCGAGCACGGACAGGTATAATGGAATGGTTTATGAATCCGGTTGAGCAGTCGCTTCCCAGGGGAGGCCCTCTTCGGTCGCTCGAAGTGAACTATGCTCCGCGTTCTATAGACTTGGGGTTCTTCGTCACCAATTGGTTGGTGGTCTTTCTGGTTGTTTCGTTGGCGTCCGGATTTGTGCTTAAGATGGTGCTGGGTATAGAGATTTGAACAATCATCGGCAGATCATCGAAGTAAGAACCCCTCACCCGTCCCGCGACGGCTGGAGAAGGCGCCGCCGCGCGACACCCTCTCCCCAGGGGAGAGGGCCGCTTGGTGTGGGGAGGAAGAGCGGCGCCAAGGAGATTATGGTCGTCTTGGCCATTCTCCTCTTGACTCCCACTGTCTTGCACGCGTACGTTGGACCCGGAGCGGGCTTTGCTTTTCTCTCGTCGTTCCTCACTCTCTTTTTGGCTTTTCTCTATTCTGTGTTCGCTTTCGTTACCTGGCCGGTTCGCCGGCTCTTTCGCCTACTGCGCGGCCGGAGAGCTTATCGCCACGCCCAAGTGAAGCGCGTGGCGATTGTCGGCTTCGACGGCATGGATCCGAACCTGGCCGAGCGGTTTATGCAAGAAGGAAAGCTGCCGAACTTCGCCCGGCTTCGTGACCAGGGAACCTTCCGCCGCTTAGCGACCACTTGCCCGCCTGATTCGCCGGTCGCCTGGTCCACGTTCATGACCGGAGTCAATCCGGGCAAACATAATATCTACGATTTCATGGGGCGAGACCTCGGAACTTATCTCCCTTATCTTTCTTCAGCCCAGATCCGTGATGCAAAGAAGTCCTTTAAGATCGGAAAGTACACCATTCCGCTCGGAAAGCCTCGGGTGAAACTGCTCCGCAAGGGCATACCGTTCTGGCACTTCCTCGGGAAAGCGGGCGTCTTCTGCTCCGTGCTGCGCGTTCCGATTACGTTTCCGCCGGAGAAATTCGAAGGCGTGCTGCTGTCCGGCATGTGCGTGCCGGACTTGCAAGGCAGCCAAGGGACTTTTTCCTTTTACTCGAGCGGGCGCGTCACCGGCGGCGACAAGCCGGAGGGAGGTGCGCGCTTTCCGCTCGAACGCGTCGGGGAGCGCTTCCGCTCGTCCATTCCCGGACCTGAGAACCCGTTGCGGCGCATGCCCGGTGTGCCTCTGCGCATCGAGTTCAGCATCAAGCCGCTCGCAGGAAATGACAAGGCTGAAGTTGGGATCGACGGCCGCCGCTTCGAGCTTCGCAAAGGCGAGTACTCGGAGTGGATAGAACTGAAGTTTAAGGCCGGGCTGGGAATTAAGGTTCACGGGGTCTGCCGGTTTTTCCTGAAGGCGCTGACGCCGAATGTCGAGCTCTACGTGACTCCAGTCAATATTGATCCCGGCCACCCCGCGCTACCCATTTCTCATCCACTGATCTACTCGGTCTACCTGGCGAAGCTTTTGGGGCCCTACGCCACACTGGGTCTCGCCGAAGATACCTGGGCACTGAGCGAGGGCGTGCTGGATGATGAAGCTTTCCTCAAGCAGTGTTATCTGATTCATGATGAGCGCGAGCGGATGTTCTTCGACGCGCTCGAGAAGACACCGCGCGGCCTTTGCGCCTGCGTGTTTGATGCCACGGATCGCATCCAGCATATGTTCTGGCGCTACCTCGATCCGAACCATCCCGCCGTGAACTCTGAGACCGATCGCCGCCGCTTTGGAGGTACGATCGAAGATCTGTACCGGCGCATGGACGATTTGGTCGGCCGTATTCTCGAGCGCCTCGGTGACGAGGGCGTGCTGATGGTGGTGTCGGACCACGGTTTCAACTCTTTCGCGCGCGGCATGAATGTCAATAGCTGGCTGTGGCGCAACGGATACCTCAGCCTGAAAGACGGGGTTGGGCGGAGCGGCGAGTGGTTTGAGAATGTCGACTGGGAGCACACGCGTGCTTACGCACTGGGTCTTAACGGACTCTACATCAATCAACGCGGCCGTGAGCGTGGCGGAGTCGTGGCGCCTGGAGAACAGACGCGATCTCTCAAACGCGAACTGCAGGAGAAACTGCAGGCCTTCACCGATCCTGGCACCGGCTCCGCGCCCATCACACACGTCAGAGATCGGGACACGGTCTATAGAGGGCCGTTCAGGGACAACGCGCCGGACCTGATCATCGGTTATGCCAAAGGCTATCGGGTGGGTTGGGATTCAGCCAAGGGCAAGGTTTCCGAAACCGTGCTGGAGGATAACTGCAAGGCCTGGAGCGGAGACCACTGCATCGATCCTCTGCTGGTGCCAGGCGTGCTCTTCTCGAATCGGAAACTGGCTTGTGAAGATCCGGCGATCATGGATGTAGCCCCCAGCGTGCTTTCCTGGTTTGGGCTCACGGCGCCGCCCCAGATGGACGGCAAAGCGTGGAAGCTGCTCTGAAATTAGCCGGGAGCGCGGGCATCCTGCCCGCCTTTCGGGTCCCAATTCCACGCATTCTGCGGGCAGGATGCCCGCGCTCCCATGAAGGGTGAGGCTGCTATGAAAATCTGCGTATTGGGACTGGACTGTGCGGCGCCGGAGATAGTCTTCGGCGACGAGCGCCTCAAGAATATCCGGCGGCTGATGCAGAGGGGTGTGTGGGGCCGCCTGGAGAGCGTGATTCCTCCCATCACCGTGCCGGCATGGATGTGCATGTGCACCAGCCAGGACCCGGGATCTTTGGGCGTCTACGGTTTTCGAAATCGGCGGGACTACTCTTATGCGGGCCTCGGCAGGACTGACTCGCGATCCATCCGCGCTCTGGCCATTTGGGATTACCTGGCGCTTGAGCAAAAGAAATCCATTGTTTTTGCGGTGCCGCCGAATTATCCGCCGCGCAAACTCAATGGAATTAGTATTGGCTGTTTTCTGACTCCCGATGCGCAGAAGAACGAATTCACCTATCCTGCCGAGATCAAGAACAAGATCACAGAATTGGTGGGTGACTACTCCGCCGACGTAGAAGGTTTTCGCACCGATGACAAAGAGTGGCTGAAGCGGCAGATTTTTGAGCTTAGTCGAAAGCACTGGAAAGTGGTGCACTGGCTGCTAGCCAATCAGGAATGGGAATACTTTCACTACGTTGACATTGGGCTGGACCGAATGCACCACGGCTTTTGGAGTTTTTTCGACAAATCTCATCGGCAATACCAAGCCGGTAATCCCTACGAAAGCGTAATTCCGGAGTACTACCAATGGCTCGACGAGCAGATCGGGATTGCTCTCGACTCGCTGCCCTCCGACACCATCGTGTTGGTCGTCTCTGACCACGGCGCGCAGCGCCTCGACGGCGGCTTCGTCGTCAACGAATGGCTGATGAAGGAAGGGTTGCTGGTTCTCGACGAGGTTCCCAGCGAAGTGACGGAGTTTGCGAAGCTCAAGGTGAATTGGGCGAAGACGCAGGTCTGGAGCGAGGGTGGCTACTACGCGCGCGTGTTCTTCAACGTCCAGGGACGCGAGCCGCAGGGCACCATCCCGCCTGGCGATTACGAATCCTTCCGCGACGAGATCAAGTCGCGCTTTGAGGCGCTCGCGGATGACGAGGGGCGTCCGCTTGACTCGCTGGTTTTCAAACCCCAGGAAATCTATCACCACGTTCGCAATGTGGCCCCTGACCTCATCGTTCACTTTGGCCGGCTGTTTTGGAGGTCGATCGGCAGCGTAGGTCACGGCCGCTTGCACGTCCAGGAAAACGACACCGGACCTGACGCCTGCAATCACGCGCAGTTCGGGATGTTTGTGCTGGCGGCTCCGAACTGCCCGCTGCACGGCGAATTCAGCGGTGCGCGTCTGCTTGATATCGCACCAACCCTGCTCGATCTCGCCGGGCACCCTATCCCGAAAACGATGCAGGGACGATCGTGGGTCCGACGTAGCGCCGGCCTTTAGAGCCTGCCCTGAGCCGAGCGAAGGGTCGGCACCCACGATTCTGGCCTACACAGGCTACGGAGAAACCCCTCGCACCGTGTCATTCTGAGCGAAGCGAAGAATCTCAGCAGTTGTACTTTTCAACGAACTACAGAGATCCTTCGTCGCCTCCGGCTCCTCAGGATGACACACCGAGGATTTTTGTGCGGTCGGCATTCATCATGCTGACCTGAAGGTCAGCGCTACGAACGGGTTGAAATAAGCGCCCGAATCTGTTCTCGCAGCGCCAATCCGCCGGCAATAAGGCCGGAGAGGCGAGGCGACGGATTGTTGAAGGTCGGAGAGGACGCGTCGAGGCACTCCACAAACCCGCCTCCTGCCTTGACCAGCGCGACGCCGGCCGCAACATCCCATTCGGACTTGGGGGTCAGAGTCCAGGTGGCGTCGGCGAGTCCAGCGCCGACCAGCGCGAGCTTGTAAGCCACCGACCCCGTGGGGCGGACAATGATGGGCGCATTCCGAAAAGGCTCCCACTCACCCCTTTTCACCTCGCTGCGACTGGCCAGGACGACTGCCCCCTCAAGGTTGGTGAGGCCGCTGGCATGGGTCCGCTTGCCGTTGTAAGTTATCCCGCTCGCCACCGAACCCAGAAACGTCTCGCCCGTAGCGGGATTCGAAACACCGCCGGCAACAACGTTGCCGTTTTCCACGAGCGCAACCGAAACGCACCACTCCGGAATCCCCGCCACGAACTCCACCGTTCCATCCAGAGGGTCCACCACCCAGACTCGTTGTTTATCCAATCGGGCAAGGTCGTCGGTGCTCTCTTCGGAAAGCCATCCTTCGCCCTCGCCGGGAAGCGCCTCCCGCAAAACCCGGTCCGCGACCCTGTCAGCCTCGGTGACAGGACCGCGGCCCAATGGTTTCTGGTCGGCCTTCACCGCTCCTGGGACGAACGGAGAAATGGCGGCCACAGCTTTTTGCAACGCTTCGTGAATACGTTCTAGATCGTCCATAGTAGTGTGCCGTAACGCGGAACCCGTCTTGCGATCTGCGGCTCCTCGGGAAGCCTCGGGACGTGCCGCGCAGGAGTAGGGAGTCTAATCGCGGCGATGAGTGATAGTCAACCGTCGGCCTAGATACGGTCAAGCGCATACGTCTCAACAAGTAAGAAGCTGTGAAAAAAACCAACCCGTTGTCATCCTGAGCGCAGCGAAGGATCTCCGCATTTTCCTATGGTTCTCGCGGCTTAAGAACAACTGCAGAGATCCTTCGCTGCGCTCAGGATGACAGGCAGCCGATTCTTTGACAGGTTTGGTGGGGCGCGTCTCGTGCGAGTTAAGAGTCCCAATGCAGGGGCAGGCTCTGTTGCCGTCCTGGGTCACCCCTTACATGCTCAAGGGCGCTGTGGCTGAGGTCGAGCGTTTGCACGGCCGGCTGCGGCTCTTCCTCGAATACAAGCGGATTTCCCTCCCTCAGGAAACGGCGGTTGTAGAATCTCAACCACCATAGCCCCAACAGAAGCAGCGCCACCGGGGCCACAAGCTCCGCGGGATTTCGCAAGGCCCAGTCTTCCGCGCGCGCCAGCGTGTAGGCATAACTCGAGAACATCAACCAGCACCCAAGCCAGACGGCGAAGTTTCCGGACTTACTGGCGAGGTACGAACATGTGAAAGGGATTTTCCGGAAGCGAAGCAGCAGGACCTCGATGAGGATCAGGGCAAGGAGGAAATCCAGCAGAAGAGCGGCGGCGGCCTCTCCAAAACTCAGGTGAAGCGCGTAAATCGGAAATACGAGTGTCAAGATTGGAATCGTCCCCAAGACGATCATGGCCTTGCGGACTCCTGAGCGCAGCGCGGGGTTGGTTTGCCTTTCGGTAAGCTGGAAAATCCAATTGGCGCGAACCTCCGCCGGTATTTCGAAGATGAGCCGCGTTCCGGACAACACAAAAAAGGAGATGATGAGCGGGATGGAAAGGAAAATGGCTGCGCGGCCTGACGCGGTGATCACTGCGTTGTGCGACAGAAGTGCAGCGGCGCTTTCTAGCGCCAGCGCAACGCCCACTCCTGTGTAAGCAGAAAAGAGGAGCCGATGGCGGCGGCTGCCCAAGATGGTTTTGAACACAAAGCTGAAGGCGACGCGCTCGAGTGCTTCCCGCAGAAATGTGTGTTGTATGAGCCGGCGCAGGGCCCGTCCCGCCTGCCGGGGTTCCCGGGGCGGCGCCTCACCGGCCTCTAGCGACCTCCGCAAATGCCTGCGGTAGCTCGCCAGATAAGTCGTAATTGAAATCACCAGTACCGCAGCAACGCCCAACACCGCTCGTCGCGCCAGCGGGAGGTAAGCGGGGTCGGGATAATGAAGCATCGCCCGGTAAAGTCCGAGAAACCACAGGGGAGGGAGCCAGCGGGCGAGAGGGCCGCTCGAGTGAAGCAGTGCGGACAGATCACCCACCATTTTTGGCAAGAGCAGAGAAAACATCAGCACGGAGGCGATTAATCCGCCCTGGAGGTAAGCGGACGCTTTCTCGAACCAGCGATAGCTCAGGACTGTAAGCAGTACCCCTTCCAGTGCGACGAAAAACAAAAAGCTGAAAGTGCTCGCCGCCGCCATGGTCAGACCGTGAACCAGGGACCAGCGGCAAATTCCGCCGAAGGTGACATGCGTTCCCCCCGACGCCGCCAACGGAAACCCCAACGTACCCGGGGCGCCGACGGCCGCAGCAAACATAAAGAGGAACACTACCAGCGCCGAGGCCTTCGCAAGAAAGATGCTTCCGGCCCGGGTGGGAAGCGGTACGAGGGTAAGGAAGTCCACGCGGTCAGGAAAGAAGGAGTCCCATTCGAGGACAGCTAACAGCCCGATCACCAGCATGGACAGGCACACATAGATGAACTCGTCCCGCATCGACGTGGGATCAAAGAGGCCGGGAGCGAGTTCCGCCATTTGCGAGTAGGCCGTATACAAGAAGAAGAAGTAGATAAAACCAGGTGCTGCCAGGAGGACGACGACGTGCGCGACGCCTAGCGCCGATTCTCCCGTTTGCGAAACGAACTCGTTGTCGAAGAATCGTCCGAAGAAATGCCTGGTCAGCTCGACCAAGTGTGTCTCGTCCTCGTGGACGAACCGGCGCAGGGCGTCGAATCGGGGCATGGCAGTCCTACTAGGCAAGCTTCATGGCTGCGACCATCTGCTGCGCGGCGGCCTCCGAGTCGCCCTGAGGGACGAGCTGGGAAAAGATGCCCTCCAGAGTAGGGACTTGAGTCAGGTCGCGCAGGCGCTCGACGGAATCGGCGGCCACCACGCGTCCCTTGTGCAGGATGATCACACGCGTTGCCACCCGCTCCACGACTTCCAGGAGATGAGAACTGTAAAGGATGGTCTTTCCCTGGCTTGCCAGGAGTCTGAGCAGGTCACGAAAAATCTGCGCCGCACCGACGTCCAGGCCGGAGAGCGGTTCGTCGAAAATCACCACCTCGGGGTCGTGAAGGAGCGCGGCGCAAATCAGGATTTTCTGCCTCATTCCGCGCGAGTAGGAGGAGCTGAGAGCGTGGCGGTGGCGGTGCATCGAAAAAAGACGCAACATGCTGTCTATCTTCTCTTCCAGAATGCCGTCCGGGATGGAGC
>Ga0187852_1003428_pt1 | contig 11596 bp, 8 predicted proteins | sample June2016WEW_6_40_FD_134511 | JGI IMG/M metagenome (GOLD analysis project Ga0187852, IMG submission 134511) | Peatland microbial communities from SPRUCE experiment site at the Marcell Experimental Forest, Minnesota, USA - June2016WEW_6_40 | ecosystem: Environmental > Terrestrial > Soil > Wetlands...
CCACATGGCCTGATATTCCTCATACACGAGTCCTCGAACCCCCGCTCCTCGGCCAAGCATCGCGTTTGGATCGGTACCTCCGAGCTTGCCCCAGCCCGCAAGCCACGCCTGATACCACTCGCGCTGGCGATCGGGGACGGCAGCCTCAAGGTGATCAGCAAGATCCATGAGCCTGCGAGTGTCGGGATCAAGCCTAACACCCTGCTTGCGCAGCGACTGCGCCACCGTTTCTGCTGTGCTAGGGGGCCGACGCCGGCCAAAAAGAGGCATCAGCGCCCTCGCCTCTGACGGCACGACCGCGGACGACCGGCCTCAGCGTATTTCATCATTCTGATCGCGCCTCCAACCTTGTCGATAGACTAATCGGGGGGCGGTGATCCAATTGTCATACGACATCATTATCAGGTTGCTGTGCGTCATTTCGCCGACAGAGGAGATGAAACATTAGGACCTTCACATTCAGGCGAAGATAGCCAAGGGAAGCAACTGAAGGGCCGGCGGCCTGATGATCAGATCGGGAAGGGAGAGGTTGAGACTGCTCTGGCGCATGTATTGGTGCCCTCGTTCGATCCATTCGCGGGGCAACGCCCCGAAGGCACTGCGTCGAACCAGGTTGATCGCCTCCCCGCGGCCGAGATTCCGGGTCACCGTCCCGAGCACAGTAAAGACGCCCCCCTCTATCTGATGCTCCCGGCCTTCGGCGAGGCACTTGCGAGATAGGGGCAGGACAACCCGCACATCGTCCGGACCTTCCATCACATAGTCCGCTACAGCACCCTGCTTGACCTTGGTCCGGATGGTGTCAAGGGCGGTTGCGCCCTGCCCGAGAGCCTCCGAGAGCGAGAACACCTGCTGTGGGCTACCCCCGCGTGAGGGTTGCGCTTGCTGCCTCCCGGGAGGGGACGAAGCGGATGTTGGGGTCATGCGGGCAAACAAGGAGGGCACGGTCGGGCCCATCTGCTGCCGAGCGAGTTGATCAATGATCTCCGCTAGGACTCTCACTTTCGTGAGATCCTGAATGAGCTGAGCTGAATCAGCAAGAGCGTCCAGAACCGTTACCAGCGGGTCGGCAATCAGTTCGCCTGACACCTCGACCAAGTCACCTGGAAGTAGACCGGCTGCATCCTCACCAGACTTGACCGCCCTCACCGCATTCCTCCGGAAGACAAGGCTCGCACGGAGGCTGACGAAAAGGGAGGACGGAGTGTGAGACCGCTCAAAGTCCTTCGTCTGACGTGAAGTGTCGCGACCGAGGATAGATCCGCCAGCCCCCACCGAGGCGGACAACACGGGCACCGTGAATCCAGCCTTGACCTCGCGCGTTCGCTCGATGTCACTTCGACGGGTTTCTCTGACGACATATGTCACGCCATTCTGTAGGGCAGCGACATAGGTTTGAAGCATGTCCACGTCTAGGTAGACCGGCTCTACCAGTCCGATAGGGTCAATCTGAAGGGATGGGGAAGGGTCGGTCACCGGCTGACGAGATCTACGGAACATGGTTGTGCTCCGGAAGAGCGGCAGAGCTCAGAGCCGTCGTCAGCAACGCCCTAAACAGCGGCCCGTGATTCCGGAGCTTCAGGTGCAGCAGTTCATGGACAATCGCCTCCCGCCTGAACCCCTCGGGCTGCTGGAGCAGGGCGGTGTCGAAAGTGAGGCGAGCCCGCGGAGAGCAGGAGCCCCACTTTCGTCGCATTCCAGTCAGGTGGACTTCCTTGGGCTCCACCTCCAACTGCCTGGCCCAGCTCCACACTTCTGCCTTGAACTCGTCCCGGGAGATGGGGGCCGCCTCGGATTCCGGCAGGCGACCAGCACGCCTCTCCACCCTCTGCGGGTCCGATAGCCAGATTCGCTCGTGATCTGGCAATTCCTTCGCCAGGCGACGAGCCAGCCGCTTCGCCTCCTGAAGGCTAAGGCGGTCAGTTTCGACGGTCTGGTGGTCAAGGGTCACGGTCTGACCTCGCGGAGCATCCCGAGAAACCCATCCACCAGGCCTGCCTGATCGCCTTCAATCCCAGCTCGAAGAAGGATCCCGTAAAGGCGAAGCCGGAGCTCCCTCTCCTGTTGCCCCGATGCGCGCCACTCTGGGTAGGTGGAAAGCGCCTCTCCAATCTGGGTTGCAATTCCCTCCGCTGCGGCCCTCGGCACCCCTCTGCCGGTCAGGAAGAAGAGGGCCGCCAGTGCCTCCGGGCCTAGGCCGCTCTTCTCACTCGCCTGCTTCGTCTCGACGATCTTCTCTACCTGTTCCACCAGCTGCTTCAGAGCTTCCCCGGTGGAGAGCAAGCGATCATGGAACGCCTCGGCGATCTCCTCGGCCCTCTCGCCGATCAGGATGAGAGCGGGTTGCAGGGCCTTCTCTCTGGCGACATAGTCATGGACCAGTTTGGCAAGGTCAATGACCTTGGCCAGGTCGGATCGCTCTGGGTCGCTGACCACCATTTCGATCTCGTCGGGGGTGAGGCGCTGGGTCGTTGTCAGGATCGGGATGGGGCTGGTCTCTGTGTTGCGCTGCACGAGTTCGGCCGTCTTGCGCAGGAACGAGCGGTCAATGTCCAACCCCGCGGAAAATGCCGCCCGCACTACCGCGGCGATCCGCATCAGCGCCTCGTAGTCGGCAAGGTAGGGCCTGAGGAAGGCATCGGGTGAAACCACCTCGTAGAGGCCTTCCAGCTCCGAAACGTACTTCTGAAGGCGCTGGCGACGCTCGGGGTCGCGGAAGTACTCCACGAGCGCCTCGACCTCCTTGTCCCCCTTGAGACCCGCGCTGATCCCTAAGTACTCCGCTCGACCCTCGCCGAGAAGAGCGGCAAAGCGCTTCTGAACATCCTCCAGGTTCACCAGCACACCGGAGATGTCCTGGGAATCGAAGAGGAGGGCTTTCTCTAGGTTGGCGAGGATGCCGACGAAATCAATGATTAAGCCGGCTGTCTTCGGCCGCCCGTCTGGATCCTCGTAGGGCCGGTTCAACCGGGCCACCGCTTGGAGCAGGACGTGGTCCCGCATCGGCTTGTCCAAGTACATGCATTGAAGGATCGGCGCGTCGAAGCCGGTGAGCAGCTTGTCGGTGACGATCAGGATCTTCGGCAAGGCGTCTGCCTTGCGGAAGGATTTGCGGATCCGCTCCTCCTTGGCCTTCCCATGGTCGAACTTCTTCAGACTCTCGGGATCGTTGTGCGCAGGGCTGATGATCACTTCAGAGTATTCGGGTGGCAGGCACTGGTCGAGTGCCGCCTTGTACAGAGCACAGGCTTCTCGGTCCACCGCGACCAGGAACGCCTTGTAGCCCGACTTCTCGACATTGCCTCGGAAGTGCTCGGCCACCCGCTTCGCGATGGCGTCCACCCGCGCTGGGCTCTTCATCTCCTCTTTGAGGACGACCGCTCGCTCCAGGACCTTGTTGAGGGTCTCAATATCGGTGACCCCTTCCAGCTCCGCGACGCGGAAGAACTCCTCCTCCAAGGTCTCCCGTTTCACCAACAGCTCATGAGCGGCCAGCCCATAGTCCAGAGGTATGGTCGTGCCGTCGGCGATGCTGTCCCGGATCGAGTACTTATCTAGGAAGCCTTCGGGGTCGTCGCGCCCAAACAACTTGAAGGTTCCCTTGCCTTGAGCGCTCTTATCCACCGGGGTGCCTGTGAACCCGATCAGCGTTGCATTCGGAAGCGCCGCCAACAGGTACGTGCCGAGGTCTCCCTCCGTGCTTCGGTGACTCTCGTCAATCAGGACGACCACGTTGTCCCGGTTGCACAGTGCCGCCGGCATCTCGTCGAACTTGTGAATCATCGAGAGTATGATTCCCCGGCGGTCCGACCTGAGAGTATCCTCCAGCTCTCTTCGCGATTTCACCACCTGAGCATCCTGAAGGCCCAGCGCTTCCAGCTGACCCTCCATCTGACCTTCGAGGTCAATCCGGTCGACGATGATCAGGATCGTCGGGTTGGCGAGGTCCGGGTCGGCCTGCATCAGCTTGCCGGCGGTGATCATGGTGAAGGTCTTACCGGACCCCTGCGTATGCCAGATCAGCCCTCGGCGTCTTTTCGGGTCCTTTCCCCGTGCCACCACCTTGTCGGCAGCCCGCATCTGATGCGGTCTCAAGACGAACTTGGACAGCTCGCCATCAACGGTCGGGAACACAATGAAGTCATAGAGAATGCGGAGGAGTCGCTTCTGGTCCACGAACGCCTTGACCAAGTCCTCGAAGGTTCCGGCTGCCTCATCTCGCCAGTCGTAGACATTCTTGAGGTCCGTGTTCCAGGTCGCGCCGTAGAGAAAGCGGATGATGTGGGTGACGCCGAAGAGCTGAGCCAGCGCAAGCTGCTCGGGACCTTCCTTGTGGTACCGCCGGACCTGATCCAGCGCCTCTCCCATGCCCTGCGCCTTGGTCACCGCTTTCGTCTCTACCAGAAGGACCGGGATGCCATTGATGAGGAAGACAACATCGAAGCGGATGGCCTCAGCCTCTGGTCTCTCCCGATAGGACCACTCCTCGGTGACATGGAAGGTGTTGTTCTCGGGGTGCTCGACGTCCAGGAAGCGGACGTTGAGCTCTCGCTTTTGCGCCTCGTCATAGGTCGTCTTGAGTCCTCGGAGGAACTCCCACGCCGCGAAGTTCCCTGCGAGTGTCGGCGAGACCCGGGTGAGACTCCGGGTGAGTTCCGCCGCCTGGGCACGACTAACGCGGCCGGGGTTCAGCCTCTCCAATTGGGTGCCGAGGGTGTCGGACAAGACGAGCCCGGTCTCGTCGCCGCGGAGGGCGAGAGCACCGTCGCGGGTGATGTAGGTCCAGCCGGCGTCCCTAGCGTATTTGATCAGGGGGTGCTGAACAGAGCCGGCCTCGCCGCCAATGGTCATCGGTTGCGTCCCAGGAGTGCTTGAAGGCTCGCATCAAAGACCGCCGCCAAGGCCTCACGTACTCGTCTCGTTGCCACCAAGCAAGTATCAATACGGTCTATCCGCTCGACCAGCTCGGCCTGCGGCGTCTCAGATAGAACAGGCACGAGGAGGGAGTTCAAGTTCTCGATATTAACCCCACCCTTGAGCCTGCCGCCTTTTGATGCGTTAATCTGGGCCCGGTAGTCATCGCTGTCAAAGAATGCCGCCAGGAACCGCGCGTCGACTCCAGGACGTGGCCGTATCCGAATCAAGTAAGACGCGAAGACAGCTTCAGGGGGCTGACGCACGAGCCAGGCCTTTCCCGTGGTGGCACCAATCCGAGCTACCACTAAGTCACCGTCCAATAGCGTGTATCGAGTTCCTGCCGGCGGATCTGTCGCGCACGAAGGCACGGTGGACCAATCAATGCCCTCTTCGGTGATATCCGTAATGCGTAGAAAGCGCGGCCCATCGCGGACGGCCGCGCTAGCCGTGAGCCCATACTGCGGCCGTTCCACCAGGGATTTCAGGCGGACAGTGCCGCCGCCCACCGCTGACCGGCGCAAACTGTCGTCGATTAGCGATCGCCGCACCAGCGCGAGGGATGACAGGACGGCGCGAGTCTTCTCGAGCGAGCTCTGTATCGTAGAGAGAACGCGGGCAATACGCTGCTGCTCCGGGCCCGCAACATCAGGGACGGGAAGAGCGGCGAGGCGAGCACGAGAGAGGTTAGGAATTGTCGTTCTGTTTCCCACTCCCTCGTAGATGCCAAGCCGTGTGAAAGCAGCCTGGATCCAGTACGCGTAGAACTCCGGGTGCGTGTCCGGAGTCAGGGGCCGCAGGCGGTGAAGATGGTTCTGGTAGTAACACTCAGGCAACTGAGCACGCCAGATGGCGCAGCGCCCTATCTCTCCGCCTTCGCAGACAAGCAGGTCACCGTTTCGCAGTGCGAGCTGCCGGCGTTCGTTGGCCGTGAGCCCCATGCTGTCAACGGTGGTGATGTCAATGCTTCCCCACAAGACATTGGCGGTGCGAAGGAAGGGGAAACGCTCGTTTGCGGTGCGAACGGATGGTGAGAGAGCCTTTCCTTGGTGAATCTCAAAGATCTCGCCGAGGGTCGTTATGTTCCATCCGCTAGGAAGGGCGTGGCCTCCGATATACCGTGTGTCCGAGGGGACGAGCACAGTCATTCGACTCCTACCTCGGAGAGGACCTTCCACAAGTCAGCGTCAGCCTCGGCCTGCGCGACCTTTGCTCTTCTGAGTTCTACTACGGCCTCGTCCAAGGTCATCGTGTTGCTGGTAAGGGCACCGACCACATACTTGCTCGGCGAGAGGTTGAAGTCATTGGCAGGGAGGGCGAGCTGACCCGAGGTAATGATGACGGACGATCCTTCCTCAGTCCTCCACTCCCGATAGAGTCCGGCAATCCGGTCTATATCGTCGTCCCCAAGGGCGTTCTTGGGTCGGCCCTTGAGGAAGAGTTTGGATGCGTTGATGAACAGGATTTCATGTGGATGGTTCTTGTCGCGGTTCAGAAGTACGAGGATGCCGGGGGCGGCATTTGCATAGAAGAGATTGTCTGCGAGCAAAATGACAGCCTCGACTAAGTCCTGGTCCAGAAGCGCACGCCGGATGGCTCTTTCCCGGTCACTGCTTTCGCCGCCACTCCCTCGGCTTGCTGCTCCGGTATCGAGCAGAGCAACCATGCGACCCGCCGGGCCAAGGCTGGCGAGCATGTGCTGCACCCAGCCCCAGTCCGCCCAAGTCTTGGAAGGTATTCCAGCCAAGAAACGGTCGTACTTATCGTTGCGGTAGGTCGCTTCGGGGAAATGCTGATTCCATTGGGGATTGGTTACGGCCAAGTCGAACCGGCGCAAGTGCGTGCCGTCCAAATGTGCAGGTGCGCGCATGGTGTCACCAAGATGAATGTCTGCCTCCATATCATGGATGACGGTGTTCATCCGGGCGATGGCATAGGTCGGGGCGTCGATCTCCTGGCCGAAGAGTTGGAGTGGGGGATGTTCATTCGGAAGAGCGCGCCAGCCATCCACTTCCCTTCCGTGGGTCTCCAGAAGACGGAGTTGGCACTTGACTAGGAGTCCGGCAGATCCGCAACACGGATCGTAGATCGACATCCCGGGCTGGGGGTCGAGGAGGTCCGCGATCAATCGCGCGACCTCAGGTGGAGTGTACCGGCTCTGGCGACCCTGGCCCTCAGCGAATCGCCGAAGTAGGTACGCGAACGCCCCACCGAGGGCACCTGGGGCAATGTCCTTGACCCCCAGCTGGCACGCAGGGGAGCTGAGGGCCTGAATTAGGTTGGTGAGACGGTCGTCGGTGACTATTCGACGGCCAGCAGCAGTGGCATTGAAGTCTACGTTGTCAATCACTCCCTGCAATTGAGGATTGGCGCGCGAAACTGCCCGCACGGCGTCGGTCAGAACTTCACCCAGCCCGGTGGTCCGCTGCGCCAGCTGCGGCCAACGCGATTCCGTTGGCAGAAAGTACCGCACCATCTTATGGTCGGTGCCGATAAGTCTCTCCGCTGTCTGCCGGTCGCCGAGTTGGGTTTCAGCGTGGTCCAATTCCTCTTCATACACGTCATTAAGGCGCTTGAGAAAGACCAGCGTTAAGCTGTAATCCTTGAACTTCGGGGCCTTCACGTCATCCTCAATCTCGCACACGGCTGCCCAGAGTGTTTGTTCAAGGGTTGGTTCGCTCTTGGGGGCCTCTGCTGTGCTCATCTGATCCCCAGCTCCGTGAACACCTTCCTCAACGCGGTGTCGGCCACGACTCGCTCAGCCTCGGCCCTGTCTAACTGTTCTAGAGCCTCTTCGAGGCTCAGCCCCTGTTCAGTTGATGCAATGGCCACGTACCGACTGGGGGAAAGGTTGAAGTCATTACCGGCCAGTTGTTCCGTGGCGACGACCGCAGACAGACCCTCTTCGGTCTTCCACTCGTGATAGACATCCCCAACCTGGGCGATGTACTCATCCGTGAGCGCATTCTTAGGCCTCCCCTTCACGAACAGGGTGGAGGCGTTGATGAGAAGCACCTCGCCTGGGTGCCGCTTCTGGCGATTGACCACCATGACGATACCCGGAGCTGGGGTGTTGTAGAACAGATTCTCCGGCATGAGCACCACAGCCTCAACCAGGTCGTTCTCCACCATCGCCTTGCGGATGTCCCGTTCCCGATTGCCCCCCTGGTTTCCGCTCCCTCGACTCACCGCCCCAGTGTCTAGGACAATCGCCATCCGACCCTCTGACCCCAAGCAAGCCAGCATGTGCTGGACCCACCCCCAGTCGGCCGAAGACGAAGGGGGGATGCCCATCGCGAACCGGTCATATCCGTCGTTGCGGTACATGCTCTCGTCGAAGTCCTGGTTCCACATCGGATTGGCGGTCACCAGGTCGAACCTCTGAAGGCGCCCGGAGGCATCCACATTGGCGGGTGCCCTCATGGTGTCTCCAAGGTGTATGTCAGCATCCATGTCGTGAACGACGGCATTCATTCGCGACAACGAGTACGTGGCCGGGGTCATCTCCTGCCCAAAGACCCGTAGAGGAGCCACCGTGTTCGGGAGTTCGCGGTGACCGTTCACCGGCACCCCATGCGTCTCCAACAATCGAAGGTGACACTTCAACAGGAGCCCAGCCGAACCACAGCAGGGGTCGTACACCGACATGCCGGGCTGGGGACCGAGGATACGGGCCATCAAGCGGGCTACTTCTGGCGGGGTGTAGAACTCGCCGGCGCTCTGCCCCTGACCCTCGGCGAACTTCCTGAGCAGGTACTCGTACGCCCTTCCTAGGATGTCCGGGGCAACATCTTTCAACCCGAGCCGATACCGAGGATCGCCCAACACACCGACCAGGGCTCGGAGCCGGCCGTCGTCGAGGATCCGCTGGCCGGCGGTGGTGGCGTTGAAGTCCACCGTGTCAATCACCCCTTGGAGACGTGGATTGAATCGGGCGATGGCTCGCACCGCCGCGGTAAGAGCCTCCCCCAAACCTGTGGTCTGAACCGCCAGCTGAGGCCACCGGGATTTCGCAGGGAGAAAGAAGCGAACCAGTCGGTGGTCACTCGCGACCAACTTCAGGGCTGCGTCGTGGCTGCCCACGGTCTCGGCCACGCGCTCAACCTCATCCTCGAAGACATCGCTGAGGCGCTTCAAGAAGATGAGCGGGAGGATGTAGTCCTTGAACTTGGGGGCATCGAGGCGTCCGCGAATCTGGCAGGCGGCGTCCCAGAGCCACTGTTCGAGGGCAGGCATATCCAGCGTTGTGGAGGCCCCGCCGTTGCCTGGTCGCCGGCCCCGCCTCTCGTGTGCCACCTCGGCGAGAGAAGCGCCCGGCTCTACTCCATCCGCCCCCTGTTCGAGCGGAAGCTGCGGGGGCTCCGCACCGGCTCCCTCGCGGGTCCGACGCTGGCGTCTGGACATGGCTTCACCGGGAGTGCTCATTGGATGAAGTCTACTTCAGGCCAATAGCTCATGGGAACCTTTGTTCGTATAGCCACGGGATCGTGACGTCCCAATCGTGGGGACACCAGACAGCCAGCTGCAAGTGTGCCTGTCGGGCAGGTCTAGTCATCACTCGGTTGCTCCGTTCGCATACCCAGGGTTAACCCTTCGTATGCTACGATGACCCCCCATGAGAACACCCCTGGTTGCCTTCCGTAGCGGGCCCCTCCGTTTCCGCATCGAGGCCGGCGCCACACCCTGGGCCAACCGAGAGCGGGGCGGCACGAGCGTTGGAGCGATCGCCAAGCGCGACTTGGCCATGTACTACGCGCTGTTGGCGGAAGAGATGGAGCGCGTGGAGCTTTCACCTGACGAGCTGGCCGTTCTCATCACCGTCGTGGGCCAACCTCACCCCCGCGACGTGATGTTTCTCGACGGCGGGTCTCCGGAGAACCCGCTAGGGAGCTTCAATTCCGGAGAGCCACCCCGGTATGTCGAGGGAACAGTGAGGTGGCAGGGCCACGACCTGGAAAGGACGGCAGCCGGGCCGGCCCGGCAGTCCCTGCTCGAGAAGGTCGAGACGTGGAGCGATTTCCGCGCACAGAGCGTGATGGAGGCGCTCACTCAGTACACGAACCTAGCCGACCGGACCCAGGAGCCATGGGATGCCCAGGTACTCGCACAGGTGGGGCTTCTGAAACGTCCTTACCCGCACCCGTCGCCCGAGGTCGTGGAGGCAGTGATGGACGCCTACCGGATCCTTCGCACGGCCCCCGAGGAGAGGGGCCTCCTCCTGCCCATGCAAGGGCGCCGCGCGTCAACACGACCGGTCGTGAGTACACCGCGGCGCCACTGACGGCCCCACGGCCACTGGACAGGTGGATTTCTTCTCGCCCTTCTGCCGTGTAATCGCTGTCCCCCTTTTCCTCCCATCCCTGGCGGGAGCGCGCCCGATGCTGCGCAACCAACGGGACGATGGGCTGAACGAAGCGAGGATCTGAACCGCCCTCGGTTCGGATGGAAGCTGCACCGACCGAGGTCGTCGGTGCGCTAGTACGCCAGTGAAACTGGCGTGCGAATAGTATGCCGCCCTAACGTTCGCCTTGGCGGCGAGTCCCAGGCGGCGCGCATCGCGTGCGAAGGGGGCGGTCCAGAGCATGGCAGCTTCGCGACCTGCGTAAGCGGCCCAGCCATAGGCGACGGTCCAGTTTCTGGTGGCTTTGAGCGAAGCGACGCGCTTCCACTCTGGAGCGCAGCGCCGGACTAGCGTTTGGGTCAGGCGGAGAGTTCGTGGGAGCGAACCTCGGCTGTGGAGGTCGATCGATGACTGCACAGGCTGGTCACGCGGAAGCACCGGGTCACCGGCCGACACCTCGAACGAAGCGCGGACGACCCTGCCCACGCACCGTGCAGGTGGAGGCGATGGCCGGGCCCGGCCCTGCGCTGGTCGGTCTCGTCAGTGCAGCCTTTCTCCAGCACGTCAGCGGCGGTCAGCCCCTCCTCCTCCGCCGTAGCGGTCATGTCGCAGCCGTCCTCCTTGACCCGGACACCTACGCAGAGCTGCAGGCGGCCATCGCTGAGCTTCTGGACACGGAAGCCTCCGCCTGATTCCCCGGACACACGTGAGCTACCTTCCGGCCGGCGGAGGAGGCGGCCATCCGCTCTGGAGCCGGCCGGGCTGTGGGCAGGTCGGGCGGCAGCAGCGGGGGAACGGTGGGCAGCTTGCCTGTCCACGGTTTCCCCACCCGGCCGAGCTGTCCACAGCTGCGCTCCGCTCGGATAGCGGCCACGGCAGCGAATGTCACGCCCCAAACCGCCTCACCGCCACGCTGGCGGTCGGCCCTCGAGCGGAGTTGGCCGGCGTTCCACGCCCTGCGGTCGTGAGGCGCCCGTGCTGACGGTCACGAAACTGACGGGCTCCCCCGGGGACATCCTCGCCTACGCGCAGGGGAGAAAGGACCGCTCGGCTCGGGGCGACTACTACCTCGACCGGGATGGCCGCGACCACGAACTGGCCCGGGTGGCGTGGTCTCCGGTCATGGCCGGCAACGACCTCCTCGGGCTCAATGGCCGAATCGAGCCGGCCATCTTCGAAGCGGTCATGTCCGGCCGCGACCCCCGGACGGGCGACCAGGTAGTGACCGGCAATGACGCCAAGCTGCGCCGCGACCTGGCCGACATCCCGACCCGGAACGCCGCATATGACCGTGCCGCAGAGCTGGGGGTCACCCGGACACGTCGGCGGGCGCTGACGTGG
>Ga0187852_1003432_pt1 | contig 11583 bp, 11 predicted proteins | sample June2016WEW_6_40_FD_134511 | JGI IMG/M metagenome (GOLD analysis project Ga0187852, IMG submission 134511) | Peatland microbial communities from SPRUCE experiment site at the Marcell Experimental Forest, Minnesota, USA - June2016WEW_6_40 | ecosystem: Environmental > Terrestrial > Soil > Wetlands...
GACGGTAAACACTGCGCACTGACAAAGACAACGGAAAGGGAAACCACGGAAGACACGAAGCACACGGAAGACGGTAAACACTGCGCACTGACAAAGACAACGGAAAGGGAAACCACGGAAGACGGTGCACAAGGGAAACCACAGAATCCACTGAGCACACTGAAAAGCGCAACGACCTTCCTGGTTTTCGAACAGGAAAGCTACAGAATCCTCGGCGCCTGCTTCGAAGTGTACAAGGACAAAGGGTGCGGATTTCTGGAAGGCGTTTATCAGGACTGCCTCTCCATTGAATTCCGCTTGCAGAACATTCCCTATGTGGTACAGCCGCCGCTTCGCCTGACGTACAAGGGAGAATCACTGGCCCACGTGTACGTGCCCGACTTCGTCTGCTTTGAAAAGATCGTCGTGGAGCTCAAAGCCACCGCAAAGCTCGCCGATGATCATCGCGCGCAACTGCACAATTACCTGAAAGCCAGCGGCATAAAACTCGGCCTTCTGGTCAATTTTGGCCACTATCCCGGACTTGAACACGAGCGAATCGTTCGCTAAAGACTTTCGCGTTCCGCTGCGCCGTGGGTTCCGTGGTCTCGACATTCCGTGTATTTCGTGTGATCCGTGGTTTCGATATGCCGTATGGTCCGTGGTGTCGGAGTCATGTGGAATAACAAGAAAGTCAGCGTGATCTTCCCGACGTACAACGAGAAGGACTCCATCCGCGCCGCGATCGAGGAGGTGCTCTCGACCGGGTTCGTGGACGAGGTGCTCGTCGTCAACAACAACGCCGCGGCCGGCACCAGCGCTGAGGTGGCCAGAACGCCGGCGCGCGAGGTCCTCGAACCGCGGCAGGGATACGGCCAGGCGATCCGGACCGGGCTGCGCCAGGCGGCCGGCGACTACCTCATCGTCTCCGAGCCGGACGGCACGTTCCGCGGGCAGGACGTGGTGAAGCTGCTGGCGTACGCCGACAATTTCGACTACGTCCTCGGCACGCGCACCACGCGCGAGTTGATCTGGCAAGGCGCGAACATGGGCATCTTCCTCAAATGGGGAAACTGGGCGGTGGCGAAGATGGCCGAGTTCCTCTTCAACGCCACGATCCTCACCGACTGCGGCTGCACGCTGCGGCTGATCGCGCGGCCCGCGTACGAGAAACTGCGGCCGTATTTCACGCGGACGAAGAACGACTTCGGCCTGGAGCTGACGCTGCTCGTCATCCGGCACAAAGTGCCGTTCGTCGAGATCCCCGTCCACTATCGCCGGCGCGTCGGCGTCAGCAGCGTCACCGGCAGCCCGGTGAAGGCGTTCAGGCTGGGCATGCGGATGATCTGGATGATCCTCAAATTCCGCATGGGCCTGATGGGCAAAAAGCCGGCGGGCGGGTGAGTGATCGTCCGCTACAATCTGTCCGTCCAATATCCGGGCGCCCGGTGCAAATGGGCCACCGCGACGACGAGGATTTCGGAATCAAGAACCTGGTAGACCACGCCATAGGGAAAGCGGCGCGTCTGGCATCTGCGGGTGTTGTCCGTGTACGAAGGCCACGCGGCTGGATACTGCCGGATGAGGTCGAGTGTGTTGAGAATCTCCAGGAGAAATCGCTCCCCTAAGCCAGGAGACTCCGCACTGTAGTACTCGATGGCATCGTCAAGCTCTCGTTGCGCCGTCGTCAGAAATCGGATGTCCATCACTTGTGGTATTTCGCGAGGACCTGTTCAAGTGGAACAGCGCGCAGGTTCCCGGCTCGGTATGCTGCGAGGCGATCCTCGACCTCTTTCCGCCACAAGGCATCTATCGCCTCATCCGGTTTGTCGAGGCTCGAGAGGAGTTTGTCCACGAGACGGGCTTTATCCACGGCAGAGAGTTTCAAGGCGCGATCAAGAATGTCCTGTGCTTCCGCACTCACAGGTTCACCTCCCATCCCACAAGCCCCTACGAGCGCACATTCCCGCCGCATCGGGCAGCAGCTTGCGTCAACCCCGATTGTACGTCAGGCCGGTCTTCATATCAAGCGGGGCGCCGAAGCGGCCTATCGTCCATCCTCTTATTTCTCTTGTGCCTCTTCGCGGCAAAATTCGTTTTCAGCCGATGGATTCCCCGACGAGATATCCCGTCGAGAACGCCGCCTGCAGGTTGTAACCGCCGGAGGGGCCGGCGAGGTCGAGGACTTCGCCGGCGAAGAAGAGGTTCTTCAGCAGGCGCGATTCCATCCGCTTCGGGTCCACTTCGCTCAGCGGCACGCCGCCGCCGGTGACGATGGCTTCCTCGATCGGGCGGTGCCCGCGGACGCGCAGTTCAAGGTGCTTGACGAGGCGGACGATCCGCTTGCGGTCGGACTTCGAGCACTGGGACATTTTCTTGCGCGGGTCAACCTCGGCCAGTTGCAGCAGTTGCGCGGCGCTGCGCTCGGCGATCCAGCCGGCCAGCACGGTGGAAATCTGCTTCTTCCCTTCCTTCTTGATCGCGTGCAGCAGCCGCTCGTCGAGCGATTCGGCGGTATCCGCCGGGCGCAGGTCCAGCTCGAGCGTGACCGCGCCGCCTTTCCTGAGCGCGAGGACGACTGCGCCGCTGATGTCGAGGATCGCCGGGCCGGAGATTCCGTAATGAGTCCAGAGCGCCTCGCCGAAGTTCTCGGCGAGCTTGCGGCCGTCGTGCCGGGCGATGACGGAGACGTTCTTGATCGGCGTGCCCTGGATGTTCCTCGGCCAGGATTCGGCAGTCTCGAACGCAATAATGGCGGGATACGGCTCCACAATGGAATGGCCGGCCTGGCGGGCGAGCGCGTAGCCGTCGCCGGTGCAGCCGGTGCCGGGATAGCTCAAGCCGCCGGTGGCGATCAGCACGGCGGAGGAATCGAGTGCGGAATGGGCGGCCGCGGACACGCCGCGGAGATTTCCCTGCTCGATCCGGAGCGATTCTACGCGCTGGTTGAGGCGGACTTCGACTCCGCCGGCTAGCAGGGCGGCGCGGAGGGCGTCGAGAACCGTGGCGGCCTGCTGCGACTCGGGGAAGATGCGGCCTTTGCGCTCGGCGACGGTCCGCACGCCGCTGTTGTGGAGCCAATCGAGCAGCTCGGCGTTGCCGAACCGGGTCATCGCGTCGCGCAGGAACCCGCCCTGCCGGCCGAACGCGTCCAGGAATTCCGGCAGCGGCGCGGAGTTGGTCACGTTGCAGCGCCCGCCGGCGGTGATGAGCAGCTTGCGTCCGAGCGACGGGCCGCGTTCGAGGAGCAGGACGCGGCGGCCTCGCTCGCCTGCGCGCGCGGCGGCCATCATGCCGGCCGGCCCGCCGCCGATCACGAGGAGATCGTAGTCGCTCACCTGCGCCTTGCTCCCAAGAAAATGCGCGCTGGGCGCATTTTCTATTGATGCACCAGCCGCGCAGCCGTCGGCGCGGCTAATGTGCTCCGGACGAGACGATGGACGGCCGACGATGCAGTTCGGCGGAGTCTTCCCCACGAACCGTCCGTCGCCGGCCGTCCTGAACCGCCGCTCAGTGCGGCTGTTGAAAGAGGCGCCTGAGGCCAACGCCGGCGCGCATCTCCACTCCGTCATTCCCGCGCAAGCGGGAATCCAGCGTTTCGGAGCGCGGGCCTGGATTCCCGCCTTCGCGGGAATGACAGGGAGCATTTTTTCAACCGCCGCTCAGTCTACCTTAATATGGATGGACTTCTGCCTGGCTTCCTCGGTCTTGGGCAACTCGATTTGCAGCACGCCGTTCTTGAACGAGGCTTTGACCTGGTCGGCCTTCACCGTCGCCGGTAGGCGCACGGAGCGTTCGAAGCTGCCGTAGTGCCGCTCGACGCGATGGTAGCTCTTGGTCTTTTCCTCTTTCTCCTCCTTCTTCTCGCCCTTGATCGTCAGGAGATCGCCGCGGAGAGCTACGTCGAGATCCTTCGCTTCGAGTCCCGGCAGGTCCGCCTTCACGATGACGGAGGTCTCCGTCTCGGGCACGTCGAGGGCCGGCCTCCATTCGCCGATTCCCTTGAAGGGCTCGACGAAAAAGTCGCGCGCGAAGAAATCGTCAAACAGCCGGTTCATCTCGCGTTGGAGCGACGCAGCCGGGCGCTCAACGTCTTGTCTCTTCGCAGGTAGCAGTGCCATGGCTCATCACCTCCTTTCATTTCGCCCTTGCTTCGAGGAATCTCCCCGCAAGTCATAAGCAACGGCCGTGCCAATGATTCAGGCGGCGCCCGCAGCGCGCGGCGCGTTCTAAGCTACATATATTATAAGGATTTCGTGGCTGCCGATGCGAAGGGAGGAGCATGCCGGGTGAACGCGTCCTGCCATTTTGACAGGCAGGACGCTTTTCAAGCCGAAACCCGCGCTTCTGCGAATGGCGTGCGCTCCTTCATGCCTGCGCCTGTCCCTACATTAACATAGGCCCGTGCAATTCGCAGGGATTACTGAGGAAAAGGGCCGTTCTGTGTGCCTTGCATTTCGGCCGCGGTTTTGATAATATCGAGTTTCTCAATGTCTCTCGTTTTTCGCCGATGATAGCAGCAAGCGTGAAAAGGTTCGCGGGAGGTTGACTTTGACGACGCCGAAAAACAAGCTTAACCCCAAAGAGAAGCAGGACTTGCGCTCCGCCCTGCTGAGCCGGCGGGCGGTGCTGATGGGCGATGTCAGCAATATGCACGACAGCGCGCTGAGCAAGTCCGGGGCCGTCGCGTCCGGCGATCTTTCGACCGTGCCTTATCACATGGCCGACGTGGGCACAGACAATTTCGAGCACGAGTTCACCCTCGGCCTGATCGAGAACGAGGAAGAGGAACTGCGCGAGATTGACGCCGCGCTCGAGCGCCTGGAAAAGGGCACCTTCGGACTGTGCGACCGCTGCAAGGAGCCGATCCCCAGGTCCCGGCTCAAGATCATCCCCTACGCCAAGCTCTGCATCGAGTGTAAGCGCGGCGAAGAGCACGAGCCGCCCGCCGCCACCTAGTGTTTAGTTGCGTGAATTGGCGTACCAATTCACGCAACTAAACACGGCCCAACGGAACGTATAACTCGGCATAACGACGCGGCTTATTGCGGTCATGCTTCCTTGCGGAAATAGGACGCCTATTTCCGCAAGGAAGCACTAGGCTGGGAATCCACTGATGGCCGCCGCACCCAGACTGAACGGCAAGGCGGTGACCGCCGCGATTTTCATCTGCACTGCGGCCGGCGTGATTGCCGGCGACCTGCTGACCAAATGGCTGGCATTCCACGCCGACAACCTTTTCCCGCCGCACGTCATCATTCCGAACCTCCTCGATCTCAGCCGCAGCGAGAACCGCGGCGGCGTCTTCGGCGTCGGGCAAGGGCAAGTCGCGTTCTTCATTCTGTTCACCATGGTGGCGGCGGCGGCGATCCTCTGGGCGGCGCGGAAGTACGGCCGGACGAGCCGCCGGCTGACGTTCGCGCTCGGCTGTGTGTTCGGCGGGGCGATGGGCAACCTCTGGGACCGGCTGGCGCTCGGCTATGTGCGCGACTTCATAGATGCACACCTCGGCCCGCATCACTGGCCGACGTTCAACATCGCCGACTCGGCCATCTGCATCGGCGCTGCAATCCTGGTCATCCACTCCTTCTTAACTCCCGACGCGCGGCGCGAAACCTCTCGTCCGAAATAGTCCGGCTTGAGCGGATGCAGGGCACATGGCGGCGACCCGAATCGTGCTGAAAGAGATGGACCCGCCGCCGTCGCCGGAGCGCGCGTTCGAGCTGCTCGCGCGCGACGACCGGCCGTTCTTCCTCGACACCGGGCTGCGCCTGCCGGGCTTCGGGCGGTTCAGCCTGCTCGGCAGCCGACCGTTCCTAGTCCTCGAGTCGAAGGGAACCCGGCTCACCCTGTGCGGCAGCGGAAAGTTCGAGACGCACGAGGGCAACCCGTTCCATTTCCTGAAGAAGGCCATCGAGTCTTACAAGCTGCCGGCCCACCCGTCGGTGCCGTTCGTCGGAGGCGCGGTGGGATACCTGGGATACGATCTCTGTCATTTCGTCGAGCGGCTGCCGGCGACCGCCGCGGACGACCTGCGCGTGCCGGACATGGCGATGGCGTTCTACGACACGGCGCTGGTGGTGGACCATCAGACCCGGCGGGCGTGGATCGCGGCCGCCGACCTCGGAGTGCCGGGCCGGCCGGACGCGGAACACAGGGCCGCGGAGATGTTCGAGCGGCTTTCCTCCGACACGCCCGCCGCCCGGCCTGCCGCTCGCGGATCGCTTGACCGCGAAAACGCGGCTCCGGAGATCGCGTGCAATTTCACGCGAGCCGATTATCTTCGCGCGATCCATCGTGCGAAGGACTACATCGCCGCGGGCGACATCTTCCAGGTGAACCTCTCGCGCCGGTTCGAGGCGCGGATCTCCGTCTCCGCGCCCGAACTCTATCTGCGGCTGCGCCGGATCAATCCCGCGCCGATGGCGGCGTACCTGGGCGGCGGCGATTTCGCCGTCGTCAGCGCCTCGCCGGAGCGGTTCCTGCGCGTGCGCCGGGGCCGCGTGGAGACGCGCCCGATCAAGGGCACGCGGCCGCGCGGCCGCACGCCGGACGAGGACGCGGCGCTCGCGCAGGAACTGCTCCGCAGCGAGAAGGATGCCGCCGAGCTGGCCATGATCGTGGACCTCGAGCGCAACGACCTGGGCCGCGTCTGCTCCTACGGCACCGTCCGCGTGACCCGGCCGAGGGCGCTGGAGTCCTTTCCCACCGTCCACCACCTGGTCGCCACGGTCGTCGGCCGGCTCCACGCCGGGTGCGACCGGACGGAGCTGCTGAAGGCGACCTTCCCGGGCGGCTCGATCACCGGCGCGCCGAAAATCCGCGCGATGCAGATCATTGACGAACTCGAGCCCACGCGCCGCTCGATCTACACCGGCGCGATCGGATACCTCGGCTTCGACGGCGGCATGGACCTGAACATCGCCATCCGCACGTTCCTTGTCCAGGGCGGCCGCGCCTGGTTCCAGGCCGGCGGCGGCATCGTCGCCGACTCTCAGCCCGAGAGTGAATACGACGAGACCGCTCAAAAGGCGCGCGCGCTGATCGAGGCGGTCGCAGGCGGCGCGGCCTAGCCGGCCGTTGAAAAAGTATGGCGCACAAGACGGGCCCCGGCCAGTGTCTCGTTTGTAGTGGCGCCGCCAGGCGCTGGTTCGTATGCCCTGACGGGCACACTGCGAGCGGCCAAACTTTTTCAACGCGCTCCCGGCCGGGAATCCACCCCGCAGGAACTCTCCGATTTCTCCTTGACATGGCCGAGAAATGTGTGCTAGATTCCCCACTTGTCACACTGATCGGGCTTGCTTTCGGAGGCGGAACGGAAAAATGGTCCTCGAACTCGCTTGGACTGCGGCAAGTTGGCGACGCCGGAGCGCCAAGGGCGGGCGAGCGCTTTGCATATTCTGACCGGGCAGACTGCTTCCGGAAAGGCGGCCGTGGCCGTTTGTGTGGCCGGGCTTACCAACGCTGAGCTGATTTCAGTGGATTCGATGAAAGTGTACCGAGGCCTCGACATCGGCACAGGCAAGCCCCCGCGCACGGTCCGGGAGACCGTTCCATTCCATCTCCTCGACGTCGTGGACCCGAACGAATCCTTCAGCCTGGCGCGATACCTCGAGCGCGCCCGCGCCGCCCTCGAGGAAATCCGCGCGCGCGGCCGGCCGGCGCTGTTCGTCGGCGGCACGCCGCTCTACCTGCGCGGCCTGCTCTACGGCATCTTCGAGGGGCCGGCCGCCGACTGGGCGCTGCGCGGCGAGCTGATGCAGAGGGCGCAGGAACAGGGCCCGGAAGTGCTCCACGAGGAACTTCGGAAACTCGACCCGGTCGCCGCCGACCGGCTGCATCCGCGCGACCTGGTGCGGGTGATCCGGGCGCTGGAAGTCGCGCGCACGAGCGGGCGGCCGATTTCGTCGCATCAGCGGCAATATCCCGCGCCCGAAGGCGCCGTCGCGGCGCACCGGATGGTGGCGCTGCGGCGCAGCGAGGCGGACCTGAAGGATCGCATCCACCGCCGCGTCGCGCGGATGTTCGCCGCCGGGCTGCTGGACGAGGTGCGCACCGTGCTCGAGGGCCCCGGTTTCTCACGGCCCGCGCAGAAGGCCATCGGCTACCGCGAGGCGATCGGACACCTGAAGGGCGAGCGCTCACTCGGCGAGACGATGGAGCTGATCGAGCGGAACACTTGGCGCATGGCGCGCAAGCAGCGTGCGTGGCTCAAGAGTTTTCCGGCGGTTCAGTGGCTCGACGTGACCGCGGACGAGCCGACCGAGGCGACGGCCGAGAAAGTGCGCCGCCTGCTGTTCACACCGGAGAACCTCAACTGAATGGCCGAAGGCCGAACGCCCTGCCGGGCATTCGGCCGCCGGAAGTCGGAAGTATTCTCAAAGGTGCGCGATGCTGAATCTCGGAGCGGTCTGGGGAATTGACGCCGGCGACTCCGCGCTCAAGGCGGTGAAGCTCAAGCTCGTGGGCAAGAGCATCGTCCTGCTCGATTTCCACGTCATCCGCTACTCGGAACTCGGCGGCGAGCCGGGCGCCCGGCGCGAGGGCATGCTGCCGCAGGCGATCGCCGCGCTCCAGCAGGCCGGCCTCGGCCGCGAGCGCTGCATCGTCTCCATCGCCCCGCAGATGGTCTTCAACCGCTTCATCAGCCTGCCGCCCGTGGACCAGCGCCGCATCCCCGAGCTCGTCCTCTACGAGGCCAAACAGCAGATCCCCTTCAACCTCAACGAGGTGGTCTGGGCCTACGAGCCGATCCGCAAGCAGTTCGTCCTCGGCCAGGAGATCGAGATCGGCCTCTTCGCCGCCAAGCGCGAGGTGATCGAGGCCTACCTGGCCGAACTCAGCGCGCTCCGGCGGCAGATCTACGGCGTGCAGGTCAGCCCGCTGGCGCTCTTCAATTTCATCCGCCACGAGGTGGCCCTCGAGAAACCGACCGTCGTGATTGACGTGGGCGCCCAGAGCACCAACCTGCTCATCCTCGACGGCCAGCGCTACTGGCTGCGCAACCTGCCGATCGCCGGCAATTCGTTCACCTCCATGCTCGAGAAACGCCTCAACATCCCGCGCGCCGAGGCGGAGAAGCTCAAGTACACCGTCGCTGATTCCCGCCATCGCCGCCGGCTGCTCGAGGTGCTCCGGCCGGTCATGCGCGACCTGGTGGCCGAAATCCAGCGCTCGGTCGGATACTATAAGTCCCTCTCGCAGGCCGTGAAGTTCGAGGAGATCCTCGTCACCGGCGAAGGGTACAAGCTTTTCGGGCTCGACCGGTTCCTCGCCGAGCAGCTCCAGTACCAGATCACGCCGATCCACGAACTCAAGAACATCACCTACCAGGGCGACCCGGCGCGCCTGAAAGACCTGCAGCAGAACCTGCCGTCGCTCGGGGTGGCCATCGGGCTGGGCCTGCAGGGCCTCAACCGGGCGAACGCCATGATCAGCCTGCTGCCGGAAAGCTTCATCATCCAGCGCGAAGTCCAATCGAAGCGTTTCAGCGGCCTGATCGCCGGCGCCCTGATCTGGGCGATCGTCGGCTGCCTCTACGCCAACGGGAAACAGACCCTGCGGGAACTGGCCAAGTTCGAGGACTTCGGCCAGAGCACGCTCACGAAGGTCGCCGGCCTCGACAAGGAGCTGAAGGAGGCCCAGGGCGGAACGACCGTGCAGCGCGCGGCGCTGTTCCAGGACTTCGGGCGGCGGCGCGAACACTACGCCCGTCTTGTCGGAGCCATTTCTGCGGTGGTCCCGAGAGAAGTCCAGATAGATGATTTCAAGTTCAGCGAGCCCCTCTCCGGCATCGGGGCGACAGGTTCGGGACGCGGGTCTGCCGCCGGCGGGCCGCCCACAGGCCCGCGCGGATTCGGACCGGCCGCGGCGGTGCAGACTGCCGAGGGAACACTCGTCGGCGCGTCAGGCATCGTGCTCACCTTTACGGCCTCCTGCGAGGCGGACAAGGAACCTTCCTGGTTGCAGAAAGACCTGCCTCACGAACTGGCGAAAGCGGTCATCTATCCCGAGAAGATCGGCGCCATCAAGGCGGACGGCAAGGGGCACTATGCCATTTCGGTGGGCGAGATCAGGCTGAGCACCGGGATGGAAGGCAGGCCGCCGGTGACCGGCGCCGCGCTCGCTCCGGTTGCCGCTGAAAAGAGCAGAGAGTCCGTGATCATTACGATCGGTTTGATCACGGCCAAAGAGGCGGACGATCTTCTGGCCGTGCCGCCGGAGAAGCGCGCGGCGGATGCAATGGCGCAAGCCGCCGCGGCCGCGGCCGCAGCGACAGCGGGCCCGACCGAAGCGGCTACGCTGCCCCAAACGCAGCCGGGGCGGTTCATGGCGCCGGGTCGGTACATGCCGCCAGGCCGGTTTATGCCGCCGGGCCGTGGCGCGCCGCCGGCCGCCGCCCCCAAGCAATAAGGACGATCGAGCAGAGCATGAATAATGTGCAACACCGCGAAGGACACAGTTGAAATACATTGATACTCCTGCTATTCCTTCGTGAGCTTCGCGGTGAGTGCGGGCGTTGCGCAGGTGGTTCGGATATCCGTCAGCGGACGGATTCGAAAGCGAAGTGTTGCAATAAGGTAGTCGTCGCGCATGGAAATGGTTAAAAAATACGGCTTGTGGGTCCTGGCGGGAGCCATTGCGCTCGGAGCCCTGGTCGTCTATGTCCTCTTCGTCCGCACCGTGTCCCAGGAGGTCACCACCAAGCGCGGCGAAATCGAAAGTCGCAGGGACAGCCTCAAGAGCTGGGCTGACAGGCCCACCCAGATTCCCAACCCCGCGAAGATCCAGATCGCCAAGAAGAACGCGGAACAGGTCTCCGCCATGCTGGATCAGTGCGAGATTTACCTCGCCCGGCAGCCCCGGTGGGCCCACACCATCCGCTTCTTTATGGAAGGGCCTTTCGGACCGGAAACCGAAGTCCCGCTCAACCGCCCCAACGACTGGCTGAACCTTTACCGCCAGTACAACCAGGAACTCCAGGCCCAGGTCTTCAACGCCGGCATGAACTACCAGCTCAAGACGATGGACTGGGGCGCGTCGGTGCCGACGCCGGAAGGGATCAGCGCCGCGATGGAGATGTACTGGTTCCAGAAGGACCTCATAGACTTCCTGACGCAGCAGGCCGAGAAGGACTTCGCCGCCTACCTCGATTTCAAAGCCAAAGGCCGGGCGGACCCGTTCCCCGCCAAGCCGTTCGACCTGGTCGTCAACCGTTCCCCGGCGCGGCTCGATGAATTCCTGCGCTCCACCTCGCGCGAGAAACTCGTCGCCGTCCTCAGCGCCATCGTCGTGAACCGGCAGCAGCAGGACCTGGCGATGATCTTCAACTCGCTGCTTCACGACGAGAAGAAGCCGGACGGCACGATCGTATACGGTTTCCCGTGGGAGCGGCCCGCCTCCGAAAAGGAGCACGGCAGCGTGCGCGGTTTCACGATGGACGAGGCGCAGGAGAAGTTCCTCGCCGAGATGCTGCCGCCCGACAAGCCGGACCTCTCCGATCGGCAGCGGTTCATGGATTACGTCATGGAGCTCCGCATGGTGCGGTATCGCGCCGACGTCATCGGGCTCCTCGAAAGCCATCACTTCGACAGCCTCGCCGCC
>Ga0187852_1003438_pt1 | contig 11571 bp, 9 predicted proteins | sample June2016WEW_6_40_FD_134511 | JGI IMG/M metagenome (GOLD analysis project Ga0187852, IMG submission 134511) | Peatland microbial communities from SPRUCE experiment site at the Marcell Experimental Forest, Minnesota, USA - June2016WEW_6_40 | ecosystem: Environmental > Terrestrial > Soil > Wetlands...
GACTTCGGTCGGGCTTCGCCCTCCCTACGTCACGCCCAACGCGCGAAAACACGCAAAGAGAAACCCGGCAGATTCCACTTATCCTTCGCGGGAAACTGTTCAGGCAACCGGGACCAGCTCTCTCCGCACATGACAAGAACGGCAAAGATCGGCTAAAGCAATCGCCGCGAGAACCTTGTCCAAGACTCTGGTCCAAAAACCTTGTCTATGCCGCGCGGGGAGCCTGACGATCATGGAATGGGAAAATTTCCGCCGCTCGGACAATATCGAGGACCGGCGCGGGGACGACAGCGGCGGCGGCGACACGGGCGGCGGTTTCGGCGGGGCGACCGGCGGGCTCGGCATCGGCGCGATCATCATCCTCGGCCTGATCAGTTGGGCGCTCGGCATCGACCCCCGCGTGCTGATCGGCGGCGCGGAAATGGCCAATAATGCCCGCCATTCCAACCAATACAGCCAGACCGTGCAGCCGCAGAGGCAAGCGCAGCACGCAAGCGGCACGCCGAAGGACGCGATGGGACAATTCGTGGCCGCCGTCCTCGCGGAGACCGAGGATGTCTGGACGGACATTCTACCGGCGCAGAAAAACATTCAATATATCAAGCCCAAGCTGGTTCTGTTTTCGGGCCAGACGCGCTCGGGCTGCGGCGCGGCGCAGTCGGCGATGGGGCCATTCTATTGCCCCGCCGACAAGAAGATCTATCTCGACCTCTCTTTTTTCAACGACATGAAGCGTAAGCTCGGCGGTGGCGGCGATTTCGCCTATGCCTATGTGATCGCGCACGAAGTCGGGCATCACATCCAAGATCAGCTCGGCATTCTCGGCAAAGCGGAAGCGGCGGAACAACGCGCCTCCAAGGCCCAGGCCAATGCGATCTCGGTCCGGATCGAACTGATGGCCGATTGCCTCGCCGGCGTCTGGGCCGCCAACGCGGACGAAAAATACCACGTGCTGCAGCCGGGCGACGTCGAGAAAGCCATCAATACCGCCAAAGCCATCGGCGACGACCGGCTGGAACAAGCCGCGGGCCAGCGCGTCGTGCCGGATTCCTTCACCCACGGCACCTCGGCGCAGCGCGTCCAATGGCTGAACACCGGCCTGCATTCCGGCCAGATCGACAGCTGCAGTACGTTTGCGCGCTAGAGCGCGTTCCGCTTTGGTGGACTCACCAAAGCGACAGGAACTCGCTCTCTTACTAAGGAGTTAGAGCATGTCCTCGATCGAAAAAGTCTGCAACTTTTTCGGGACATACTCTAAAAAATCGGATTCGCCCGCGTTACGAACCGCACATGCGGCTTGAGACCGGCCTTCAACCGGAGAAAGTCGCGCCCGGCCAGGCCGCGGCAGCGGCTTGTGGCGGCCAACAATCCAACGGTTCGCGACCGGCTTGGAAACAACCGCTGCCACGCCGTCGCGGGCGTCGCGAGAAGATGCGCCGATTCGTCCGGCCCCATGACCCGCGTAAGGCTGTCCAATTCGCCGATCATGCTCTCGGCCGGTTGAAACGCGAATTCCAGAATCAACAGGCGGGGTTGTCTGCTCGAAGCCACGGCCTTGGTCAGCCGTTCCGCCTCGCTATCGTCCTCGACGACGGCGCAGCCGGATTGTTCCGCGATCTCGGCGAGGCCCCAGCCTTCAGGCCCCGCGAGCGTGACGTCGCGCACGATTCCCGCCACCACGGCGGAAACCAGCCAGACGAGGGACCGCACCAAAAGTTCGCCATCGCGCGCCGCGCCGCGCCATGCCCCGCCGGGCACCAAGACAATCGCTGAAATCATAAGAGAATCACTAGAAAGTTCCTCGAGAGTTCCGGGCATTATCCCCAAACCGCAGGTTTTCGAGCTTAAGAAATTGCTCGAATATTTTAAACGAAAAACCGTTTTCCGGTCACCAGCCGGCGCCGCCACGGAGTTGCCCCAGCAGGGAGAATCGTTGGTTCCCCGCCGTTTGCCCCATCTCAGAGAGAAAACAAGCGCCTTGCAAAGTTTTCCACAGGCTAGGCTAGACAATTCTATTTTTGTTCCTTAATTGTTCTTACATGTTCTCAGGAGGTTCCGATGGCATCGCGCGCTTCGCCGGTAAAAATGTCATTCGTTCCACAAAAATTCGACATGAATGACCGGGGGTTAGCGCCCGGTGGCGCGGCCGACATGCCCAGCGTGCCCGTCAACCAACGCCTGGCCAAGGGCCTGGGCGCCATCTCGAACGTGTCCGGCCGCCACGAGCCGCGTCATCGTGTCCTAGAGGATGACGGCTGGGGCGTGCTGGAAATGGTGCCCGCGCTCAAGACGCATGTGACGCGCGAACGCGCGCGCACCATCATTACCCGCAATGAATCGCCCGATATTTCGTTCGACGTGTCCATCAATCCCTATCGCGGCTGCGAACATGGGTGCTCCTATTGTTTCGCGCGGCCCACCCACGCCAATATGGGGCTCTCGCCGGGGCTCGATTTCGAGACGCGGCTTTTCGTCAAGTCAGGGGCCGCGGCATTATTGGAGCGGGAGCTGGCCGCGCCGCGCTACCAGCCGAAAACCATCGCGATTGGCACCAATACCGATCCCTATCAGCCGATCGAGCGCAGCGAGAGGGTCACCCGGCAAATTCTGGAGGTTCTGTCGCGCGCCAATCACCCCGTCGGCATCGTCACCAAATCCGCGCTTGTCTTGCGCGATCTCGATCTTCTCGCGCCCATGGCGGAAAAAGGCCTCGTCAAAGTGGCTCTATCCATCACGACGCTCGATCCCGGCCTCGCCCGGCGGCTGGAACCGCGCGCCAGCACGCCGGAACGGCGTCTTCACGCCATCGAACAATTGGCCAAGGCCGGCATTCCCGCGACCGTCATGGTCGCCCCCATCATCCCCGCCATCAACGACGCCGAAATCGAGACGATCCTGACGCGAGCCGCCGCGCGCGGCGCAAGCGAGGCGGGCTATGTGATGCTCCGCTTGCCGCTCGAGGTGCGGAATATTTTTGAGGAATGGCTGCAAGTCCATTTCCCGGACAAACTGGACCATGTGATGTCCTTGGTCCGGCAGGTGCGCGAGGGCAAAGTCTACGACGCCACCTGGGGCAAGCGCATGACGGGCACCGGCCCCTATGCCTGGATGATCGGCCGGCGCTTCGAGGCCGCCATGGCCCGGAACGGCTTCTCCCAGACCCGTTCCAAACTGCGGACGGACCTGTTCACGCCGCCAGGCCGGGCCGGCGAGCAACTCAGCTTGTTGTAATGGACGCAGGGAGCGCGCGAGCGCTACCGGGACATCCAACACACGGGGGCCTCCCCGCCAAAGGTCAGCGCGCCGTCAGCGTGTAATGCGCCGCAAGCCACAAACCCACGACGGCCAGGATCGCGGCGGTGCCGAGGACAGCCAGAAGAGTGCCGCTCATCCCGCCCTTGCCGGGCTTTTTATCCCACCGGGGCGCCATGCCGGACCCATCGATCTCGGGTCCATTTCCCGCCAGTGTGGCCTCGGCGAGGTGCCGGTATGTCGCGAGCCGGCGCGCGGTACTTTCGCCGATAATATAGGCCGACACTTCCGCTTCGTCCGGCGCGCGGGATTTGGCGGCCTCGAACGCCTGCAACCAATCCAACTTGTTCTGTTTGTAGATGGAATAGGCGACCAGCCCGGTAATGTCTCCATCGCCGCGCACGAGACTGGAAAAAACGAGGTTCTTCTCGACATCGGGCGCGGCCGCCGTGCCTGCCTTCGGCACGAGAGCGACGAATCCCGCGGACCCCTTCGAGCCAGCCTCGCCGGACTGGGCCAGGACTTGGACATCGGCTGGTGCCGTGGTTCCATTAGAGTCGAGCGCTTCGTTTTCCATGAATATCCTGCCTTTACGCGAGTAGGGCCGAACTTTGCGTTTCCGCGTTGTGGAACCAAACATAACGCATTAACCAGTTTATGGAGCAATAGCCGAATAGGGAAGATGCCGATGTCATGATGCCGTGGCCTAACATGCGCCCATGACAAAACCTGCATTTCGTTTCGAGCGCGCGCTCCTCGCGAAGGGCTTAGGCCCTGTCGCCGGCGTCGACGAGGCCGGGCGCGGCCCCTTGGCGGGACCAGTGGCGGCGGCGGCGGTCATTCTCGATATCAAGAACATCCCAAAAGGCCTCAATGATTCCAAGCTGTTGAGGCCTGAGGTCCGGGAGGCTCTATTCGACGAGATCGTCCATCGCGCCCACGCGGTCAGCGTCGCCATGGTCAGCGCAGCGGACATCGATCGCCTCGACATTCGCCAAGCGACGCTCGTGGCCATGCGCCGCGCGGTGGCAGGCCTCGCGGTATCTCCGGCCTATGTCCTCGTCGACGGCAATGATCTGCCGCCGCATTTGCCCTGTCCCGGCGAAACAATCGTCAAAGGCGATGTGAAATGTCTCTCCATCGCGGCGGCCTCGATCATCGCCAAAGTGACCCGGGACCGCCTGATGCGCGCGCTTTGCTCCGCCTATCCCGCCTATGGCTTCAGCCGCCATGCCGGCTACGGCACGAAAGCCCATTTCGAGGCCATCGCCACCCACGGCCCCTGCCCTTTTCACCGATTGAGTTTTTCTCCGTTCAAACGGCCCTGAATTATTTTCGCGGCTTGGTCCGCCCCGCTCCGGCGCCGCCATCCAGAAATCCATGCATCCCGCTGAAAACATGACGCTTTTATCGAATACTAGCGAACTCGCCGGGCCGGCTGGTGCCTTGGCGGAGGCCAACCTGTTCAAAAAGGGCACAGCGGTATTTTCACGCCCCTAACGCACCCTTTACCTCGCGAATGCAAAGTCCCTGCGTTGGTTTGTTGCGTACCGGTGTTTGTTCATGCGTCTCGCGCTAGCCGGAAAGCCCGGTTCGAAGTCTCAGATTCAGGTCTCGCGTACTGAGACTTCGAGAGCGCGGCGTCCGCCTGGACCGGTGGCGGCTCCCACATTCGAGCTCGACACGATCCTGGTCGGCGATTGCATCGAGACGATCAACCGGCTTCCCGCCGCGAGCGTCGATCTCGTCTTCGCCGACCCCCCCTATAATCTCCAGCTCGAGGGCACCTTGTCTCGGCCCGACCAAAGCGTGGTCGATGCGGTCGACGACGATTGGGATAAATTCTCGAGCTTTGGCGCCTACGATCAGTTCACCCGCGATTGGCTGACCGCCGTGCGCCGCGTCATGAAGCCCCATGCGACCTTGTTCGTCATCGGCTCCTATCACAATATTTTCCGTGTCGGCACGGCGCTGCAAGATCAGGGTTTTTGGATTCTCAACGACATCGTCTGGCGCAAGGCCAATCCGATGCCGAATTTCCGCGGCCGCCGCTTTACCAATGCGCACGAGACCCTGATTTGGGCCGCCAAAAGCGCCGATGCCAAGGCCTATACGTTCAATTACGAGGCGCTGAAGGCCGGCAACGAGGATTGCCAGGTCCGCTCCGATTGGTTCTTTCCGCTCTGCACCGGCGGCGAGCGGCTGAAGGACGAAAACGGGCGCAAGACGCATCCGACGCAAAAGCCCGAGGCGCTGCTCGGCCGCGTGCTGATGAGCACGACCAAGCCCGGCGATGTCGTGCTGGACCCGTTTTTCGGTTCGGGCACCACGGGCGCGGTGGCCAAGCGCCTGCGCCGCTCCTTCATCGGGATCGAACGCGACGAAACCTATGCGAGCGCCGCCCGCGCGCGCATCGATGCCGTCGAACCGCTGCCCGAGGCGGTGCTGCTGGGAAGTCCGAGCAAGCGGGGCGAGGCGCGCATTGCCTTTCTGTCGCTGGTGGAAGCCGGCCTCATCAAGCCGGGCGAGGTTTTGTTCGACGAGAAGCGCCGCCACAGTGCCGTGGTCCAGGCCGACGGCACGCTGGCGCTCGGCGCCATCACCGGCTCCATCCACAAGATCGGCGCCTTGGTGCAAGGCCTGCCCGCCTGTAATGGCTGGACCTTCTGGCATCGCGCCGAGGGCACAGCCGCAGGCCCCATCGACACCGTCCGCACCGCCTTCCGCGCCCGCTCGGAAGTCGCAGGGGGCGTGGGCGGCATATAACCGCCGGCTTGCGCCCCTCGCAATCCGCGCGCGACCCGAGGTGCGCGAACGATCGCGAAAAAAGACGCGCCGAAGCTCTGGACAAGCCGGAAAGCCCTCCCCTATAAGGGCGCTCCCGCCGCCGCAACCCGGCGCGGCGCCCAGGTAGCTCAGTTGGTAGAGCATGCGACTGAAAATCGCAGTGTCGGTGGTTCGATTCCGCCCCTGGGCACCATTTCCTCATCCAGCAACGTCCGATAAGGTCCAGAAATCAAGGTATTAGCCCGATTTTGCAGCCTTTTATCGTCCAGTGCGGTCCGGGGGTATCCAGTTGCATCCAGGCCTTTTGGGGGTACTGTTGGGGGTATCGAGCTTATACCCCCACAAGCGATACCCCCACCATGGCCCTTACCGACACCGCGATCCGCGCTGCGAAGCCCAAAGCTGCCCCTTATAAGGTTTCCGATAGCGGGGGCTTACACCTCGTCGTCAATCCCTCCGGCTCCCGCCTGTGGCGACTGAAGTACCGGATCGACGGGCGCGAAAAGCTCTTGTCCATCGGATCTTACCCCGCCGTCTCCCTGGCGATGGCACGAGCGAAACGCGACGCGGCCAAAACACTCCTGGCGCAAGGCGGCGACCCATCCGAGGCCAAACAGGACGCCAAACGCGAATCGATAGAGACAAGCACCAATACATTCCGGCACCTCGCCGAAGAATACCTCGAAAAAATGCGCCGGGAGGTTCGCGCTCCGGCCACGCTTAAGAAGACGGAATGGTTGCTCAGCCTGGTTTATGGCGACATCGGGAACAGACCGATTCGTGAAATCACAGCCTCCCACGTCCTTGAGGCGCTTCGGCCGATCGAACGCCGGGGCCGTCACGAAACGGCACGCCGAGCACGTTCGACGATCGGGACTGTGTTTCGCTATGCCGTTGCGACAACGCGAGCCGATAACGATCCAACCACCGCGCTTCATGGTGCCTTGACCGCCCCCAAGGTTACCCATCGCGCCGCGATTATCGATCCGAGTGGCCTAGGTGCCCTGCTCCGAGCCATAGAGAATTGCGACGGGCAACCAACCACGAAGGCAGCCCTGAAACTGATGGCGATCCTGTTTCCGCGCCCTGGCGAATTACGGCTAGCGGAATGGACCGAGTTTGAATTTGAGAAGGCGATTTGGACCATTCCAGCAACGCGCGCCAAAATGCGCCGCCCCCATCATGTGCCGATCCCAAAGCAGGCTTTAGCGGTCCTGCAAGGCCTCCGTGAGTTTACTGGGAGCGGCACCCTCTTATTTCCGTGCCTTCGCTCAATCTCACGGCCAATTTCCGAAAATACGTTGAACGCTGCCCTTCGACGCCTGGGATATTCGAAAGAGGAAGCAACCGCTCACGGCTTTCGTGCGTCCGCATCCACCCTTTTAAACGAATGTGGCCTTTGGACAGAGGAACCAGCTTTGTCACCGGATCAGCGTCCACCATGCCCTTGCTGCGGTGGCCGCATGGTCGTGATCGAGGTCTTCCGTGGTGTCGCTCAACCCCGCGCGCCACCGGCAACGCGCACCTGTTCCGGGATGAGGGCGTCGTGACCCGGCACGACCTGACACGATCACTTGCCGGAGCCATGCCGCTTCCGCCATTGGCTCGTCGCACGCCAGAAGCGGCCACAAGCTCTGTATCCAAACGAATAGTGTCTGTATCGATGCGACTTCCATCGCGACTTGGCGTTACGAACGTTCCAGTTCTTTATCCTCGCCCTTCAATATGCGTCGTAACCAGCACGTCATCGCCGTCGTGCCTCATGCGGCTGCTACCCGGACTTCTCAAAACCCCATAGACCCGGCGCGCAGACACACGGATTCGTGCATGGGCGGCTTTCCGACGCCGGCCCTCACAAAGCCGAAAGATCGCGGTCGGCCGGCATCCGAAAACCTTCACCATCTCCGCCGCTCAGGCAATGTTGGTCGCTTCTCGGAAGCGGACATTAGGTCGGCACATGCGTTCGACCGGCATGCGCCAGAAGAGGACATCTGCTCGAGCGCCCCCTTTTTTGCCGTGGCCGCATGTTGGCGGACCCGGACGCAAGAGCTGTCGATCATGACAATATCGCCGTCGAAGGCCTTGAATCATTATTTCGCTAGTTCAGGGATCCCGTTTATGAGTTTACGGCCTAATTCGCTTGAGAGCAGTCTAGCCCGCGAGCACACGCATGGTTTGTTGAAATACGGAATTCGCCCCAAGCCCGACGCGGTCACGCGGCGTCTATCGTCGTGCGAACGCCGCCACCACAGCGCCCCGTGCGGCATGCACAGGGTTTCCGCGTGCCTCGCCATTGATGCGGAATCGAGCGACCATGTCCGCGAGCCCTTGCGACTCGCCCTTCAGGGCGTGTGTGGCGGCCGTCGATTCCTCGACCATGGCGGCGTTCCGCTGTACGACTTGGTCCATCTGACTGACCGCGACATTCACTTCGGCCAACCCCGTCGCCTGTTCCTGCGACGAGGCCGCTATATCGCGGACCAGCGCATCCATGTCCGACACTTTCTCGATGATGCCGCGTAGCGCCTCGCCGGTCTTGCCGACCAGGACGACGCCACTTTCGACATGCGTCGTCGACGCCGAAATCAAGGCCTTGATTTCCTTTGCGGCTTCCGCGGAACGCTGGGCGAGCCCGCGAACCTCGGACGCCACCACCGCGAAGCCACGTCCCGCTTCGCCCGCCCGCGCGGCCTCGACACCCGCATTCAAGGCGAGCAGATTGGTTTGGAACGCGATCTCGTCGATAACCCCGATGATGTTGCTGATCTGCGTAGACGATTCTTTGATCTTGCCCATGGCTTCGATCGCTTCTTGAACGATCAAGCCCGAGCTTTGAGCGGCGCCGCGTGTCGTGGCGACCACGCTCGCCGCGGCATCCGTGCCCGACGCCATTTTCTGCACGGTCGCCGTGATCACATTCAGCGCGGCGGCGGTCTCCTCGAGGCTCGCCGCCTGCTGCTCGGTTCGGCGGGAGAGATCGTCCGAGGCCTGGGAAATCTCGTCGGAGCCCACGCCGATCGCTTCGCTCGCCTTGACGATTCCGCGCAAGGCCTCCTCGAGACTCGCCGCCGTGGCATTGAAATCGGCGCGTAGTTTCTCGTATTCGGCATCGAAGGCTTGATCGAGCCGTCCTGTCAGGTCGCCCTTCGACATGCGGTCCAGACCGAGCGCGAGAGCGGTGACGACGGCCTGCTGCCGGCTCTGGAGCTCGGCGCGGGTGATTTCCGCACGCGAACGCTCCTCGTCCCGGGACCGTCGCGTCACCAGGGCGTCCTCCTCGATCCGCTGCTTGTCGATCGCGGCGTCTTTGAACACTTGTGCGGCTTTCGCCATCTCGCCGATCTCGTCGTGCCGGCCCGTTTCCGGGATCGCCACGTCCCGGTCGCCGGCGGCGAGCATCTTCAGCGCCTCCGTCATCCGCTTGAGGGGACGCGTGATCGAGTTGGCCATGAAAAGGCTCAGCCCAACGCCCATCAGCAAGATGATCGCGCTCAGAACATACTGAGCCAAGGCGCTGTGAGAGATCGTGGAGTCGACCTCCGCTTGTCCTGCCGCCGCGGCGGACTCGCCTTCGGACCTCAGGGCGCTGGCGCCAGTGGCCATGGCCTCGCCCTCCTTGTTGGTCCAGGAGGTCAGCCGGGCGAACTTGGTCTGCCCGAGTTTCACGACGTCGTCGAAGGCGTCCCGCCAGGCGCCAATCGCGACCGCGGCCTGCTTGATCAACGCGTCATCCGGCCCGATGTCCGGCATGGCGCTGGTGTGCTCGAGGGCGGAAAGCGACGAGGACAGGGCGGCTGTCACCTGATCGGCGTCCTCCTGCTTCATCGACACACGGAAGCGTAACGCCGATGCCTCGGCGCTCATGAATCCGTCCCGCGCGTCGCTGATCAGGCGGCTGGTGCGCGGCTCGATCGTGTCGTGGTCGCGAACCTTCGCGAGTTCGGCGCGGATCCCGGCGCTCGGCGCCATCAGCCGTTCGGAATAGATCTTCGCTTCCTCCGCATAGATGCCCTGGATCACCCGCCAACTTTCGATATAGGCGGTTAACGCTTGGTCGATGTCGGCCAGGACCTGTTTCTGCTTGTCGGACCGCACGTTCGACGCTGTCTTGGCGATCAAGGCCGCGTCCGTGGCGAGGAGTTCATCGGCCTGGTGAGCGAAGGTCGGATTCATGCTGCGGAGCCACTGGTTCACGCGGACCCGCACCTTCTGCATGGTGAGGTCGATATCGACAGCCTGGGACTTGCCGTCCAGCGTGGAGCGGAACGCGGCCACGTCGCTGCCGACGCCCGAAAGAAGGGTGACGTTGATTAGAGTGGAGACGATCAACATCGCCATGATGGCGCCGAAGGCCAGCAAAATTCGACTTTTCAGGGAAAAAAACATGAATCAACGCCCCACAGAAAACGGTTGCCGATGGCTTTTCCGACATCGCCGTGGCCAGCAAAGTGGGGCAGGTTTCGTAAATTTAGATTTAAGTTAATATTTTATTCCGTGATCACCTTATTTGCGAGACGTGGGGAGTTGAGCGGTCATCCCGTGTCGCGGGACGCTTGCCGGACCGGGCCGCGGGGCCGATCCGCCTATGACTTGGTTTAGAATTAACTCTACCCTGGGATTTCGAGGGAACTGAAGTCAAAAACGCCATAGAGACTTAACAGGCTGATGAAGAACGCCTGATCGTGACCTGCGATCGGACGCCGGGCCGATTTCCATAGGGCGCGTCGCCCGGTCGGCGCAGGTCCTGCCTTGCAGGATGGGTTGCGGTTGACCGCTGTGTCGATATCGCCTCGATCAGGCCACTTCCTGCAGCAATTTCGGAAGACAGACGAGGTTGTAGGCGGCGGCGGCGAAGGTGAAGGCCCAGCCGACGCGATCGGTCCCGCGTAGCATCGGCCGCCGCATGCCGCCAATGGTCTTCATCCAGCCGAAGGCTTTCTCGATCCGCTTGCGGACGCGCTGGCTCGCCGCGTAGCCGGGGTGGCGTGTGGTTCGCGCGTCCACCGCGGAGCGCCGCGTGGTGTTTTGGGCGACGTGCGGCCGCACGTTCATGGCCCTCAACTTGTTCACGAAGTCGGCCGCGTCATACCCCTTGTCGGCGGCGAGCGTCACGGCGACGGGACGATCGGCGCGGGGCTCGATCATCGCCAGGGCGGCGACGCGCTCGGCGTGGCCGCTCGCCGGCGTCAGGCAGGCGTCGACGATGAGCCCGCACCGGTTTTCCATCAGCGCATGGCCGAGAAAGGCCAGCTTCGCCTCCATCCCCGCGCCCTTGCGATAGAGCTTGGCGTCGGGATCGGTGGTGCTCGCATGCGTCGCGTTGGAGCGCGTCTCGCCGAACTGCTGGCTGCACCGGAGTTCAAGTATGAAGGCCGTTGGAACGCAAGCAAAAGCTGATTCACTCAACATCTACATCGACGAAAGGCCCGGCCTTACCGCTGGGCTTTTTTATACAAAAGAGTGATTGGTCCACGGCGTCGCGCTGCTTCCTGCTCAGGCCTTTGCGGCGAGCTCGTGGACGCTGAACAAATC
>Ga0187852_1003443_pt1 | contig 11561 bp, 11 predicted proteins | sample June2016WEW_6_40_FD_134511 | JGI IMG/M metagenome (GOLD analysis project Ga0187852, IMG submission 134511) | Peatland microbial communities from SPRUCE experiment site at the Marcell Experimental Forest, Minnesota, USA - June2016WEW_6_40 | ecosystem: Environmental > Terrestrial > Soil > Wetlands...
AAGCGTGTACCTTCGGGAAGTTTTGCGATCGTACGAGCCATCTGCGGTCCTCCTCTCATTTGAATGAGAGCAGTATACCGCGTATTTACTTAAGTGAACAGTATTGGGCTTTAGCCCCGCCGGTACACACAGCACCGGTTGAAGGGGCCTTCAGGCCCTGAAGCAACGCGGCTTCAGGGGCTAAAGCCCCGCGGAGTGGCCTGTTTTCTGCGGCGGGGCTGAAGCCCCCGCCCTTCCGACGCCAAACGAATAAGAACGCTTACTTCTGCGAGGAAGTCTTAGTTCGCGGCCCTTGGAAACCAGCTAACGACCCGGTGGCTCAGCGCGTAGAGCACCAGTTCAAGTTTGTTTGCGACTCCGAGCTTTTCAATGATGTGCAGGGTCCGCTGATGAATCGTGGCTTCGCTGAAGCAGAAATGCCGTGCCATTTCCTGGTTTGAGTAGCCCGAAATGATCAGGGTAATGATCTGGAACTCTTCGGAAGAAAGCACCAAGCCCTCCCCGCCGGTTTGACAAACGGATTTGGGCTGCTGAGGTAGTGTTTCGTGGTCAGTGCTTTCCGCCGCGATCAACGTGGCGCCCGCTGGGAAACTTGAGCTCCCCGGAAGATGATTGTCACTAGCGAGGTCCGCCTCCCCGCAGAGAATGCAGATTAAACCTCCGTCCTGATCCATAAACAGCACCTCCTGCCCGTCTGAAAATTGAGGGCAGCCCTGAGCTGCCCCCGCATAATACAACCCAACTCTGTTCGACTCTCAACCTGGGCCTTAGAACGACCTCTGTGTATCTGCGAACTATACCTATAGTGCAGTTCACGCCTTTAGCGTTTCAATCCCGATCCGAAATTTGAGCGTGCGATTCAAAGCACTTCTCCCCCAGGAAAAAGATACCTCGCCGACCGCCGTAACGGCGTGGTCCCGAACTAAACCTTGTAACTGCGAGTCCATCGCTGGTGGTCGTCACCAGAAGAACTTCAATTCGAATTGAATCACCCGGAATGGTTCCAATGGCGGCGCCATTGCAGGGTGATGGTTACACGGCCGCATGCCGCAGCCGCCGCCACTCCTCGCGAGTTGCAAGCCTTTCTTCATTGCGGTAACATCGCTCTGGACTCGCCCGCACCCCAGAGCCTGACCCCAAGGGAGTTGCGACCATGCTTAACAAGGGCACACTGGCCGTCTGCATGTTCCTCATTGCGTTTCCGATTACCGCTCGAGAGAAGAAGCCTACCGGAGAAATTCTCGATCGGGCGGCGCTGACCGAAGTTCAGAGCTACTGTATCGAAGAAGGCGGACTAAGCGACTCCGATCGTTACCTTGTGGACGGCTTCCTGAAGGCCGAAAGGAAGCCCAAGCATTTGTTAACGAAGATGCCATGGAAGCTGGTGGAAGGCTGCGGCACCGGCAGTCCCGACGCGATTGCCGCAGTGGAATTCGTTCCATTAAACAGGATCGCTATTGGGGCGGGCGAGCCCATAGGTCCCCCGCTGAGTGGCACCGATTCGCGCGATCCCGAAGCACCCATTAAGGTCGTGTTGACCGTCACCGATTCGTCTCAGAAACTTCTGTACCGCACGCAGGCAATGACTCTCGACCAAGACGTGACGTCCGCCTCCGAGCTACCACCCCCAAGTCGAGGCACTCCGGCCGAAAGGCAGGACGCCCTATACCACGCATTCTGGAACCTGATCGAGGATCTGCTGGCAATGCGTGGGTCAACGGCGAAATAACTGGCGCAGGCATTCCTGGTTCACGCCGGTGATGGACTCCTGAACGTCATCGCCCCGCCTGGCAGTGATCTGAATGACCCCAGCGAAGCGAGAGCCCGTGTAACAGTGCAGTAAACGCCGACCACATTTCACTTTCACGGTTTGTCGGCAGGCCACTCTTCTGTCCTGGGCGATGGCCGCGAGCACAGCGCGCGTGCTGCACGGAGAGGAAATCAGACCCGTAGACCCGCGCCCGCAAAGCCTTCTGCCTCCACGAATCGAGACCACACTGGACTATTCCGAGTCTAATTGGTAAGCTGTCTCAGAAACGGGGACCCTGAAGCCAAACCAGGCAAGGCCACCACGAGACGCTCTATTCTCGTCAAGGAGGCGTCATGACCTGCGATCAATCGGATTACGAACTGCGCCGGATTTTCGGGGAATTGGGCTTCGTCGCGCTCTCCGAGCCGATGGTGGGCGTCTTGCGGCAAGCCTCCAAAGCCGCGTGCTTGAGCGACATCACGGTGCTCCTGGAAGGCGAGACGGGCACGGGAAAGCAGGTACTGGCCAATGCCATCCACCGACTGGATCAAAAACGGCGCTCCCACCCATTTGTTACCGTCCATTGCAGCACCATCAACGAGACCCTGGCGGAGAGCGAGTTTTTTGGGCACGAACGGGGCGCCTTTTCGGGAGCCGTAGCGCATCGCAAGGGGCTCTTTCAGGCGGCGCGAGGCGGAACCTTGCTGCTGGACGACATCAACGATCTCCCCCTCGGCCTACAGGCGAAACTGCTGGACGTGTTGCAACGGAGCGTGGTTCGGGCCGTGGGCTCGGACAGCGAAGTGGCGATTGACGCGCGAATCATTGCCGCCTCTAACCGGCCGCTCGCGGAGATGGTGCGGCTGGGCCGTTTTCGCGCGGACCTTTATTACCGTCTCAATGTCGTCCACTTGTCGCTTCCCCCGCTCCGTGAGCGCACACCCGACCTGGGCGCCTTGCTGCTGGAGTTTGCCCAGCGTCACCAGGATGTTTATCCAGGGATTTCGACGGTGGAACCGGAATTGACCGCTCACCTCGCCTCACAAAAGTTCGAAGGCAACGTCCGGGAGTTGGAGCACTGTGTGGAGCGCATGCTCTTTCGCAAGACGGAGGGAACATCGCTGGGCCTGGGCGATTGGATGGCGCAGTACCAGAGCAGCCATAATGAGGCAAGTCGCGACCTGGTGCGCGAGGCCGCTCAAGCCCTTTGGAGAGCCGTGTCTCATGACGGCATCCCGTTTGCGCTGGTACTGCGCCTCACGGAAAAGCACCTGCTTGAACTTGCCCTCTCCAGCAGCCCGCGAGGCCGCCGCGAACTCGCCCAGCGGTTGAAGACCAGCGAACGGACTCTCTACCGGCGACTCCAATCCCACGGTTTAACACCCCGCCTGACCGCCGGTTGGGGAACAGGCAGCGCGTAGGGGTAGGGCGTGTCCTGCCCATCTCGCGAACCGGGGACGGCAAGCCGTCCCCCTACGACTACCGGATTTGACAGAGCGTCCTGCCAAGGTTGGCAGTCTGGATGCCGAAACACTGAACTCCTGAGAACTCAAGCCAGTCCTCCACCGCGCATACGGGAGCGACGCCACCGGCAGGCGATTTTTCACTGCCAGTCCCGGCAGCTTAATTCACCTCCCACGCGAGTCTTGTTTGCGAGTCCAGCATTGCCAACTCTTCTATTCAACTGATTTCGAACAGAGTTTTCGGCTTCCGCAGGGGATCGCCGCCAGCCCGTGCGCATTGGCCATCGCCGTGCCTCTTTAGCCAGATCATTCGGGGCAGGAGGCATTCCGACGCGCATCGGCGATCACGTCAGATTCCGAGCCGCCAGTGTTTTTCTTTGGCCTCAGCAAAGTTCGCTCACCGCGCCGCCGGATGAGGCGGAAATTGTGGGCAAGGTGATTGGGTTCTCCGATTCGGGTAAGGAGCCGCAGGTCTACGCGGTGATTGAGGTGGTGGAGACTCAAGCCCTCATCGTGCCGGTCAGCGACCTGGAAGTGATCTGAGCAGGAGGATGGATTATGCCACCGGTATTCAACTACCCAGGCGTTTATATCGAGGAACTTCCCAGCGCGGTCCACAGCATCACGGGTGTGGCCACTTCCATTGCTGCTTTCATCGGGTGGGCTCCGCAGGGGTCGACCACTGAAGCGATTCTGGTGGAGAGCTTTTCCGACTACCAGCGTGGATTCGGGGGATTGGATGCCCGCAGCCTCCTAGGTTACGCCGTCTCGCAGTTCTTCAATAACGGCGGCCAGCAGGCTTACATTGTACGGCTGGTTTCAGCACCCATCACCACGGGGACGGCGACGGGCACCGCGGCCTTCGTCGGGATCAACGTCACGGGTGGCGAAGTGTTGTTCACGGCTAAGTCACCTGGTGCATGGTCGAACTCCTACGGCATCCAGATTGCGCCAGCCTCAGGAGGCAACTTCAACGTTGCGGTGATCTACGCGCCGAGTGGTACCGCTGGGGTCACGCTGGAAAGCCATGCCAACGTGGCCATTGCGAGCGTCAGTTCCCTCACCTCGAATTTCGTGACTGCCTCGACTTCCGGCACTCCCACGGCGGCCCCGGCGGCGGGAACGTACATGCTCACGGGCGGCACGGACGGCAATGGCGTCAACGTGCCGGGCGCCGCCGCAGCTTCCGTGAAGATTTTCAGTCCCGGCAGCACCACCAATGGCTTCACTTTCAGTGCCAGTAACCCCGGCGCTTGGGGAAATCTGCTCGCCATCGGCGCCACCGCACAGGCTGGCGACCCCACCAATACGCGGTTCAGCTTGAATGTCGTCATGGTGAATCCGGATGGCTCGCTTTCGGTTCTCGAGAATTACAACAACCTCTCGGTCAACGCCTCGGATCCCTCGTACGTCGTGACCGTCATCAATTCGGACTCGAGTTATGTGACGGCCGCAGTGGCGGGCTCGCCCACGCAAGCGCTCAACAGTCCGTTCCCTCCCTCAACCCCAGCCGCCGCGCCCTACGCCACACCGCCGTTTATGACGGGCGGCTATGACGGCGTGGTGCTCGACCCCACGGCCGACGGCGCGAGCGGCGGGCTGTTCATGACCGCGCTCAACGCAGCCGGCACCGGCACGGGCGGCGTCCACCTGCTCGACCGAGTGGATATCTTCAACCTTCTCTGCGTCCCTGGAGAATCGGAAACCAGTACGATTTCATCCTTGCAGCAATACTGCAACAGCAAACGAGCGTTTTACATTGTGGACGCGCCGCAATCGCTCGGAACTTCCCCGGCCACTGTTTCCAACCTCGCGCAGTCCGGACCGGCAGGAAGTGATGCGGGAAGCATCACGGGCACCTACTCCATAAACTCCGCTTACTATTTTCCCTGGGTCGAAGCGCCCGATCCTTTGATCGGCAACCGCCAGCGGGCGTTTCCGCCCTGCGGTTTTGTGGCCGGCATTTACGCCGCAACCGACGCCAGTCGCGGGGTGTGGAAAGCTCCGGCCGGAATCGATGCGGGCTTGACGGGCGAGTCGGGGCTGCAATACGTCCTGACCGATGCCGAAAACGGTACGCTGAATGTGAAGGCTATCAACTGCCTGCGCAACTTCAGAGTTTACGGCGACGTGGTGTGGGGGGCCCGAACGCTTCAAGGAAACGACCAGGCCGGGTCGCAATGGAAATACGTTCCCATCCGGCGGCTGGCGCTCTATATCGAGTCCAGCCTCTACGACGGCACGCAATGGGTCGTTTTCGAGCCCAACGACGAAACCCTCTGGTCGCAGATCCGGCTGAACGTGGGTTCGTTCATGCAGGGTTTGTTTTTGCAAGGGGCGTTCCAGGGCACGACGCCGCAGCAAGCCTACTTCGTCAAATGCGATTCGGAGAATAATCCTCAGTCGAGCATCGACCAGGGCGTCGTCAACATCCTGGTGGGCTTTGCGCCCTTGTACCCTGCTGAGTTTGTGGTGATTCAGATCCAGCAGATGGCGGGCCAGGTCCAGACTTAGAACGCAATGACGGAAGTTGCCGTCACAAGAGGGCGCCCTTCCCTACACTCCACAATACGACGCGGGCATTAGTCAGCAAGTACTGGCTTTTTTTCAGGAGGTGATCCGATGGCTCAGTTTTCCGTGAACACGCAGCGTCTTGACCCTTACAAGAACTTCAAGTTCCGGCTGAAGTGGGACGGCAAGTACGTGGCCGGGATCAGCAAGGTGAGCGCCTTGAAACGGACCACGGAAGTCGTGGAGCATCGTTCGGGCGGCGATCCCTCGACTGCGCACAAGTCGGTAGGGCGAAACAAATTCGACGCCATCACCCTCGAGCGAGGTCTCACCCAGGACTTGGAATTCAACCAGTGGGCCGGCCTCGTGTGGAACTTCGGGGCGGCTCTCGGCTCCGAGGTGTCTCTGGCCAATTTCCGCAAGGATATCTACCTCGAGTTCTACAACGAGGCGGGACAATTGGTGATCGCCTACAAGATTTATCGCTGCTGGGTTTCCGAATACCAGGCGCTGCCCGACCTGGACGCCAACGCCAACGCCATTGCCATCGAACATATCAAGCTGGAAAACGAAGGCTGGGAGCGGGATACCAGCGTTACCGAAACCCAGGAGCCGACCCTGAGCACTGTCAACGCCTGAAATGGACGCTCTCTCCAACGTGCAATGCCTGGACTTGTGGGAGCGCGGCGTTCGATTGCATGCGCTCGACCGGGGTCTCCTGGCGCTCGGCGCGGCGCTTCCAGGGACGCCTTACGCAGCCTTGGCGGACTGGCCTTTGGGCCGCCGCAACCGCGCACTGCTCGAGTTGTGTTCCGTCTGTTTCGGGCCGAATCTCGCAGGGCGTATTGCCTGTCCCCTGTGCTCGGAGGAATTGGAATTTCAGATGGACAGCCGGGTTTTGCTCAAGGCTCACCCCACGGTCGCGCCTGCCGACGAGCAAGAAAGCGCGGCCCTTCGCATTGCGGCTAAAGGGCGCACTTATCGCCTTCCGACGACCCGGGATTTGGCCATCGCGGCGGGCGTCGCAGAGCCTCGCTCAGCCGCCATTCAGCTGCTTGAGAATTGCAGGATAGAGCCCGCTGAGAGAACTGCCTGGCTGGATGAGGACCTCGAGGAAATCGGCGAAAAGATGGCTTCGGCCGATCCCTTGGCGGAGATTCGACTGACGTTCAATTGCGCCAAGTGCGGTCACGAGTGGAGCGAGTGCCTGGATCTCGTGGCCTTTCTTTGGCTCGAAATCGAGGCTCGAGCCAGGCGGCTTCTGTCGGAAGTCCACGCTCTGGCCGCGGCTTACGGCTGGGCTGAGAAAGATATTCTTGCTTTGAGCGAAGCGCGGCGGTGGCGATATCTCGAAATGGTGCGAGCATGAGTGGCTATCTGCAACGACTGGTCTCGAGCGCTCGGACGCCCGGCGCTGCCGTTCGTCCGCTGCTGGGATCGCTCTACTCGAATTCGCCACATCCCGAAACTGCGGAAGCCTTCCACGCATTGGAAGAGACGGTGCTTGCCCGCCAACCGGAATTCCCCGCCACACCCGAGTCGCAATCAGTGCAAGGCATTCAGCCTTCCTCAGAGCTGCGCGGCGCCTCGCGCGAGGATTCGAATTCCGAGCCACAACTGCAGATTTCGCAGGCGCGCGTCTTCCGAACGAGCGATGCAGCGCTTCCGGTGAAAGAAGAGAGCGCAACGAGCGGCGTGCCACTTGGTCCGAAGCCGATACCAGACACGCTATTTGAATCCCCGGCGAACCCGGAGCCGCAAGCACAACCATATTTCACGCCGCTCGCGAATGAGATCCCGCAAGACCGGCGTGCCGCGCTCGACGCCAGCGGCAAGAGCGAACTCGCGGCGAAGCCTTTCGAGGGAGAGCAGCAGGGCCGACCCGCCATTCGCAAACAGGTTTACGCACCACTCGTCCGAGAGGGCCTTCGCACTGCGGAGGAGCGTGCCTTCCAGAATCCCCGTCCGTCCGCTTCCGATCGCCGCAGAACGGAACCGGTTCGCCCTGCGGCTCGACCTGCGGCTCGACCCGAACGAGAAGGGGAGGAGATTCAGATTCACATTGGGAGGATTGAGGTGACGGCTGTTCCGCCCGCTCCGCCGCGGCCGGCGGCGCAGCCTGTGCGCAAATCTTTGCGGCTCGACGAGTATCTCAGGCGCGGGCGCGCGAGGGGCTTATGAGCAGCGCGCTGGCCATCTCTGCGGTCACGGCTGTTCTGCAGTCGTTTCTGAGCAGCGTTTACAACGCTCCGTCTTCGCCTCTCGGGAGTGTGTCTGTTTCTGCGATTGCGCCGGACATCGTGCAATCGAGCCTGGGCAGCGGCGCCGAAGCGCAGCTCCAGGTGAATCTGTTTCTGCACCAGGTGACGCCCAACACGGCCTGGCGCAATGTGGGGCGGCCATCCGTGGCCGGCGACGGGAGCACGCGCCTGAAGAATCCCCCCTTAGCCTTGAACCTGCATTACCTGTTGACGGCCTACGCTTCGAAAGACACGCAGGCCGAAGCACTGCTCGGCTTCGCGGTGCTCATGATGCACGAGAATCCCGTGCTGCCGCGCAGCCAGATCAGCTCGGCGCTCAACGATCTGGCCTCCAGCAATCCCCCCAGCAACCCTTTGGCTAAAGTCCTGAGTTCGTCGGGGCTGGCCGACCAGATTGAGATGCTCAAAATCACGCCGTCAACGCTGGGCCGCGAGGAGATGGCATGGATCTGGACCGCGCTTAAAGCCGACTATCGCCCCACCTTTGCGTTTGATGTCTCCGTGGCGTTGCTCGAGTCTCCCCTGGCAAGCTCTTCGCCACTGCCGGTGTTGAGCCAGAACATTACCGCGCAGCCCGGATCGACCGCGCCGAGCTTTCAGATTCAACTGCCCGGCGGCGAGTCTGCCGCATTACCAGGCGACACGGTAACGCTCGCCGGGCAATTCTCGACCGGCACAGTTCAAGTGCTGCTCGTTCACCAACGCTTGGGCGCGCAGCCGCCCATCACGCCGTCAGCCGCAACCAGCGGCTCAGTCTCGTTCGCAATCCCTGGCAACACCCCGGCGGGGAATTACACTCTTTCGGTAACCGTGACGAATGGCAGCGGCGTGGTGTTGCAAAGCACGCTTGGCCAGCCCATCGCCTTGGCCCCCACGATTCCATCGCCGTCCGCGGCGACCGCGGCGGCCAACGCTTCGGGCACGTTGGTAACGCTCACGGCGAATCCTCAGGTTGTTACGGGCCAAACCGTGTCCCTGGCCATGGGCGGAACCACAGCGCCGGCGCAGCCTTTCACCGCGCCGACCGCCACGTTGAGTTTCCAGTTTCCGGCACTGGCGCACGGCTCTTACCTCGCTCGGCTGCGCGTGGATGGCGTCGACAGCCCCGTGACGGTGAATTGGTCGGCAACGCCACCGAGTTTTACCGCGCCATTTATAAACGTATGACGGAGACCGAAATCAAACTTTCCTGGCTCGAGGCCAACCAAGCCTATCTGGTGGCCCAGTTCACCCGCCTCAAGCGCCGGCTCGGCGGCCACGGCGAGGACTGCCCAACAGAACTGGCGGAAGAGGTGCGAGCCGCACTCGAGACACCGGCGGCGATCGATCGGCTTAGCGAAATCTTCGGCTTGAGCGCCTTCGAGCGCGACGTGCTTCTGCTTTGCGCGGGCGTCGAGATGGATTCCGAGTTGGCCGCTCTGTGCGGCTCGGCCCAGGGCCTTCCCCAGCGCGCCTTCGCCACTTTTGGCCTGGCCATGGCCGCGCTCGCGGACCCGCACTGGAGCTCGCTGACGCCTACCCGTCCGCTGCGCCATTTCTGCCTGGTGGAACTCGAGGCGGGACGCGGTCTCACCTCCGCACCGTTGCGAATTGACGAGCGCATTTTGCACTATCTCGCGGGAGTGAACCTGCTCGATGCGCGCCTGGAAGCGCTGGCGCGCGTGAGTGCGTTTCCCGACTGGATCGCGGACGGCCACAGGAAGATTGCGGCGCAGGCGGCGCGGCTCTTCGAGTCAGGTTGCCGCGTCCTGCACCTTTGCGGCGACGATCCACATGGTCAGGAAGACGTTGCCGCACTCGCGGCGCGCGCGATCGGGCGACATCTGGCTGCGGTGCGTGCTGAGGATCTGCCTGCGATGGGTCCGGAGATTAGTCAATTCATCGCGCTGTGGGAAAGGGAATCGCTGCTCCTGCCGGGCATGCTGCTCATCGAATGCCCGGCGGGCGGCCTCACCCCTTCCGCGCGCCAACTGGTGGAAAGGCTGCCGGGCCCGCTGATCGTGGCAAGCCGCGAGCCGGTTCGCATTAACCGGGGCTTCCTTCGCCTCGATGTCACGAAGCCGGCGCCCGCCGAGCAGAAGCAACTCTGGGAGAAAGTGCTGGGCCCGCGCGCCGCGAACTACAACGGCGGCCTTGACGCGCTCACCCAGCAGTTTCGGCTGAGCGCCAGAACAATCCACTCGACCGCCGCACTGGCAGCGAGTGATGCCACCACATCCAAGCCCTCGCCCCTTTGGGGGAGAGGGTGGCCCGCAGCCGGCGCTCTCATCAGCCGGGGCGAGCCGGGTGAGGGGGTCGCAACCCCAACAGCGGACGTCGAAGCCTCGCGGGACAGTGCTGACTCATCGCAGGCCGATCGCTTATGGAACCTCTGCCGCTCTCTCGCCCGCCCACGCCTTGAAGACCTCGCGCAGCGCGTTGATTCTTGTGCCTCGTGGGACGACCTGGTGCTGCCGGAACCTCAACTCCGCACCCTGCGCCAGTTGGCCGCCCAGGTGCGCCATCGCATGAAGGTCTATGAGACATGGGGCTTCTCCGCCAAGGGGCTCCGGGGCTTAGGCGTGAGCGCGCTCTTCAGCGGAGAAAGCGGCACAGGGAAGACGATGGCGGCCGAGGTTCTGGCGCGCGAACTGGCGCTCGACCTCTACCGCATCGATCTTTCCGCCGTAGTCAGCAAGTACATCGGGGAGACCGAGAAAAACCTGAAGCAAGTCTTTGACGCGGCCGAAGAGGGCGGCGTGCTCCTGCTTTTCGACGAAGCCGACGCGCTTTTCGGCAAGCGCAGCGACGTGAAGGACAGCCACGACCGCTACGCCAACATCGAGGTGAGCTACCTACTGCAACGCATGGAGGCTTACCAGGGCCTGGCGATCCTGACTACCAATTCCAAATCGGCGCTCGACAAGTCATTTCAGCGCCGCCTGCGTTTCACGGTGAATTTCCCATTTCCGGATGCCGCGCAGCGCGAGGCCATCTGGCGCCGCGTCTTCCCGGCGACGACGCCCACGCAGGCGTTGGATCACGCACGACTCGCTCAGCTCAACGTCGCCGGCGGCAACATCCGCAATATCGCCTTGAACGCCGCTTTTCTGGCCGCGGCAGCGGAAACGCCGGTTCAAATGGAGCACGTACTTCAAGCCGCCAGAATGGAAGCGCAAAAGATCGAACGCCCGCTTTCCGAAGCGGAGATTCGGGGGTGGGTGTGAGCCGCATTCTTCTGGCGATCGACCGCGTCGTGCTGAAGGGCTTCGAGCCCGCCGACCGCAAAGCGCTGGTGGAGGGCCTGGAGAGCGAATTGTCGCGCCTCCTTGCCGATCCTGCCACCCGTCGGCAGTGGGCCCGCTCACATCGCACGCCCGTCCTGCGCCTGGGACGCATGCCGCTCGAGCCCGGTCCTGCGGCTACGCGCAAATTTGGAAGCAGCATGGCCCGCGCCATCGGAAAGGGACTTAATACTACTACGTTAAGTTAGATTGACCTCCCAGACGGGAGGTGTTAATCTCCGGTTCATGACCGAGAGCAAAATCGCGAAATGTCGAACACGTTTGGAACAATTCCTGGCCGACCTGCTGGAGC
>Ga0187852_1003448_pt1 | contig 11543 bp, 10 predicted proteins | sample June2016WEW_6_40_FD_134511 | JGI IMG/M metagenome (GOLD analysis project Ga0187852, IMG submission 134511) | Peatland microbial communities from SPRUCE experiment site at the Marcell Experimental Forest, Minnesota, USA - June2016WEW_6_40 | ecosystem: Environmental > Terrestrial > Soil > Wetlands...
AGCGCATGGGATAGTTCGTGGAGTCATAATCGGTAAAATTCAGCAGTCCCGGCGTGGTATTCGTGAAGATGGGTTGCCAGCCCAATAAATTGGTTGAAGCCTGGATGACGTACGGCAACGTACTGGGAATTTCCACTTCCATCCTGAAGGCTCCGTTTATATCAGGACTACCGGGCGTCATCTGTGGTGGAAAAGAATCAGGCAGGTAATTGACGCTATAGGAAAGACCGGGGGTATTCGTAGGGGTGCTGTCGGCAACGTAGAAAGGGACAGCCATGGGATTGGTGGCGATGGATTGCAGCTCGATGCGGTCGCCATAAACCAGGGCCTTCATCAGGGGGGCGTTGGTCGCGGTATTGATCAGCGAGGCCAGCCCGGCTGCCACCGTGCTCAAGGTTGAATTCGTAGGGACGGTGTAAGTGATCGGATATCCGTTCAGGGTAACGGTCAACAGATTGCCGGGACACGGAGCCAGGTTGGTCAGCGTGCTGAAATACACGCCGTCCACGAACAAATCAACTTGTTGCAGGGGGTGGTTCCCAGACCAAGAACTGAAATTCACGGAAAGGTTGGTTGTGCCGCTCAACACGGCGTTGGGGAGGAGGTTGGTGCTCCATTGTCCAGAACCGGGCCGGGCGAAGGGCGCCGCCAGCGGCTCGGCCACCATGAGTCCAGGATACGGGTCGTTGACGCTTTGATAATAGCTCTCGGCCAGACTGAAGCCGCGGGCCTGGTAAAAGTAAACCTGGGGATTGGGAAAAAACACCGGCTCGTTGCCCGCTTCCTCTACAGTGCCATAACTGCCCGTCGCCCCGCCATTGATAAAGGCCAGCAGGTTGGTCTGGCTGTTGCTCCCGAAAATGATGCCACCGAAGGAAGTCAGACTGTCCGCGACGGCACCGGGAACGAACAGGCCTTGCGGGACGCTGAATTGCGCCAAACCTGTTTCATACCCCAGACAGCCGTTTGGCCACGCAACCAAATCGGTGTTGGTGCGCAAAATCGAGGAAACGCCCAGAATGTTCACGTTGAAAATGGCGTTGTCGAATAACGTGTACCGGACGTTGCGATCAGTGTCGGAACTCTTTGCCAGGACCACCGGTTGTTGGGGAAAAGTCCCATCGCTGGCAACGCCCTGATCCACCAACTGCTCCGCTTGGGCAAGCGAATCACCCGTGATCATCGTGGTCAGAAAGGAATAGCCGGGGGCGCCGACCGGGGGCGCCTGGCGGAAGACCGCCTCGCTGGCCGCGTAACTGTTGGTGATGCCCAACGGATCGCTCCCGTCGCCCTGCCTGGGGCCATAGAACAAAGCCGAGGTGGTGCTGTTGATCACGGAACCAAAGCTGGTCTGGAACGGAATATCCATCGAGAGGACGACGTAATCAATCTGGTTGGTCAACTGGTTGGCCGCCAGCATGTTCAGCAGGGGAGTTACCAGATTGCTTTGCAAGTCATTGCTGGTCCAAAGGGTGTTGCCGCCCGGCCAATTGATGAATAAAACGTTTTGCGGAGGCACTTGGCGCTGTTGGCAGTAGTAATTGCCCAGCGCGCAGGAATCGGAACTGGCCTGGTTAACGACGACGACCGTGTTCAGTCCGCTGCCGCCGGCGTGCAGCTTGCAGACCAAGGCACAGCCCGCCAAAAACATCGCCAAAACTCCGTGCTGAAAACTGCCGTCCATAAAATAGAACACTTAGGACGAACCGTACGCTCCTGCCGCCAAGCGCAATGTTTTAATATAACCGAATTTTTGTTAATGCCAACAAAAGAAAAAGGCCGGTCAATGACCGGCCCTGCGTCTGCCAATTTGCATCCAACCAAATTCTCCCTCAGGACAACTTGCGTCGTAGTGCCAAACCCAGCGCACCAGCCCCCAAGGCGATGATCGCCACGGTTGATGGCTCGGGAACCGTCATGACTTTTAAGCCTTTGTCCTTGCTTATGTCTTCCTCGGTGCCCGGGGCTAGGTTATCGTCCCATTGGAATGCCCACGAGACATTGCCGGTAACCGGCGAGGTATTGTCACTAAGGTTAAAATTTAAATTGGCCGGGTCGTTGAGTTCATTCAGCGTTGTTGGAACCAACGCAGTTTCGCCGTGACTTGCGTTCGGTGTAAGAATCACTTCGGCAATGCCCGTACCCCCCGGTGTGCCTGTTGATTGAAAGGCTCCAGTATAAGCACCAGGGCTGCCGTTAATACTGACGGTATTGTTGTTGTTCTGCAGCAGGTTAAAATTGGAATATTGAAAGAAGCTAATATTCAGCGGGTCCGACGAAACGTTATCGATCCATATGTATTCCATTATATCGGCAGATCCAGAACTGGCGCCATTGCCATTCAATGTGTAATCAACATTCACGGACAACAGCGAGTTTTGATAAGTCACGGTCAGGTCATTGGCCCCGTTATATGCGGTGCTCAACCCGCCGATTGTGTTGATGGGCTGCGGCGCGCCGCCGTTCACCGAATACCAAAACCACTGCTGGTTCAATTGGTTCTGCCCGTTGAGCACAGTCCAACTGTTCATACCGAGATTGCCGGTACCAGTGCCCAGGTTCAGTGTCGCCGTAGAACCCCCACCGGAAAGTGAGTAGTTTTGCGCCATGCTTTTGCCTGGCAAAAAAACAAAGGCGGCCGTTACCAAGGCGGCAGACAATGTTGCGACTCCACTTCCGGTCATAAATTTTTTAACATCTTTCATGGGACTCCATTAGTTTTTGATTTTTGTTTGTTTTTAGTTGTTTTCATTGTTCTCGCTGTCAACCGCCCGAAATTGTCTCAATTGCGCTGCTCGGCGCCGGCGTATAAGGCCCAAGGCCGCCATTCCGCCCGCCATCAGCGCCACGGACGAAGGTTCAGGTACAGTAAGAAACTCGGTTCCGCTGATATTTAAAGCATTCCCACTAACCAAGGACGCCGCATCAGATTCAAAGGTAAAGCTCGTCGAACCGTTGAGCGCACCGTTGGGCGGGAGGGGGCCGGCCGGAGGCCCGCCGTCCGCCAGCATTTCCGTTGAGGTTTGACCTGTTGGTTGCCATTGATCTTGAAGCGAAGAAGCGCCCCCGTTCCCGTATTGCATAGCCAGGTATTGGGAGCCGGGAGTAGTTACGGACATCTGTATGGTCTGGGGTCCCGGAGGCAAACTAGCGACCGAATATTGGAACAAGCTTACGTTTTCCGGATTTCCGGAATTGTTGAAAAGTTGCATATTATATACTAAAGAAGCCCCATTGACAGTCGCACCGAGAGTGTAAGTTAAATCAAGTGTGTTGCCGTTGCCCAAATCATAATCAGCGATTAATTTATTATATGTTGAGCCTTGTTTTACCGTGTAATATGAAGTCAAGTCTGCGCTGTTTAACTGCTGAATCCCGTTACCCACATTGTAATAAATGGTTTCTTGGCTCAATTGATTCACACCATTAAAGTACCAATTGATCAAACCGGCGTTGGGGTCAAACCCCACACTGGAATTAAAGCCAGTGCCGCTTTTGACAATGTTTGTTATCTGTGCCTCACTTTGAATCACTGCACCGGCAAACAAAATCGCGATAAAAGTGCTTTGATACAACCGCACTCGATGGGTGAGAGGTTTGTTCAAAAGCTTCATAGTTTTTTTGTTTGGCAGTGATTTTATCGTTTTCGTTATTTCAGTTGGTTGATCACGCTTGGGTTTGCATCAGTATCCGAATCCGCGGACGTTTCTGATTAGTTTTTTTGCGGGGGCCTTTTTTGAATCCTGGTTACGCGCCAGGATTCCGGCGATAAAAACTGAAAAGAGTGCCAGCACGTAAATTACGCGCCAAAAGAGTGTCAGCGGACTGATCGTGTTCATTAGCATACGCATAATTTATGGCTGATTTTTTGGGGTTATCCGGCTGATTTCATGGCGGAACGCCGTCGCATGACCAACAGACCTGTCAGCCCACAAACCATGAGTGCAAATGTCCCCGGCTCGGGAACAGGAGCATAGTCATACGTGACCGAAGCCGTACCTGTCAGATCTCCACCTCCGCCGCCGGAGAACGGCCCGGTTTCAGAATACAGGCCAGGTCCGGTTGTTCCGAAGACGAGATTGCCTGCGCCCGTGTATGCAGCGAAATCCAAGCCGGATGCCGCCGTCAAGTCTGCAGGCGCCGAAGTGCTGCCGACGAGCTGCAAGCCAGTAAAGCTTGGAACTACCTGTCCGCTGCCGTAGATGGTTCCTGTTGTGACCGTCGGTGCGGCCAACGTCCAACTATCAGAGCCATAACTGATTGTCCAAATGTCGCTGGGATCGTAACTGCAAGAAATCAAATCGGAGGGCGTGAAAATTTGCGGGGCAAAGCTGACATTGAAAGCCTCTGCGTAAGGCGTGACTGTAAAGTCCAGCGTAACCTGTACGCCGGTTAACGTCCCCAGTGCGCTATTGAACATGGGCAGAGTTGTCGTCACGCTGCTGCCTAACGTTGACGGAGAAATAGTCCCGTTGTAGGTGAGTATTTGCCCGTTGGCGGTCAGGCTTGTCATCGACAACACGATGGCAATAAAGGCATATACGGTTACCGCTCTTTTCATGGGGGCACCTCCGGAAACTGCTTTTTGAGTGATTGAAGGCTGGGTTTCTTTTTTGTCGGGGTTTGGGTTCATCTTTTTTCTTTGTGTTCGAGTTTTGTTTTACCTGGTTGCTGCCTGCATCAGGGTTTGAATCCGCGGACGTTTCTGATTAGCTTCCTTGCGGGGGCCTTTTTTGAATCCTGGTTACGCGCCAGGATTCCGGCGATAAAAACTGAAAAGAGGGCCAGCACGTAAATTACGCGCCAAAAGAGTGTCAGCGGACTGATCGTGTTCATTAGCATACGCATAATTTATGGCTGATTTTTTGGGGTTATCCGGCTGATTTCATGGCAGAACGCCGCCCCATGACCAACAGACCGGTCAGCCCAAAAACTATGAGTGCGAATGTCCCAGGTTCGGGGACCGTGGAGGGCATCAGATCTTCCTCAAAACTCGTAGTTCCAGTGAAGGCTATTGAAAGACTAAAATCCAGCGTGCCGCCATTTGGAACCGGAGTGCCGGCATAATAGTCAATGTACCCAATCCAGTCGCTGCCAACCAGGACTGGCGCGGTAGGATTGTATGTCCAACCACTATTGGCCACGCCGATATTGGAAAATGAAAACGGCTGGCTCATCGTAATCGTGACGTGGTAGTCGTTCCAAGTTGACCCGGTATCATTATCAATTTGCTCGCCGAGTTGCAGCGTTGGGTCTGTCCCATCATCCGTAGAGATAGTGCCTCCCATGCTCCCCACGGCCCATGCGAGCTGCGTCCCATCAATGCCATACTGGTAGTTACCGGAACTGCCTGTTAGAGGGCCATAGGAACAAGACAAAACATCAGGGTTATAATCCCAGATGTTGATACCCGTGATATCCGCCCGGCTGAAACCAGCACCCGCCAGCAGCGCGGCCATAATTGCAAGCATTCTAATTTTCATAAACTTTTCTGATTCGAGTTTTGTTTTTTTTGATTAGTTTTTTTGCGGGGGCGGCGACCTGTTTGAATCCTGGTTCCACACCGGATTCCCGCGCCAAGAAATGGATTTGGGTTCAAATTAATCATGAACTATAGAGCTAATAAAATTCTGAGACGGTTGAACAATCCCAGGGATATTCCCTGCTGATTTTCTTCCGGCATCTTCACCCGTCTCGTTTGCCTGAATCCCGCCTTTTTGCCGATGGGTTCCCCCAAATTGGTCGTTACTTGCACGCAACGATCGTCCCACAATTCGATCATGTGCAGGTCTTTTACGTTGGTCACTTCCAATTCCGGCAACCCACAACTGGCAAGCCATTCTTTTATCGCCGCCACCTGCCTGGGTGAGGAGGCGCGGGCAGTGAAAATTTTTACGGTGCGTCCTTCGGCAATCCATTTCTGCACGCGGATCAGCATCGGCTCAATCGGACTGCCAATCTCGTCCCCTCGCGTGCTGCCAAGGTCGCGGGCCAGTGTCCCGTCCAGATCAACACCAATCCACGGGGAACCGCCATACCGCACCTGTGTGTTGTCCGTGAACTGCTGGCCGCACTTTCGGCACACCGCGCCGAAACGCCCGTCCTCCAGCCAGAAAGGCCTCAAGACCTCACCGCAACAGCTCTCCTCAACCTTGGCCGATGCGAAACCGTTGCCCAACCCGTCTTGACCGTCTTGGTCGAACCGGGGCATGTACCGTGCGCCGCCCTTGGCCCTGCCAACATTGGCCATCTCTTCCTCTTTATTTTGTAATGCCGTGTTCATCCACAAAAATCACTAAACCTGCTGTTATGCGGCTTTTCGCTTGCACGCGTGCCGTTTATTCCAAGGCACACTGCCTCTTATTTTCACATCTCTGTTATCGGGGCAGGTCGCCATACTTACAACTATTTCATATTCACAATTGGCGATTAAATACTCACAAAATGCCCGGGGTTGTTAACGGACAGACGGGATATTCACCAATCTCCCAAAATCAGGCCGTACAAATTCACCATCTGGCAAGTTATTCACAATTTAGGCAAGTTATTCACAAAGTGTAATGATTTATTGACAGAAGTGACTTAAAAATCTACACTGCGCGCATCCGCCACGGGCAAAAGATTTGGAGAAAGTTTTGCTCCTGGAAAAAATTTGCAATGTCATGCTTCCAGAAAATCTGGTCGCTGAGAAATGAAACATTGGCAGCACTATTGTAACACGATCGGTTTGGAAGTTGTTTCAGATTGAGGGCAGTGATTACTGTAGCGCGGTGGAGTTAAAGTCGCAGTTTCCATGAAGTTTATGGTAGACAATACCGCCATCCGACAGGCAAATCCGTTGCCTCGAGAAATTATTAACAGTGGCCTGGCCGATTCGTTACGTGGAAGTCTGGCGAATCTGGCCTGCAAGTGCTCGCTGAAGGATGACATGGATTTCCTGATCAAGGAGGATCGGATCGTTTGCGCCTTTTGTGATCGGGAGATTTTGTGCGTGCCTCCCATACTTAGAGTTTACAAGGCCACCTGCAGTTGCTGTAACTCCCCTTCGGTCAAAACCACTTTCGTTCTGGATTCGCGGGGCCTCTATATCTGCACCTGGTGCGGTCGAACAAAGTAACCATTGTTATGCGTAGCCCAGCAAACCAGATCCGTGTGATGAAATGGCTTTGCCTTTTTTTAAGGTGCAGAACCGCGACGTGCGTCGTTTTGGTTGCGGCATTGCTTTCTCCCATGGGAGTAAGCGCGTCCACACTTTTTTATGGATTCAATAATGTGTACAGCGGCACAGGTCCCGCTTCCACCAGTCTTCCTTGGGTGACGATGCTTTTTCAGGACATAGCCCCGGGAACGGTCAGCTTGACCATTTCCAACGCTGCGCTGGCCGGAAGTGAGTTCTTGGGGGAGTTTGACTTTAATTTAAACCCCGGTCTGAATCCAACCAAACTGCAATTTACCTTCGCGACGGGGAGCGGTGGCTTCAACCTTCCAACAATTTCAACAGGGGAGAACATGGCAAAGGCCGACGGCGATGGCTATTACGACATCAGTTTCGGCTTCGGCACGGCAGACGGAACGAGGTTTACCGTTGGCGATTGTGTGACCTGCCAAATTACCAGTCCCGGTCTCACCGCTTTTGATTTTAACTATCTTTCCGCGCCGGCAGGTGGCTACGGACCGTTCTGCGCCGCAACCCATGTGCAAGGGATTGGGGTGGGAGGCAGTACCAGTGGCTGGATTTCCGTAACCCAAGTGACCCCGGCCCCGAGCCCGGGACCTTCGCAATCGCGGTTTGTGGGCTGACAGGTCTGTTGGTCATGTGACGCCGGTTTGCTGATATCAGACCCAAAACCAAGGAGTAACAATCGTAATATGCGTATTTTAACAAACTTGATCCGTCCGCTGATACTCTTTTCAGTTTTTATCGCCGGAATCCTGGCGGGTAACCAAGATTCAAATGGGAACACCGCAAAAACCAATCAGAAAAAAGGTTAACAAAAAGCAACAAAAACAAAAAGGAAATAACAACAGCAACAAAAACAAAAAGGAAACATGAAAATACGAAAATTACAACCGGCAATTATGGCGGCCGTTTTGGCCGGCGCGATGAGTGCGAGCGCCGTAACCCTCACATTTGATGGTGTGAGTCCCAACGAAATTGTAAACCTCACAGTTAGCAGCCCCTCATTCTCAGGGGGAGTGTATGCTGGAATATACAATCAGACAGTGGATGGAGTGGCGACCCCCTCTTTCTGCATTGATGTAGCTCGCCAGATTAGCGCCGGTCAGACGTTCAACGACTACTCTTATGCCGACCTTGCACTTGCTCCGCTGACTCCCGCTGGTCCCATGGGCTCTGCTGTCGCAACCGATATCGAGAAACTATGGGCAGCATACTATCCTGCTGCCTCCGTGAATAACCAGGACGCCGCGGCGCTACAGGTGGCCATATGGGAGGACATAGCTGCGAATGTGGGAACTTACAGCATCATGGTGAGTGGCAATGATTCGGTCACAACCGAAGCTGCCAACATGTTAAGCAACCTTGGTAACCTCACTGCTCAGGCAGATCTGCAGGGTTTGGTAAGCCCTGATGGACAGAATTACGTTGTGCCTGTTGACCTTGCGCCCGTTCCCGAGCCTACGACGGCCGGCTGTTTTCTGCTTGGCTTGGGTGCCTTGGCTTGTTTCCAACGCTTGACCCAAAATCGACGTTCCTGATCCAGCGTAACATTCAATATGCAACAAAAAATGCAACAACATTCATTTCTTGGCGCAGGAATCAAGGCGTGTGACTGGGATTCAAACAGGTCCCCGCAAAAACCAATCGGAAGCAGCCAATTAGAGACCGTTGTGGATTCAACCCTCCACAACCACCGGAAGGATTCACCTAACCGTTCAACCCAAACCGGTTCCAGTTTGTAAATACCCCGTCAACCTGGCTCAATTAATCGGTTCGCGACCCGTGAAACAAATGAAGTTCCGTCGCGAATTCATTCGCGCGAAAGCGGCGGGGGGGGTCCCGCCAAAGTCTCTTACCAACAGCTTCACCGAAGATCATGGTCTGCGGCGGATAAGTTCGAAATTGCAAAGCCGCACTTCCGGTTTGCCCATGGTGTCGAGCACCAGTTGTTGCTCCGAATCGAAGGAAATCAGCAGGTGATCGGGTTTGAGATTGAGGTCTTCAAAACCGCAATGAGCCTGTCTGCGCGTGACCATCTGCGTCAGTTCCGTCAAAGTTTGTTTGGAAATCAGTTTGTTGGTGAAGGCGCGTTTGACGTTGACGGCCTGGTAGTATTTTCCATCCTGCGCCGCGAGCAGTTCGTCCGGGCCGTTCCAAAAACCCCAGATGGTGATGTAGTCGTATTCCTTGCGCACGACCGGGGCGCCGTCGGGCGTGAGGGAATCAGCCAGCGCGGCGTAACGCCGTTCGTCGGACACCTGGCGGGCGGGGCCGCGCGGGCGGCCGGTCATGTAAATGGCGCGCGGATAAACCGTCCTTACGCCGTGGCGGCTCATTTCAAACGCAAAAGCAAATTCCTCGAAGGGACTGTTGAAGCCGTAGGCCCGCGCGGTTTCCTTGTGGGCATCGGGATTCTTCAACCACGGCGAGTCGCCCATGCGCGAGACCTTCCACACCAGATTGATGTTGTCCTTGGTGCGGGTGTAAAAAATCTGGTTGCGGGCGGACAGTTTTTTCTTCGGTGTGCGGCGCCAGCGTTCCGGCAGAAAATAATTAAACAGGTCCGGGTCCTTGCCCACCACCCAGAGCAATCCCCCCGTGCTTTCGGCGCGGCCGAAAATGTAATCCACACCCAGGACATTCGTGGCGCGGAGATGCGCCGGCAGCGGATTGGCGGCGTCCGTGTCGAACCGGCGGGCCATGTGTTTGAGGTAAAGCTGCCGGTTGGCGCTCCGCACGGCCTGTTCGTGTTCGGGGGTCCGTTCGAGCAATTCGTAGTCCACCAGCGCGTAGGCAAACTGGTCGTTGTGATCGCGCAACAACGACTGGTCCGGCTGCGGGCGCAGAATGATGTGCGCCGGTTTCATATCCACCACCCGGCAGCCTTTCTGCCACAACTCATGCGTGACCAGGCTGGTGACGCGGGCGAGAAATTCCGCCTGCGCCCGGCCTTCAAACCCGAATTTTTCCGCCGTCTCCACCGCGTCCAGGCCCTTGATCCAGCCGAACAAAACGACGTATTGCCGTAGAATATCAATCTCCACGCCGGGATGACGGGTCACCTTCGCGCGAATCTTGTCCTCGGAACGCCCCGTCTGCCAGAGTTGCAATCGCTCGCTCGGCACGTAGATTGCCAAAGGGAGCTGGGTGCGGATGCGAATGGCCGCCGGCCCGGCCTCGCCCCGGCGCAACTCCATGAGCAGCGAAAATTCCTCGAACGGACTGTTGAATTCCGCTTGAATGAACTTGTTGACCGTGAGGGTGTCGAACGGCACCATTTCGCCCACGCGCGACCATTTGACGACCAGATTCAACACCTTGCCGTTCACCGGTCGCGTCGGCACTTTATAGACCATGCTCGTGCCCTCCAGCCGCTCGCGCTTGGCCTCAAACCACTCGCGCGCATACCAGTTCTCCGGCAGCAGGCTTTTCCAGAACGGCAGCCCGAAACGCGTGAGATAAAGGTCGCCGCCGTCCGCCGTCTTCAAGTGAATATAATCCACGCCCAGCAGCGACATGGCGCTGCGCGACGCCGGCAAGTCCGCCGGCAAAACCGGCGGCGGCGGCGGATTTGAAACGGATGCAGTCGAGGCAGAAATCTTTGGTGCTGGTGTTGACATTGAGAGCGCTCCGGATGTTGCCACTTTTTCTTCTCTAACAGCATCCGAGGCTGAGTGAAAACCCGGTCATGTTTTTTGAACAATTACTCCTGCGGCGCGTCGGTTACAAGCATGAACCATCGCACCGGACTGGACCGGGCGCACATTCAAAAACAGTGCTTCCTATTCACCGGCAACCAGCTTAGAATGTTTCCAGCGTCGGTTTCCGACGGATTCCCGCCAGGGTGTTTCAAGGGACACCTTTCCGGTGATTCCTGACTTTTCTGTCGTGAGCTTTTCTCCTTGTGGAGCGAAGCGCTGGTGGTGCGGTTTTTATTATGTCACAGCCGAAGATTATTCAGGGCGGGATGGGCGTGGCCGTATCCGGCTGGACTTTGGCGCGCACCGTTTCCAAATTGGGACAACTGGGCGTCGTTTCCGGAACGGGACTCGCCATCGTTTTCTCGCGCGCCCTTCAGATGGGCGATCCCCAAGGCCACCTGCGCCGGGCAGTGCAACAGTTTCCGATTCCCGGAGTCGCTGCGCGCGTGCTGGCGCAAAACTTCGTTCCCGGCGGAAAATCTCCGGCCACGCCATTCAAAATCGCTCCCATGCCGACGCTCCGCCCCGGCCCGGCGCTTGTTGAATTGACGGTCATGGCCAATTTCGTGGAAGTGTTTCTGGCCAAGGAGGGCCACGGCGGATTGGTCGGAATTAATTTTCTCGAAAAAATCCAGTTGCCCACCCTGCCCTCGCTTTATGGC
>Ga0187852_1003450_pt1 | contig 11540 bp, 3 predicted proteins | sample June2016WEW_6_40_FD_134511 | JGI IMG/M metagenome (GOLD analysis project Ga0187852, IMG submission 134511) | Peatland microbial communities from SPRUCE experiment site at the Marcell Experimental Forest, Minnesota, USA - June2016WEW_6_40 | ecosystem: Environmental > Terrestrial > Soil > Wetlands...
CGTCGTTGATTCCGGGTCCGCAGCAGAGCGAGCGTGGCGAGTCGCCGATGGTTCCGAGCGCCTGCGGAGCGAACGCATTCGGGTCAAAGTATTGATTGGGAACTGTCTGGCAATCCGGTGCGCCGGGTCCGGCCGAGGCGCCCGTTCCCAGAGCGCAGCCCGACTTGCGCGGGCTCTCGGTGGTGAATTTGCTTACCAAGTCAGGTTCGCCGGGATACTCGAAGTCCTGGCTATTCTCGAGTTCGAGGTCGCTCCAGGAAGTGATTCGGATCGGGAAGCCGCTCTGGAAACTGAAGATACCCGACATGCCCCAGCCGTTCACTGCTTTACCCACCAGTCCGTGTTTTTCGGGAACCGGCAACTCCCAGTAATAGCTCAGAACGAAGCGCTGCGGTGCGTTAAACAGCGAGAGCGCCCGGCTGCAACGGAAGCAGAGCGGGTCGAGAGTATTCTCGAAGCTTGACGCCTGATCAAAAGACTTGCTCCACGTATACGCGGCGAGGAATTGCAGGCCTTTCGCAAACCGCCGCTCGAGGGAGACCTGCATCGAGTTATACGCCGAGTTGGCGATGGTATCCTGCGCGAAAATGCTGGCGAAGACCGGAGTGCCGTCCGGCGGGCAACCGGCGCCGGTAGTCGGCTCGCAGAATGGCGACGAGTATCGGCGCAGCCCAACCAGATTTATGGCGGGGTTATTCGGCCCTGTCACCACGGGCACAGACCCATAGGGCAGATGCACACTCATGCCGGCAGGAATGGAGTTGGCAGGAATCTGGAAAGAACTGTCGGCGTAGAACGGCCCACAGGTGAAGTTGGAGGAAAGCGCTGGACTGGAAGTGGCATAGAAGTTGGCGATGTTCTCGAGATCCAGGCAGGTTTGCGCGTTGCCGTAGTTCAAGTCGTGCGTGGCCAGCAGGCGATGTCCTTGCGACCCCACGTACCCCACTTGCAAAACCATGTTCCCGGTAAGCTCGCGCTGCACGTTGAAATTATATTGCGCCGCATATTGAGAGCGGATATTCGGTTGGAGTTCGCCGAACATCAGGATCGGCCGGAACGTGGACCAATCAACCGCCTGACCACGCGGTGGATTTAAGATACCGTTGAACGGATTCGGGTAGACGGAACCGTCCTGGCCGAGAAAGGGCGTATTGAACATGGTTTCTGAGAGGTTGATGCTGCCGCCGAACGGGGGCTCGCCGCTGAACTGCTCGAGCACAAGCTGCTCGATGGGATTGTAGAAAAGTCCCCAGCCTGCCCGGAAGCTCGTCATGCCCGGCCCGCCGGTGAGCTTGGCGAGCGTGCCGCTGTTCCAAGGGGGGCTCCAGGCCAAGCCGATGCGCGGCGCGAAGGCCTTGTAGTAAGTCTGCGTCAAGGCGTCGCTGATGCCTTTGTCTCCCGGCACGACCAATCCTTGTGGGAACACCGCCTCGCCGGCGCTTCCCGGACCGCAATTGGTGGTCCCAAACTGACCTACGAGGGGGTTAGTGGCGCTGAGTTGGCAAGGATAGACACTGGTGTTCTGACCCGGTCGGAAAGTTTGCGTGCGCCCGCCCACATCGGCGATCGGCGTGTTCAACTCCCAGCGCAAGCCGTAGTTCAAGGTCAGGGCGGGCCGGATTTTCCAACTATCCTGCGCGTAGAGATAAAGGGAGGTGCTGCGCACGTATTCGTGCTGCGCCGAGCCTTGCAAATAAGAGTCAGGAAGCCCAAGAAGGTAATTCGGGTACAGATCGGAGTACCCGGGATCATTCGGGCCGCCACCCAGGAACGAGTAATCGCCATTGACATTGAAGTAGAAGAGCTGATCAAAGCGTTGCCGGCGTGTGTCGGCGCCGAATTTCAAGCTGTGGTTACCTTTCACTTTGCTGAGATTGTCCATCCACTGGAAGGTGTTCCCGATCTGTGGCAGTTCACCTTCGTAGTTGTTGCCAATGGCGAATCCTCCGGAAACCGTCAGGAAGGGCACGCCCTCGTGCTGGGCTCCGAGGTGGGGATTGATGCCGAGCGCGGGATTATTCGGATCCGAAAAACACTCATCCGCAGGCACCGTCTTGCAGGAGTCCTGGACCAGGTTGGTGTGCTGAGGATGGTTGAACTCGCCTTGCGCCTCGCGGAAGGCGGAAAAGCGAAACTCGTTGACCGTGGTAGGGCTGATCACCCAGGTGTGCGTGAGATTCACTTGCTGGTAGCGGTTATTGTAGAGCCCTCCGAAGCCCGGGACGTTCGCGCCCCCGCCCTGGAAGAACGAAAAAGGCTGTGTGTAAAACTGGTCGTCAAAATAGTAGTAGGCGTTGAATTGCTGGTGGTCGCTCAGCTTGTGATCGATCCGGCCGGTCAACTGGTCATCGTACTCACGCGAGGTTGGGGCGGACTCGTATTCCGTGCCGTTCAAGTTCGCCTGCGGCACGTACTGATTCATCAAATCGAGCGCCGTGGGATCGAAGCATTGCGGCGGGATCTGGTTGTTGGGGAAAATCGCGACGTAAGCCGTGCCGGGAGCGATCGGCGCTCCGCCTTCCGCGGCCACCGCCGCGGCGCATCCCGGGCGCGCATTCATAATTGCGGAGACCGTGCCGTTGGGATCACTTAACGTGCCCGTGAAGGGCTGCCCAGCGGAAAAATCGCCGCCGCGCTCGGCGAGGCTGGGCACTGGAAACGCCGGCGAAGGATCTCCTTGGCGGATCCGGCGCCCCTCGTAGGAGGCAAAGAAGAAGGTTTGATCTTTGCGGATGGGCCCGCCCAGGGTGCCTCCAAACTGGTTCTGCTTGAAGTCGGGAATGGTGGCGTCAAAGAAGCCGCGCGCGTTGAGCACGTTGTTGCGAAGGAATTCATACACGTCGCCGTGGAAGGAGTTGGTGCCCGACTTGGTGACGACGTTAACCACCGCGCCGGAATTGCGGCCAAATTCAGCGTCGAAGGTGTTGGTCAGGACGCGGAATTCCTCGATGCTGTCCGGAGAAGGCTGCACGCCCGGCAGATTCACAAACTGGTCGTTGGCGTCGCCCCCGTTCACGGTGTAGTTATTCGAACGCCCACGTCCGCCGTTGACGGAAACCACGCCGGGCTGGTCGCTGCCATAGAAGAGGTCCGAGCCGAGCTGCGACTGGACTCCGGGCTGCAATTGCAGGAGCTGGTAGGTATCGCGCGTATTCAGTGGAAGCTCCACCACCGCCTTGTCGTTGACGACCGCGCCAATCTGGGTGCTGACGATTTCGATGAGCGGAGCCGACGCCTCAGCCGTAACCACCTGCGCCACCGGACCTAATTCCAGCTTGACGTCGACTGCGGTGACATGGCCCAGCCTCACGTCGATTTCAGTGTGCCGGGCCAGCTTGAATCCGGTCGCCTGCACGGAAACGGTGTAGCGCCCCACCGGCAAGGCGGGGAACTCGTAGTCCCCGCTCTCATTCGTTGTCACCGTGCGACTGACATGCGTGTCGCTCTGGGCGGCGGTCACGCTTGCGCCCGGCACCAGCGCGCCGGAGGGATCCGTCACCGAACCTCGAATGGTGCCCGTCGTCTGAGCCCACCCTGCACCTGCTGCGAAAACGAAGAAAAGGAGTCCGAGTAGACAATAGAACGCCTTCACCTTCATCTTTGCTCCTATCGAATTGCGCCGCGGATGATTAAAATGCGTCGCACCGGAATTTTGAGGGCATGGAAATTCAATTTTCCAGACTCTATTTCGCAACTTAAGATAAGAAGCGCGGCGACGTCAAGAAAAGATTTCAATTCGGCGAACATTTCTCAAAGAATTTTCAATTTGAGTGCTGCGGAGAGAAAAAGGTGTCGGGCGTCAGAAAAAGCAGGTGTCAGGCGATACTTGGGATGACAGCCCTCTCCCGTGGGGAGAGGGTGCCGCACTTCGGCGTTTTCATCAGCCGAAGCGCGACGGGTGAGGGGTTCCTTGTCCAACTCGATATGACCTCGCCCCGATTGCCTCTCGCATCTTGTCGACGAATCCCTGAGGATCTTCCAGCACCCGCCCGTTGGGAATCCGAAGCAAAGTGATCTCTACCGTCCTCAAATAATCCTCTTTCGCGGCGTCGTTCCGCATTTGGCCTGGCTGGGAATTAACCCCGCCATCAAGCTCGATTGATAAGCGATGTTCGAAAGAGAAGAAATCCACAACCCAGTTTCCGATGCGGCATTGGCGACGAAATTTCGCGCCTGACCTCCGTCCGCGCAGCAAATGCCAAGCAGCTTTTTCAGCCTGCGTCTGGCTCCTCCGCAGTTCGCGGACGCGTCGGGTCGAAATGAGCAATGGGACAGTGGAGCAAGGGCTTGATTGGCCGCTGAACTAACCCCGCACCCGACCCGCGACGGCTGATGACACCGCCGCCGCGGGCCACCCTCTCCCCAAGGGAGAGGGCTGCCTTCCCAAATTCACCTGGCACCTACTTCAACAACGCCGTCTCGATAGCTCGCTGGAGTTCAGGCGGAAGTTTTCTGCCCTGTGCGGTCAGGTAAAAGACATCGATCGCCTTCTCGCCTTCGGTGTCGATCAACGCGATCTCGATGTTGCAGCCGAGTTCGGCGAGGACGGAGCTGACTTGGTAGAGCAATCCGGGGCGATCTTGGGTAACCAGCTCGAGCAGGGTGCTGTGGGAAGAACTTGAGTCGTCAAAGCGGAGTTTTGTGGGAATGGTGACTTTGGGTTTGCGACTGGTCGCCGGGTGCAGCCGTCCGCTGAGCAGCTTGGCAAGTTCCATTTTGCCCTCGAGGATGTCTGCGAGGTTCGATTTCAGGCGGTCAGCCTCTGAAGGGTTGAGTTCGAGCGTGCGATAAAGATCGGCGAAGCGGAACGTGTCCAGAACCACGCCCTTAGCATTGGCAAAGGCGTCGGCTTTCACGATGCTCATTCCCCAAGCCGCTAGCGTCCCCGTAATCGAAGCGAAGAGAAACGGCCGGTCCGGGGTAAGGACGGTCAACTCGTGGAGACTACCCTGAACCTTCAGGTGAACCTGTGCCGGCGCGGCCCCGAGCCGCTCCGCCATGTCAAGGTGCAACGTAACCTCCTCGGGTGAATGGGTTGCCAGGTAGCGCCGCGGGAGTCCCTCGAGGAAGCCATCGAGCTTTTCCCGGGTCACAGAAGGCGGCAGCAGCGGCAAAATTCTCTCGGCCGCTGATGCACTGGCTACCGCGGGCGTCAGGCGCTCGTCGTCCGCGCTGCGCGCCAGGTAATTCGCCGTCGAGGCATAGAGCTCCCACAGAAGTTCGGTCTTCCAGGGCGTCAAGGCTTCCGGATTGACTGACTTGATGTCGGCGTAGGTCATGAGCGAAAGCATCTTCAACCGCTCGCTCGTCTCGATCTTCTCGGCAAAGGCGCGCACGGTTTCCGGCTCGAAAATGTCGCGGCGCTGCAAGGTGGTCGACATCTCAAGGTGATTGAGGATCAGAAACCGCACGGTCGCGCGGTCCGACGGCGACAACTCGAGGCGCGCCATGATTCCGTCCAGCGCCTGGCGGCTGCCCTCGACGTGGTCTGGGGTCTCCATGCCTTTGCCGACGTCGTGGAAAAGCAAGGCGAGGTAGAGAAGTTCCGGCTGCTCGAGTTCTCCGAGGATTTCGGCGAGTCGATCTTCCCACTCCGGCGCAGCGCCTGGACGCGGCCGGTCCCGCGGTTTCCGGCGAGAAAGAGCGTGCAAGTTCTGAATGGTCATGAAGGAGTGCTCGTCTACCGTGTAGCGGTGAAAGAAGTCCCGGATGACAAGCGAGTCGATCGCCTGGAACTCCGGGAAAAGAGCCCTCAGCACGCCCAGCCGATGCATATCCCGCAATGCCTTGGCTGCCTCAGGGAAACAAAGTATTTGGCGAAAATGACGCCAGACCACGTCCGCGCTAAGGACGTTGATTGCTCCGTGCGTCAAGGCTTCCGCCACCACTCTCTCTGCTTCGCGGCTCAGTTCGAGCCCATGCCGAGCTACCAATTCAAACAACCGTAAAACCAGCGCGGGGTCCTGGGCCACTGCTGCAGGCTGGCGAAAGTAGACCTTCTCCCGCAGGACGGAGAAGTCCGCATTCGAGAGGCGGGACCTCCAGTTCTGGAACAGGCTGTAGAGTCCTGTGCCGGCAGGTGTGTGATCGTCCAGAAGGTCCACGGTGAGCTGGTAGATAGAGCGGACGCGGCGAAAGTAGGTTCGCATCCACTCCTCTGGGCTGGGCGGCGGGAACTGCGGGCCGCCTGGTCCGGCGTCCGCGCCACGCCGGAAGCCAATTCCGCGAGCGCAGGCCAAGTCCTGGCATTCGTAGCTCAACTGGTTGTCATCGCGTTCGCGGAAATAGTGAAGAAAACAGCGCGCGGCGCAAAGAAATTCCCACGCCGGGCCGATCTCGCTGCGCCAGGCCGCAGGCCAAAGTTCCTCCGGCGCGCTCCAGGTTTTGTGTTTCTCGAGTGCGGAAATGCGCGCCAGCCAGCGGCAAACGTGATAATCCCGCAAGCCGCCCGGGGCTTCCTTCAGGTTGGGCTCGAGGTGAAAAACGGTGTTGCCGTACTTCGTGTGCCTCTGGCGCGTCATCTCCGCCAGGTTGCGCAGCAGGTCCTGATGATCGCGCGCCACCAGGTGCGGATACACGTCGTCATGCAGGCGGTTGAAGAGTTGGGAATCGCCTGCCAGATATCGGCAATCGAGGAGAGACACGTTGAATTCGAGGTTGTCGCGATAAAGGCGGCCGCACTCGGCGAGCGTGTGCACGCTGTGGCCCACCCGAAGTCGCAGGTCCCATAATTCCCGCAGGATGGCCGCTATCGCCATGCGCTGGGAATCCTGCTCGGCGCTGCTTTCGGTGAGGAACAACAGGTCAATGTCCGAATGCGGGAAGAGTTCCCGGCGGCCGTAGCCGCCCAAAGCCAGGACGCAGAAGTTGCGCGGTTCCCCGAGTTGCGGGGAAAAGTAGCGGCGGTACAGCGAGCCGACCGCCGTGTCCACCACATCCGACCGCCCACGCAGCACGGCCAGGCCGTCACCCGTGCAGTCGAAAGTTTGCTGGATTTTTAGGGATTCTGTTGCGTAAAAATCCACGAGGCTGAATGCGGAGATGGGTCTTCTATCCATTGGCGACAATAGCCCTCTCGTCTGCGAAGAGGAGTCCGCATCAGAATGAGAGCCCTCTCCCTCGAGGAGAGGGTAACCAGCGAAATCGATGGCACTCTCTCTGGGAGAGGAGTGCACAGGGGAATGAACGCCCTCTCCCTTGGGGAGAGGGTGGCCCACGACGGCGTTTTCGTCAGCCGCCGCGGGTCGGGTGAGGGTCTCTTCCTTCCTCATAGTGCTCTCGAAAGTCGGTCATTCTGAGCGAAGCGAAGAATCTGCATTAGTTCGCTCCGGAATGGAACTGCAGATCCTTCGCTCCGCTCAGGATGACAGCGACTTTCAGCTCCGTGGGTGGGTCTAGGCCCTCTGATAGCTTGGAGCGAATTCAAATGGCAAGCGGCAAAATTCAAATGGTTTGGGATTTGCCGATTGCTCGAATCCTAGACCATTTGCCATTTGAATTGCTTTTGGTTTTGCTTATTGCGCTCCGGCTCTTGACAGAATCTGGTGATCCTGTAAACCACCCCTCACCCGTCTCGTTCCGGCTGATGACAGCGCCGGAGCGAGACACGCTCTCCCCAAGAGAGAGGGCTACTGACCTGGTTGGAGCGGGTTTCTCATGCATCGGGAGCGACCGGTGTCCACGACTTCAGACCTATAAAAGACACCCATTTTCTATTTTCCAATTTCCACTTACCGCCGTCCCTACAGCGCCGCGTCCCCCCGCTCATCGTTGCGGATGCGGATAGCGTCGTCGACGTGCGTGAGGAACACTTTTCCGTCGCCGATCTTGCCGGTCTTCGCGGCTTTTAAAATCGCCTGAACGGCTTGATCGGCGAGGGCGTCCGGGACGACCATCTCAATTTTGATCTTGGGGAGCAGGTCAACCTTGTACTCATTACCGCGATAGAACTCGGTGTGTCCCTTCTGCCGGCCGTGGCCCCGCACTTCCAGGACGGTCATGCCTTCCACGCCGATCTCGTGTAGTGCGTCCTTGACCGAATCAAACCTCGAGGGCTGAATAATCGCTTCAATTTTTTTCATTGGCAGTTGCCCCTCCGTGGGAGCGCGGGCGTCCCGCCCGCAGTGGCGCGGGCATTCCTTCGCACCGCTCAGGACAGGCTCTGCCCGCGCGCGGGAGCGAGACGCTCCCGCGACCGCAGGCGAGAAGCCTGCGCTACATCAAACTTCCAGATTGTAACCTTCTTCCCCGTGTTGCGACAGGTCCAAACCCTGAATCTCGTGCTCGGCCGGAACGCGCAGACCTATCACCACATCCACAATCTTCAAAATGACGAGCGTGCCGACGATCGCGAGGACCCAGGCAATCACCACGCCCACCAGTTGGTTGAAGAGTTGATGGGCGTTGCCGTCGATCAGTCCCACCGGCAGAGCGTTGCCCTTGCTGTCTTTGTAGATCGCGTTCACCGCCTGCGAGGCAAATATTCCGGTCAAAAGCGCCCCGATGGTGCCGCCCGCGCCGTGAACTCCGAACACGTCAAGCGAATCATCGTAGCCGAACAGCCCCTTCACCTTGGCCACCATGAAATAGCAGAACACGCCGGCGATGAGGCCTATGATCAGTGCAGGCATGGGCCCGACAAACCCGGAAGCGGGAGTAATGGCAACCAGCCCCGCCACCGCTCCTGAGATGGCTCCCAGCACGCTGGCCTTGCCGCGGGTCATCCACTCGGCTGCGGCCCAGCCCAAGGCAGCAGCGGCAGCCCCAAAATGCGTGGCTACAAAAGCGCTCGAGGCGAGACTTCCGGCGGACAGCGCGCTTCCGGCGTTGAAACCAAACCAGCCCACCCAAAGCAGGCAGGCGCCGATGAAGCTCAGCACCACGCTGTGGGGCGGCATCGGCTCTTTCGGATATCCCAGTCGCTTGCCTAGGTAAAGCGCGCAGACCAGTGCCGAGACGCCGGAAGTTATGTGCACCACGGTGCCGCCGGCAAAATCCAGCGTGGGGACCGCGCCGCCCAGCGAGGCATTCAGCAAGCCTCCCTTGCCCCAAACCATGTGAGCCATCGGGTCGTAAACGATGATCGTCCACAAGGTCATGAACAGCAGCATGGCGCTGAACTTCATCCGCTCCGCAAAGGCTCCCGTGATCAGGCCCGGAGTGATAATAGCAAACATCAATTGGTAGACCATGAACGTCTGCTGCGGAATGGTGGCGGCGTAATCCGGATTAGGCGCTGCGCCGACCCCTTTGAGAAAAATGTAGCCAAGGCCCCCCAGGAATCCCCCCCCTCCGTGGAACACCAGGCTGTAGCCAAAGAGCGCCCAGAGCACAGTCACCAGCACCATCATGGTGAAACTCTGCATCATGGTGGCGAGCACGTTCTTCTTTCGAACCAGGCCGGCATAGAAGAGCGCGAGGCCGGGCCCGGTCATCATCAGAACCAGTGCCGCGCTGGTCAGCATCCAGGCGTTATCGCCGGAGCTTTTCGCGTCGGCAATCTCCTGCTCGAGCTGGGCCACACGGTCGGCCGTGTTCGAACCCGCCGCGGCCTGCGCCGCCGGGGCCGGGTTATCGGTTGGCGCGGAAGTCTGAGCGAGCCCCCGGCCAGCCACACATGCAACCGCAAGCACCAGACCGAGAACGAGCCGGGTTATCAACCTAGGCATGGAATTCTCCTCTGAGTTTTGAACCGTTATTTGAGGTGATGACAGTCTCTATTATAAGAACTTAGGCGAGGTTAACCCAAATTAAATTATTTTATCGGCGCGAAAAGCTAGCGGCGGGTGTTGGAGGGGCCGAAGCTTTCAGCCGTCAGTTCAGCTTCCAGCAAGCGGAAGCGCGGTCGAGAAGTGGGCTGGCGCGGACTCCCGTGTCGTAAGTTGGGTCGAGGCAAGTGACAAAATGTTGGCTACACGATCGTTGGATTTGTTCCCACGCAGGCTGTGGGGAGGACCCTTTCACGTGTCATTCCGAGTGAAGCGAGGAATCTCGCTCTGATCTGTTTTCAAGGCAGTGCGAGATTCCTCGTCGCCTTCGGCTCCTCGGAATGACAGGCGAAGGGCGTTTCTGTGTGTGGCGTCCCAAGGAATGAAGCTGCCGCAGGGTTTGAAAGCCGCAAAATCCGCGCTTCGTTATCGTCACAATCCTCTGAACCGCACTCGCCAGTTCGAGTACAATCTATTCCCCTATTTAAGCAAGATGTGCGCTGGGGATTACCAAGCCTTGTTGAGGAGACGCATGCGACCAACTCTTAGACTACTCGAGGACGGATTGCGGGACCAGATCATCTCGGAAGCGCGCGAGGTTGTGTGCAAACTCGGATTTGAAATCCACAATGGGCCCGTGCTGGACTTGCTGGCCGGGCACGGCGCGCAGGTGGATAAACCCAATTGTAACGCCCGGCTTACGCAGGACCTCATTGACCGGGCGCTCTCGACCGTTCCGCACTCTTTCAAACTTTTCGATGTCCTGGGAAACGAAACTCACAATTTTCAGGGCGAGAACGTGTATTTCACGCCCGGCTCAACGGCGCTCAACATTCTGGATAACGGGAGCGGGGAATTGCGCCGGCCCACGACGAAGGACTACGTGCGCTATGTGAAATTGACGAACGGTCTGCGCCACATCGCTTCGCAAAGCACGGCCCTGATCCCCGCGGATGTTGATGACAAGATTTCAGACAGCTACCGGCTCTATCTGAGCCTGCTCTACGGCGAGAAGCCGGTGGTGACGGGGGCGTTTACGGTGGCGGGATTTGAGGTCATGAAGGACTTTCAGGTGGCCGTGCGTGGAAGCGAGCAGGCGCTGCGCGCCAAGCCATTGACCATTTTCTCCGCCTGCCCAACGGCGCCGCTCAAGTGGAGCGACGTGACCAGCCAGAACCTGGTGGACTGCGCCCGCTGGTTGATTCCGGTGGAGCTGATCTCGATGCCGCTTTCGGGGCTGGTGGCGCCAGTCACCTTGGTCGGCAGCCTTGTCCAACAGACCGCCGAGAACCTGTCCGGAGTAGTGATCAGCCAGCTTGTGAACCCCGGCCACCCGCTCTTGTACGGCGGCTCACCTGCGGTTTTCGATGTGCGGTTCGGGACCACACCCATGGGCGCCATCGAGACCATGATGCTCGACTGCGGGAACAGCGAGATCGGGAAACGCCTGGGCATGCCGACGCAGAGTTACATCGCCCTCAGCGACGCGAAACAACTGGATACGCAAGCCGGGCTCGAGGCGGGCATGGGCGCGCTGATGGCGGGACTGGCGGGCATCAACAGCATTTCGGGGCCGGGAATGTTGGACTTTGAGAGCTGCCTGAGCCTGGAAAAGCTGGTGGTTGATAACGAGATCTGCCGCATGGTCCACCGGTTGTTGCAGGGCATCGAGCCACGCGAGGATTTCCCGGCACTTCCCCTATTCGAGGAATTGCGGCGCGAGAAGTCCCTTCTGATCGCCGACCACACGCGCCGGCATTTGCGCGAGGAGATTACATTCCCGGGCCCGGTCATCGATCGCGGCAACCGCGGGCGATGGGTCGAGGGGGGGCA
>Ga0187852_1003460_pt1 | contig 11514 bp, 10 predicted proteins | sample June2016WEW_6_40_FD_134511 | JGI IMG/M metagenome (GOLD analysis project Ga0187852, IMG submission 134511) | Peatland microbial communities from SPRUCE experiment site at the Marcell Experimental Forest, Minnesota, USA - June2016WEW_6_40 | ecosystem: Environmental > Terrestrial > Soil > Wetlands...
AAACCACCGGGACTTCCCCGGCGCTCTCATCATCGCGCCAGAGGGCATTCTGGGGCAGTGCAGGCAGCAGGTCGGCCACCGTCAGGCGCTGTGCGGCCAGGATGCGGTCCATCGCCTCCAGCGAAAGCTGGCGCCGGCTGCGCAGGAAATTGGAGAGGTGAGGCTGCCCGAAACCCGTCTGCCGCGCCAGGAGCGAGACGCTGAGCGTGCCCCGCTGGATCCTGCGGAGCAGTTCCAGGCGGAGGCGCTCGTGCATCTGGCTGAAGTTCATCTGTGGATAATTTGCCGCCAGCAATAGGTATCTGCGCTTATTGCTTTCCCTTGGAAAACTTATCAGGGCATGTGTGCCTTCATTCTCGGCATTTGTATTGCGATTGGAAAGCGAGCGACGGTAAATATGCGGCCAGGCGTTGACGGTAAAGAATCATATCCCTACATTAGGTTTACTTAATCACGCATTGGCTTGTGGGAAATTTTAGGGAAACGTCCTTTCGCTGACCTTCGAGAGGTGGTGCAGAATTGCCTCCGAAGACGGCGGATGAACATTTGCCGGTTCGGTTTGTTGTGTTCCGGCTTTCCTTATTCCCATTTTGGCGCTGCATTTTTTAGGAGCGCCGGGAAGCAAGCCAGACGGGAAATTCCATGATCTGCGCGCAAATGGTCATGACCGGCAACTGGAGAACTCAGGCGGCAATCCCACATCAGAACAGGAGAAATCTGAGATGCCTGGCCTGGTTCTCTTCACCCCGCGGAGCAACCATCAACACAAACCTCCGTTGGGAGATGAAACCAAAATGGAGAGATCGTCATGGAAGTGCGCGTACACTTGAAAGTTTGCGAAGGATGCGGTTGCCTTTGGTATCGCGCGCAGACACATGAGAGTGTGTACTGCAAGGAGTGTGAGTCGAGACTGAGAACGTTTCCAACCCCGGAGAGCCGTAAACGCCGCGGCCGCCCAGCGCGTAAGCAACTAGCGAAGGTTTGGGCCGTGGCTGAGGCCATGGGAGGTACGCGATGAGCGCAGCTCTCCAATTGCCCATGCCTTGGGAACCGGGCGCCAGCCAGGCAGTGTGGCGGATCGAACGCGGGCGATGGGAACGAAAACCCGGGCCGCGTAACCAAGCCAGGCCCGCGGCGCAATCCAAGCCGCCGGCTAGCCTGGCCTTCTACCGGAGACATACAGAAAGCCTGTTGCGGCGCTATCTCTACGCGTCGATGCAAGTGGGCAGAGCACCGTCCATCCTGGGCGACCCGGTGGCGCGGGGGTGGGCGTCGAGCCGTCCCATCCGCACCTTCGAGGACGCCGTGATCTTCGTCCTCGATGTCGAAAAATGCCTGAGCCAGATCCCCCTGCTCGATCGCCAGATTCTGAGCCGCGTGGTGCTGGAGGAGTACACCCAGGTGGAGACCGCAAGTCTGCTCGGCATGGCCACTCGCACCATCGGGTACAAGTATCCGCTGGCCGTCGACCGGCTGACCGAGAAACTGCTTGCGGCCAGCCTGCTGGTGCTGCCGTTCGGGAAAGAGGCGGACGAAGACAGCGAGGAAGGAGAAGAGAGCTGATCGAGCGAAAAAAGCGGAGTGAGCGGAGTTGGCGGAGCTAGCCCCCTGCCGCCGAGCACAATCGAGGCAACAGCCGGCGACGGTCGCCTCGCTCCTTCGCTCCCTCGCCGCGGTCCCGCAGTCCCGCAGTCCCGCCCAATCTGTTGACGCAAAAGTGTCTGCATGAAGATTGCAATCCATTTCTCTTGCATGGGCTGATTACAATGGCCATGGGTGACGGCCATGCAAAGTGCCATGACTGATCTGGTGCGGGAGAAGCTCGCGGAGGGTGTGAGCGCGATGGAAGCCGTGTTGCGCGACGCGGCATTGCACGCTACGCTGGCGGCGGCGGCCGAGGCCACGGCGGACGCGCTGCTGGCAGGCCGCAAGCTGATGGTCGCGGGCAACGGGGGCAGCGCCGCCGATGCGCAGCACCTGGCGGCGGAGTTCGTCTGCCGGCTGGTCGACGACCGGCCCGCGATGCATGCGGTGGCTCTCACCACCGACACGTCGATTCTCACCGCCGTGGGCAACGATTACGGCTTCGAGCGCCTGTTTGCGCGGCAGGTTGAGGCCCTCGGCCAGCCCGGCGACATCTTCATCGGCATCTCCACCTCGGGCAACTCGCCCAACGTACTTCGCGCCCTGGAGCAAGCCCGCGCGACGCAGATCGTGACCATCGGGTTCACCGGAAAGACCGGCGGCAAGATGCCTCCGCTCTGCGATTACTTGTTGTCGATACCCTCCGAGGTCACCATGTACATCCAGCAGGCGCACCTGGCCCTCGAACACATCTTCACTCTGCTTGTGGAGCGTCGGTACCTGGCGGGGCGGGCCGAGTAAAGATTCCAGGAAGAAAAACGTCCCAGCGCCTTCCCTACTGAACTCCCGAGCCAATTCTTGGAATCCGCTCTCCCCACGCTGAAGCGCAGGGCTAAACAGCGCTGCGCCTACGGCGCGAGGGTGGAGTGCTAGTACGCGTGCCGCTTTCAGTTCAATCGGCGGCGGCGGTTTGTCCGGCTGCGGGAAACAGGTGCGCATAGGCTGCGTAGACGCCCTCGAAGACCGAATCCCAACTGGCGGTGACGGCGTAGGCGCGGGCGGCCCGGCGCATGGCGGCGTGGCGGGCGGGATCCAAGAGAATCTCTCGAATCGCCGAAGCGAATCCTTCGTCGGGCACGATGCGGCCGGTTTCTCCGTCGCGGACGATGGTGCGCGGGCCGCCGTCGGGCGTGACGATGGCCGGGACGCCCGAGGCCAGCGCCTCCAGCACAACGTTGCCAAAGGTGTCGGTGTGCGAGGGAAAGACGAAGAGGTCCATGTTGGCGTAGGCGCGGGAGAGCTCTTCCCCTCGCAAGACGCCGGTGAATTCCGCTCGATGCAATCGCTGGCGAAGCCAGGCTTCGTCGCCGCCGTGGCCCACAATCAAGAACTTTTCCTGGCTCGTTTCCTGGTCTCGGACGAGATTCTTCTCGATCTCGAGAAGAAGACCGATGTTTTTCTCGACGGAGAGACGGCCGACGAAGCCTAGAATGCGAACCGGATCGTCGAGTGCGCGCGAACGCTTGGCGGGGTGAAAGATTTCGGCGTCGACGCCGCGCGGCATCAGGAAGCAAGGCCGTCCGGTCGAGCGTTCGAGGAGGGCACACAGTTCCGGGTTGGGAGCGAAGAGCACCTTTGCCTTGCGGTAGAACCAAGCCGCGGTCGCCAACGCCAGATTTTCAATCTTTTGGCCAGTGGCGGCGGAGCGGCGCTTGGGTAGCAGGCGCAGGAACCAGTCTGCGCGGCGCACCGCGTACTCGTGGACGTTGGTGTGCCAGCTTGCGGCCAGCGGCAGATGCCGGCGGTGCGCGAGGAATGCGCCCAGCACTCCCACTTCGCTGGGTCCGGTGATGTGAATCAGATCGGGCTGGAAGCGATCGAGAACATCGGCGATCAGCCGAAGGTGGCGCAGGTACGCGGGATCGAAGCGAAGATCCTTTTCAAGAGGGATGGAAAGAAAGCCGCGCGGCAGCTCGAGGCTCCAGACGTTGCCGTCTTCGATCAAGGGCTGGGAACGATGGCCGGCGCGGACCGAGAGAAAAGGCAGATTCCGCCGCCGCGCAAAGGCCTCAAAGTGGCGGCTGGTGTGGGCGACGCCGTTCACCTCGTGGAAGGAATCGGGAAAGTAGGCGACGCGGGGTGCGGTCATCATTGCAGCGGAGCTGGCACCGCTGTTTTACTCCTGCTCGCCGAGGGCGAGCCGGAGCTGGTGGGACTCGCTCCAGGCCATTCTGAGCCCGCCGGAGACCAGGCCGCGGCCCATGAGCTGCACCATGGCGATCGACCAGCGCATGACGCGCGGCGCCGAGCCGTTGGGCCACATCTCGCTCAAGGGGCGGACCACGCCATTGGCGTCGGGATGGTAGACGCGCTCGTCCCAGTTGCGCGAGCCCTGCGGAAACTCTGGATAGTAGCGGACGGCGTCGATGGCCGACTGCAGGATGCGGTGCTTCCACGGCTCGGCGTACTGCGGCATGAAGAGCACGTGGCTCTTTTTCTCGCGCCGCACCTCGTGGACAAACTCGGTAAACGTGGCCGCGTTGGTCAGATTGATGTTGGCGTTGGGTTCCACGCCGTGGCGGTCGCCGCCGGCAATAAGCAGCATGTTCCACTTCTCGGCCAACCGCCGCACCTCGCGGTTCTCGTCCCAGTGGCGCAGGCCGTTCAGCTCCAGCGCGTGGAAGTATGCGCCGTTTTTCTGCAGGAACTCGTTGACCACGAACTGATGCTTTTCCTTGCCGATCAGGTAGAGGTCCCACATGGGGTGGTTGAAGACCACCAGCACATTCGGTTCCCGATTGAGTGCGGCCAGAATCTCGGTGAGGCGCGCATCGCTGGGGTTGGCGGTGAACTCCGTGAAGGTGGCCATCCACTCGGTGGCGCGGGCGCTGGGCAGGTTGTGCACGCCCAGGTGAAAGGACTGCATGCCGCCGTAGGGCGCGCTCCACTCCACCGAGACCGGAATCTGCCGCGCGCTGGGCACGGTGCGCAAAAGCATAGGGGCCTTGATGGTGTCGTGATCGGTGATGGAGACCATGGCGCCGAGGCCAAGCTTTTCGATCTGCCTGGTTTCAAGATCGAAGGCCAGCTTGGGGGTCATGGGCGGCGTCCAGTAGCTGGCAGCGTAGTTGATGCGCACGCCATGAATCTGCTCGGCCCGGCGCTCCAGGCGCGAGAGCAAGGGACGCATCACCGGGTACTGGTTGCCGAAGTTGGCCAGGAAATCCAGAGTCTCCGACGACTGATTGGTGTGGCTGTGCAGCGAAACGCCCGTCCGGAACTCTCTCGGGGCGCCCGTGTCGCGCCACAGATACGAGATGGAGGAAGTCGGCATTTGAGCTCCTTGTCGATCCGCACTCGAACTTCGGATTTCCACAGCTAGTATCCGGTCCAGCCCGTGAACGCCCGGTTAAGAGGCTGCGAATTGCCCTTCAATTGATGCCGTAGTGGAATCAAGGAAGTTACCGGAATACCGTGAAATACCGGAGACTTCGCGCACAACCGGGTCGCCCGCCGGGGAAACGAAAGGAATCTTGTCGTCTCGCATTCCGAGACGATGGCAATCGCGGGGAGCGGGAGGACTTTTCCCTCCACTCAAAACGATCCCAGGGGCTACGGCGGTTCCAGAATTGCTGTAACCAGGAACCTGGATGCCAAGTGGCGTTTTCCTCAAGAAAACGCCACCCCTTACCGAGCTAGGTGGGGCACGAAAATTCTGGGACCGCTCTTAAGCCCGCGTTCATTTTGTGGCGCTCATGGCACGACCGAGGCCGTGCCCGGAGATTTCGCGCCACGGTACATGCTCCAGCAGGACCAGGTGTCGCGCGCCTTATCGCGGCGCCATGCTTATAACCATTCTATGCTTTTGGGGCTTTTGCCAGCTCGGGCCCGAGAAATTCGTCGAGGTTCCAGCTGGCCATCAGATCTTCGTCGGGCGCGGGTTTCGCGCCTTTTGGCGGTGCGGCTGGCGGGGCCGCGGGCTCCGCGGAGAGATAGTTCTCCGTCAATCCCTTGCGCAAAAGTTCGAAGGCCTGCTCGGGCGTGTCGGCGAATTGGAAGAGTTCGAGATCCTTGGGCGAGATGGCGCCGGTGTCCACCAGCACCTCGATGTTGAAGACCCGCTTCCAGTAATCCGAACCATAAATAAGGACGGTGATCTTTTTGTTGACCTTCCTGGTCTGCGCCAGGGTGAGGATCTCGAACATCTCGTCGAGGGTGCCGAAGCCGCCGGGAAAAACCACCAGCGCCTTGGACAGGTAGGCAAACCATAGCTTGCGCATGAAGAAGTAGTGAAACTGAAAGTTGAGCGAGGGCGTGATGTAGGGATTGGGCCTCTGTTCGAAGGGCAGCAGGATGTTCATGCCGATGGTTTTGCCGCCGGCCTCGTGCGCGCCGCGGTTGGCCGCTTCCATAATGCCCGGGCCCCCGCCGGAGGTGACGACGAAACGGTGCTTGCGCGAGGGGATGGTCTTGGCCCATTGCGTCAGCAGTTGCGCCAGGCGGCGGGCGTCTTCGTAGTAGCGCGCCATCTCCACGGCGGCCACGGCGCGCTTGAGCTGCAAAATGCTGGCGCGGCCGGCTGCGATCTCGCCTGCCTTGGCGGGCTGCTCGTGGCTGGGAGCCGGATCGACGGAGCCGGTGTTTTCCAGGAGCTCCAGGGCGTGATCGGCCTCTTCGCGCCCGCGGAAACGCGCCGAGCCGAAGAAGACCACCGTGTCCTGAATCTGCTCGCGGCGGAAGCGCGCCAGCGGCTCCAGATACTCCGCGATGATGCGGATGGGACGGCCGTCGGCGCTGTCGAGGAACGCGGCATTCTCAAAGGCGAGCGGCGCGGCGTCGAGCGGCGGAGGCGCGCCGTCGCCGGGAATGACAGCCTGCGGGGCGGCATCGGTAGCCGCGGCTTGAGGACTTGCGGATTGCGCACCTGCGCCGGATTTCTTCTGATTCACAACGTCTTGCTCCCTTGCTCCCTTGTTCCCTTGCTCTCTGCCGGGGCCCCCGGCCAGCGGCCCCTGCTCGCCGGGGCGGCTTGCTCCCTCGCTCCCTTGTTCCCTGTCTTTAACCGTCCCGGTGCCAAAGGGCATCCTGAAACGCAATCCAAAGATTCAGCAGGCCCAGTCCCGAGACCAGGCCGCGTACGGCGCCGAGGGCCGCAACCTGTCCCAGCGCCGGAAACCGGAGGAATACGGGGTTCTGATCCCAGAAGGCATACAACCAAGGCGAGAAGAACAGCACAATGCCAATCAACATGCGCAAAAACACCCGCAGAAATAACTCCACGCGCACCAGACAGCGGGGAACATGATGATGCGGTTGCATGACGTTGGGGGACTCGGGCGGCGCGCCTGCGGCGGATTCCGCCGGCGGCGCGGCGGAGAACGGAGCCGCGCTCACAGTGAGCGTTGGCGAGGTCGATTCCGGCTGCTGGGGCATTGCTTTGCCTGGGTCCGCTGTCCACGATGTCCCTGCCGCCGCATGCGGTTGCCGCGGATCGCACGGCGCGGGCCGCGGGCTTGGGAGCCCAAGGCCCGGCTGAAGGACGCCGTACTGTCACGGTAACACAGCGAGAGCAGAAATTCAGTGGCTGGCAGTGGCGCAGTTTCCAGATCGGCGACCAACCGACCGGAGCCGCAAGAGTGGGCCTAGTCGAATCTGGAAACGTGCTTCGGGCTGTTGTCAACACTCGAGAGCGGCAAGACTGGTTCTTAATTGCGTTGAACGGCGGACGACGCTGCCAGCGAGAAACTTTTCTCCGCTTGGCTTTGGATGGCTATCAGCATGCCACGAAAAATCAAACGGTGAATAGGGTAGAGCAGCCACCAATATAGCTCACCGGCCACTCCGCGCGGCTCAAACCAGGCACGGCAACGAAGGCGGGTCTCACGCGCAGTGCTGGGAGTCAGCAGAAACTGCAGCCAGGCGCGGCCCGGCAGCTTCATCTCAGCCCGCAGCAGAAGACTCTTGAGCCGGCTCACCTCCTCTACGCGCCAGAAATCTACAGAGTCGCCCGCCTTCAATTGGCCCTCGCGGCTCCTGCATCGCCTCATGCCAACGCCACCCAACAAACCGTCGATCCAACCCCGTAGCTGCCACAAAACGTTGGCATAGAGCCACCCGCGTTCGCCACCGAGTTTCTGCAATACAGCAAACACCTGCTCGGCAGGTGCATGTACCGCCGTCTGCCCGGCGTCGCAGATGAGCCCTTCGCGTCTCAGGCATATGTGCTCGGTGTTCTCGGGAATCATCCGCTGGAAGGATTCATCCGGAACAGGCCGCTCTGCGGCAGCTTCAATGGCCGCTCTGTAGGAGATCGGGCAGATCCGGGGAAATAGTTCCTTGGCCGAGGGCGTCGTGCAAACAACCTCGGTGCGAAGTCCTTCAATGAGCGGACGTGCTATGGACGCCGCAATCGGCGTAACCAGATTGAGCCAGTAGGAAGAGAGCCGGGGCGTGAGTACGGGAACCCGAATCAGCCATCTTCGAAGTCCCCGCGTGCAGGCATAGGTGAGCATCATGCTCCGATATGTTTCGACGGTGGCGCCGCCGATTTCGATGATTTCGCCGGTGGACTCGGGCACATCCAGCGTCGCCACCAGATACTCGATCACATTGCCGATCGCGATCGGCTGAGTGCGAGTCATCACCCATCGCGGGCAAATCATGACAGGCAGCCTCTCCGTAAGGTACCGAATCATCTCAAACGATACGCTGCCATTGCCAACGATGATTCCGGCGCGAAACTCGGTTACCGGCGGTCCAAATTCGCGCAGCACGGCTCCGGTTTCCTGGCGGCTCTTGAGATGCAAGGACACTCTGGAAGTCTGCGAGGTGAGCCCGCCGAGGTAAATGATGCGCCGCACCCCGACCCGCTTTGCCGCCGTGGCGAAATTGTATGCGGCCTGCCTGTCGCGCTCTGCGAATCCCGCCTTCTCGCCAGCCAGGGAATGAATGAGATAGTAGGCCACATCCATGCCTGCCAGAGCCGGCAACAGACTGGCCTCATCGAGTGCGTCGGCTTGAACAAGACGTGGTCCGTCGAGGGCGTACTCGCCTGTGGGCGAAGGATTTCGCACCATGCACACTACCTCGTGCCCTGCCTCAACCAGTTTCGGCACTAACTTGCTGCCGACATATCCGGTTGTACCAGTCACCAGGATTTTCATATGGAACCTAAATGAGAATGCGGGGAGCGATATCCGCGCTCCCCCGTTCGCTGTTTGTGAGTTGTTATCGTGTGGCGAAGGCCGATTGATGCCCCCACCGCCGCTGAATTGCCTTGAAGGAAACCGCCTGATAAAGCGCGGAAATACCCACCAGCAAATACACGATGGAAGTGATCGCAGAGGTCTCGCCAAATCTGAGGCCGAAGATCGTAGCGACCAGGTCGAAGTGGGCTACGCCTACCAAGCCCCAGTTGAGACCGCCAACCACCAGGAGCACGGCTGCAATTACGTCGATTGTCTTCATCATATTCTCCTTGAAACATGGAATCGGTTTGGGTGTTATTGTCAGTTGCTTTCAGGCAGGAGCACCGTATCGATGACGTGGATCACGCCATTCGAAGTATGGATATCCGCCTTCACTACTTTGGCGTTATTCACCATGACAGTGCCGTCGTTTGTGCTGATCGCGACGCTTTGTCCATTGAGGGTTTTGGCAGAGGAGAGCTTCATGACCTCCGCGGCTGTGACTTCTCCCGCTACCACGTGGTAGGTGAGAATGGCCCGCAGCTTCGCCTTGTTCTCAGGCTTAAGCAGCATTTCCAGGGTTCCTGGGGGAAGTTTCTTAAAGGCATCGTCCGTTGGGGCGAATACTGTGAATGGACCGTTGCCTTTTAAGGTGTCAATCAAACCTGCCGCTTGCAGTGCTGTCGCAAGGGTATTGAATGATCCCGCCGCTACCGCGGTGTCGACGATGTCCTTCTCCGCCGCACGGGCCTGGATCCCCGTGGCGCTGAGCAAGACCGCCAGAATAAGCGCGAACCCAGTTGCTCTCATGTCGTCTCCTTTTTTGTTGTTGCACCTTTTACCGGTGCGATGTATTAACTGTAAAGCACATTATTTTTCTTTTTATGCAAAACTGATGGCAGACACCAAATCATGTGACTGCCAATTAAAAGAACCGGAGCTTTTTTACTGAAGGGAAAAACAGGAGGAGCAGGTGGCCAATAAGACGATTGTGGAAGGACTCAAGCCTTATGCACTGGGAGAGAAACTACGTGCTCTGCGGCTGAAGAAGAGCATGGGGTTGGTGGAACTCGGCAAGCACACCGGCCTTTCCTCGGCAATGTTATCGAAACTGGAGTGCGGGAAGCTATTCCCCACCTTGCCCACCCTGCTGCGAATCGCCATGGTCTTCGGCGTTGGCCTGGATTATTTCTTCACCGATGAACGCAAGCGCCATGTGGTTTCCATCGTGCGCCGTGGGGAACGATTGCGTTTTCCTGAGATTCCAGGCCGCGGCAGCATTTCTTACCACTTCGAGAGCCTCGATTTCAAAGCAACCGAGCGGAAGCTCAATGCGTTCTATGCGGAATTCGAGTCTGTGTCCGCCGAAAATGCAAGGATGCACCAGCACGCGGGAGTCGAACTGCTTTACCTGATCAGCGGCAAGCTGGAACTGACCATTGGCTCTGACACCTATGCGCTGGATCCAGGGGATGCGATCTATTTCGACTCGGCAGTCCGTCACAATTACCGCCGCATCGGCAAACAATCTTGCAGGGCCATGGTCGTGACCACGGCGTAGGGATCGCAATGCAAACCCTCTCTCTTTTCCTCGCAAGCATCGGCCACAGCGTATGTCAACAAGCAAAGAGAACAGGCCAGTTCCTGTTTGTCCGTTCTGTGAGCAAAGTCTGTTCCCCGGCTAGACTACTAATCGCCAACGCATCTGTTGACGGGAGGGCCTCTCGGATGATGCCAAATCACCGAGCCGCGAATTGAGCCTCAACCGGAAAATCTTGGAGTTCCGGGCGGTTCACCGGCTAACCGGACATTGCACCACACCATGTAGCGGCTGCGGTTTACCGCATCACGTTTACGGCACCACCGGCAGCCCCGCGAGCGCCATGGCGATCTCCTCCTCGGGATACTCGAAGTTTTCGAGCTTGCCCGCGTGGTAGTCGATATAGGACTGCATGTCGAAGTGGCCGTGCCCGCTCAGGTTGAAGAGTATGACGCGCGGCTTGCCTTCGGCCTTGGCTTCGAGCGCTTGGCGAATGGCTTCGGCGACGGCGTGATTGGCTTCAGGCGCGGGGACGATCCCCTCTGCGCGCGCGAACTGCACGCCGGCCGCGAAGGCGTCGAGTTGCTGCACGGTGACGGCATCGGCGAGTCCGAGGTTGATGACGTGCGAGACCAGCGGCGCCATACCGTGATAGCGCAGGCCGCCGGCGTGAATGCCCGGAGGAACGAAAGCGCTGCCCAGAGTGTGCATCTTCACGAGCGGCGTTAGGTGGCCGGTGTCGCCGAAGTCGTAGGCGAAGTGTCCCTTGGTGAGACTGGGGCAGGCGGCCGGTTCCACGGCCACGATGCGCGCGTGGCCTTTGCCCTTGAGCTTGCGGCCCAGGAACGGCATCACCAGTCCGGCGAAGTTCGATCCGCCGCCGGTGCAGCCGATGATGACGTCGGGATCGTCGCCGGCAAGAGCCATCTGCTCGATGGCCTCCTGGCCGATGATGGTCTGGTGGAGCAGCACGTGATTCAGAACGCTGCCGAGCGCGTACTTGGTTTGCGGGTCCTTGGCGGCGACCTCGACGGCCTCGGAGATGGCGATGCCGAGCGAGCCTCTCGAGTCGGGGTGCTGGGCAAGGATAGCGCGGCCGCACTCGGTGGTGTTGCTGGGACTGGCGGTGACTGAAGCGCCGAAGGTTTCCATCAGAGCGCGGCGATAGGGCTTCTGGTCGTAGCTGACGCGCACCATGAAGAC
>Ga0187852_1003461_pt1 | contig 11510 bp, 11 predicted proteins | sample June2016WEW_6_40_FD_134511 | JGI IMG/M metagenome (GOLD analysis project Ga0187852, IMG submission 134511) | Peatland microbial communities from SPRUCE experiment site at the Marcell Experimental Forest, Minnesota, USA - June2016WEW_6_40 | ecosystem: Environmental > Terrestrial > Soil > Wetlands...
CCCAAACACTCACGACGCTCAACGACAAGGCCAACGCAGTGCTTCCAAAAAATGAATCCGCTTCCGTCAACCGCCAAAACCCAATTCATAAAGCGTGCCCAATTCCTTGCTAAGGATTCGGGGACTCGCGGAGAGCTGAGATTCACTGTTTGACCTTGCCCGGCGCATCGCCTAGACTCGTCCTCCATTTTGGTATGAAAATTGTAATTTGTGATCCGGTTTCGCCGAAAGGCATCGCACTGTTGCAACAGCGGCCTGAATTTCAAGTCGTCGTGCTGCCCAAACGGCTGGCGGAGGCCGAACTGCTGCCCGTCGTCGCCGACGCGGTGGCGCTGGTCGTCCGTTCTGAAACCAAAGTCACGCGCAAAATCATCGAAGCTGCGCCGAAATTGCGCGTCGTCGGCCGCGCCGGCGTGGGCGTGGACAACGTCGATATCGAAGCCGCCACGCAACATGGCACCGTGGTGATGAACACCCCGGGCGGCAACACCGTGACCACCGCCGAATTGAGCTTTGCCATGCTGCTCTCGCTCGCCCGCAAGGTGCCGCAGGCGCACGCCTCGATGGCCGCGGGCAAATGGGACCGCAAACTTTTCCAGGGCGCCGAACTCATGGGCAAGACCCTTGGCGTGCTCGGCATGGGCCGCATCGGCACCGAAGTCGCCAAACGCGCCATCGCCTTCGGCATGCGCGTCATCGCCTATGACCCGTATCTCACGGAGGAACGCGCCAAGGCCGTCGGCGCGGAATTTGCCGACAGCGTGGACGAAGTTTATCGCGCGGCGGATTTCATCACCGTGCACATGCCGGTGACGCCGGAAACCAGGCACATGCTCAACGCCGCCGCATTCGCCAAGATGAAACCCGGCGTGCGCATCGTGAATTGCGCGCGGGGCGAAATCATCGTCGAAGCGGATTTGATTGCGGCGCTGGAATCGAACAAGGTCGCCGGCGCGGCGCTGGACGTTTATGCCGTCGAACCGCTGCCCGCCGACCATCCGTATCGCAAGCAGGCGAACCTGATTTTGACGCCGCACCTCGGCGCGAGCACGGAGGAGGCGCAGGAAAAATGCGGCATTGAGGTCGCCGAAGTCATCGCGGGTTACCTGCTCACCGGCGAGGTCCGCAACGCGGTGAATTTGCCGTATCTGGACGCGAAGACCTACGAGCAGGTGAAGCCGTACCTGCCGCTGGGCGAGGCGCTCGGGAAATTGCTGGCGCAGCTCGCGCCGGCGGGCGCCGACCGCATTTACATCACCTACGGCGGCCACGCGCGGCAATTGCCGAACGTGGACCCGGTGACGCGCTCCATTCTGCGCGGCTTCCTGGAAAGCAGCGCGGTCAAGGACGTGAACAACGTCAACGTCCGCGCCGCCGCCGCCAGCATCGGCATCACCGTCGAGGAGAAAAAATCCGACGAGCCGGTCACGTTCAACGAATGGGTGCATGTGCAGGTTTTCAGCAACGGGAAGAAACTGATTTCGGCGGGCGGGACGTTTTTCGGCTCGCCGAACAACCCCCGCATCGTGCGGCTGTTCAGCACGCCGGTGGAAATTCCCATCAGCGGCACGTTGCTGCTGTTGAACAACAAGGACCGGCCCGGCATCGTCGGCCACCTCGGCACGCTGCTCGGCAAACACAAGGTCAACATCGCCAACATGAGCCTGACGCGCGACACCGCCGGCGGGCTGGCGTTGACGGTGTTGAATCTCGACAGCGCGCCGCCGCCGGCGGTGCTCGCCGAACTTCAGAAAGATCCTGACATCAGCAATGTGAAAGTGGTAAAATTGTAAACGCCGTTAAATCGAAAGAAGACAAAAATGAAAAAACAAATTAAATTGATTTTCCCTGCCGTGTTCGCCGCGGCCTTGTTCGCGCTGCCGCGCGTTAATGCTGCTTCCGCCAACGCCGCCACCAACGCGCCTGCGTCCACCGCGACCAACGTCAACTCCCAAGCCGCGATGACCGCGTTGTTTGGCGACCCGGTTATTGCCAAGGGCAACGGTTTTGAAATCAAACGCAGTGAATTGGACGAGGTGATGATGGGGGTTAAATCCACCGCTGCCGCGCGCGGCCAGACCATTCCGCCGGCGCAGTTGATCCAGATCGAAGGCCAGTTGCTCGACCGGCTCATCCAGGATCAGCTTTTGTTGCAAAAAGCCACGGACGCGGACAGAACCAACGGTGTCCAAAAGGCCAGTTTGCAAATGAACATGCTGCTCGAACGCTTTGGTTCGCAGGAAGTACTCGAACGGCAAATGAAAGCCGTCGGCTTGACGGTTGCCGAACTGCGCTCCAAGATCATCCAGGAAAACACCGCGCAGGTTGTAAAGATACGGGAGTTGAATGTCACCGTTACGGATGCCGAGGCGAAGCAATATTACGACGACACCAATCATCTGGCGGACTTTGAGCAGCCGGAAATGGTTCGTGTCCGCCACATTTTGTCGTTGACGATAGACCCGGTCACGCGCGCGGCGTTGCCGGCGGACCAGCAACAGGCCAAGCGCAAACAGATTGACGACCTCCTCAAGCGCATCCGCGGTGGCGCGGATTTTGAGGCGCTGGCCAAACAATACTCCGAAGACTCCGCCGCGAAGAACAACACCAACGAAATCACCCTCGCGCGCGGTAATCCAGGAATACCACCAGAGATTGAGGCCGCTGCGTTTTCACTGACCAACAATCAGGTCAGCGACGTCATCGCGACCGCTTACGGCTACCATATCATCAAGTTGCTCGACAAAACTCCGGCCAAAAAGCTGGCGTTGACTGACAAAGTGCCGTTGAGCGATGTGACCATCGCCAGCAGAGTCAAGGATTTCCTGACACAACAAAAAACCGAAAAACTCGCTCCGGCTTATTTGGAAAAGTTGAAGAAAGCCGCGGATGTGCAAATTCTGGATGCGGATTTGAAGGCGGCGACAGCAGCGGCGGCGGCAGCCGCGGCGGCGGCAGCCGCCACCAACGCGCCGGTCACAACGCCCGAAAAATAGCGCGGCGTTGAGGGACACTTGCCCGGTTTGTTCCGGCAAGCCATTTTGGAAAGCGTTATGAAGACAAAACTTGGAATTGTCATTCTTGCCGTGGCCTGTGGCGGGCTGGTGATTGCCTTGTTTGCGACGAAAAATGCGGCGGACGAACGGCTCAAAAAAGATGCCGACGCGATTCTCGACTTTTCCAATCAATTGGTCGCCGCCACCGCCAACCTCGACGAACTCCGCCAGGTCAATCTGATGCTGACCAATGACCTTGCCGGCAGCCGCCAGGAAACGCTGACTTTCAGCAACCAATTCACCGAAACCTCCGGCACGCTGGCCAGCACCAAAGCCTCGCTCCGAAGCGCCCAGGAACAAATCGCCAGTCTCAACCGCCGTATGGCCGGTTTGGAAACACGAAATCAGGTGCTTGACCAGCGCGCTGCCGCGCTTACCAACGCCATTGCCAGCCTGAACGCGCAAATCGCCGACACCCAACAAAAACTCGCCGGTTCTGAAACCAACAAAGCCTTTTTCGAAAAGGAATTGCAGCGGCAAACGGCCGCCAAAGCCGAGTTGGAGAGCAAGTTCAACAACCTGTCAACGGTGCGTGCCCAGGTCAAAAAATTGAAGGACGATTTGCTCATCGCCCGCCGCTTGCAATGGATGCGCGAAGGCTCCGACCTCGGTTCGCAGCAAAAAGGCGCGCAATTGCTGATGCAGCACACGGCGTCCGCCCCCGCGGAACCGCCGCACTACGATTTGAACGTCGAGGTCGGCTCCGATGGCTCCATCCACGTCATTCCATCGCCGACCAACGCGCCCGCAACGACGACAAATTTGCCGCCGCAGTGACGCGCGCAGTTGAAATTTTCAATTTAATTTGCAGCCGGAGCAGGCCGTTCGCAAACCACCATGCCGACTTACGAATACATTTGCGAAAAATGCGGGCACGAATTTGAAGCCGTTCAATCCATCTCCGCCGGGCCGCTGCGGATTTGCCCGAAGGAACTTTGCGGCCGGAAAAAATGGGGCCGCGGTCGTGTGAAACGCGGAATCAGCACGGGTGGCGGCCTGCTTTTCAAGGGCAGCGGCTTTTACACCACAGATTACCGCAGCGAAGGCTACAAACAGGCCGCGAAAACAGATGCGGCCACATCCAATTCGTCCGGTGGCACAAGTAAACCGGCAAAAAGCGAAACCAAATCCGCTCCGGTGAAAACGCCGGACAAGGCGGCCGGGAAATGATCCGGAAGTTACATGATTGCATCGGTGCGCCGTTGCGTCGGCTTGATGATTTGACGGTTCAGCGGTTCAACGGTTTAATAGCATTTCCCGATAATAATCGGCGCCTATTCCAGACGGTAGGGCCGCGCTGCCTGCTCGCGATCTATCGGAGCTGCGCGGCCATCATACCCGGCGGCGCAGGCACCCCGAAAGCTTTCGGGGCAGGCCGCCCGCCCTATCCATTGCACCGGTTGTCTCTGGGAATTGGTATAACCGCTCAAAACCTTTTTGTTCTTTGCGTGGTGGTTTTTCCGCTGTTTGCCCGCGCGCAGACTTCATTTCCGAACACGAGTTCGGCGCGCAGCGTTTCCGGCCAGTTCATCGTCACCGTTGTGCCGTCCCGCCCGGCGGGATCACGGCTGGCGGCCATGCCGGAAATCGCCACCAACACCGATTTTGTCCGGCTGGAACCCGCGCTGCTGGCCGTCTCCGCCGAGCGCATCAAGGAATCGCTGCGGCGCGAACTCAACCCTGAACTCCGGGGGCTGGATCTCCCCACGCCGCCGCACGGGAAAATTTTCCTCGTGCTGCACCCGGCGCAGTCAACGGATGAAGGCGTCACCATCGTCTCCCGGCGTTCCCCGGATGGTTGGGATTATCAAGTCCGGCTGCCCGACGTTTTGTCGCGCACCCATTACCTGCGTGCGATGACCGGTGTGCTGCTGCTGGAATTCGCCAACCGCGACGCCCGCGCGCGTTCCGCGGAGATTCCCGCCTGGCTCACGGACGGTTTGTCCCAGGAATTGCTCGCGGCCGCCTGGCAGGAAATCATCCTGTCATCGCCGGACAAAATGGTGAACGGTCTGCCGGTCAGCCGCACCATTACCACCACCCGCGGCCTGGATTCGCTTGCCGGCGCGCGGCGCGTGTTGCGCGACCATACCGTGCTGACGTTTGAACAATTGAGCTGGCCAACCGACGCGCAATTGGCCGGCGATGACGGCGGCGTTTATCGCGCCAGCACGCAATTGTTCGTCAACGAATTGCTGGCATTGAAAAACGGCCCGGCGCATTTGCGCGCGATGCTCGAAACCCTGCCGAAATTTTACAACTGGCAGATGGCGTTCCAAACCGCGTTCCGTGAAAATTTTCCGCGGCCGCTCGACGTGGAAAAATGGTGGGCGGTGCAGGTCGTGAGCTTCGTTGCGCGCGACCCGGGCCCGGCCTGGACGCCCGCGGTCAGCCGCGACAAGCTTGACGAAATTCTCAGTGTGCCGGTGGCAATGCGCACGGCATCGAACGCCCTGCCCGCGCGCGCGGAAATTTCGCTCCAGGCCGTGATCCGCAACTTCGACCGGGCGCGGCAGGTTGCGATTCTCCAAACCAAATTGCGCGACCTTGACCTCTCGCAACTGCGCCTGGCCCCGCCGTTCGCGGTTTTAAGCGGCGAATATCGCCGCGCCATTGCGGATTATCTTGGTTCAGGCCAGCGCACCTCGCCCGTGCTGCGATGGGTCAAACATCCGTTTACTTCATCGTCAAAAACGATCCTCAACGGCACGTTAAGAAAATTGGACGCGCTCGATGCGCAACGGCGGGCAATCGAATCGGCCATCAAGCCGGAGGGCATGTTCCCATGATTTTCAACCGCGCTTGAACGCGGCGGACGCGAAAACGGTCAACTTGACAGGGCGCAATTCCAACTTATAGTTCCCATTGAAAAAATGAAGGATGACAATTCACTTGCGAATGGCGGGGAGCCGCCATCAAACCACCGACTCCAATCCTTGAAGGAATTCCACTCCGCCGGTCGCGGCTTTTGGCGCGATGTTCCCGACGCTGACTGGAACAATTGGCGCTGGCAGCTCAAACACCGCATCACCACGCCGGAGCAACTGCAGCGGCTGATGCCCACGCTCACGCCCGAGGAATTCGCCGGCGCGAAACTGGCGAACCACAAACTCGCGCTCGCCATCACACCGTATTTTTTCAATCTCATTGACCCGCTGGACGAGCATTGCTCGATCCGCCAGCAGGTCATCCCGCGCATTGAGGAGACGCACACCGCGCCGTGGGAAATGAGCGACCCGTGCGGCGAGGATTCGCATTCGCCCGTGCCTGGCCTCGTGCATCGCTATCCCGACCGCGTGCTGTTCCTCGTCACCGACCGCTGTGCCGCGTATTGCCGTTACTGCACGCGCTCGCGGCTCGTCAGCAACGCCAGCGGCTACGATTTTCATCCTGAATTCGACAGGCAAATCGCCTACATCGCGCAGCACCCGGAAATCCGCGACGTGCTGTTGAGCGGTGGCGATCCACTGCTCCTCAGCGACGAAAAGCTCGAATCCCTTTTGGGCCGGTTGCGCGCCATTCCGCACGTTGAATTTTTGCGGATCGGTTCGCGCATCCCGACGTTCCTGCCGCAACGCATCACGCCCGAACTGTGTGCGATGCTGAAAAAATTCCATCCGCTGTTCATGAGCATTCATTCGAATCATCCGCGCGAACTCACGACCGAAGTCCGCGACGCGCTGGGTCGCCTCGCCGACGCCGGCATTCCGCTCGGCAACCAGTCCGTGTTGCTCAAGCACGTCAACGATGATGTAATGGTGATGAAGGCGCACATCCAGAAGCTGCTCATGTGCCGGGTGAAGCCCTATTACCTTTACCAGTGCGATCTGATTTCCGGCTCGGCACATTTGCGCGCCAGCGTCCGCAAGGGCATAGAAATTATGACGCAATTGCGCGGCCACACGACCGGTTACGCCGTGCCGCAATACGTCATTGACGCCCCCGGCGGCGGCGGCAAGGTGCCCATCAATCCGGACTATGTTTTGAGCCACAATGCCGACCGCGTCGTGCTGCGCAACTACGAAGGCAAAATCTTCGAGTATCCCGAAGCCCCCGACGGCACGCCGCTTTCCTCGCCGCCGAAAGAAATTGAAGAGCCGCAGTTGGTGTAGTTTCCGAACAACAAAGACACGGCGCGGCGGAGCCGCAACCAAACGGAAACGCCTTCAACGCAGAGACGCCGAGGACGCAGAGAGCCGCAGAGCTTTTTCTTTAACCTCGGATGGACACGGATTCAATCCAGCCGCGAAAGAACGCAGAGAACGCAAAAGGTGGGGCGCCCGTCCTCCGCAGTAGCCCTGCTACGGAGGGTGGAAGCGTACCCGCGAGCCGTTCCCTCAACCCTCAACTTTCAACTCTCAACATATTTGAACCGCAAAACGCATTGCTGAATTCCCTGGGTCGTCCTACTCTCACCGAGTTACGAAACCGAAGCGGACGGAACGCCGATCTCCGAATCGGCCCGCTGCGGTTGCGGAAAAACAAAACGACCGGAAAATCATTTAACCAAAATCATTTCGCGTAGCTTCGGCTGCTGTCATTCAGATGTTCCAAAAGCCATCCTCGATCCGCCTTCGTCAAAGACCACGGCGGACAAGACAGGGCTGATTCGCACGCGAGCGAGGAAGCCCGTGGCAAAAGAAGCCAAAGCAAGAATCCGCATCAACGAGCTGCTCCAGTGCTCGGGCTGGCGGTTTTTCGACGATGAGAACGGCCCTGCAAACATTGCCCTCGAAGCAAATGTCAAACTGAAGAAGAAGGCTCTCGCAGGACTCGGTGACGATTTCGAAAAAACGGCCAATGGCTTTGTGGATTACCTCTTGTTGGATGAGCGCGGATTCCCGGCAGCCGTGTTGGAGGCCACGGTTCGAGCGGAAGCTGCAGGCCAAGCTGGCGGAGATTTGGGGTGAGGAGACAACGGATGAAGCGTAAGACAAAGCTTGACCCTCGCGCGCTCATGGAACTGGCCATTGAGGTGATGCGGCAGTTCGTCCCTGAGCCGCGCAACGATGGCAAGACCAGTCCGAAGGTCGGCGTCGTGCTGGCGAAACCGAACGGCACGGTCGAAACCGCCTGCCGGGGCGAGTTGCGCCTGCCTTCGCCAAGGCTTCGGCCGGCAGGCGTGCCCGCCGCCGCCAAACTTGTGGAGGCCCGCGCATGAGCCAGACATTCAACATCTATTGCGACGAAAGTTGTCACCTGGAGCATGACCAACAAAAGGTCATGGTGCTGGGCGCGGTCTGGTGTCCGCTGGAAAAGTCGCGCGAAATAGCCGTGCATCTGCGGGAGATAAAGACTCGTCACAGACTGAGCTCTGATTTCGAGTTGAAATGGGGCAAGGTCTCAAATGGACAGGCCCCCTATTTTCAGGAAGTGCTGGATTATTTTTTTGATAACAATGATTTGTATTTCCGGGCGCTGGTCGTGACCGACAAGTCCAAGCTGCGGCACGGCGATTTCGGTCAGGACCATGACACGTGGTATTACAAGATGTATTTCAGGATGCTCCAGGCGGTGTTGAGTCCCGAGGCGCGACATCGGATTTATCTGGATAAAAAGGATACGACCGGCGCGCAAAAAGTGGTGAAGTTGCACGAGGTGCTTTGCAATGATTTGTATGACTTTGACCGGCGGATCATCGAACGGGTGCAGATCGTCTCGTCACATGAAGTGGAGCAGGTGCAGCTTTGCGATTTTCTGACGGGCGCGATCAGTTATGCGAACCGGGGACTCTCGGCAAACCCGGCGAAGGCCGCGTTGGTGGCAAGGATGCGCCAACGTTCGGGTTATTCGTTACTCCGAACGACGTTGCTTCGCGAAAGGAAGCTGAATCTGTTTTGCTGGCAGCCAGAGGAGGGTTGATGGCCGAACTTCCTCCGCTGATTCCATTTGGTGCGGGTCAAGGTGAAGATACCGCCGAGCGCTGGCAGGACTTCATTGAAGGTTTGTATGGCCTTTATTTGAAGACGATCGTGCGCGCCGGGTTGACTTTTCAAGGCCTGCCCGTGAAGTGTCGGTTCGTGCCCGAAACATTTGGGAAGCATTATGCTTTCTGGCACATGATGCAGGAAGGGCCGATTGAGGATGACCGGACGATTGATCCCGAGCGGTGCGAACGTCTGCTATGGCTCGGTTGGGTGATTGAGAACGCGGCCAGTGACGCTCGCATCCGGTTTTTTAAACAGTCGCCCAGAGGAAATGAGACGTCGTGGGTTCTTTGGTTGTTTGAGCAGGACTACGCTGTCATCCTTTGGGAGCGCAACGGATACTATCTGTTGAAGACGGCGTTCATGGTAAAGCCGCATAAACGACAGGAATTTGAGCGTGATTGGAAAAAATACACAGAAAGCCAAAATGGCTGAGGCCGCCCGGTTGCCCGAACGGCCTCGAAAGCTCCTTCCACACATGGTGGATGAGACTGATAAACCAATAACCTAAGCGTTTGAGTTTGTAAATAATTATTTTGGTCTAATGAACTCCAAATCGCTCCAATTGGCTCCAATTCACTCCAATTGGCCAATGCACTCGGCTGCGGCTGTTGGAAACGTGCTGAAAATCAACTGCTTAGAATGGTGGCTCTTTATCCGGCTCTTTCCGGCTCTTTCCGGCTTATTCCGATGAGCGCCGGGACCATAAAGACCTGGTTTCTACCCGGACAATTTCCCGGACATTTTGTCCGGGTATTCCCTGCCACAATGACTGGACGGAGAGCAGTAGTCCCCGTTTTCCGGGTTCCTGCCGTTTTTCCTGCCAAAATGGCAGGAAGCGCAAGCAGCACAGGTTGGAAGGGCGCCACGCGACAATTCTCGCGACAGACTGTCGCGCGACAGGTCAACTCTGCGCTGGTGTTGCTCTACTGGCGCGTGGGCTGGCGCATCCGCCGGGACTTCCTCAAGGAAAAGCGGGCGGAATACGGGGAACGGATTGTCGCTACACTGTCGCGACGATTGACGGAAGAGTTCGGCATCGGCTGGTTGCGCCGAAATTTCTTTAACATGATTCGGTTCGTCGAGACATTTCCAAATCGGAAGATTGTGCACGCACTGAGGGCACAATTAGTATGGACACAGCCATGAAGACCATCAAAGACCTGCCGGCGCACAGCCGCCCCCGCGAGAAATTGCGGGAGCGCGGCGCGTCCGCTCTCACCGACGAAGAGCTTGTGGCCGCCATTCTCGGCATGGGCACGGCGGGTATTGATGTCCGCACCATGGCCCGGCTGGTGGCTGGTCTCATCCGCGAACACAAAGAGAAACTGTCTCTCGATCATCTGCTCGCCGTGCCTGGCATGGGCTTGGCCAAGGCCGCGCAAATCCTGTCTGCCTTTGAACTCGCCCGCCGCCACCTGCTCAAGGACACCGTCAAAATCACGATTGCCAAAGATGTTCTGCCGCTGGTGGCCGACATCGCCGCCAAACCACAGGAGCATTTTGTCTGCATCTCACTCAACGGCGCAAGCGAGGTCATTGAAAAGCGCGTCGTCAGCATTGGCTTACTCGACCAGACTCCGGTTCATCCCCGCGAAGTCTTCGCCGACGTGATCGCTGACCGCGCCGCCGCCGTCATCTTCGCCCACAACCACCCCAGCGGCGACCCGCAACCCAGCGAAGCCGACCGCCGCGCCCACGAGCGTTTGACCGAAGCCGCCAAAATCCTCGGTTTCCGCGTCCTCGATCACGTCATCGTCACCAAGAAGGGTTACTATAGCTTTCAGGAATCAGGACTTGTTGGATGATTGGCGTGCTCCGTTTCAGGCTTTTGATTTGGGACTCGCGTAGCTCGTCCCACCTTTTTTCCCCTTCCGCCCAGACAGGCAGGATGCCTGTCCCACTCTGTTTTGCGTTCTTTGTGCTCTTTGCGGCCAACAAATGCGGCGGTGTGCGGTCGAAGTCAGGGCCTCGCAGAGCTCCGCCCTCCGAAAATAAAAGCGCGGGCCGAAGCCCGCGCCTGAATTTTTTTGCAGCGTCGAGCCTGCGGCTCGATCCATCGGCGCACAGCGCCGACACTACAATTTACACCGTGTAGGTGCTGCTGGCGGTGGTGCCGCCTTTGCCGGTCCAGTTGGTGTGGAAGAATTCGCCGCGCGGTTTGTCCACGCGCTCGTAGGTGTGCGCGCCAAAATAATCGCGTTGCGCCTGCAACAGGTTCGCCGGCAACCGTTCGCTGCGGTAGGCATCGTAAAACGCCAGCGCCGTGCTGAACGCCGGGACCGGTATCCCCTTCTTCGCCGCCATGGCCACCACATTGCGCCAGGAACGCTGGCAGTCCTTGATGGCCTTTTTGAAGAACGGATCGAGCATCAGGTTCGACAGCTTGGCGTTCTTGTCGAATGCCTCTTTGATTTTGCCGAGGAACGCGCTGCGGATGATGCAGCCGCCGCGCCACATGAGCGCGATGCCGCCGTAGTTCAGATTCCATTTGTGTTCCGCCGCCGCCGCGCGCATGAGCATGTAA
>Ga0187852_1003469_pt1 | contig 11500 bp, 8 predicted proteins | sample June2016WEW_6_40_FD_134511 | JGI IMG/M metagenome (GOLD analysis project Ga0187852, IMG submission 134511) | Peatland microbial communities from SPRUCE experiment site at the Marcell Experimental Forest, Minnesota, USA - June2016WEW_6_40 | ecosystem: Environmental > Terrestrial > Soil > Wetlands...
GGCGCCAGAGGCTAAGCAAGGACCGGATTGAGATCGAACGATGCATCAGAATTATAAAGTGAACAGTATTGGGCTAAAGCCCCGCCCTTCCAACGCGCCAATGTCACGACACTGATATCTGTCGGTTCGTACTAGGGTTGCTCCTATTGCACGCCGGTCAGCTTAAAGACATAAGCTTCCGGCAACGAGAGCGCGGATTGAGGAATCGGGGGAACCTGGATCCGCAACTTCCCGCCTTCCGGCCCCCACTTGAGTGGCGCGCTCCCACCTAGCAGTTCGACCGTCGTGGTGGCCGTTGTGCGCGGCGCGCCGAGCACCAGTTCCGCACCAGGCCACGAGTCAGTAATGGCGTATACAGTATTACCCTTTGAAGTATAATGGACTTTACCGTCTGACGGCGTTCGCCACGGGCGTGTGCCGTAGATTGCCTCCCCGTTCACCTTGAGCCAGGCGCCCATCTGAAGCAGCCGTTCCTGCATGATCACCGGAATGCGCCCATCCGCGGTAGGGCCGATGTCTAGATTCAGGTTGCCCCCGCGCGAGACCACGTCCGCCAACAGGTGGATCAGGTCGGTGGCGGATTTGTAGTCGTTGGGGCCTTCCACGCGGTTATATCCGAAAGATTTTCCGATGGCCTGGCATTCTTCCCACTTGTGCTTAGGGCCGAGTTGCGCTCCTTCCGGGACGAACGTCTGGTACTCGGAGGTATAGAACCCGCCGTGCTTACTGCGCGTCTCTTTTCCCCAGCGGTCGTTAATGGCGATTCGGTCGCGCACGGACGAGTCGTTGAAAAGCCACGCCAGGAACTCCGTCGATTGCCACTGCTCGCTCGTCTTATCCCACTCGCCGTCGGTCCAGAGGAGGGAAGGATGGTAGCGTTCGACAAGGTCCTTCATCTGGGGGATCATGTGCTGGTTCACATAAGTGTGCAGGTCGCTCAAATACAGCGGGTCGTACCACTCGTAGAGCGAGTAATAGAAGCCCATGTTCAGGCCCTTCGCCACGACTGCCTTGCTTAGATCTCCGGCCAAGTCTCGATGCGGGCCAATATCTACGCTGTTCCAGTTCCAACTTGCCGGGCACGGCCATAAGCAGAAGCCCTCGTGATGTTTCGAGGTCAGGACCACGTAGCGCGCCCCCGACCTTTGAAACAAATCAGCCCACTCGTCGGGATGGAACAGCTCCGCCTTGAACTCTCCGGAGAAATCCTGGTACTTGAAATTAGCCCCGTAGTGGAGCAGGTGAAATGCCCAGGTCGGCCCATTCTTGTCCTGCATGTGGTTCCAATACCACTCAGCGTAGGTTTCGCCAATCTTCGACTGTGGGTCTGCAAAGGCCGGAACAGAGTAAACACCCCAGTGGATGAAGATGCCGAACTTAGCCTCGTCAAACCAGTCCGGCGTGGGTCGCTTGTCAATGGATTCCCAGGTGGCGGAGTAGTTTTGAGCCGGCGCCGATCGTGACACGGTTAACGCCAGAGCGATCATTACGGCCAGCAGAAGTCGCTTCATGGTGGATTCTCCTTGGTGCGACATTAACAGAAATCCACCGGTCGCGCCATATTCCCCGGCGCCATCCTTTGTGAAAATGCCACCGACCCCTCACCGGTCCCCGTCGGCTGACGGGCTGGTGAAGTGGCGCAGGAGCGCGACACCCGTGCGCAAAGGGCTGATAGTGGTCCACGTTTCTTGCTGGATTCCTGGCCTATTCGACGCACTGTAAATCCCCGAAGGGGATTTATAAAGTAGCCGGGGGCAACGCCCCCGGAAGCTGGCAGCCTCCCAGAACCGACCCTGAAGGGGTCGATTAAACAACGTCGCCCGAACAAGACCGCACGTCCTCCACCCGCGCATGCGACCCCTTCAGGGTCGGTGCGTTTTCTGGAGGGCGTTCCGGGGGCGGTGCCCCCGGCTACTGCCTGACGCCCTTTCAGGGCTGACTCCTGAATCCCGAATCCCGAATCCTGACTCCTGTCGGTTATAATTACTGGCTTCATACAATGAAGACCCTATCGGAATACTACAAACTGTGGATCGTGAACTGGGAGACGCGTTTGGCGGATCGGGACACGAACCGCGTGGTGCGTCCGCTCGATTGGGGGTGGGAATGGTCGAGAGACTGGCCGGTCGCGAGTTCGTGCCATCCTCGTTCCGACCCGGAGAGGGAGAACTTGCTCGCAGAACTGAACAACGCCATCATCGCGCGAAGTGACACCTTCTACGCTTACAAAACGCCTTCGGATTTTCGCCTCGACGGCGACTGCCTGTTCTTTACTTCGCCAGTCAAAACCGGCGTTGCCAGCAACAACCGCGTCTGTGCTCGTTGGTTTCCGGCGGGGCGGCGCGGGGCGGTGGTGGTGCTGCCGCAGTGGAATGCGGACCAGGGGAGCCACAACGCGCTTTGCCGCATCTTCAATTTGGTGGGGATATCCGCGCTGCGCCTGAGTTTGCCTTATCACGACATTCGCAAGCCGGCGGAGACTGAGCGAGCCGATTATGCTGTTTCCGCGAACCTCTGCCGCACGCTCGACGCAGGCCGACAGGCGGTCGCCGACGCGCGCTCGTGCCTTGACTGGTTAGAAAGCCAGGGCTATTCGAAGCTCGGTATTGTGGGGACCAGCCTGGGATCGTGCTATGCGTATCTCGCGAGCGCGCACGACGAGCGACTGAAGGTGAATGTGTTCAATCACTGCTCGACGACTTTTGCGGAGGTGGTTTGGACCGGACAGGCTACTCGGCACGTGCGGGCCGGCCTCGACGCCGATTTGAGCCTGGAACGACTTCGCCGCTTTTGGATGGCCATCAGCCCCATTGCTTACGCGGAAAAGTTGGCGCGTTGGCCCAAGAAAACCTTGTTCATCTATGCTCGCTACGATTTGACCTTTCTGCCGGAGTTTTCGCGTCGCATCATTGCCGAGTCTCTGCGTCTCGATCTTCACCCCGAGGTGGCCGTGCTGCCCTGTGGCCATTATACTTGCGGGGAGACGCCCTTCAAGTTCCTGGACGCCTACTACATGGCATCGTTTCTCGACCGGGCATTTAGCGAAGTTTGAAGAATAAAGTACAATCAACGATGGAGCGAGGGAGGATCTCTCCACTTTCACCCCCATGGATATCGAGCGATACACGCAACTGCGCGAGCTCAGTCGGCGGATTATGTCCGAACTCACCAAGACAGTTCCTCGCGAGGCCTACGAGGAGATCGGGAAGGCTCTGGGTATTGTGCATAAAAACACGTTCGTCTTGGACACGTTGGACGTCTCGAGTGTCCTGATGGATTCGTGTCTGTTCGATTGGATTAGAGGTGGCAAGAATCTGGTTCAGCGATACGTGGAGATGCATCCCCTTGATTTCGGCTCCGACGAGCATCTCCTCTTGCAGGCTTTTTGCCAGGCGAAGTACCGGCTACTCCAACCCAAGTCGGTCAGCGCAGGCGCTGTAACGCACTGCCGGGATGTTCTGTCTGGCCGGTCGATCGGGCTCGTGGATATTGGTCTCAGCCAGTCTACGGCCCATGGCTTTCAAGGACTGTTCGCGACGAGAACAGCCCCCCTGGAGCGTTGGTGGATGACCACGGGCGCAGGTCTTCCCATAGGAGACAAGAAGACTGGCGAGAGGGTAATTGAGACGATAGTGCGCGGGAATCTGCTCGAAGACACCACGTCCGCCGGCCAACACAAGCTGGCCACCGCCGTCATTCGGGCTTGCTTGGACTCCGGCGCCGCGGAGCATGTCCTCTATCTGGGCGTGAACGAGGAGGAGGAATTCGGAAGCCCTCGCTCGATAAGCGCGCTGAGGAGCCCGCAGCGCCACATCGACCGCAACGATCCGTGCCCCTGCGGAAGCGGTAAACGATACCGACGCTGTTGCATGCGAAAACAAACGGCCCCTCCCTGACAGAAATGCTCCCAATGCTAATGCAAGCTATGTCTCAGTTTGAAGTAGAGCCGGTTTTACGCGGCCATCTGGCGGGGTAAGCTCGCCGCTACAAGTTCAAACTGAGGCGCTAGCCAAAAACCGCTTGACAGTCGTCACACGCGGCCTTAGCGTGACGTGTGGCATGATCATGTGCTCGAGTCGGGAGGGACAAATGGGACATCGTAGCGACCGCCGTGAATTCTTGAAAACCATCGGGAGCGCCGTCGTGACGCCCTGTATGCTCAGAGCCGCGGGCGCCATGGGTTTGGGGTTCAGCAGCGCCTTCGCATTGCCCCGCGATCCCTTGGTGCTTGGGGCCGATCCGGCTCCGAACCAGCCGGTGGGAGTCGCCAAGGGTATTCATCCGGGGCGGGTGGTCTGGGCGCGTGATCCGGAAGCGACCAGTTGGGCGGGGCCAGGGCAGGGACACTGGTGGGAAAGCGACCATACCAACCAAACGGTGGTCGACAGCATGATGGCGGAGACGATTCGGGCGTTGGGTGGCAAGGGCGGCGATACGAAGGCCTGGGATGCCATTTTCAGCTACTTCAACCAGACCCATGGAAACGGGAAAGCAGGATATCGAAAGGAAGAGAAGGTCAACATCAAGGTGAACCTGGTGGGCTGCATCGCCGGCGGAGCGGTCGATCCCAAGTCTTACGATATGGCCCACGACCTGGATTACATGAACGCTTCGCCCCAGATGATCCTTGCCTTGCTGCGCCAACTGGTCCACGAGGCGGGCGTGCCGGAGCAGCACATTTCGGTGGGAGACCCGCTGTCGCTATTCCCCAACCAATTCTACGGCCCATTGCACAGTGAGTTTCCGAATGTTCACTATCTCGACCATGACGGAGGAAACGCCACTTATCCTCGAACCCGTGTCCAGTACTCTTCCATTCCTTTCTACTGGAGTTCGCGCCCGCGCGGAACGGCTCAGGATTACGTGCCGGTTCACTATGCGGAGGCGAAATACCTTATCAACATGGCGAACTTGAAGGCCCACACCGGGGCGGGCGCCACGCTCTGCGCCAAGAACCATTTCGGGTCGTTGATCAGGCGGCCCCCCGACAAGGGCTACTACGAGATGCATACAAGCCTGCCGATGATGGTCCACGGCAGCGGCCAGTACAGAAACCTCGTTGATTTGATGGGGCACGCCGAGATCGGCGGCAAAACTCTGCTTTATTTAATCGACGGCTTATACCCGGGAGTGCATCCCACCGAGCACGCACCGCGGAAATTCTTGAGCGCTCCCTTCAACGACCATTGGGCTTCAAGCCTGCTTGCCTCCCAGGACCCGGTCGCCATCGATTCCGTCGCGCTCGATCTCCTGCGGGCTGAATGGAGCGATTACCCGCACATGTCAGGCGCCGACGACTACCTGCATGAAGCGGCCCTGGCGGATCATCCGCCCTCGAGCACGTTCTACGACCCCGGTCACAGTTCCGCCACGACTCGTCTCGAAAGCCTGGGCGTTCACGAGCATTGGAATAACCCGGCGGAGAAGCAGTACAGCAGGAATCTCGGCAAGCGGGAAGGCATCGAACTCCTCCGGGTTGGCCAGGCGGGATAGCGCTTGGTTGTCTTAATGACCGTAATTTCAAGTGCCCAACGAAAGGGCGGGGCTTTAACCCCGCCGCCTATGTGTGCAGGGTTGGAAGGGCCTTTAGGCCCTGAAGCCAAGCCGCTTCAGGAGCTAAAGCCCCGTAATTACCTCGCGAGATTAGCGGGCTAAAGCCCCGCCCTTCCACTTCCGACGAATAAGTCCGCTTACGCTAATTCCGCTAAGCACTAGCGTGATTACAACCTTTTGCATCGGATTCCCGTCCATATGGTTAGGGACAAGGGGAGAGCTACACTGGACAAGGATACAGACACATGAAAACCATCTCTGGAGTCTTGCTCATTCTGACCCTGGGAACTGCGCCGGCATGGGCAGTCCTAGGGGAGTATGAGTCGTCGGTGAGTCTGGATGAAAAGTACATGCGCGGTGAGGATCTCGTCATCGCCGCTCAAGGCTACAGGCTTCACCAAATCACTTCTCCGAACGGCGCGGTGGTGAGCGAGTACGTTTCGCCTGAGGGCAAGGTGTTCGGAGTCTCCTGGCGGGCGCCCTTTATGCCCAACTTGGACCAACTGCTGGGATCTTACATCACGCCGGTCCAGCAGGCAGCGCAGGCGCAGACGCGCCGGCGCGGCGGCCCGTTTATTGTGCGGACAAACGATTTTGTCTTTGTGAGCGGCGGCCACATGCGGGCCTTCCATGGGAGCGCGTACGTTCCCAGCCTGCTACCTAAGAGCGTTTCTGCGGAGGTGGTGCGATGACGCCTAACAATACTGGTCACGCAGCTTCCATGGTGCGCCTCCTTAGTGTTCTGAGCCTGTTGCTTGTTCTGGCGGGTTGCGGTGGCGGTGGTGGGGGGGGGAGGGAAACGACCCCTCCCGCATCGAACCCCTTGCCGAGCATTACTTCCTTGTCGCCGGCTTCCGCGACGGTGGGAGCGGCGGCTCAGACCCTGACCATCACGGGGACGGGTTTCATTTCGAGCTCAACGGTCACTTACAACAGCACGGCCCAGACCGCGACCTATGTCAGCTCGACCCAGTTGACAATTCAACTCACGGCCTCCGAGCAGGCCACGGCGGGCTCGTTCGGGGTGGTCGTGACAAACCCATCGCCAGGCGGCGGAGCCTCGAATTCGGTGGATTTTAAGGTGGGTGGCGTGAACAACACGATAAGTCTTGGCGTCAACCTGGGGCCCACCAACGATTACGTCAACGGCCTCTTTGCGTCCGTCGAGGTCTGCGAGCCCGGCAGCACCACGAATTGCGCGACTGTTCCCGACGTCCTTGTGGATACGGGTTCAACCGGCCTGCGCCTGCTCTCGGGAGCCGTGAGCGGACTCACACTGCCGCCGGTCACGGACTCGAGCGGCAACGACGTTCAGGAGTGCGTCCAGTTCATCAGCATGGCGTACATCTGGGGCCCCGTGGTGCAAGCGGATATTCACCTTGCCGGAGAGTCTGCTTCCGCGGCGTCGATTCACATCATCAGCGAATCGCCACAGTACCCTGCGCCCGCGAGTTGCATCCCTACGAGTAACGCGCAAGACTTTAACAGCTTGTCGGCGCTCGGCGCTAACGGCATTCTGGGCGTCGCCAACTTTGCCCAAGATTGCGGCTCAGGCTGCGCCGCCGCATCTAACGGCTACCCGTATTACTTTTCCTGCCCGAACGGCAATTGCCAGATTACGTCCGTGCCCACTACCAGCACCAATGGTCAAGTCTGGAATCCCGTGGCGCTCTTTCCTCAAGATAATAACGGCGTGCTGATCACGTTGCCGAAGGTTGCTGCGGGAGGGGCTCCCACCACCACGGGCTCGCTGATTTTTGGTATCGGCACCGAAACCAATAACGCCCTTGGCACGGCGCAGGCCTATGCTGTGACCGACCTGGCGTATTTCACCACCACTTACAGTGGCACTCAGTATAGCGGTAGTTTCGTTGACAGCGGATCGAATGCCTACTACTTCCTCGATTCCGCTACGCTCGGAAACTTAGACTGTGCCGATAACACGGGTTGGTACTGCCCAACCACGCCCCTCAGTTTTACGGTCACCAACACCGGCACCAATGGCACCACGGGCACGGTCACCTTCAGCATCGAGAACGCGGATAGTCTGTTCAATACGGGTTACGCCGCGTTTAACGACCTCGGGGGAGACAGCGGAAACAGCCCTTCCACCGATTACTTTGACTTTGGAGTGCCGTTCTTTTTCGGCCGCAACGTCTTTGTGGGAATCCGCGGCCAAACCGTGACCGGTGTCTCGAACGCCCCCTACGGATTCTGGGCGTTTTAAGCGGGGAGTGGCGCATACATAGAAGCCAATGTGCGCGCCACCCGGTCAACCGTGGGCGGCGCAGACGTGCCGTTCTTGGGCATGTCTGCGCTCCTCTAATATCAGACAGCCGCATACATCCTGACAACAAGCGTCGGGACGTATGCGCCACCCATAGCTTCGCCGTAGGGGCAGTCCGCGAACCGCCCCTACGCGGGGGCGCAGATGTGCTGTTCTTGGGCATGTCTGCGCTACCGGCGGCGCTCGGCAACGATGGTGACCTGGATGTCGTGGGCCAGGCGCACGACCCGTTCTACCAGGCCATGGCCGAAGGCCAGGGGCCATTTCTTTTGCTGGGGCCGGGCAATGAAGATCTGGGTGACTTTGTGTGAGCGCGCAAATTCCACCAGGGTTTGGGCTACATCATCGCCCTGCAAGACGCTGGGCTCAATCTGCAAGTTGCGGGCGAAGTTCATGTGCTTTTCGACGGCCTCGCGCTGAGTCACGTCGATATTCTGAAGGTTTCCGTCGCGCAGGATGCAGACTGCGAGACACTCCGCTTGCAGGTAATCGGCCACACGCTTGCCGCGCCTGATGAGGGCTGCGGACGAGGGGTCTTCGGTGATCAGGATGAGGATGCACTCGGGGGAGCGTGCCCGCGGAGAGACGCTCGACCCAAGGTTTTCGCCGCCCGTCTCTGCGGACTGTGTTTCGTCCTGGACGGATTGGCGAACATCGACTTCGTGCGCCGTCTGGCGGATCGCCAATTCGCGCAAGGCGACCAGGGTCGACTCCTTAAAGAAATTCTCCATCGCCTGTTGGGCTTTCTCGGGAGTGTAAACGACGCCGCGCATCAGCCGGTTGAGCAGGGCCTGCGGAGGCAGGTCAACCATGACCACTTCGTCGGCTTGCTTCACGACCCAATCGGGGATGGTTTCGCGCACCCGAATGCCCGTGAACTGCCACACCTGGTCATTGAGGCTCTCGAGATGCTGCACGTTCATGGTGGTCAGGACGTTAATACCCGCATCCAGCAGGATGCGCACATCTTGCCAGCGCTTGCCGTGTTGTGAACCTGGAATATTCGTGTGAGCAAACTCGTCGATGACGCAGACCTGTGGGCTGCGGCGCAGGATGGCCTCGACATCCGTTTCCCCGAACACTGCTCCGCGGTACTCGATCTTGCGCCGCGGAATGACCTCGAGGCCTTCGGCTTTAGCAATGGTGTCTTTGCGGCCGTGCGGCTCGAAGTAGCCCAAAACGACGTCCACGCCCTCCTCCTTCAGCTTATGGGCTTCGTCCAGCATCTGGTAAGTCTTTCCCACGCCGGCAGCATAGCCCAGGAAGATTTTCAGGGTGCCTCGATGAGGAGAGTCGGACATGCGCGGAATCCTATGCTGGAAACACTCTCACGTCAATATTCTCGGCCGCCCGGATCAGGTGGTCGAGCGGCCGGCCGAAGACGCGATCCCACCAGCCTAGGTTCGTTCGGTTTCCCGTGAAGATCTGCGAAATGCCATGGGAGCGGGCGAACTGGATGATGGCGTCCGCCGGGTCCTCTCCATCCAGAGCTTCGATGCGCGCGTCGACAGCCCGCGCCCGATCCAGGTTTCGCTCCAGCACACTCTTCTCTTCCGGCGTCATGTCTGGGCGATCGATGTAGGCGACAAACAACTCCCCGTGGAATCGGTCGGCGTTGCGCCTTCCGCTGGCGATCATCCTGGCGGCCTCAACGTAAGGGGAAACGCATACCAGGATGCGCTCGTGGGTTCCCCATAGCTGCTGAATCCCGTGCCGCACCAGGTAAGCTTCAAGCTGATAATCGACGACGTCCGCGGCCAGCAGCAGCGCGATCTCCCGCAACTCCGAAAGCTGTTGTGGAGCGAGCGCCGTTGAGCCCGCGCCGTTGATAAACGACGGGCTGGAGCCGCGTTGGCGACAAAAGTCAGGCGGGGCGTCCACGATTTCGATTTCGTCCGCATTGCGTAAGAAGCTTTCCGGCACGGTCTCCGCAACGTGCTTGTGCGTGATCCTCTCGACCTGTTCGCGCCGCTCCTCGATGTGTTGGAGGTTGACCGTCGCGATAACGGAGATGCCCGCTGAAAGCAGATGCTCGACATCCTGCCAGCGCTTGGGGTGGGCGCTGCCGGGAGGATTGTCGTAGGCAAGGCCATCCACAAGGCAGACTTGCGGATGACGGCGCAGGATGGCCTCGACGTCCATCGTGGGCATGCCTCCTACGTTTCCCTGCGGGATCACCAGCATACGTTGCAAGAGAGCATCAACTTCTGGCGAGGCCTTGGGTTGGATGGCGCCCACCACCACGTCTTCTCCCCGCTCCCGCCGCCGCCGCGCCTCGTCCAGCATGCGGAACGATTTGCCCACGCCTCCCGCGTAGCCGAGAAATATCTTGAGGCGTCCGCGCCGGAAGTACTGCTCCTCGGCCTGAAGTTGACGCAACAGTTGCTCGGGATCCGGACGGCGATTGGTTGACATGTTTCTCTCAAAAAGGGTGAGTATGGTGCATTCAATATCTATTATCGGCGAGAATGATGGAAAACGGAAGGAGTTATAAAGCGGAAGGGCGGAGCTTTAGCCCCGCCGCGAATCGCGGAAGGCATACGCGGGGCTTTAGCCCCTGAAGCGGCGCGCCTTCAGGGCCGAAAGGCCCATTCAATCCTACTCACCTGGACGGCGGGCTGAAGCCCAGCCCTTCCGAGCGTTGGTTTCCTTCTGACTCCTGACTCCCAACCCTTCCCGCTTCTGGTAATATGGGTTTGATGAACCCACCGGCTGCCGAAAAACTGCAAGAGCTGTTGTTGCAGGGACGCACTGAGCTGGTTGTGGCCTTTCTCCAGCGGCTCGAGCCCGACGCCGCTGCCGAATCGGTCATGAGCATCCCGTTTGAAGAGCAACAGATTGTGTTTCGGGCCTTGCCGGTTGATTACGCGGCGACTCTGGTCAGCCACTTTCCTTATTACCATTCTTACGTCCTGCTCCACTCCCGGACGGTAAAGGACCTGCGCGCCATCATCGACAAGACGCGGCCCGAGGAGCGCCATGAGTTCTTCGACGAACTGCCGGAAGAAGCCTGGCAGCATCTGATGGACGAACTCTCGGGCGAGCGGCCAGCTGAAGTACGCGGGGAAGCGCCAGGTGCGGCCATTGCGCGGGCGCCGGCGGCGGTGAAACCCATCATTGCGGCCTCCCAGATTGAAAAGTCCTTTGTTCAGCCGGACGGCAGGGAGATTCAGGTCATCGCTCCCCTTGACCTGTCTGTCGAGCCGGACTCGATTGTGGCGCTTCTGGGTCCATCCGGAAGCGGCAAATCCACTCTTCTACGCATCCTCACGGGACTCACCCCGCCTTCCGCCGGCAAAGTCCTCTGGCACGATGAGCCGCTGAGCGAGAGCAGCCCAAACCTCGCCATCGTTTTTCAGAGTTTCGCTCTGTTCCCCTGGCTCACGGTTCTGGATTACGTTGAGGTTCCCCTCCTGGCGCGGGGCATGGCACACTTCGAACGTCACCATCGCGCCCTTCGCGCCCTGGATAAAGTCGGATTGAAGGGTTTCGAAACGGCTTACCCCAAAGAACTCTCCGGCGGGATGAAGCAGCGCGTCGGCTTTGCCCGCGCTCTGGCCGTCGAGCCTGAAATTCTCTTCATGGATGAGCCGTTTTCGGCTCTTGACGTTCTGACGGCTGAGAACTTGCGCGGCGAACTGATGGAGTTGTGGCTAGGAA
>Ga0187852_1003470_pt1 | contig 11496 bp, 6 predicted proteins | sample June2016WEW_6_40_FD_134511 | JGI IMG/M metagenome (GOLD analysis project Ga0187852, IMG submission 134511) | Peatland microbial communities from SPRUCE experiment site at the Marcell Experimental Forest, Minnesota, USA - June2016WEW_6_40 | ecosystem: Environmental > Terrestrial > Soil > Wetlands...
GCTCCGACCACCGAGTCCCGGCGCTACACCGGGCCTATCCCCATCCACGCCACCACTCAACTACAGGCCATCGCCCAGGCTCCGAACATGATACACAGCCTGATCACCCGCGCCAATTACATCGTGAAAGGCCCTGCCCCGCTTGTGCTGCCGCTACCTCTCACTATCGATGGAGTGCTCCATGCCAAAACCCGTCTCCATCTGGTCACCAACTCGACTGTCAACTCGAAGACTGCGCAAGTAGGCGACAGCATCAGCCTCTTGCTCGACCAGGACGTCAAATTCGGCGATGCCGTCGTAGTTCCCAAGGGAACCCCAGTGGATGCCACCATCACCGAGGCAGATCGCGCCGGAGTCGCTGGCATACCGGGCGACATGGCCTTCGAGGTCCATTCGCTCACTGTGCGGGGAATCCAAATACCACTGAAAGGCGGCGAAACCATCGAGGGAGCAGATCGATACAAATCTAGGATGTTCTTGATCGTTCCAATTGCGGGGCTCGCAAGCCTGGCGATTCACGGCTACGATGCCGAAATCAAGCCCGGCATGACGTTCACCGTCGCCGTGGCCGCGGATACACCCCTTCACCCGTAAACGGTGTGCCGCACGCTTGCAACTTCTCTCTTCTTTCTGTCGTGAGCGTGGGGAACCTCCAAACTCAACCCTCCAGGCACCCACAATGATCACACCGCATCCTTGTGGACGAGATACTCGTCCAGCAGCACGGCAACCAACACCGCGGTGGGGACCGATACCAAGGCCCCCGGAACGCCTTCCAGCGCGAACCCGAGCAGCAGGGCTACCAGAATAGCCAGGCCAGGAAGGTTTACGCTGCTCTTCATAATCCGCGGAGTCAGGTATGAGTTTTCAACCTGTAGATAGACCAGATAAAAGACGGCAATACCCAGCACTCTGCCCCAGGAGTCGATCGCCGCCACCAGCAAGGCCAGCGCGATGCAGATAGCCGCGCCCAGCACGGGAATGATGTTGAGCAATCCGGTCAGCACGCCCAGCGCGTAAGCATAGCGAACGTGCAGGACGAGATAGACGGCCGTGCTGGCAACTCCAAGGATGAGCATAAGGCTGCCCTGGCCAAGCAGCCATTTGCCCATGCGGATCTCTGCCCGCCGCAGGCTCTTGTCAAGCCGGTCGCGGCTTTCTGGCGGGAAAAAGGAAAGGAACCAGCGGTAGGCTTGGTCGCCTTCCAGAATGAAATAAACGGTCAGGATCAGGCCCATGACAATATCGAATAAGTTACCGGCCCAATCCCGGATCGAGAGCAGCAGATAAGTCGCCGTCTGGCCGGCGAAATTCTGAACCCGTAAACTGATCTCGTCCGTATTCAAGTGGTCAGCGAAGGGAATCTTCTTGAACTTCTCCAGAAGGTCGGGCAAGCGGGTTGGCATCTCCCTGCCGAACTCCTGCAAGTCCCGGATCACCGGCGGCAGAGCGAGGAAGCCGAAGGCGGTAAGCGCGGCGGCCACCGCCAGCAGGAGGAAAAGAATGGCTGAGCCCTTGAATGGTTGCCAGCGCCCAATCCGAAGGCTGGAGGTAAACCGCACCACGGGCGTCAGCACCACGGCAAACAGCGCGCTGACATACAGCAGCATCAGCACGTCGCGCAGAACCCACGCCAGGGCGCAAGCCAGGGCAAGGGTGAACGCGAAGACAATGTCGCTGCGAAGAGTGCGCGGGTTTACGGAAGACTGAGTCATGCGCTGATTCCCCTACTTGTCCCCACCCAGAATCGACCCCACAATCCCGCCCAGCAGCGCGCCGCCGGCAGCAGTCCTCACATCTCGCCCTTCTGTCCGTGGCAGGTACTCGCTGATCTGGTGCGCCAGCCGCGAAATCGGCAGCGTCTGCAGCCACACCTGTCCCGGCCCCGTCAGCACCGCCAGAAAAATCCCGTCCCCGCCAAAAATCGCATTTTTTATCCCTGGAACCGTGGTGATCTGGAACCCCACCGACGCCTGGAATGCCCCCACGTGCCCCGGATGCACCAGCAGCGTTTCGCCCGCGGCCAGGTTCTTCATAATCAGTTCGCCGGACAGCTCCAGCCAGGCCGTTCCCTGGCCGCCCACCCTCTGCAGCATGAAGCCGTTGCCGCCAAAGATCCCCGCGCCCAGCGACTGCTGGAAGCCCACCCCGATCGTCACCCCATCGGTGGCGCAGAGAAACCCGTGCCGGTGAACCATGTACTCGGCCCCCTGCCCCAGTTGCACCGGCACAATGTGTCCCGGCACCTTGGTTGCAAACGCCACCTCGCCGGGATACTGGGTTGCCCGGTACTCGGTCATGAAGAGGCTGCCGCCCCCGGCCACCCGCTTCAGCACGCCGAACAGCCCGCCGCCTCCGCCCATCTGCGTATGCGTCGTCATCTGAATCGAAGCCGTCATCCACGACAGCTCCCCGCTCTCTGAAAACACGCTCTCGTTGGGGTCAAGCTGTACTTCAAGCACGGGCATGGTCGTGCCCTGAATCTTGGTTTGCATGGTTAATCTCCTGTCAGCAGACAGTGTACCTGCCCGGAGGCGGAGACAGGCAACTCGAACGAATTTCCTGGCAGGTTCAGGAAATGCGGATCGGGCTGTTTTGGATGGGCGCGATGGGCAGTTCGTGATTTCCCCTTACATCAAGTTATCCACTGGTTCCTGAAAATCAACCAGCGCGGCGCAAGCCACACCCAGGACGGCCCCAGAAACCGGAATAAACCGGCAAATTCTGCCACGAAAACTGTATGATGGACATTAAAGATTTGCGACCAATTGAATTGAACACGGGAAAAATCATGAAGCGACTTGTTGTTTCTGCCGCATGGACCGCGGCTCTCACCCTCGGTTTAGGAGTTCTGGCCGGCTGTGGCGGCTCGTCAACACCTGCCGTAGCTTCCATTTCCAGTTTCGTGGCCAGTCCAGCAAAGATTGCGGCAGGAGAAAGTTCCAGTCTGACTGGAGTATTCACCAACGGCACAGGCGTGATCACTCCGGGCAATCTTGCCGTCACCAGCGGAACACCGGTGAGCGTCAGCCCCGCGACGACCGCCACCTACACGCTCACGGTCACTCCTTCCAGCGGGACGGCGGTCACGGCGACTGCCACGGTAACCGTGAATCCTCCCATTGTGGCGCCGACGGTCACGGTGACGCCCGGTTCCTCCAGCATCACCACCGCCCAGGCTCTGGCGGTGAATGTAACGGTCAGCGGCCCTAGCGGCGAAGCGGCGCCCACCGGCTCGGTCACGCTGACCAGCGGCAGCTACACCTCCGCGGCTGCAACGCTCAGCAGCGGCAGCGCAACGATCAATGTCCCTGCCGGATCGCTGGCAACGGGGAGCGATACGCTGACAGTCACTTATACCCCCGATACGACGAGTTCCCCAATCTACAGCAGCGCTACGGGAACGAATTCGGTCACGGTGACGAAGGCCACGCCGACAGTGACGGTGACGCCGTCTCTATTGAACATTGGCACGACGCAGGCGCTGACGGCGACGGTTGCAGTCAGCGGCCCCAGCGGCGAGGCGACACCTACCGGCTCGGTCACGCTGACCAGCGGAAGCTACGCCTCTACGGCGACAAATCTCAGCGGCGGCAGCGCAACGATCAACATTCCCGGCGGTTCGCTGGCTGCGGGATCGGATGTATTGACGGCCAGCTATACGCCCGACTCGGCCAGCTCCTCGATCTACAACCCGGCCACGGGCGCATCTCCGGCGGTTACGGTTACTGCACCGAGCACGGTAACAGTGAGCCAGCCGAGCACTTCCCTGGCTGTGACCAACCAGATTATTGGCATGAATATGGCCGTCTGGTACGACGTGACCACCTCCGCAATTGTGCCCGCGTTTGGGGACGCCGGCATCAAGGCAGTCCGTTGGCCGGGCGGATCGACTTCCGACGTCTACCACTGGGCGAACAACAGTTATTGCGCCAGCTATGCCAATCCGAATTCCACCTTTTCGAATTTCGTCAACGACCTGGCCGTTCCAGCGGGCCTCGACGTGGCGCTTACGGCGGATTACGGCACGGACGTGGCCTGCACCGGCCCGGGCCAACCGTTCGAGGCTGCGGCATGGGTGGCCAACGCCCTCACCCTCGGCATCACCGTCAGTCACATGACGGTGGGCAACGAGGAATACGGGACCTGGGAGACCGACCTCCATACCGCGCCGCACGATCCTACCACCTATGCCGACGCGGTCGCGGGAACCAGCGGCTACTATGACCTGATCAAAGCGGCCTCCCCGAGCACGCTGGTGGGTGTCGTCGTCGAGCCGGACTATGCTCCGTGGGATGAGGATGTGATGTCCGGCGCCAAGGGCTCCTATGATTTCGTGGAATACCACTACTATCCGGAGACGCCGGGCGAGGAAAATGACACCTTCCTGGTGAATTCGGCGGCGCAGGATTTGACCACGAACATTAAAACCATCGAGTCGGAGCTGGCCAAGTGGGGAATTCCCAATACGCCCATCTACGTGGGCGAGATCGGGGGGCCTTACAGCAATCCAGGCAAGCAAAGCTGGTCCATTACCCAGGGCTTGTACGCCGGTCAGGTGTTAGGCGAGATGATGAACGATGGAGTCTCGCGCCTGACCTGGTGGATTGGGTTCGGCAATTGCAATACCGGCACTGGCTGGAACGATAGTCCGTCGCTCTACGGCTGGCAGGATTTCGGGGCCTACAATGTCTTCTCCGATGGACCTTCCGATACCGATTGTCCGGGCGCGGGTCCCATCGGCACCATGTCTCCCACCGCGCTCGCGTTCGAGCTTTTCAGCAACGTGGCCGTTACGGGCGAAAACGTGCTGAGCGCGAGCGTGGCCGGCGATACGACGGACGTAGTCGCGTATGCGGCAACCAACAGCGGTGGGACAGCGGTGGTGGTGTTCAACCGGAACGAAACCACGAGCGAGCCGGTCGTGATCACCGTTCCGCAGCCAGCCACCGCTACAACCGTAACCGTCGAGACCTACGACAAAGCCATCTACGACCTGTCGGGTTCGCCGACGGGGACTCCGCCGGACCCAGACGGGACCAGCACCTGGGCCCTGCCAACCACCACCAATATCAGTTCGCCGGCCCTGCCGCTGACTTTAACCCTGACTCCCTGGAGCATAAACGTGGTCATGATCCACTGAGCGCGGCGGCAGGTTCGCAGCAGCCGGCTCGATGCTCTACTCTTTCGTGTGAGGAGTATGGCCCCGTTTATTCGCCACTTCCGGAAGACCCTCTGGCTGGTTCTTGAGCACGACGTGCTCAACACCGCGAAAGCCGCCGCCTACTCCGGCATGCTCATGCTGTTCCCCGCGCTGGTGGTCCTTACCACACTGCTGGCCCAGGCGCCGGAAGGGACCACGCTGGTGGGCGAGGTGCGCGCCGCTTTCGAGCAGTTTCTGCCCGCCGATTCGATGGACCTGCTCCAGTATTCGCTTCATACCCGCCGCATTCTCTCCGCGCAATTGGTCTTGTCCGGCGCCGGCCTCAGCCTCTTTGCCGCTCTCGGCGTGATGCTGTCGCTGATGGAGGGCTTTCGCCGCGCCTACCGGTTGTCCCGCGAGGAATGGGGCTTTTGGGAGCGGCGGGCCCGGGCTCTGCTTCTGATATTCATCGCGTTGGTTCCGCTGGCGCTGGCCACCCTGGCGATCGTCTTCGGCCGCCAGATCGAGGCGTGGATGATCGACAACGCTCGCCACGAGTTGCGCTACATCGTGCTCCTGTTCTGGCGGATGGCGCGTTGGGCGCTGGCCCTGGTCACCAGCATCACGGTCCTCAGCGCCTTGTACCACTTCGGCACCAAGCGCAAGGAGCATTGGTCCAAGGTGGTTCCCGGCGCAATCGCCTCGGCGCTTGGCTGGTTCCTGGCTACGCTGGCCTTCGGCTTCTATGTCACGCGGATTGCCAACTATTCGATGTTCTACGGCCCTTTTGGCGCCGGAATCGCCACCCTGGTCTGGCTCTACATCACGTCCTTCAGCGCGCTGCTGGGCGCGGAGCTGAATGGCGTCCTCTATAGGGAACGCCAGAAGCAGTCTTCCGCTACCGGTCAAGCCGATTCGGACTCTTCCGGTCTGTGACAGTTTTTACCGGCCATCGCACGCCAACTGCCGCAGGACGTACTGCAAGATGCCGCCGTGCTCGAAGTACTCGATCTCCCGCGGCGTGTCGATGCGGACCGTGGCGTCAAACTCCTTCATCGTTCCATCGGGGGCCGTGGCCTTCACTTCGAGCGTCTTGCCCGAAGCAAAGTTGCCGGCCAAGAGCGCTGCCAGCCCTGGGAAGTCGTAAACCTCTTCGCCTGTCAGGCCGAGCGAAGCGACGTTCTGGCCGTCTGTGAATTGCAGCGGCAGAATGCCCATGCCGACGAGGTTCGAGCGGTGAATCCGCTCGAAGCTCTCGGCGATGACCGCGCGTACGCCGAGCAGCTTCGGTCCTTTGGCAGCCCAGTCGCGCGAGGAGCCGGAGCCATACTCCTTGCCGGCCAGAATGATCAGAGGCACGCCGCGCCCGGCGTACTTTTGGCTGGCGTCGAAGATGGACGTCGGCTCGCCCTCGGGAAGCAGGCGCGTGACGCCGCCCTCAGTGCCGGGCGCGAGCTTGTTACGCAGCCGCACATTGGCGAAGGTTCCGCGGACCATGACTTCATGGTTGCCGCGCCGCGAGCCGTAGCTGTTGAAGTCTGCCTGCTTTACGCCGTGAGCCGCCAGATACATCCCTGCCGGGCCGTTGGCCTTAATGGACCCCGCAGGCGAAATGTGGTCGGTAGTCACCGAGTCACCCAGCACGGCCAACACCCGCGCGCCAAGAATGTCCGTAACCGGCGCGGGAGCTGGAGTTATGCCGTCAAAGTATGGCGCTTTGCGGATGTAGGTCGAGTCCCGCTCCCATTGGTAGACTTCGCCGGTGGGAAAGCGCAGGCCCTGCCAGTTTGCGTCTCCCAGACTTACCGTGGCGTACTCGCGGCGGAAGCTCTCGCTGGACAATCCCTTTTCAATAGCCTCGGCCACCTCGGCTTGCGTTGGCCAAATGTCTTTGAGATAGACGGGCTGGCCGGCCTGGTCAGTCCCTAGTGAATCGGTCTCGAAGTTATGGCCGATCTTGCCGGCCAGCGCATAGGCCACCACCAGGGGCGGGCTCATCAGGTAATTGGCCCGCACGTCCACGTTCACGCGGCCCTCGAAATTGCGGTTGCCGCTGAGCACGCTCACCGCAACCAGCCCGTGCTCTTCGATGCTCCTGGAAACGTCGGCGGGCAGCGGCCCGGAGTTACCAATACAAGTTGTACAGCCGTAGCCAACAACGTTGAACCTCAGCTTTTCGAGATAGGGCAGCAGGCCGGTCTTCGTGTAGTAGTCCGTCACCACCCGCGACCCCGGCGCCAGAGACGTCTTCACCCAAGGCGGCACGGTCAACCCTTTCATGACGGCCTTTTTCGCCAGAATCCCCGCGGCCACCATCACCGAGGGATTCGAAGTGTTGGTGCAGCTGGTAATGGCCGCAATCACCACCGAGCCATGATCGAGATACCGGTCCGGATCGATGCCGAAGCGGGCCTTGACCGTTGTGCCATGATGTGCCGATAACTTCTCGGCAAGGGCCGTGTCCGTCACTGCTCCTCGCTGCCACGCAGCCGCGGTCCGCGAACCCAGCGGCTTGGCCGTGGGCGCCAGCAGGCTGGGCAACTGCTGCGCAAAGTTGGCCGCCGCGTCCTTCAGCAGCACGCGGTCCTGGGGGCGCCTGGGGCCGGCGACGCTGGGCTCCACGCTCGCCAAATCCAGCTCCAGCGTCTCTGTGTACTCGGCCTCCGGCGTCGTGGCCGTCTGGAACAACCCCTGTTCCTTGTAGTAGGCCTCGACCAGCGCAATCTGCTCCTCGCTGCGGCCCGTCAGGCGGAGGTAGCGCAGCGTCTCAGCGTCCACCGGGAAGATGCCGCAAGTAGCCCCGTACTCGGGAGCCATATTGCTGATCGTCGCCCGGTCGGCCAGCGGCAGCGCGGCAACGCCGGGTCCATAGAACTCCACGAACTTGCCCACCACGCCCAGCTTGCGCAGCGCTTGGGTCACGGTCAACACCAGATCGGTGGCCGTCGCGCCCTCGCGCAGCTTGCCGGTCAGCTTGAAGCCCACCACCTGCGGCACCAGCATGGAGACCGCCTGGCCCAGCATGGCCGCCTCGGCCTCGATGCCGCCGACCCCCCAGCCCAGCACGCCCAGGCCGTTGATCATGGTGGTGTGGGAGTCGGTGCCCACCAGCGTATCGGGGTACGCTAAGCACCCCAACGACGAAGACCTGTCGTTGGGGACCCCGCGCCGCGCTCCATCAACCTCCGCGGTGAAGACCACGCGGGCCAGGTATTCCAGATTCACCTGGTGGCAGATGCCCATCCCCGGCGGCACGGCCGAGAAGTTGCGGAAGGCGGTCTGTCCCCACTTCAAAAAGGCGTAGCGCTCGCGGTTGCGCTGAAATTCCAACAAGGTATTGGCCGCAAGAGCGCCCACGGCGCCGAATTCGTCCACCTGCACGGAGTGGTCAATGACCAGTTCTGCCGGAACCAGCGGATTCACCCGCTCCGGGTCGCCGCCCAGCGCATGAATCGCATCGCGCATGGCGGCCAGGTCGACGATCGCCGGCACGCCGGTAAAGTCCTGCATCAGCACCCGCGCCGGCATGTAGGCGATCTCGCGGCTGGGCTCGGCCTGGGCGTCCCATCTGGCCAGAAACTCGATGTCGCCGGCCGTCACATTCACGCCATCCTCGCGGCGGAGCAGATTTTCGAGCAGGATCTTCAGGCTGAAGGGAAGACGGTTCAGGTTGAAGCCGCGCGCCGCGAGCGCGGGCAGGCGATAGATGGTATAGGCACGGTTGCCGGAGGTGAGCGTAGCCTTACTGTCGAAGCTGTTCATCGGGGAATAGCCTTTCTATCCGCGCGCCGGCGGATGGGTCTATGAATTCCAATGCCGGAAGCTCCGTCGTGCGGAGACTCCGCCGGATTGCGCGGCACACAGTCCGCGGCAGTCCTGAATAGATTTCAACCGGATAGATTACTCAGCGGGAGGGGCGCCGTCCACGGTCGCGCCGGCCGCGGCGAAAGCGCCTGAGCAGGGGCGTCGAGGAAATTCGGACTGCGGAACGGCTAAACATAGCGCACAGCAGAATTCTATCGCGGAGCCCACGCGGTTGAAAATGGCAAGAACGATCTGAATCAAGCCACGAGCGAAGCCGAAAGCCGCGCCCAAGCGCATGCATCAGATTGGGCTCCGCCCACCCGCCGACATCACTCCTGCGCGGCGTCCATACTGTTGACGCCGTAGGCATCCAGCACATCTTTGAGCGTCACGATGCCTTCCAACTTGTGAATATCCGCCCGGTGGACCACGGGCAAGACATCGAGATGGTGCGTGCTCATGCGTTCGAGGGCCAGGTGCAGGGCATGATCCATGTGGACATGCGGAACATGCAGTGTCTCCACAAGGTCAGTCAGAGGCTGTTCCTTTCTGCCATCGACAAAGGCGCACTCCAGCGTCTCCACATTCAACATGCCCAGAAAGTACTGCCCGTCAGATACCGGCCAGATGCGTGCTTGCGCAGCGCGGGTTCGCTCAATCGCATCCTTGACACTCATCCGCGCGGAGAGAACTTCAGGAGATCTCCGCATAACCTGGACTACCGTGCGCTGGCTGGTTTGGTGAAGCGTGCTGGGACTGGGCAGATGAATGCCATCCTGCAATGCCAATGCCTCGTAGATCGGCTGCTTCTGAAAGCGCCTGGAGATGAAAAGGCTGGTCATGTTGGCGATCATCAAAGGCACAATGACGGCGTAATCCCGCGTCATTTCAAAGATCATCAGCACCGACGTCATGGGAACGCGCACGATGCCCGCGAAGACCGCGCCCATGCCGACCAGTGCGTAGGCGCCAGGGGTTGCGGTGTATCCCGGCAACAGGTGATGGGCCACGGTGCCGATGGCGCCTCCCAGCATGGCCCCGAGAAAGAGGCTGGGGCCGAAGATTCCGCCCGCGTTGCCTGAGGCATAGCTGACCGTGACGCCAAAGAGCTTGAGCACCACGAGAAGCAACATCAACTTGAGTGCCATTGATCCGTTCAAAGCGCTGCCGACGTAGGCGTAGCCTACGCCCAGCACCTGAGGCACGGACCAGCCCATCAGGCCCACCGTCAAGCCGCCCACTACGGGATGCCACCAGCGCGTGCTCCTGGGCAGATGCAAAAAGAACCTGCGCATGCCCAACAGAAGCTTGGTGAAAGCAACGGACAACAATCCGCCGGCAATGCCCAGCAAAGCGTATATGCCGAATTCCAGCGGGTGAACCAAAGTATATTGCGGCACTTGAAAGAGCGGGTTATTGCCCAGCATCAGTCGCAATACAGCCCAGGAGGTGGCGGAGGCCAGCACCACGGAGCCCAGGATGGGCGCATGCATATCGCCCATCACCTCTTCGAGTGCGAACAGCACCGCCGCCATGGGGGTATTGAAGGCCGCTGCAATGGCGGCGGCAGCTCCCACGGGGATCAGGGCCTTTACTTTTTCCGCGCGCAACCCAAGCCCGCGGCCAAGGACGGAGGCAATTCCCGCGCCCACCTGGACGGACGGTCCCTCGCGGCCCAGCGGAATTCCGCTGGCCAGCGTCGCCGCCGTGCAGAAGAATTTGCCCAGTACGGTGCGCAGGGAGATGAACCCATCCCTGGCGAAGAGAGCGGCCTTGGTCTGCGGCACGCCGCTGCCCCGGGCGTATGGAAAATAGCGAAAGAGAAGGAAGCCCATGGCCAGCGAACCCGCCACCGGCACCAGCACACGCCTCCACGCGGCGCTGCCCACCGGATAAAGGCGCATTCCCAACCGCTCCGTGAGCAGAATGAACGCAACCACGGCTAATCCGGTGAGCGCGCCGATCAGCAGCGACAGAAGAAGAAATACCTGCTCCTCGCGCTCGTGAAGATATGTAGTCCAGCGCGACCGCATAACTGTCCGCCAGTTCTTTTCCGTTTGGTTTTCAGCGCCGGCGACACAATCCATTGATACAGTTTACGTGAAATGCATTTCGTCTCTCAGCGAGTACACTCGCCGCCGGTGTGCTGTCCAGAAGGACACTGAAGCGCCGCCGGACGCAGCGTCGAACTTGCTTTTGCGCAAGATGAGATTTGAAACGGACTGATTCTCCGCGCTGCCGGCTGGCTGACGCGCGAACCTACCGCAACTCCATGTTGTAAAGGAAGTATGCCCGCAGCTCCAGGTACGGTCCGTGGAAATCCCTGGGCAACGGCGGATAGTTCGAGCCGGTGAGCGCGCCCCATGCGGCTCGGTCCAGGGCCACGTCGCCGGAGCGGCCTTCCAGCACCAGGCTTCCATCCATCAGCCGCCCGTTGGGCAGAACCTTGAAGCGGATGACCACCATGCCCGACTTCAGAATCGGCGGATTCACCTCGTCGGGGATCAGCGGGTCCCAGGTGTGCTCCGTCTCCCAATGCCAGCGCTGCA
>Ga0187852_1003473_pt1 | contig 11474 bp, 10 predicted proteins | sample June2016WEW_6_40_FD_134511 | JGI IMG/M metagenome (GOLD analysis project Ga0187852, IMG submission 134511) | Peatland microbial communities from SPRUCE experiment site at the Marcell Experimental Forest, Minnesota, USA - June2016WEW_6_40 | ecosystem: Environmental > Terrestrial > Soil > Wetlands...
CATTCTGAAAGAAATATCCGGTGCGGCTGACGGGCCATGAAGAACTTGCTTCGTCACCCATCAATCTTCCTTCCGCCTCCCGGTCACATGCCCATTCCCATGCCGCCCATTCCACCCATGCCGCCCATACCGCCCATCCCACCCATTCCGCCCATGCCGCCATGTCCGTGGCCGCCGGGCATTTCGGGCTTCTTCTCGGGGATGTCCGTCACGAGGCAGCCGGTCGTCAGCAACAGGCCGGCGACGCTGACGGCGTTCTGCAAGGCGCTGCGGGCGACCTTCGTCGGGTCCACAATGCCGGCATCGAAGAGGTTGCAGTACTTCTCCTTCTCGGCGTCGAAGCCGAACGCGTCGTCCTTCGAGTCCTGAATCTTCTTGACCACCACGGCGCCCTCGACGCCGGCGTTATTGGCGATCGTTGCGGCGGGCATCGTGAGCACACGGCGAATGATCTGCACACCGACGGTCTCATCGCCGTCGGCCTTGACGGAATCCAGCGCGCGGCTCGCGCGGAGCAGCGCCACGCCGCCGCCGGGGATAATTCCCTCCTCGATCGCGGCCCGCGTCGCATGGAGCGCGTCCTCGACGCGCGCCTTCTTCTCCTTCATCTCCGTCTCGGTCGCCGCGCCGACATTGATCTGCGCCACGCCGCCGGCCAGCTTGGCCAGGCGCTCCTGGAGCTTCTCGCGGTCGTAATCGGAAGTCGTCGCCGCGATCTCGCGGCGGATCTGTTCCGTACGTCCGACGACCGCTGTCTTGCTGCCGGCGCCTTTGAGGATCGTCGTGTTATCGGCGTCTATCGTCACCTTCTCCGCGCGGCCGAGATCGGCCGTCTCGATCGTCTCGAGCTTCACGCCGAGATCCTTGAAAATCGCCCGTCCGCCGGTCAGGATCGCGATATCGTCCATCATCGCCTTGCGGCGGTCGCCGTAGCCGGGCGCCTTCACCGCGCAGCACTTGAGCGTGCCGCGCATCTTGTTGACCACCAGCGTCGCCAACGCCTCGCCTTCGACCTCCTCAGCGATAATCAGGAGCGGGCGGTTCTCGCGTACGCAGCGCTCCATCAGCGGAATCAGGTCCTTGGCCACGCTGATCTTTTCCTCGTGGATGAGGATGTACGGCTTCTCCAGTTCGCAGGTCATCTCCTCCGGATTCGTCACGAAGTGCGGGCTGAGGTAGCCGCGGTCGAACTGCATTCCTTCGACGACCTCGACCGTCGTCGAGATTCCCTTGCCCTCTTCTACCTGGATCACGCCGTCCTTGCCGACCTTGTCCATCGCCTCGGCGATCATCTCGCCGACTTCGGATTCGTTATTCGCGGCGATGGTGCCGATCTGCGCGATCTCCGCCTTCTGCTTTACCGGGCGGCTCATCTTCTTCAACTCGGCGACCACTGCGTCGCACGCCTTCTGCAGGCCGATCTGAATCTTGATCGGATCGGACCCGGCGGTCACATTCTTCAGACCTTCGAGGAAGATCGCCTCGGCGAGGACCGTTGCCGTCGTCGTCCCATCGCCGGCCACGTCGCTCGTCTTGGAAGCGGCTTCCTTGACCAGTTGCGCGCCCATGTTCTCCGTCGGCTCAGTCAGCTCGATCTCCTCGGCCACGCTCACGCCGTCCTTGGTGACCGTCGGGCTGCCCCAACTCTTATCGAGCACCACGTTGCGGCCTTTCGGGCCGAGCGTCACCTTCACTGCCGCGGCCAGCTTCTCGACCCCGCGTCGCAGCGCGCTTAAGGAATCTTCATTGAAGATAACCGATTTTGCCATTCCAAGGCCTCCTTTGTTAGTCTAACCGAGACAACTAAGCTTTAAGTCATTGCATAACTGCATGTTACGATAAGTATGCCTCAAGACTATGTCGTGCCTGGCCTTACGATAAATTGGGTTCGTTTTTTCAAGACAGCCGCGGTACCTACTGGCGGAACGCGCACAGAAAGAAAGCGTCCGCCTAGAACCCTGCTTGAGCTACCATATAGCAATAGCTATGCCGAGAACGCCTACGAACGTAAACCCTGTCTGCAAAGCCAGTTACCTATTTGGAGGAGAAGCCTGCTGCTGCCATTCTGACAGGTAATTCGGAGAGTGCGGGCTGTCAAATTGACAGAAACGAGGCGCAAGTGAAGGGTAGAGTCGCGGCGGGCTGCACTTACCTGGCGCGATCTCCAGCAATCAGTGCTTCTCTGGCGGCGTCGGTCTGGAGGTTCGCGGCGTGACCATGATGACCGTGGGAACGTAGATCAACTGCGGCACAGAAAACCATCCGTCGCTGGCCGGCAGCCAGTCCGAGCTGTACTGCCAGGTATTCTGCTGCGGCGCGTAGGAGGAGGGCGGGCCGGTCTGCGGCTGGCCGAGCGGCGGCGAGCCGGTCGGCGGCGAAATCGGTTGGACATCCAGCACATTCGCCGGCGGCGTGGCCGGCTGCGGCTGCTCTTCCGATGGAGCGGGCTGCTGCACAGGTGGTTTGGGCGCCATCAGGCGCCTGAGCTCCGTCAGCAGGTCGCGGCGTGCCAGGACCCGCTTCTCCGCTGCCTGCGCCTGCGCCAGCGCTTTGCGCTGCCGGGCCACGGGAGGCGCGTCAAGGGTGGTGTTGGCCGAGGCCTTGATCAAGGCTTCGGTCGCGGCTTCGATACGCGCCGCGGCCGCCGTTGCCTTGGCTTCGTTCTCGCTGAGCTTCAGGGAAAGGACCGCGCGCGCGTCGTCGCCGAGGGAGAGCAACTCGTCGAGGACCGGCTGGCGTTGCGCCTTCTCGATCCGATGGATGATGATCAGCGCCATCGTCGCAGCATATGCGTCGGCGGTCAGTCCCTCGCCGGTCGCGGTCTCCGCCGGCGCGGTCGCGGCCAGCCGGCGAAGTTCGCCCAGCGCCGCCGGGCCGATCTCAAGAAACCGCTCGATAGCGCTTTGCCCCTTCATCGCCTGCTCCGACTTGAGCAGGGTCATCGCCGAGTCAAGGGCGCGCTTCTGTTGGGGCGTCGGCTCCTGCTCGGCGATCGGCTGCACGTACTTCTCAATGAGCGCCGCCGCCTGACGGAGCGCCGCCGGTGTGAGGTCCGTCCGGTTCAATTGCGGCGCCTGCGTTCCCGGACCTTCCGCACCGGCGACCTGCACGGCGATCAGTGTTATGCCGACAGCCCACGCCGCCATTGTGCCGCTGATTTTGCTGAATACACTTGCCATGGGTAGATTCCTCCGCAGGCATTGTACCTCACGAGCGCGACGGCCGCAATGACCTCACGCCGCAATCGTTCGCGGCCCGGGCGCGCTTGCTGATGCATCGTGTCGTCCTGCGCGGTATAATGAAGTGTGCGAAGGGCCTCACGGCCGCCGAGAGCCGCAGGAGGCTGCGAGGCCTGGATCCGTGTAAGTGAGCCGGCAATGAAACTCTCTGAACTGGCCGACAAGCTCGGCGCGCAGATCGTCGCCAACGTTGAGAGGGCCGACGAGGCGCAGGTCGAGCGCTTTCACGTCTCCGACCGGATCAGCGACCTGCTCAATTCCGGCTCCGATGAGACCCTGCTCGTCACCGGCCTGGTCAACATGCACCTGGCGCGTGTGGCGGAATTGATGGACGCGCCCGGGATCTGCCTGCTCGACGGAATCGCTCCGGACGCGCCGCTGCTCGAAGCGGCCTTGCGGCGCGGCATTGTACTGATGATCTCGGAGTCCGGCCGCGAAGAGACCGCCGGACTGCTCCGCGCCTGTCTCCTCGAAGAGTTGTGCGAAGAAGCGGATTAGCCTTTCTTGAGTTTTCTCAGATGAGAAAAACGCGAAAATGAAGAGCTGCTCGTACCGGATTTCCGGCGGCGATTATGCCAACGCGGGCGCCGCTTCGAGCGACCTGAAGGCGGTGCTCAAGCGCATCGGCGTCGAGCCGGCGGCCATCCGCCGCACGATTATCGCGGCGTACGAGGCGGAGACGAACGTCGTCATTCACGCCTTGCGCGGCGAGATGCGCGTGACCATCGGGCCGGGACAGATTGACGTTGAGGTGGACGACGACGGCCCCGGAATCCCCGACATAGCGCAGGCGATGAAGGAGGGCTTCTCCACCGCGCCGGCGGCGGCGCGCGAGCTGGGCTTCGGCGCGGGAATGGGGTTGCCGAACATCAGGAAGAGCAGCGACCGTTTCGTGCTCGAGTCCACCGTCGGCCAGGGCACGCGGCTGCGATTCACGGTGCATCTGAAAGCGCACGCGGTCGCCGCCGCGGCCGGGAACGGCATGAGGATTTCGCCGGAGCGCTGCACCGGCTGTCTGCGCTGCCTGCGCGTCTGCCCGACTCAGGCGCTGCGCGTGCGGCGCGGCACAAATGCGCCGGCGATCCTCGAACATCTCTGCATCAACTGCGCCGAGTGCATCGCCGCGTGCGCGTCCGGCGCGCTGGCGATGAGCGCCGCTGCGGAGTTGCCCGATCCGAAAGGGCGCTCGCTCCTGATCCCGTCCTCATTCCTGTACCAGTTCGGCGCGGGAATCGGGCCGGAGAGCGTGCGGCGGGCGCTGACGGAGCTGGGTTTCGCCGAGGTGCGCGAACTCGGCCCATGGCACGAAGCGCTGCGCCGCGCGACGGAGCAGTACGCGGCGCATTCGAAGGCGCTGCCGGTCATTTCGCCCGCGTGCCTGGCGGTGGTCAACCTGATCGAGATGCGTTTCCCGTCGCTCATCCGCAACCTGGCGCCGTTCCTCTCGCCGATCGAAGCCGCCTGCCGCGATTGGGCTGCGGAGGGGAAATCCGTCATGGTCGCCTCCTGCCCGGCCGAACGCGCCGCGCTTCTCTTGCGTCCGGCGACGGAGCGCCTGGAAGCGGATATCATCCCGCCGGCGCTTCTGGCCCAGAAAGTCATGCCGCTGGTCGCGGCGAAGCGCGGAGCGGAAAGTTCATCGGCGTCGTTGGAACTGAAGAACGGCAATTCGAGGACGACGTCGAAGACGAGGACGACGACGAGGACGAGTACGAAGGAAGGGGTGCTCGAGGTGACCGGCATCCGCCACGTGGTGCGCGTGCTGGAAGAGGTCGAGAACGGGCTGCTGCCGGACGTGCGCGTGCTTGAACTCTTTGCCTGCGAGCAGGGCTGCTTCGGCTCGCCGCTGCTGAAGGAGGATGCGTTTATTTCGAGGCATCGCGCTCGTTCAGGGACCGCCGCGGAGGAGGCCAGGGCCGTGCGGCGGGAGAAGCCGTTCACCGCGCGCGCCGGGCTGCGCCTTGACGAGGACATGGCGAAGGCGATGGCGAAGCTCTCGGAGATCGAGAGACTCCGGCGGACACTTCCCGGCAAAGACTGCGCCCTCTGCGGAGCGCCGACCTGCGACGCGCTGGCGGAAGACGTGGTCCTCGGAAGGACCGCCTGTTCAATTTCCGATTGCCGAACGCTGACGAAAAAGTGAAAACGAACGGAAAATGGCGGCCAGCCGCGCACCACGTGGGCGAAGCCGATCCGCGTGAATTGAGGGCGGCATGACGGACCAGGCACAACGCGATGAAGCGTTGCACCAAATGGGAGTGGCAGCCGGCAAGAGCCGGCGAGGAAAAGGCCGACAAACCATTGCTCTCACGGTGCTGATGTTTCTTCCGCCGTTGGTATTCAGCATCTGGGCGGCCTTGGTCACGAAAGTGCCGCCGCTGCCGCTTGCTATCGGCAACGAGCGAGTTATTTTCGTGGACTGTAATCCGGACAGTGGGCTCGACATGTCTTTAAGCCCGGATGGCCGGAGCCTTCTCTATGGGATGGAGGAATGGGAGCCAAGCCTTTCAACGTTTGAAGTGCCAGGCACTTCCATTATGATACCGACTGCGGACAATCTTGTCTGGAATACATTTCTGTTCGACCTGGAAACCGGCGAGAATGTCAAATTGCCCTTCCCTCATCAGTGGACGGCTGTCTTTGTTCATGATTTCGATAGCGGAAACACTTACAGGCAGCCGAGAACCGAGCACTTTACGCCGGACGGAAAGTATGTTCACGCCACCGATCCGCTCGAGGGAGGCGCCTCATCAAAAGTGTTAATCTACAACATCGGAAGTCACGCGTTGCTCTCGGTTGAGGTCGGACCCTATTATTCCTTTGTCTGCGACGATCGGGGTGAAAACCTGTTGGTGAATCGCAATGCGTTTCAAACTGAAGTTACGGTCGTCCCCATATTCGGCGGCGCCGTGGAGAAGTTCTCCGCCGCGGGACCTGTGTGCGGAGCATCCCGCAAAGACCGCGCTATCATTTTTTGCTTTTCCTATGCTTTTGGCGTCGTTCAAAATCAATTATTCCTCGTGGACCTCGTTCAAGCGAAGACCCTAAAGAGCCTGCACTGGCGCCGAGGTATGGCAGGTATGTCTCCGATTTATCCGGAGCCGTTCTATGCGGCTAATGAACGTTTTCTCTGTTGTAACGAATGTTACTGTCCGGAGGGCTTGTTTGCAGCGATTCGCAACCAGTTCTCCAACCTTGTGAGGTTTATCCCACCAAGTCCTGCTTCTAAGAAGCCGGTGATAAGTTCAGCCTGCTTTTGGGACAGCATCGAAGACAGAGTGTTCGCGTTGGACAATGCCATCGCGCTCGCACCCGGCCCATCCTTCGGCACCGTGCTGATCGCGGATGGCGAAATGAAGAACCTGCGCGTGTTGGACCTGATTGATGGAACGACATACGCATCGGAATCGCATGACGGCGACTCCGTTGCCTGCGCGCGCGGAAAGTATATAGTGTTTGAGACGAAGGACGAAAACGGTCAGCGAAAGTACACACTGACCGAAATTGGCATTCCTGGGCGAATGGATTGAACGGTGTTATGCCCGATCCGCGATGGAGGAAAAAGTGAAACTCAAAGAGATCGCGCGCAGGCTTGACCTGGAATGCCTGACGCCGGAACTGAAATCCGAGGCGGAGGCGGACGTGACGCGCGGGTATGTGTCGGACCTGCTGAGCGACGTGCTGGCCAATGCGCCGCAGGGCGGCGTGCTGGTGACGGTGCAGGTGCACATGAACGTCCTGGCGGTCTGCCTGAACGCGGAAGTCGCCGGCGTGATCTTCGCGCACGGGCGGACGCCCGACGAGGCCGTGCGAAAAAGAGCCGTCGAGGAGCGCATGCCGCTCTACCTTTCGCGCGAGCCCGCGTTCCACGTCGTCGGCAAGCTCGTGGAGCTGGGCGTGACGGGCGCGGCTTCAAAATAGATGCAGTTTCACCGCCGGCCGCCCGGTCAATCGTCGTGAAAAGAGTCCGATGGAAATCAGGGCCGACCTGCACATTCATACCGCACTCTCGCCGTGCGCGGCGCCGGAGATGACGCCTCCGGCGATCGTCGCGGCCGCGGTTGAATGCGGGCTGACGATGATTGCAATCTGCGACCACAACAGCGCCGGAAACGTGGAGGCGACGCAGCAGGCGGCGGGGAACTCGCTGGCGGTGATCGCGGGGATGGAAATTATGTCGTCCGAGGAAGCGCACGTCGTCGGGCTCTTCCCGGACGCGCCATCGGCCTGCGCGGCGGGCGCGGAAGTGGCGGCGACGCTGCCGAACTTGAAATCCCGGAAGCCGCGTCCGGACCGCATCGAGCAAAGGCTGATGGACTCAGCCGGGCGCGTGATCGGTATGGAGCCGAAGATGCTGGCGGCGGCCTCGCGATTCACGCTGTCCGAGACGGTGCATCTCATTCACCGGCACGGCGGCCTGGTCATCGCCGCGCATCTGAACCGGCCGTCCTTCAGCGTGATCAGCCAGTTGGGCCTGTTCCCGGAAGACGCGGGATTCGACGCGGTCGAGATTTTCGAGAGCCCGATGTTTCCGCCCGTCGCGAAGCCCGCGACGTATGGATTGCCGGTGCTGCGTTCGTCCGACAGCCACGATCTCCTCCAGATCGGCTCGGTCTGGACCGCGCTGGAACTGCGCCGCCCGGTTTTCGACGAGTTGGTCCTCGCGCTACGGCGAACAGCCGTGTGATTACGATATCCTCTCCGGAGGTCGCGAATGCGGGATTTGTCGCTGCACGTGCTGGACCTGATGGAGAACTCCATTCGCGCCGGCGCATCGGTGATCTCGGTGACGGTGCGGCAGGATTCGGCGCGCAACCGGCTCAGGATCGTCGTTGCCGACAATGGGCCGGGGCTCGCGGTGCCGGCGAAGGTCGCCACCGATCCGTTCTTCACGACGAAGCGCGGCAAGCGCACCGGACTCGGGCTGAGCCTTTTCGCTGCGGCGGCCGAGCGCGCCTCCGGAAAATTGGCGCTGCGAAAGTCGCGGCTGGGCGGCTTGTCCGTCGAAGCGACGATGCAGCTCGACCACGTGGACCGCGCACCGCTGGGCGATCTCGCCACCACCCTGGCGACAGTCGCAGCGGCCAATCCACGACTGGAGATCCGCTGCCTGCTCTCGGCCGGAAAACGGCGCCGGGAAGTGCGTTTCAGCCGGGGAAATCGAGCGTTTTCCGCGTCGGGGCCGGACGGGCTTTCACGCGCCGGCGCGCTGGCGGACGCAGTGCGGAAAGGGATTGCGCAAGCCGGGGTTTTGTGCTAACATCAATGTTTCCTGCCCGTGCCTCTGGGAGCATCGAAGGAGAGAAGATGAGCGAGCAAACTGTCGCCTGCGCCTGCGGCGCGGAAGCCACGGAAGAGCAGCTTCTGGCGCGGCTGGACGACGTGCTGAAGGAATACCGCGATCGGCCCGGCGCGTTGATCCCGGTGCTGCAAATCGCGCAGGGCATTTTCGGCGGCTACCTGCCGGAATCGGCCCTGAAGCGGATCAGCCTGCGCCTGGACAAGACCTACAGCGAGGTCGCCGGCGTGGTGACTTTCTATTCGTTCTTCTCGACCGTGCCGCGCGGCAAGCACCTCGTGCGCGTGTGCCTCGGGACGGCGTGCTACGTCCGCGGCGGGCGGCGCGTGCTCGACGCGATGAAGCAGAAGCTCGGGATCGACGTCGGCCAGACGACGCCGGACCGCCAGTTCACCCTCGAGGTCGCCCGCTGCTTCGGCGCCTGCGGCCTGGCGCCGGCGGTGATGATTGACGAAGAAGTCCACCAGCGCGTGAAGCCGAACAAGCTGAACGATCTGCTGGAACCTTATCGCGACGGCGACAGGACCGAGGTCAAGCCGCGGACGAACGTCGAAGAGAAAACAATTCGCTAAGGGAGCCAGACATGGCCCGGAAGATCGCGAGCGTTGCGGACCTGAACGCGCTGAAGGCGAAGGCGCAGGGCGACGTGGACCTCCGCAGCGGGGCGAAGGAGATCGTGGCGACCGTCCACATGGGCACGTGCGGCATCGCTGCGGGCGCGCGCGACGTGCTCGCAGAGTTCCTTGCCAGCCCGGACGTTGCCGGGCGCGTCACGCTCCGCCAGACCGGTTGCCTGGGCCTCTGCGACCAGGAGCCGATGATGACGCTGCTGGACAATTCCGGCAAGAAGTTCGTCTACGGAAAGCTCGACAAGCACAGGACGCGCGAGATCATCCGCGAGCACATCGTCGGCGGCAGACCCGTGGCGCGGTATCTGATTCAGAGCTGACCTCTAGGCGATTGGGAGATTGGGTGATTAGGAGATTGGGACATTCGGAGGCTTGCGCAACCCAATCCCCCAATCTCCTAAACTCCTAATTTCCGAATTTCCTTTCGCAGCAAGAATGGAAGGCTGGAAGTCATGAAGAGCGTTAGAAGCCACATCCTGGTGTGCACCGGCGCGGGCTGCGTCGCCTCCGGGGCGCTGGAGATCAAGTCGGCGCTCGAGGAATCGCTGCGCCAGCACGGACTGGCCGAGGAAGTGCGCGTGATCGGCACCGGCTGCCTGGGCCCGTGCGCGGTCGGCCCGGTGGCGGTCGTCCATCCGGACGGCGTGTTCTACCAGGGCATCAAGCCGGAAGACGCCGGCGTGATCGTCTCGGAGCACCTCCTGAAGGGCCGCGTCGTCGAGCGGCTCGTCTACAAGGATGCCGTCAAGGGCCGCAGCGTGCCCGCGCTGCAGGATATCGGCTTCTTCCGCAAGCAGGTCAAGAACATCCTGCGCAACTGCGGCGTGATAGACCCGCTGAAGATCGAGGAGTATATCGCCAACGACGGATACCAGGCGCTGTCGAAGGCGCTGACGGCGATGAAGCCGGAAGAGGTCATTGACTTGGTCAAGCGCTCCGGCCTGCGCGGCCGCGGCGGCGCGGGATTCCCGACCGGCCTGAAATGGGAACTGACTCGCAAGTCCGCCGGCACGACGAAATTCGTCCTCTGCAACGGCGACGAAGGCGACCCGGGCGCGTTCATGGACCGGAGCATCCTCGAAGGCGACCCGCACAGCGTGATCGAGGGCATGGCGATCGCCGGCTACGCCATCGGCTCGTCCCAAGGCTATGCGTACATCCGGGCGGAGTATCCGCTGGCCGTCGAGCGGTTCGGCAAGGCGCTCGTCCAGGCGCGCGAGTACGGCCTGCTCGGCAAGAACATCCTCGGGACCAGCTTCGAGTTCGACGTGGAGATCCGCATGGGCTCCGGCGCGTTCGTCTGCGGCGAGGAGACCGCGCTGATGACCTCCATCGAGGGCAAGCGCGGCGAGCCGCGTCCGCGTCCGCCGTTCCCGGCGGTCAAGGGACTCTGGGGCAAGCCGAGCCTGTTGAACAACGTCGAGACGTACTCGAACGTGCCGCTGATCCTGACGAAGGGCGTGGCCTGGTACACCGCGATCGGCTCGGCGAAGAGCAAGGGCACGAAGGTCTTCGCGCTGGCCGGCAAGGTGAACAACACCGGGCTGGTCGAGGTCCCGATCGGCACGCCGCTCGGCGAGATCATCTACGACATCGGCGGCGGCATCCCCGGCGGCAAGAAGTTCAAGGCCGCGCAGATGGGCGGGCCGTCCGGCGGCTGTATCCCGAAGGAGCATCTCAACGTGCCGGTGGACTACGAGACGCTCACCGAGCTCGGCGCGATCATGGGCTCCGGCGGCCTGATCGTGATGGACGAGGACAGTTGCATGGTGGACGTGGCGCGGTTCTTCCTCGATTTCGTCCAGGACGAATCGTGCGGCAAGTGCGTGCCGTGCCGCATCGGCACCAAGCGCATGCTCGAGATCGTCAACCGCATCTGCGAGGGCAAAGGCCAGGAAAGCGACATCGAGCGGCTGATAGACCTGGGCGGCAAGATCAAGGACACCGCGCTCTGCGGCCTGGGCCAGACGGCGCCGAACCCCGTGCTCTCGACGATCCGCCATTTCCGCGACGAGTACGTCGCGCACATCCGCGACAAGCGCTGCCCGGCGGGCGTCTGCCCCGCGCTCGTGCGCGCGCCGTGCCAGAATGCCTGCCCGGCGGCGGTGGACGTGCCCGGCTTCGTGTCGCTCATCGGCGAGAAGCGCTACTCCGAGGCGCTCGGCCTGCACCGCGAGCGCAACCCCTTCGCCTCCGTCTGCGCACGCGTCTGCTTCCACACCTGCGAGGACAAGTGCCGCCGCTCCACGCTCGACGACGCGCTCTCCATCCGCGGGCTGAAGCGCTACCTCGTCGAGCAGGAAGTCA
>Ga0187852_1003474_pt1 | contig 11473 bp, 8 predicted proteins | sample June2016WEW_6_40_FD_134511 | JGI IMG/M metagenome (GOLD analysis project Ga0187852, IMG submission 134511) | Peatland microbial communities from SPRUCE experiment site at the Marcell Experimental Forest, Minnesota, USA - June2016WEW_6_40 | ecosystem: Environmental > Terrestrial > Soil > Wetlands...
ATGTCAGGGGGAATGTCAGGAATGTCGTTGGCCATCGTCGGTTCCTCCTCGCCCCGCTGTGCATGAGACCGACGTTAGCACTTCAGGAACGTGGAGTTAAGCAGCCTTGCCGAAGGGACACAAACGATGCACAGAGAGTGCTTACAAAGGCTTGGCCTTTGGGCCTTAGTATTCCTCACATTGTCCCTTGTGTCCAGTACGCTGACCTGGGGACAACACATTAACGGAACTTTTCACGGGACGGTGAGCGACCAGACGGGGGCTGTCGTTCCGGGAGCCAAGGTTGAAGTAAAGAACCTGAGCACCAGTCAGGTTCGCGAGGCGACCACGGCGAGTAATGGCTTCTATACGATCACCGATTTGCCGCCCGGGCATTATTTGGTGTCTGTTTCCAAGGAAAGCTTTGCCACTACCTCGCAACCTGATGTGGAACTGCTCGTTAACCAAGACTTGGAAGCTGACTACAAGCTCAGTGTGGGTCAAGTCACCCAGACGATTGAAGTTACGGGTGCCGCCAACATGCTCCAGACTTCCAACGCCACTCTGGGGCAGGTCGTTGGTTCGACCCAAGTGGTTGATCTTCCCTTGAATGGGCGTCAGTTTACCCAGTTAATTCTCTTGACGCCCGGAGCAGCGCCCAAGGAAGGCGGGCAGCAGTCGTTCTACCAAATACCCATTGGCGGCGGCGGCCTCAGCCCAGCCATGAATGGCAGCCAACCGACGGAAAACTTCTTCACACTGGACGGGATCTTAAACAATCACTACTTTTACCAGCAGGCAGCTATTAGCCCCCCGCCCGATGCCATCCAGGAGTTCATGGCGCAATACCATGCCAACGATGCGCAGTTCGGCATCACATCGGGCGCTGATGTCAACATCGTCACCAAGTCGGGCGGCCCTACATTCCATGGTGATGCCTGGGAGTTCCTGCGCAATTCATCTTTGGATGCCGCCAATTATTTCGCCAATTTCGCGAATGAACCTAAGCCACCCTACCGCTAGAACCAGTATGGAGTAACCTTTGGCGGGCCTGTAATCCTACCTCACTACGATGGCCGAAAGAAACAGACGTTCTTCTTCGGATACTGGGAGGGATTTCGGTCTGCCGAGACCCTTACGCAGTTTGCCAGCGTGCCCACCACGGCGGAGTTGGGCGGCGACTTCTCCGACATCCTCACCACCACGCCTAGCGGGGCGAGCGATGCTCTGGGACGGCCAATCTTGAACGGCCAGATCTTTAATCCCTACAGCACCCGCCAGGTCAACGCAGGATCAGTAGATACGGTAACGGGTCTGGTGGCGCAGAGCACCGGCTTGGTGCGTGATCCTTTTTCGGGCAATGCAATACCCAAGACCATGCTGACCTCCCAAGCCCTGGCTTATCTGAATGCCTTCTACCCAACGCCAAACTTCGGGCCGGGAGGAAATATCTTCCCCAACGTCGCCACTTCCAGGCCCCAGACTATTTCTTCGGACCAATTCGGGGTGGGACTCGACCACACTTTCGCCAACAACGACACCCTTTTCGGAAAATTCTACTTCTCGCAGCCTGACGAAATCATACCCACGGCACTGAATATCGGTGCAACAGATGTCGAGAACCATGCGCGGATGGCAGCACTGGGCTATACGCATATTTTCAGTCCAACGCTCGTGGTCACCGCCCATTACGGGTACAGTTGGCTTTTCTCTCAGTATTCGGAGCAACCCGGAGGCGTTGCACTTATGAACGCAACCGGCTTCGGACCGGCCTTGGTGGAGCAGGATAATTATCCGATAGTCCCGGAGATCAGCATCGGTCCGCGTCTGAGTGGCACCAGTCAGTATGCCATTCCGCAAGGACCGATGCGCACGCATCAGCTCAACTTTGATATTCAAAAGGTCCACGGCTCCCATACCCTCGGTGCCGGAATGCTGTACATGCACGTTCATGCCTATGACAACGGCTGGGGATCTGGCATCAACTACGATCAGTATGCTTCGAGTGGAATTTCATCCGCCGGCGCCAACCAAGGGTCCACCGGCGATGGGCTGGCCAGCATGCTCCTGAACCTGCCTTCAAATTTCAGTGAATCCGCCGGTGTTACCGGAGCGGATCTCAGGGAGGGCTGGATCGGAGCCTATGCCCAAGATAAATGGCAGGCTTCGAAGAAACTAAGCGTGTCGATTGGCATTCGGTGGGATTTTGCCACTCCGCCGCATTATCTGAACAACCAATTCTCAGGGTGGAATGCCGACTGCCCCATGGGAGGAACCTACAACACCCCCGCGGAGATAACCGCAGTCGAAGATTCCTGCATCCTGATGCCGATACCCTTCGTGATCTCGCCGACGGCTGCTAATCCGAATCCCGTTTCCTGGCGAACCCCCAACGTGCGGCAAAGCTTGTGGGATCCCAAGTACAATGGCTGGCAGCCGCGGCTTGGCTTAGCTTACGCCGTGACTCCCAAAGTTGTAGTGCGAAGCGGATTCGTGATTTTCGATGATCACAATCAGTTCGACAAGCAGGTGCAAGGGTCCCGAGGTAGCTGGCCGTTCGGTATACCGAGCGGTGCGGAGGCTTTGTTCACGGCTCTGAACCGGGGAGTTCCTACTGTGTTTGCCAACGCTCTTCCCTCGGCAGGTTCGCTCCTGGCCGGGAGCACGCCCTATCCGAGCGTCGCTGATGATATACGCCAGAAAATTGCTTATTCACTGGAATACAATTTGGGCGTCGAGTATCAGATCACGTCCAACACGGCGCTTACGGTTAACTATGTAGGGTCTGAAACCCGGCACGTGTGGGCCTGTTGTTACACTTACAACCAGCCCTATCCCAACGAACTGGGTCCGAATTCTTTCCCCGACGCTTTACCCTTCCCCTTCCTTAATGCCACGCTAGCGGGGGAAAGCAACTCTATTAATGGCGATTACAACGGCCTCCAGCTCAAGCTTGAGAAGCGGTTTGCCAAGGGTCTTAGTATCCTCGCCTCTTATACCTGGTCCAAATCCCTGGATATGCAGTCTGGAGACTATAACTCCTCGCCTCAGAACACCTATAACATGCGGGCGGAGTGGGGTCCTTCCGATTATAACTTTCCCCAGCTATTCAGCTTCGCCGCTGTTTATCAACTACCCGTCGGACAAGGCCAGCGCTTTGCCGCGAACGCCGGCCGTGCTCTGAACGCTGTAATTGGCGGCTGGAACGTAAGCGACATCACCAGCGCTCATAGCGGGTCGCCATTTACTGTGGACGTTCCTTATGACAATGCCAACGCCGGAACCACCCAGCGGGCCAACGTTGTGCCGGGCTGCCCGCTTACGCCTTCGGGATTCCAGCAGAATGTCCAACACTGGTACAATACCGCCTGCTTCGTCGTGCCGCCCCAATACACGTTCGGTGACCTGGGTCGGAATACGCTCCGCGGGCCTAACTCTTTGAACTTTGACTTTTCGTTGTTCAAAGATTTCAAGCTGACGGAGTCGAAGACGCTCGAGTTCCGAGCGGAATCGTTTAACATCTTCAATGCTGTGAATCTAGCTCCTCCCGGAGGCGGCGTCACTGGCGCTTATACTGCTCTCGGCGGTTCGTCAGGAACCGATGTGGCCACACCAACATTTATGCAAATCTACAGTGCTGCGCCTGGCCGCGAGATTCAGTTTGCTTTGAAGTTTATCTTCTAGGCGGCGCTCGAATTCTGATCGCTTGGATCTGCTCTGGCCTAGGAAGCAATGGCAATCCTGCGTTGCTTCCTCAGCCAGGGCGTATCATCCTGAGCGCACGTCCAAGGAGCTTGCGATGCGCAGAAGAAATTTCTTGGCTGCTACGCTCTCCGCATTTGCCCCCGCTACAGTTCCAGGCTGGGCAGAGGAGGGGCAGAGCGAGGCTCCTCGCTCCGCTCGGAGTCACAGGGGGCGGCCCATCCAAGGAGTGAAAGCCGGCGACGTTGTCATCATCTATAACAACAAGGATTCTGCGGAAACCGCCGCTGCCCAGGAACTCAACAATTTCCTGGGACGGATGACCAAGGCTCAGCCCCAGCTTACCGCGGACGATTCCCAGATGAGTGCAGGGAGCGCCACCACGCACTTCTTGGTGGGCCACACCGCATCGAACCAGGCACTCATCGCGTCAGGAAAAATCGAGGACCCTGCGAACAAGAACGCTGAGGCGTACATCGTGAGCTCGGTGATTACCGGCGGAAAACCAAGCGTAGTGTTTCTGGGCGGTACGGGAATCGCCACGCTTTACGCAGTCTATGACTACCTCGCCAAGCTGTGTGGCTGCGGATTCTACTGGGATGGCGACCACGTGCCACATCGCGAAACCATTCCCGCGCAGGGCATCAACATCTCAGCGCAGCCCTACTTCCGCGAACGCATGTGCATGAACTTGACCATTTACTGGTATTCAGCTCCCTGGTGGGAATGGGAGGATTGGAAAGCTTACATCGATTGGGCCCTCAAAGCACGTCTCAACATCCTGAGCTTGTGGGACACGCCTGGCGAGGATGTGGCGTGGAAGAAAGCTTGGAAGCGCATGGGCGTTGAGGTGGCGGACAGTTCCTGCTCCGGGCCCCCCTACGAAATCTTTGCTCCCATCAAATACGGCGTCCGGCCGCCGCTCACCGATGCTTGGCGAGAGGGGCAGAGTGCACTGAACAAGCAGATTGTTGAATACGCACGCGCGCGCGGCATGCGGTCTCTCGCTCCCGCCGTGCCAGGGATCTGTCCCCCGGAGTATGCGTCTGCCCACCCGGAGGCTCGAACTTTCGAGATCTCCTGGGCGCATCTGCCCAAGCAGAAATATCTTCACCCGCTCAGCCCCCAATACCATGAAGTGGGTAAAGCGTTTCTGGAGGAGTACAACTTACTTTATGGCACTGACCATCTCTACTGGCTCGAGAATTATCTGGAGTGCGATGTGGAGGGTCCCGAAGAGGTTCAACTGGAAGTGCGCCGGGAGATCGCAGGAGCGAACTTCAAGGTGTTCGATGAGGTGGACCCTCAAGGTGTGGGGATCTGGTCCGCTTGGACCTTCCTCAACCGGCCCGATCAATGGACCCCCAAGCTCATCCAAGAGAGCCTGGAACGCATGCCCGCCGAACGCGTGCGAGTCCTCGACCAATGGGGGGAGACGGTGCCTGAACACAAGCGTACGGACTACTTCAACGGACGGCCGTGGCACTTCGGAGTCCTATATTCCTTTGGCGGCAACACCAACCTGCACGGCAACATGAAGTTCATCGAAAAGCAGTTCCATAGCGTGGTTGAAGACCCCCGTGCCAAACAATGTGTAGGTTTTTACCCGAACCCGGAGACCATCCATCACAATTACTTCTATTATGATTTTATTTGCCGGCTGGGCTGGAATCCCAAGGAAGTGGACTTGCGCTCCTTCACCCGTGACTATGCGCGCGGGCGATACGGCGAGGCGGCCGCGCCGGCCATGGTGGGGGCACTCGAGGAACTCCTCGCCAGCGTCTACGGCTCTGATGACATGACGCAACCCCTCTATTGGCATCGCTTAGGGGGCGCCACCTACGTCCGCCTGCAGGTGACTGATCGCGAGGCTTTCATACCGCACTTGCGCAGAGCGCTGGAGCGGGCGCTCGGAGCCGCGCCCACCCAGGGAAGCAACCCTCTTTACTTTCACGACTTGAACGACATCGGACGCCAGTACCTGGCAGAACTCTTTGCCGCGCACGTCCGAAAAATCGAGCAGGCAGAGGCCGCCTTGGACCAATCTGCCTTCGAGCGCGAGGCCAACCTCCTCGAAGCTATCATGGAATCCATCGAGACACTGCTGAGCCACGACGACTATTACTGGCTCAGCCCCAGCATTCGCAAAGCCCGGAAGTTGCCTGGCGCGCCGCCCGATGTGGACGTGCGAGCGCGCGACATCCTCACTTTGTGGGCTGACGTAATTCGAGACTACGCATCGCGCGACTACTATGAACTCGTGCAGGGTTATTACCGTCCGCGAGTGACCACTTGGATTCGTGCCTTACGTGACTCGCTCAAGTTGGATCAGCGCATAATCTCCAACGCCACCGAATTGGACCGCGAGTACGATGCCATCGAACGGAAATGGGTTAAGGAGGGCTTCCCTTTGGAGAACCGGCAGCCCAACCCGAAGCAGGCGATAAAAACTGTCCAGACGATGCTGGCAAAGTTTGCATTCGCGGAGAAGGTCTGATGAAGGCTCTACGAGGATCATGTGACGCTGAGGACGCCGCTCGGACTGCGAGGATTTTCAGCAGAGCAGACGGCGGAGCCGCGGGTCATCGCCAGCGGAATCGAGCGTAATTTGGACAAGCCTGGAGATGACGAAGCGGCGATTTTTTCGCTTGTGGCCAAGAGGCCAAATCGGAAATCCTGGGAAAGAGCATGAAAACAACATCGGCATTTGCTGACCTCTCCCGCCGCCAGTTCCTGCAGTCGGCTGTGTCTGCGGCGCTTGCGGCGCCATCGATCATTCCGGCCTCGGCCTTGGGAAGAGCCGGCCAGCCGCCGCCCAGCGATCGCATCAACCTGGGAATCATCGGCGTCAACGGGATGGGTAGCGGCAACCTGGCCAATTGTGCCAAGTACGCCGACGTGGTAGTCACGGCCATTTGCGATGTCTCGCGGGATCGCCGCGAGAAGGCCCTCGAGCAACATAAGAACACTGCCCAGGGCTATCGCGACTATCGTGAGTTGCTGGCCAGGAGGGACGTCGATGCCGTAATCATCGCCTCACCCCCCCACTGGCACGCCTTGATGGCGATCGACGCGGTCAAGGCGGGCAAAGACATCTACTTGCAGAAGCCCATGACCCTGCACGCCAGCGAGACACTGGCGGTGCGCAACGCGGTCAACCGCCATAAACGGATCAGCCAGATCGGCACCCAGATCCACGCCAGCTCGAACTACCGGCGCGTGGTGGAGTGGATCCGCTCCGGAAAGCTGGGGCCGGTTAGCGCGGTCCGCACCTTCAACGTGATGAACCAGGGGCCGGAGGGCATCGGGCACGCGCCCAAACAGGATGCGCCGGAAGGTTTGGATTGGGACATGTGGCTAGGCCCCGGGCCGGCTCGGCCTTTTAACTCGCTCTTGTTCGACGGTAGTTACAACCACTGCTCGTTCTGGGATTACTCGCGCGGTTGGACTCCCGGCATGGCGCCACACATCATCGACCTGCCGATCTGGGCGCTGGATTTGGGGGTACCGACGTTGACGAGTTGTTCCGGCGGGCGCTTTGTGATCCGTGACGACGGCGACGCGCCCGACACTCAGGAGGTGACCTGGCAATATCCGAATCTGACCATGATCTGGGCGATGAGCTGCTGCAACAGCTTCGCGTTCGACTTCGGCCGCGGCACACCGGCTCGCCGGCTGGGCATTTACTTCCACGCCGTCAATGGCACGCTGCTGACCGATTACGAGAAGCATGAAATCGTCGCGGAAGGCAGTTTCCTGAAGGACTCGGCCGCTCCTCCCGAGTCGCTTCCGCCGTCGCCGGGCCACGAACGCGAGTGGCTGGATTCGATCAAGTCCCGCCGCGAGCCCAGTTGCAGCGTCAACTACCACTACAAGGTGGACTTGGCTCTCACGCTGGCCAGCCTGTCTTACAAGCTGGGCCGGTCCGTGCGATTCGATTCGAACCGTGAGAAGATCGTCGGCGACAAGCAGGCTGCCAAACTCGCCCGACCGGTCTATCGACATCCGTGGAAGTTCCCGGCGGAGTATTTGTAAGGGACACTCAGGCGCGTTCCGTCAGCTCATCGGCCAGCGACAGGCGAGCCGGCCGGTTCTCGCGGGCAGACAAGACGCGTGCCAGGCGGACCGGGTGCGTCTTGACGGTATCGGCCACATTGCAGAGAGGCTCTTGGCCGGCGCGGTTGAACTCCACGAAATGATTGATTTCGGCCGACTACGACATCGAACTGGCCTATAAGGTCCAGCTTCCGCTGATCATATCGATGTGCTCGGTCACCGAAGGGAAGGTGGCTTACCACGATGCGGACACCCAAAGCATTCACATGGCCTGACCTCACCCGGCGCGACTTCCTGTTCACCGCCGTCGTCGCCGCCACGCGGGGTGCCGATGGCATGCGGCTCGAGGACACCAAGGGCACGAAGCTTTCCGCCTATTACGGCAGCCGCCCGCTGTTCGAATACCGCTATGACCGGTCGCGGCCGAAGCCTTACATCCATCCACTGTTTCTGCCCAATGGCGACCCTATGTCCCGGGATGGGCTCAAGGACGAGGTGCACCATCACGGGCTCATGCTGGCGTGGTCGATGCTGGATGGGTTCGATTTCTGGGGCGAGACCAATCCGGCTCCGCATGGCCAGATCGTCCACCAGAGCTTCCATAACCGAGTGCAAAACGGCAAGCTGGAGATCGTCGCCCTGAACCACTAGGTGGCGGATGGGAAACTGCGGCTCGTGGAGCGCCGGACCATTCTTGCCCGCCCGCCGCAGGCCGAGGGTCTGTGGCTGGAGTGGATGAGCGAGCTCACGGCGCCGCACGGAGCTTCACTTCAGATTGGCAAGCACGTGTATAACGGACTGGGCATCCGCTTCATCCCCAGCATGGATGGAGCCGAGGTACTGAACGAGCGCGGTACCACGAGCATCGAAAAGGCCAACGGCGAGCAGGCGCGCTGGTGCGCCTATTTCGGGCCGCTGGCGCGTCCAGGCCAGAGCGGCGGCGTAGCCTTTTTCGACCACCCTTCCAACCCGCGCCACCCTTCGCCGTTTTTTGTCATGAACAAACCCTTCGGGTACCTGAGCGCCGCGCCCACATTCCGCGGCGGATTCGAAATGCGGTCCGGCGAAACGCTCACCTTCCGCTGGGGCGTCCTGAGCTACCTGGGGAGACCCGAGGCGGCCACCTTGAATCACCGCTTTCAGCAGTGGACTTCGCGAGGAGGACATCGATGAGCACTAAGCTTGGCGCGGCCGTCCTTGGCACCGGCGACGTCTCCGGCGAGCACATTAAGGCCTACCAGCATCATCCTTGCACCGAAATGCGCGCGCTGATGAGTCGGGATCGCGCGCGCGGCGAAGCCAAGGTGGCACAATACGGGCTGACCGGCTGCCGCGTCTACACCAACCTGGACGAATTGCTGAAGGACGATTCGATCCAGGTCGTCTCCATCTGCACTCCCCATCACCTGCACGTGCCGCAGGCTGTGGCGTGCGCGGAAGCAGGGCGCCACATGGTGGTCGAGAAACCCGTCGCGCTCGACCTCGCCAGCCTTCGCAAACTGGAGGCCGCCGTGCGCAAAGCCGGTGTGCGCAGCGTGGTCAGTTTCGTTCTGCGTTGGAATCCGCTGTTCGAAACGATCAAGGCCATTCTGGCGGAAGGCACCATCGGCGATCTGTTCTATGGTGAAGTGGACTATTTCCACAGCATCGGACGCTGGTACACGGGTTACGAATGGATCAGACGCAAAGAGATCGGTGGATCGAGCCTGCTCAGCGCGGGTTGTCACGCCATTGATGGACTGCGGTGGTTCGTCCAGCAGGAGGCCGTGGAGGTCCAGAGCTACGCCAACGTCAGCAAGGGGAATCCGCTTGGCTACGAATACGAGCCCAATAGCGTCACGCTGGTGAAATTCGCGGGCGGCGTCATAGGCAAGGTAAGCAGTTCCATCGAGTGCGTCATGCCTTACATGTTCCACACTCTGCTGATGGGCAACCAGGGCAGCATCCGGAATAATCAGTTGTTCACCAGCCGCTGGCCGGGCCAGAAAGATTGGGCCAGCATTCCTACCATCCTGCCCGACAGCGGGGCGGTGACGCACCACCCATTCGATGCTGAAATCGTCCACCTGGTGGACTGTATTCTCAGCGGAAAGGAGTCGCACTGCAACGTGGCTGATACCGTAAAGACCCACGAGATATGCCTGGCCAGCGAAATCTCGGCCCGGGAAAACCGGCCCGTGCGCTTGCCTTTGACGTACGCCCCTGGATGAGAAGTGTGAAGCCAACGCCGCCGAAGTCCAACCTGTTCTGCGGGTGGCGAGAGGCTGGCGCAGTCGCGACCGGGCTTAGCGATTCGGCGCGGCAGATCCGTCGGGATTCGAGTCGCGATAGCGGGAGCAGCGGAGGGCTCCACTATCACGGCGAACTCTGGAGTTTCAGTCGGGCGTGTGCAGTCGGCATGCGAAGCATCAAAATGGAAATAAGACTTCAGATGCTTCGCAATCGCGGTCGTATATTTCTTATCAACTCTGGTGGGATCGTAGGTGTTACAAGTCTGCTGCCGGATCCTCACGTGATGGTAATGGCCGAAAGCCCGAACTGGTCTGCCGATAGCGGGGAGCAAGCGTCTTCAAGTGGCGCTCTTCGTCCCCGGATGAATCGCCCAACCGCCTTGAGTGAGTTCATGGGTTGCCATGAAGCGAAATGTGTGATCGGGCATTTGTTGTTCGTACCGCTCAACACCCGAACTGGTGTCGAGACGGCCTGCATAGTTTCTCCTCGTGGTGGGCAGTATGATGACTGGCGAAGAGCGGGTTCTCACGGCGCTGAAGGAGCAAGAGCACGATCACTTATGCTGGGCGCCGTTAGTCGACCAGTATTTAACTTCATCGCTACCGGGGCAAGGCTACCAGGAGGTCAGCGTTCCTGAGGCAATTCGCATGATGGCGGTCGACATTATGGAGCTGCACTCTTCGACTTTGTGGAGCATTCTTCGGTCGTTCGCCGAATGGGACGCCAGGGCGATCTGGAACGCGTATCTTACGAGACGCCGGTCGGTTCCCTGATTGCAGAAACGCGTCGGCGCAATGGCACTCGAGCCACGTGCCTAAGTTTCCCCTTGTGATGGCGGGGGACGTGAAGGCCCGGCAGTACATTGCCGAGCACACCCACTGCGAAGAGGACTTTGCGGTTTTCCGGGAACACGAGCGGCTGATCGGTGACGACAGCATCCCTCCCAGCAGCGACCCCCTTTCACCCATGGTTAATTTCCTCTAGGAACTCTTTGGAATTGAAAATCCTTACTATTAGCTGACGGACTCACCCGCGGTGCTCGAGTCGTGCTTTCAAGCCATGCACGAGAACTCTGGGTAGTGGGTGAATAACGTGTTGCTGAAAAGTTAGTGAGGAACCGAAGGTTCTTTGCTGTCCCCCGTATCGGCGGCTTTTTCCTCGGGTAGCTTAAACTCTGCCAACCCCATTCCGATTTCATCAAGTGTCTGCTTGTTCTTTTTGAGTTTTCTTCCAGACCGAATAAAAAACACTAGGGCGACGCCAGCCAAGCAGAAGAAGGAAAGCGCGACGTATAACTGTGGTTCACTCACGGGCAGCCTCCAAGACTTTTGGGTGTGGATTTTACGCTTGATTCGCTTAGGATGATAGGGGGGAAATACAGCGTGTCGCGGCAAAGTGATAATGTCCGGTTTCAGCAAAGTAGAAATGTCCTGTTGAACTCCGTCAAAGTTGACGGATGGAAAAACAGGAGATGCTGATGTTGAATGGGAAAGAGCGGGACCGG
>Ga0187852_1003476_pt1 | contig 11472 bp, 11 predicted proteins | sample June2016WEW_6_40_FD_134511 | JGI IMG/M metagenome (GOLD analysis project Ga0187852, IMG submission 134511) | Peatland microbial communities from SPRUCE experiment site at the Marcell Experimental Forest, Minnesota, USA - June2016WEW_6_40 | ecosystem: Environmental > Terrestrial > Soil > Wetlands...
CGCACGGTCATGTCGGCAAAAATCATTTTGCCTTCCGGCACGAGCACGGTGGAATTGCTGATGCTGCGCCAGGCGGGCTGGCCGTGCGTGGGCCGGCCATCAATGAAGATGTCGCCTTGCCGCGGCGGCAGCAGGCCGATGATGGACTTGAGCAGGGAGGATTTGCCTGCGCCGTTGGCGCCGAGCAGGCCGACGATCTCGCCGGCACACACGTGCAGACTGATGCCGTGGACAACTTCAAGGCTGCCATAGCTGCATCGCAAATTTTTGACCTGCAATAACATTTCAGGAACGGAGCGCGGCTTGTCTCAAGCCGCAGCACCCGCGAACGCATTTGTTGCCGTAAACATTTTTCATCGGACCGCTCCTTCGCCAACCGGGCTGCTGCGAGTTGGGACAACTCGCGCTCCGGGGGCAGTGTCCGGTCGCTCCCCGGTCAGCAAGGCCAGTTCAACTTCCTCGGCCGGGCGGAATTCCCCGCCCAGGTAAGTGCTGATGACGTTCGGATCGTTTTGAATCGTTGCCGGCGAACCTTCGGCGATGACTGTGCCGTCGTGCAACACGAGGATGTCATCCGACAAATCCATCACCACCGTCATGTCGTGTTCGACCAGGAGCACGGTGACGCCGCGATCACGGATGCGGCGGATGAGCGCGCAGAGGTTCTCCTTTTCCCGGGTGTTCAGTCCGCTGGCGGGTTCGTCAAGCAGCAACAGTTCCGGATCAGTGGCCAGCGCGCGGGCCAGTTCCACCATGCGGCGGTGCCCGAAAGAGAGACCGCCGGCCGGGAACCCGGCGAGATGGGCGAGGCCGACGTAATCCAGTTGCGCCAGCGCGGCTTCGCGGATGGAGCGTTCCTCCTTCGGCTGGCCGGGAAAGCGCAGACAGCATCCGGCGAATTCCCAGCGCGAACGGCTGTGCCGGCCCACCATCACATTTTCCAGGACGCTCATCTGGAGGAACAGGCTGGGGTTCTGGAACGTCCGCGAAATTCCCGCGCGGGCGATTTGATACGACTTGAAGCCGGTGATGGAGTGGTCCTTGAAAGTGACATGCCCGGCGTCGGGTTTGAGCAGGCCGGAGATGATGTTGAACAGGGTTGTCTTGCCCGCGCCGTTGGGGCCGATGACAGCTTTGATCCGGCCCGGGTTCACCTGGAACGAAACCTGGTTTACCGCCACGAGGCCGCCGAAACTGCGCCGGACATCGTTTACTTCAAGCAGCGCCATGTTCAGATAACCGTGGTAGGGACACGTTCCACCGTGTCCCCATTTTTTTGTTTCGTTTGGGACGCGGTGGAACGCATCCCTACCAGCCGCCTGACCCAAAGTCCGAGCGGCTTGAGCGGCCCTTCCGGCGCGAGCGAAACAATGGTGATGAGAATCGCGCCGAACACGGCATTGTCGTAACTGCCGAACAGTCCGCGGAGCGACAGGTAGTTCAACAGGGTGCTCATGCTGGTGACGCCCCAGAGGCTCGCCATGCCACCGGACGCGGCCAACGCGACGTAACGCACCGACTTGAACGCGCTGGCTTCCGACGGCCCGATACCCCCGGTGTAATGCGTGAAGAACACGCCGGCCATCGCCGCGAGCAGCGCACTCAACACGAAGGCGCGCAGTTTGTAGGCGGCGGTGTTGATGCCCATCGCGCCGGCGGCGGTTTCGCGGTCGTGGATGGCCTGCAACGCGCGGCCGACGCGGGAATGAACAAGGTTGCGCAACAGCACGAGCAGCACCAGCACCAGGACGCCGGCGAGGTAGTAGTTTTCGACGCGCAGGGCGCTTCGGCCCGACACTGTCAGCCCCAAGCCCAGCTTCCATTCCGGCACGCCGTTGATGCCGTCGGCAGCGCCGAAGAGGGCGGTGCCGAGAACGGTTTTATAGACGATCAGGCCGAAGCCGAGCGTGGCCATGGCAAGGTAATGGCCTTTAAGCCGGAGCGCGGGATAGCCGATCAGGTTCGCGATGACCAACGTCGCGAGCATGGCCGCCAGAAAAGCGGCCCACGGGGAGGCGGTGACGATCGGGTTGCCGTAAAGGTCGTTCTTCGCCACCAACAGATGCGCCTGCCGGAGCGCGCCGGCCCAAGCGGCAGCGTTCATCCGGGAGAAGTCATGTGTCGTCAGCACAGCCGACGTGTAGCCGCCAATGGCGAAGAACGCGCCGTGGCCGAGCGACACCTGCCCAGCATAACCCATCACCAAGCACAGACCAATCACGACGATGGCGTAGTAAAGCGACATGGTAAGCTGCGTAAGGCAGTATTCCCTTCCCGTCGCGCGCAGGGTGAATTGCACCGCGACCAGCGCGAGGGCGAAGAGGGCGAAGGGCAGCAAGGCTTTGAGACGGTGGCTCATCGTGGAAAGAAATGGAATTCAGGAATCACGCCCGCCCTCACCCCCGGGGAGAGGGGGAGCGAATCATCGGCAGCTGAAAATTGGGAGGCGATCGTTGCTGCCACCGTCTTTTTGATCTTCGCGCAGGCCGAGCGGAAGACACTGAGCGTGTTCATTTTGGCAGAAGGCGGCGATTGTTTCTCCCTCTCCCGGGGGAGAGGGCCGGGGCGAGGGCGAGTGTTTATCTCATTCATCATAATTCGCTTATTGCTCCCTCACGCTTTCTCCGCCGGGCCGGCCAAACAGGCCGTGCGGGCGGACGAACAAAACCAGCAACAAAACGGCAAAGGCGGCGACGTCGTTGTAAGCCGCGGGCAGCCGGCTTACGGCGAACGCCTCCAGAATGCCGACCATCAACCCGCCCACCACCGCACCCATCGGATGGCCCATCCCACCGAGGATGGCCGCGGCGAATCCCTTGATGGCCAGCGGCGCGCCCATTTCGTAGTGCGTCATGGTGATGGGCGAGATGACGCAACCCGCCAGCGCGCCCAGCGCGGCGCTCAGGCCGAACGACAGCGTGCGCATGTTCGGGATGTTGATGCCCGCGAGCATCGCAGCGTCGGGATTTGACGAACACGCGCGCATGGCGCGGCCGCGCAGGGTGTATTTGAGAAAAGCGTGCAGCAGGACCACCGTGACGGCGACGGTTCCCAACACCCACAACACCTGCGGTGAAATCGCCGCGCCGAGGAATTTGAGGGACGACACTTCGTTGCCAGTGAAGTAGGGCAGGGAACGGACCTTCTCGTCCCAGATGTGGAGGGCGGCCTCTTGCATGACAATGGAAAGCCCGATGGTAATGATGATGAGGTGCAGCACGGAATGCCGGCGGAGTTTCCGGAAGAAGGTGATTTCCAGCAGGCAGCCGATGAACGCCACGATCAACACCGCGCCGGCAATCGCCACGGGCAGTGGCACGAAATGCGCCAGCGTCACGGCCACCATTCCGCCCAGCATCACGAATTCGCCCTGCGCGAAATTGAGGACGCCCGTGGCGCTGTAAATCAGGTTGAAGCCGATGGCCACCACGGCGTAGATGCTGCCCTTGGTGATGCCGGACAACAAATACTGTAATGCCAGACTTCCGTTTTCCATCGTCAGTCCTTCCGGACAAAAAGCCCCGGTCGGTTTCCCGCCGGGGCTTTGGAGGAACCTTCTACTACCAAACCAATCCGATTATTTTTTATAAATCGTGAACTTGCCATCCTTGACCGTCAGCATTTCAAACGCGGTCAGGTCAAGACCCGTGTGGTCGGTGGCGGAAAAATTGTAAATGCCCGCCGTGCCCACCAGTCCGTGGAGGTTTTCAATCGCGTCCCGCACTTTATCGCGATCGGTCGTCCCGGCCTTCTTGAGCGCCTCGGTCACAATCAAAACCGCGTCATAGGCATGTCCGCCAAAGGTGCTCACGTCCTCCTTGTAGGCGGCCTCATAATCCTTCTTATAGGTCGCCAGCAGCTTCTTTTGCGGATGGTTGGCGGGCAATTCGTCCACCACCAGCAGCCGGCCCGCCGGGAATAGGATGCCTTCCGCCGCCACGCCCGCCTGCTCGACATATTTGCGATTGCCGAAACCATGGCTCTGGAACAGTGGAATGTCCATGCCGAGCTGCTTCATATTCTTCGCGACGATGGACTGGGCGGGAACGATGGACCAGTTCACCACCGCCTGGACGCCCGGTGTGCCCTTGACCTTCGTCAGTATGTCCGTCAGGTCGGTCGCCTGTTTGTCATAAACTTCATTCGCCACAATTTCGATGCCTTCCGTTTTGGCCAGGTCCTCGAGCTGTTTCTTGCCGGAGGCGCCGAAGCCGTCGTTGCCGGTCAGCACGGCGATTTTGGTGATGCCCTTTTCCTTCATCGTGCGGTAAATCCAGGTCGCCGCCTGGCTGTCCTTTTGCGGTGTCTTGAAGACATATTTGGCCAGGGGATTGACGATGGCATCCGCCGCCGCGCAGGAGACGAGGATCATCTGGTTTTCCTCGCAGAGCTTCTTGATCTGCATGGTTTCGCCACTGGTGGACGGGCCGATGATGGCCAGCACCTTGTCTTCCTCGATCAACTGCTTGGCAAACGAGACAGCCTTCTCGGGGCTGCCTCCGCTGTCCTTGATGATCAGTTCTAGCTTCTGGCCAAGCACGCCGCCCGAGGCGTTGATTTTATCCACGAGCATTGTGGCCGTCTTGGATTCCGGCGCACCGAGGAAGGACGCCGGGCCGGTGACGGAGAAGATGGCGCCGATCTTGATGGTTTTGGATTCCTCCGCTGCGGAACAGCGGGGGACGGCCAACTGGGCCGCAAGCCAGCAGGAGCCCGCAATCAGCAGCAGATTTTTTTTCATAGGCCGCTTTTGCTCGATGGATGTAAGGGCGGGCTAGAACGTATACGTTATTTCGGCACGAAAGAAATCCATCACATCCCGGCTGACGTAATAGTCGCCCGGGAAGAGGCATTCGCCCATGAGGAGGCCGCTCAGGCGCTTGGTGAACTTATATTTGATGATTGACTGGAGGTAATGGCCGCGAAAGTTCCCCGTCCCCGTGAAATCACTAGGCACAGTCGCTTGAGTGGGCACGTCCTGATCCGCAAACAAAGCGTTATAGCTGAGGCTGAAATTCATGTCCTTGATCGGGTCCACACTCCAAGTCGGGCCAAAACGAATGAGATTGGCCGTTTGCCCTACGCGCGTCTCGTTAACGTAGCTGTAAATGTTGTACATCTCGCTCCACTGTGGCCATCGCCCCCACAGCACGTCGAACATTTCATCGTTCCCCGTTTTTGGATTATCCCCGGAAAGAAACTCAAAAACCATACTCAACTGGTCGTTCATTTTGTCCTTAAACAGGTAGCTGATCTTGCTGTTCACTCCAAAAGCGTTGAGGTCGTGGAATTGGCCGTCCGCCGCCGCCGGCGCGGGTGCGCCTCCCGGCATGTTATACTGATATTGTTTCCTTCCGAACTGATACGCCCCCTCCGCCGAATACTGAAAATGCTCCTCCACCAAACCCGAAACGCGGCCGCCAAACGTGTAGATGTCCGCGTTGTCAGAGAATATCGAGGCCGGAGCGTCGTTGAGGGCCGAGTCGTGTTTGTAGATAAAGAAGGCGTCCAAGTTGGCCGCCGCCAGACTCTTGTTGGCGATATACAGAACCGCGCCCTTTTCGTTTTGGTCGGTCAGGAGATACGCGTTCGGGTTTCCACCCTGTGTGGTGGAGGGGCCTATGGTGGGCAGCCAGGCGTCGGGGCGCCCATACTGGACAATGCCGATGGCATCAATGGTGGTGTGCTGATCTTTCAGATCGACGGTGACGCGGGCGGAATCGAGGAAAGATGTGAAGGACCCGTCCTCGGGCGTGCCGTCTCCAAACAGCCAGTTGTCACCCAGGTTAATATCCTGGCGGCCAACCGTCACGGTGGCAGGCAGGTCCAGCGGTTTCTTCCATTGCACGTTGAGGGTGTCAATAATCCCGTAGCGCCACTGCATGCCCGATTTATCGAAGTATGTGTCCATGGTCGAGGTTTTCATGAACTCCCGCGGTTCAGCGGCCAGACGGACGTTCAAACTCAGATCGTTTGTAATGCTCGTAAATGCTGCCGGGAAAAAGCTGGCCCCAATCCGGCCACGAAAACGGAAATAGTCCTGTTCATGCACGGGGCCAAACGGCCCGCTCGTTGGCCCAGAACCCAGGCTCAGCGCATTGTTGAAGTACTCATTGCGCACCCGGATATCGCCCCCCCAACTGAACCAGTCCACCGGGTTCTTGACCTGTTGGACGTACTCATCAAACGTGCAGGGCGGCGCGGCAGGCGCTGCCGTGGTGGTGGTGGCAGTTTGGGCCTGGGTGATGGTAGACGTTGCAGCGAATACAGCGATGCCGACGGTCAGTTTAAGAATGGATTTCTTCATGTGTTTTTCAGTGTTTTGTAGTTGAGGGAGGAATTCAGACTTTTTCTTCGTTGTTCTTCTTGTTGGAGGAGTAACAAAAGCTCAGGTGCGCTTCGTCCGATTTTCGCGTGAACGAACTGACCAGCAACATCAGCAATGACACCGGCAGGGCCAAGCACAGCCGGGAAACCTGCGCAACCCATTTGTCTTCGATGCCTAACATAATCCAGTTCTCATCTGCTGATGCTTATGTTTAACCATCACCAACTCCCGCGTCCGTCCCGGCAGCCGTTCGCCGATTCAAATGATGGAGGCAGCCGAATCCTGACTCGCGCGATTGCGGAAATTTTAGAAGCGATGCCCAATGAGTCCAGCTTTCTGAGCGTTTTTTTCAAGAAAGAAGCTGTAATAATGAAAAAGATACATTGAAATGATTTTGCTACCGAATCGCCCGGCGGAAGTAAAATCCGCAAAAGCAGGCTTGTCATCGCTGGAACATTTTGTTGCACTCGATGGTGTGTCATCCAGACGGATATAAATTCTGAGAAACCGCAAATTGCATGTCTTCAGCCAGACGACAACTTCTGAGCGGCAACGAGGCCATTGCGCTGGCCGCGCGTGACGCCGGCGTGGCCCTCGGCGCCGGTTACCCCGGCACCCCCTCCACCGAAATCCTCGAACGCTTCTCCGAACTGGGCGGGCGCGGCCAATGGTCGCCCAATGAAAAAGTCGCCCTCGAAGTCGCCATCGGCGCGGCTTTTGCCGGCGCGCGCGCCATGGCGACCATGAAACACGTCGGCCTCAACGTCGCCGCCGACCCGCTGTTTACCGCGGCTTACACCGGCGTCTCGGGCGGACTGGTTGTCATCTCTGCAGACGATCCCGGCATGGCGTCGAGCCAAAACGAGCAGGACAACCGCCGTTATGCCGTTGCCGCCGGCGTGCCGATGCTCGAACCTTCGGATTCGCAGGAAGCCTACGATTTTCTGTTTGCCGCGTTCGAGATTTCCGAGCGGTGGAAGCTGCCGGTGATATTGCGCGCCACCACGCGGGTCTGTCACAGTTACACGATCGTTCAGCCGCACGGCCCGAACGGCGCGCCCAAGCCGCCGCGTTTTGAGCGCGACATTCGCGGCCGCGTGATGATTCCAGCTTACGCCCGCCCGGCGCACCGGCGGCTGCGGCAGAAGCTGGCCGAAATCGGGGAGTGGAATGAAACCTGTTCCCTCAACCGCGTTGCACCCGGCGAGAAGAAACTCGGCATCATCACGTCGGGAATTTCCTTCATGCACGCCCGCGAAGCCGCGCCGAAAGCCAGCGTGCTGAAGCTCGGCTTCACCTATCCGCTGCCGATGAAAAAGATCGCCACGTTTGTCAAAAGCGTGAAACGGTGCGTCGTCATCGAGGAAGGCGATCCGTATCTCGTGGACGCCATCCGCGCGGCGGGCATTGCGGTCGAAGGCAAGGCGGAGATGTATCGTTTTGGCGAGCTGGATGTGCCGCGCGTGCGGCGCATCCTCAACAACGACACCAGCCCCGAGCCGGCGCAACCGCCGGGCAAACCGCCGCAATTGTGCGATGGCTGCCAGTATCGCCTGGTTTTCGAGTCGTTGCGCCAGCGCGATTGCATTGTGGCCGGCGACATCGGTTGTTACACGCTGGGCGTGTTGAAACCCTTTGAGGCCATGGATTCCTGCGTTTGCATGGGCGCGAGCCTTGGTGTGGGTCTGGGGTTGCGTCACGTGTTGCCGCCGGAACAGGCGCGGCGCGTGGTCAGCGTCATTGGTGACAGCACGTTTGTGCACAGCGGCATCAGCGGTCTGGTGGAGATGATTTACAATCCGCCGACTGAAGGACATGTGCTCATCATCCTGGACAATTCCACCACGGCGATGACCGGCCACCAGGAACATCCCGGGACCGGCCGGAAACTCGACCACCAGCCGACCAACAAACTCGTGCTGGAAAACCTGGCCCGTTCACTCGGCGTGAAGCGGGTGCATGTGGTCGAGCCGCGCGTCGGTTCGAATGAGTTTGATCGGGTTCTGGACGAATGCCTCGCGAGCCGGGAACTGTGTGTGATCATTGCCCGGCGGCCGTGCCTCCTCATCGTGAAGCGGCTGCGGGAACTGGAACAGTGCGAATGCGAACCGAAGGAAGCCAATGCCCAACCAACTCACTAACGTGGTGGTCGCCGGTCTTGGCGGTCAGGGAGTACTCAAGGCGTCGGACATTCTCGCCGACGTGGCGTTGCGCGCCGGCTTTGACGTGAAGAAGAGCGAAATCAAGGGCATGAGCCAGCGCGGCGGTTCGGTCACCAGCGACGTGCGTTTTGGCCAGACCGTGCTCAGTCCCATGGTGCCGCCGGGCGAGGCGGATTATCTGCTCGTGCTCGAACCGACGCAGGTGGAACCGCACCAACATTATCTCAAACCCAACGGGAAGTTGATCGCGCCGGACGCGGTCGATGTCGGCAAACTGCCGAACAAGAAAACACTGAACGTGGCGCTGCTCGGCGCGTTGAGCGTGCATTTGCCGTTGCCGGAAGCCGGGTGGCTGGAAGCCTTGCGCGAGGCTTTCCGTCCGGAGTTTTTCGAGCACAACCAGCAGGCTTTCCTGAGCGGCCGCGCCAGCCAGACCCGGATGAAAACCAGGAACACTTGAGTGACCATGACCAAAAATCGCGAAATTCCTCCCATGCACCCCGCCAGCGCGGCCGATTTCCTGCCCCTGGCCCAGTTGCGGGACGTGCAATTCACCCGCCTCAAATTCATCGTGCAACGCGCCCACGACAATGTCGCGTTGTTCCGCAAACGCATGGACGAACGCAAGCTCAAGCCCGGCGACCTGCGCACGATGGAGGACATCGTCAAGCTGCCGTTCACGGTCAAGACGGACTTGCGCGACACGTATCCGTTCGGCCTTTGCGCCAGCCCGATGTCGGAGATCGTGCGTTTTCACGCGTCGAGCGGCACCACCGGCAAACCCATTGTGGTGGCCTACACGCAGGAAGACCTCAATGACTGGACACGGGCCGTGCTTCGCAGTCTCGCGGCGTGCGGCGTGCACAACAGCGACATCGTCCAGGTCGCCTACGGCTACGGCCTGTTCACCGGCGGCCTCGGCCTGCATTACGGCGCGGAAGCGCTCGGCGCCAGTGTCATTCCCATCTCCGGCGGCAACACCGACCGCCAGATCATGCTCATGAAGGATTTTGGCGTCACCGTCGTCTGCTGCACGCCCAGCTATTTCCTGCACCTCATCGAACGCGCCGGCGAAATGGGAATAAACATGAAGGAACTGCCGTTGCGCATCGGCGTGTTCGGGGCCGAACCGTGGACGGAGGACATGCGGGAGCGCATCGAGGCCGGCAGCGACATCAAGGCGTATGACATTTACGGATTGTCCGAAATCGTCGGGCCGGGCGTGGCCATGGAATGCATCCATCAGGCCGGCCCGCACATCTTCGAGGACCTGTTCTACCCGGAAATCATTGATCCGAAAACACTCGAGCCGTTGCCGGATGGCGAGGAAGGAGAACTGGTGCTGACGACCCTCTGCAAACGCGCCATGCCCATGATCCGCTACCGGACGCGCGACATTACTTCGCTCGAACCCACCCGCTGCGTCTGCGGCCGCACGCTCCGCCGCATCCGCCGCATTGGGCGGCGCAGCGACGACATGCTCATCATCCGCGGCGTCAACCTGTTCCCATCGCAGATCGAAGCCGCGCTGCTGAAAGTGGAGGGCACGATGCCGCACTACCAGATCATCGTGGACCGCCAGAAGGACCTCGACACCTTGGAAGTGCAGGTGGAAGTGACCGCCGACGCATTCAGCGACACCGTGAGCGCCATGGAACAGATGAAAAAACGGCTGGCCCATTCCATCGAAACCATCACCGGCCTGCGTCCCGCCGTGAAGCTGGTGGCGCCCCGCACCCTGCAACGCAGCGAAGGCAAGGCGAAACGCGTCATTGACAAACGCATCATGTAACCCCGAGAAAGGTGAAGCTATGAAAATCAAACAACTTTCCGTTTTTCTGGAAAACAAACCTGGCGCCCTCAGCGCTCCCTGCCGGCTGCTGGCCAGGGCCGATATCAACATCCAGACCTGCTCGCTGGCCGACACCCGCGAGTTCGGCATCCTCCGCCTGGTGGTGGAGGACACTGAAAAGGCGCGGCGGCTTTTGCAGCGGAACGGCTTTGCCGTGAAAGTGACGGATGTCATCGCGCTGGAAGTGGCGGACGAACCCGGCGGTCTGGCGGCAATCCTCGACGCGCTCGAAGGCACCGGCATCAACATTGAATACGCCTACTCGTTCAGCGGCCGGACCAAGGGCCACGCGCTGCTGCTGTTCCGGTTCAGCGACCCGAACGCGGCGTTACAGGTGCTCAAGGAGCGGAACATCAATACCGTCGGCAGCGAAGAACTGAGCCGGAGACTGAAAGGGTGACGGGTGGCGGGTGGCGAGTGGCGAGGGTGGGGAACGCACGTCACACGACACACGTCACGCGTCACACATTTTGCCATGAAAGCCATCAAGGAATTTTTCAAAGGCGACCAGTTCGCCGCGCGCAACAACATTGAACTGCTCGAGGCAGGGAACGGCAATGCCAGGGCGAAGATGACGTTGCATCCGCATCATTGGAACGGCTTGGGAACGGTTCATGGCGGGGCGATTTTCACACTGGCGGATTTTGCCTTTGCCGCTGCCTGCAATTCGCATGGGACGGTGGCTGTGGCCCTCAACGTGAGTATCACCTTCATGAAAGCCGCCACCACCGGCACGCTTTGGGCCGACGCCCGGGAAGTGTCCAAGAACTTCAAGGTCGGTTCGTATGCCATCGAGGTGAAGGACGACCAGGGTGAACTCGTCGCCCAATTCCAAGGCCTGGCCTACCGCAAGAAGGACAAACTGCCATTCTGAGCGAAGCGAAGATGGCAGATGGAAGATTGAAGATGGTAACCACGGATGGACGCGGATGGACACGGATTTAAACCACCGAGATACAAAATGGCGAAGCCAAACAATCACTCGGAGGGGCGAGCTCCGCGAGACCCCATTTCCCGAGGGGAATTTGGCACCTTAAAAACCAATTGACCGTATACGCCAATGGCGTATAGCATTCCGATTGGATTTGTGGTAAAGCCGGCCAGTCATGAAAAAAGAACTGTTTGAAGCA
>Ga0187852_1003478_pt1 | contig 11466 bp, 7 predicted proteins | sample June2016WEW_6_40_FD_134511 | JGI IMG/M metagenome (GOLD analysis project Ga0187852, IMG submission 134511) | Peatland microbial communities from SPRUCE experiment site at the Marcell Experimental Forest, Minnesota, USA - June2016WEW_6_40 | ecosystem: Environmental > Terrestrial > Soil > Wetlands...
CCAAAGGTCCGCCGCCACGACGTACCGGAAACTCCGCGCCTCATTCAGCCGTGTCAGCGCGATGGCCAGGTCATAATTGGCCTGCATGGCGCGTTCGACGAGCGAACCCAGTTCCGGGTCCGCAAGGGCGGTCCACCAGCGTTGCTCCTCCGCCGGTTGCGCCGCCGGCGGCGGGATGCCGGCGACGGCGCCGGCGTTAAAGCTCGCGGGCGTCTCGGATTGCGGCGGATGGTAATCGGGGCCGACGGCGCAGCCGGCAAAGCCCGCCAGGACGCCGGCCAGCAGAGCGAGGGCAAATCGGCGCGGTTTCATCATTCTCCTCCTCCGCCCATCACCGGGGCGGAACCGGCGGCCGTTTTTCCGGGCAGGTCGGCGACCATGGGCGCCACCTTCTGGCCGTCCGTGATTTGATTGCTGATGTTCAGGGCGACGTTCTCGCCGCTGGAAAGACCGTCCGAAACCTCGATGATGTCTCCCATGTCGCGGCCGATCTTAATGGGGCGGAAATGCACGCAACTGTCCGCGCCCACGACGGCGACGTGCGGTCCATCCACCAGGAGCAGGAGCGCACCGGCCGGGATTCGGACGGCGGGGTGGACATTCCGGCAGTGGAAAGTGACCTGGGCGTACATGCCCGGCACCAACGCGCCATCCGGGTTGGGCGCCAGCACTTCGACCCGCAGCGTGCCCGAGGCCGGATCAATCGCCTCGGCGGTGCGGTCCACCTGGCCCTGGAACACGCGGCCCGGGTACTCCGGCGCGGTCACCTCGGCCTGCAGGCCGGCGTGGATGCTCGCCCGCGCCACCTGGGGCACCTCCACGAAGACGCGCGCCGTCGCCGTGGTGCAGACGGTGAAAAGAGTGGTGTCGCCGGCGGTGCTGCCGGCGGTGACCAGGTCGCCGATGTCCACGAGCCGCCGGGTGACGACGCCGTCGAAAGGCGCCACGACCTGTTTGAAGCCGACCAGGTCCTCGAGCCGGCGGACTTCCGCCTCGCCCAGCGCCACCTGGGCCTTGGCCGCTTCCACCTTGGCCAGACTGACGTCCAGGTCCGATTTCTTCTCGTCGGCCTCTTGTCGCGACACGATGCCTTCGGGCGCGGCGGCCGCAAACCGCCCGTGGGTGATCCGCGCGAAATCGGCCGCGGCCTCGGCCAGCTTCACGTCGGCCTTCAGTGACACGAGCCTGGCCTGGGCGACCCGGAGTTCCTCGTCGAGGTCCGGCGTGTCAATGGAAGCGAGGACGTCGCCGGCCTTCACGTGGTCGCCGATATCGAAATTCCAAATCCGGACGTAGCCGTTCACCCGGGCGAAAAGCTTGGCTTCATAAAAGGCGCGGCATTCGCCCGGCAGCGTGAGCGGGCTCTCCGGGTTGCCGGCCTCGACCTGGGCGAGGCGGACGACGGGCGGCTGTTCGAGTTCCTGCTGAACGCCCTCCGCCAGCGCCGCCCGGGCCTGATTCTTCAGGTGAGAGCGGACCCTCTGGGCGATGATCAGCCCGGCGGCCACGACCAGGACCGCCAGCACGACGATCAGGCCGGTCCGATGGTGGAAGTGCACCGGGACGGGGACGTGCGAGGCCTCCGGATGCGGCGCTGCGCCGGGCGGACCGGCGGGCGCGGCGGGCGCGGGATTCGGCGCGCCGGCCGAATCGGAAAGAGATTTTGGTTTCGGATCGGGTTTGTTCATAGTCCGCTTCCTTCACTCGGTGGATCGTTCTGCGGGGAACCATGCAGCAGCCGGAAAACCGACGGCACAAAAATCAAGGTGGCAAAGGTGGCGAAGAGCAAGCCGCCGATGACGGCGCGCGCGAGCGGGGCGTTCTGCTCGCCGCCCTCTCCGATGCCCAACGACATCGGGATCATCCCGAGGATCATGGCGCCGGCGGTCATGAGGACCGGGCGGATTCTCGTATAGCCTGCGGCGACCGCCGCCGTAACCGAGTCGTCGCCGGCGGCCAGTCGCTGGCGGGCGAAGACTACGACCAGGATGCTGTTGGCGGTGGTCAGGCCGATGCACATCAGCGTCCCCATGAGGGCCGGAACGCTCAAGTGGGTGCGCGTGAGGTAGAGCATCCACGCGACGCCGGCCAGCGCGCAGGGGACGGCCATCAGCACGATCAGCGGATCGAGCCAACTCTGGAAGTTGATCACCATCAGCAGGTAGACCAGCACAATGGCGAAAGCCATGCCGCCGGCGATCCCGGCAAAACTGACGCGCATCGTCTCCACCTGGCCGGCCAGCGAGACCTTGATGCCGGACCCTTCGGGCGGCCGATCGGCATTGAGCACGCGGTCAATGTCCGCCGCCGCGCCGGACAGGTCGCGCGCCTCGACGTCGGCGTTCACGTCGAAGACGGGGATGATGTTGGCCTCGGAAATCAGCATGGGCACCTGCGTCCGCGACACGTCGGCGACATTCATGAGCATCTGGTCGCCGCGAGCGCCTCCGGTCAGCGGCAGCCGCTGCACGTCCGCCACGGAGGTGACCTTGTATTGCGGAGTCTGCACGACGAGCAGGTAGCTGATCTGGTTGCGGGGATTGATCCAGAAGTTGGGCAACACGACCGCGCTGGAACTGAGCGACAGGAGGACGTTGCGCGCCACGTCGCCCTGGGTCATATCGGTCTGCTGGGCCATGACGCGATCCACGGAGATGCCGAGGGCGGGCGCGGCGGGGACCTGGAACAGGTGCACGTCCACCACGCCGGGGATGCGGCGCAAATCGCGCTCGATCTTCCGGGCCACCTCAAGGTCGGCGGCTTCTTTGGCGCCCTGCACGCGGATGTCAATCGGCGAAGGTTGTCCGAAGTTGAGGACCTGCTTGATGATGTCCGCCGGCTGGAAGAAGAACTGCATTTCCGGGAAACGCTTCGGCAGCTCGCGCCGCAGCGCGGCCATGTGTTCGGCGGTGGGCCGGTGCTTTTCCTTGAGCGAGATGAGGATCTCGCCGTCCATCGGCCCTGCGGTGGCCGTGTCGCTCAGGGCGATATTGATGCCGCTGTACGGCAGGCCGATGTTGTCCAGGAGTACGTCCACCTCGTCGCGGCCGACGATCTCACGAATGGCGCCCTCGACTCTCGCGAACAACTGCTGGGTTTTTTCCAGGCGCGTGCCGTCGGGCGCGCGCACGTGCAGCCGCATCTGCCCCGCGTCCACCGTCGGGAAGAAATCCATCCCGATGCGCGGGAACAGAAGGCAGGAAAGGCCTGCCGCGCCGACGAACAGCAGCGCACAGGCAACCGGGTGATGCACGCTCCAGGCCAGGTAGTGGCGGTATCCGCCGCGGAACGCAACGAAATGCCGGTTGAACGCATGGTCCGACGGCACGTAGGAGTTCGACGGCGCCTGGAGACCGAGGGCTTCTGCGCCGGGGCCGCGGCCGGGATGAGCATGAGCGACGGCCGCATGCTGCACGTCGTGCCCGCGCGCGTACTTTTTCATCAGGATCTTGAAGAGCAGGGGCACGAGTGTGAAGGAGATCAGCAGGCTGGCCAGGAGCGCGGTGACGACCGACACGGCCAGCGGCGAGAAAAGGTACTTGGAGGTGCCCTGCAGGAGGAAGATCGGAAAGAACACGATGCAGATCGCCAACGTCGAGACCATCGTGGGGAAGCCGACTTCATGCGCGCCCCGGACGATGGAATCCTCCAAATCGTTTTTCAGACTAAGGTGGCGTTCGACGTTCTCGATCACGACGGTGGCGTTATCCACCAGAATGCCCACGGCGAGGGCGAAGCCGCCCAACGTCATCACGTTGAACGTTTCTCCGATGGCATACATGACGATGACGGCCGCGAGCATCGAGAGCGGGAGCGAGACGAGGATGATCGAGGTGAGCCGCCAGTTGCCGAGGAAGAGCAGGATCATCAGGCCGGTGAGCACCGCGGCCATCAGGCCGCCCATCTCCACGCTGCGCAGCGCCGCCTTGACGAACACCGCCTGGTTGAAGATGGGCTTGATCGTCATCCCCTCAGGCAGCAACAGGCGGACGTCGGGCAAGGCCGCCAGGACGTCGTCAATGATTCTCAGCGTCGAGACTCCGCCGGTTTTCCGGATGATCATCAGGCTGCCGGCCACGCCGTTCACGCTGACCGAATTGGTCTGAACCTGGTAGCCGTTGTGGACGTGGGCCACGTCGCGGAGGAACACCATGGCGCCGCCGACCCGCTTGACCGGGAAGTCGTTCATCGCCTCGATTGCGTCGGTGCTGTTGTTCAACTGGATCGCGTACTCGATGTCGCCGATCTTGGCCGTGCCGGTCGGCAGAATCAGGTTCTGGTCGAGCAGCGCCTGGGTGACGTCGTTCGGGGTCAGGTTTTTGGCGCGAAGCGCGTCATTGTCCAGGTCCGCCATGATCAAGCGCGGCTTGCCGCCGTAGGGGAACGGCACCTGCGCGCCCTGGACCGTGGCCAGGTACGGGCGAATCACGTTCTGCCCGTAATCGTTGAGCTTGACGTCCGGGAGCGTATCGCTGGCCAGGCTCAACTGGATGATCGGCACGTCCGTGGCGCTGTAGCGGACGACCAGCGGCGGGGTGATGTTGCGCGGCATGTACTTGAGCACGGTCAGGGCGCTGCTGGTGATCTGCGAGACGGCGGCGCTGATGCTGGCGCCTTCGTGCAGATAGACCTTGATCACGCCCACGCCGTTGTAACTGTTCGACTCGATGCGCGCGATGTCGTCCACCAGCGAGGCCAATTGGCGCTCGTGCTGGTCTATGATGCGGGCCTGGATTTCCCGCGCGACCATGCCGTTGTAGGACCAGACCACGCTGACGACGGGGATGTTGATTTCAGGGAAAATATCCGTGGGCGTCCGCCGCGCGGAGAAGACGCCGAACAGGCACACCAAGGCCGTCATGGCCGCAATGGTGTACGGCCGGCGCAGTGCGAATTTGGCGAGCCACGTAGGGTTGTACCGATTAATGGGGCCTAATGAAACGTGAGCAGCACACGGTCAGTCTGTGGATAGATTCCGGCCGGGCTTGCAGCGGCCGGCAGCGCCGCCGAAAGGCGGCTTCTAGCGAAGGAGTCTGGGAGGAGGAGCTTCCGGCGCCGCGACCGGTGAAGTGATTGAAGCCGGCGCGACGGTGAGGAGCGGCAGTTGGACGTGAATCGCGGCGGTGGGCGGCGGAACGAACATGAGGCTGGGATAGTGTCCGTGCCGGGCGGGAGAGAAAAATGGCGTGGAGGTTGCGCACGCGGGCGCGGCGCCTGTGGCGTCGGCCCAGGCCGAAAAGCTGAAAGCTCGCGCGCCGGAAGCCGTGTCCGGCGCAGCCGGTTTGCCCGCTGCATACCCCGCCCCAACAGCCGTACACAGAAGCGCCGCCGCCAGCGCCAGGACGGCTGCTTCGGGAAGGTGAGCGAAAGATAAAACCCGACTCATCCGATGCACGGATAACACCCTCTCGCGCCGGCAGCGCGTAAACTTTCCACTTGCCGGCGGAAACCGCCCCGCTTCAACAATTCTATCACGCTCTGCTCCACCTGTAAAGCGTCTTCCCCCCGAAATCGCAATTCTCGCCGCCATTCCGCTCCGTCCGAACGCGGGCCTGGCGCGTTCTTAGCGAAGTTCTAATCGTCATCTCGCGCTCATTTAGCGGGCGGCTCACGCCGGCCTAACGGCCTCTCTTTAGATTATGCCGACCATGCGGCACGTGTCCATTTATTTCAGTGGAGGGTCGGCTGATGAGACGACGATTGGCGGCGGGAGTCGTGGCGCTGACGGCGGTGCTGGCGCTCTCGGGCGCCGCGGCGCACGCCCAGGATCAGGATAATACCAAGGCCGAGATGGAGAAGTACAAGCAGCGGATGGACGAGATGGAGAAGAAGCTCGATCAGCTCGAGGCCGAGAAGGCCCAGAGAGCCGCCACGGAGAGTGAAGCGGACCGGCAGAAGGAGCGGCAGCGGATGGAGGATCTGGAGAAGAAGATCGAGGATCTCCAGGCGGTCCAGAAGACCTACCAGGAAGAGAAGGGACTGGACGTGCACGGCTTCCGCGGGTACTGGAAAGACCACCTCTATCTGGAGACGAACGACAAGAACATCGTCCTGGGCATCGGCGCCCGGTTCAACCTGGATGCGGCCTCCATCAACGGGAATCAGAACCTCAATGAGGCCCTCAAGGGCAAGCAGACGGACGGCACCGAAGTGCGGCGTTTCCGCCTGCACCTGTATGGCACGTTCTACGACGACATCTTCTTCAAATTACAGCCGGACTTCTCCGTTCAGAGCAGCACCGAGCAGAAGACCACCAGCGTGCCCGCCGGCTTCACGTCCACCCCGAACCAGGGGGCGACGGTTGCCTTGAAAGACGCGTATATCGCCGACTTGCACGATATCCCGTACACGACGCTGCGCCTCGGTCATTTTCAGGAGCCGTTCAACCTTGAAGAGATTGACAACGACCAGGACTACACGTTTATGGAGCGCGGACTCAACGACGCCTTCGCGCCTTCGTACCAGATCGGCATTATGGCGTACCATCCGATTCTCGATCAACGCATGACGTGGTGGGCCGGCTTCTTCCGCGGCACCGACAACCCTGAAAACCTCCAGGACAGCGGCACCGTGGCCGGCAGCAACTTCGGTTTCAGCCAGTTCGACGGCGGCTACGACGCTGCCGCCCGCGTGACCGGTTGTCCCATCTACGCGGACAACGGCAACGAAGTCCTGCACCTCGGCGCTTCGGCGGTCGTCCGCGATCCGAAGACGCCCGTTGATTTCGCCGCGAGACCCGAAATGCACCTGGCGAGCAATTTCGCGAATACCGGTCCGCTCGTCAACAAGGCCGGTTCTTCCAACGCCAGCCAGGTCGAACTCGAGAACGGCGAATTCAGAGCCATCTACGGTCCGTATGCGGTCCTGAGCGAAGTCACGGCGGTCCAGGTCAACCGGTTGGGCGCCGGGGACTGCTACTTCGACGGCGGCTACGTTACTGCCAGCTATATGCTCACCGGCGAACATCTCGGTTACGACCGGACGACCGGCTACGATGACCGCCTGATCCCCTTCCGCAACATCGGCAGCTACAAGGACGGCAAGCGCGGCTGGGGCGCCTGGCAACTCGCCGCGCGGTTCTCCTGGATTGATCTTAACAGCAACTCGGTCCGCGGCGGCAGGCTGGAGGACGAGACCCTCGGCCTCAACTGGTACCTCGGCCCGAACATCCGGCTCATGTTCAACTACGTGCTGGCCAACCTCTATGACGCGCCGGTGAAGCCGCACAACGGCGTCTGCAATATGTTCGGCATGCGCTTAGGCATGGACTTCTAAAGGCGCGCGACGTCCGCTCGATCCGCATGGGAGCGGCCTTCCCGCAAGGAGGGCCGCTCCCGAAGTTAGCGGGGGCATAACACAAATCAAATTTGTTCCTAACAGTCTTATTGTCTAGTGATAGTGGAAGGGCAAAGTCATGCGAAAGAACTTGCTGGGACTCACAGGCGCGGTGGCGCTCGTCGCCGCGATGGCGGCCTCGCCGGCGACGGCCGATGACCTGACGATCAACGGCGCGGGCGCGACCTTTCCGTATCCGCTGTATATGAAGTGGGCGGACATGTACCACGGCCTCACCGGGATGAAGATGAACTACCAGTCCATCGGCTCCGGCGGCGGCATCCAGCAGATCAAGAAGAACACGGTGGACTTCGGCGCCTCCGACGCGCCGCTGACGAAGGAAGACCTCGACGCGGCCGGCCTGATGCAGTTCCCGATGATCATCGGCGGCGTGGTCCCCGTCCTGAACGTCGAGGGCATCCAGCCGGGCCGGTTGAAATTGACGGGCAAGGTGCTCGCCGAGATCTACCTGGGCAAGGTGGAGAAGTGGAACGATCCCGCGATCGCGGAACTCAACCCGGGCCTGGCGCTGCCCGGCCAGGCGATCACGGTGGTGCACCGCGCCGACGGCTCCGGGACGACCTGGGTCTTCACCAACTACCTCTGCAAGAGATCTCCGGAATGGAAGGAGAAGGCCGGGTCCGCGACTTCCGTCAAGTGGCCGACCGGAGTGGGCGCCAAGGGCAACGAGGGCGTCTCGCGGAACGTGCTGGAGTTGCCCGGGGCTATCGGATACGTGGAGTTCGCCTACGCGCTGGAGACGAAGATGTGCTACGCGCAACTGCAGAACCAGGCCGGCAAATTCGTGGAGCCGACCTTTGAAGCCTTTTCGTCGGCGGCCGCCGGGGCCGACTGGAAGAACGCGGCCGGGATGTACATGGTCCTGACCGACCAGCCGGGCGAGAAGAGCTGGCCGATCACCGGCGCTTCGTTCATTCTCATCTACAAGGAACAGAAGGACCGAGGCAAGGCCGAAGGGATGCTGAAGTTCTTCGACTGGTGCTACCGGAGCGGCGCCGAGGCGGCCAAGACGCTGTACTACGTGCCGATTCCTGGGGCTGTATACGGACTGGTCGAATCGCGGTGGCACGACGACCTGGCCTCGGGCGGGCAGAAGGTCTGGAAGTAAATCGTTGCCGCTCCTTGAGATACGCAGCCGGTTGAAGGGCTGAGGCCTGCGCTCTTTGACCGGCGCATGCCGTCAGAGGTGCCAGTGGCAATCCGAATGAAGCCGGGCGAGCAGCGCAAGAGCGACCCGTTCGACCACGCTCAGGGTCGCCCTGGGCAAGGTCGAATGGGCGACCGGACGTTCCGTTGGATCACGACGTCCTGCGCGGCGGTCGTGTTGCTGCTGGTCGCGGGCTTCTTCGTCTGCCTGGTGCTGAGCTGCCGGCCCTCGCTGGCGCAGTTCGGCTGGCGGTTCCTCGTCACGAGCGACTGGGACCCGGTCACCGGGCAGTTCGGCGCGCTCAGCAGCATTTTCGGAACGCTGGTTTCCACGGTGATTGCCATGCTGATCGCCGTTCCGCTGAGCCTGGTCATTGCCCTGTTCCTGACGGAACTCGCCCCGCCGATGCTCCGCCGCGTCACCGGCACGGCCATCGAGCTGCTGGCGGCGGTGCCGAGCATCATCTTCGGAATGTGGGGGCTCTTCGTCTTCGCGCCGTTCATGGCCCGGCACGTCGAGCCGGCCCTCGGCAAAGGCCTGGGCTTCCTGCCCCTGTTCCACGGACCGCCGATGGGGATCGGCATGCTCACCGCCGGGATCATTCTGGCGCTGATGATTCTGCCTTTCATCAGCTCGGTGATGCGGGACGTCTTCCAGATGGTGCCGCCGGTGGTGAAAGAGTCCGCGTACGGCATGGGCGCGACGACCTGGGAAGTCACGCGCAAGATCACGATGCGCTACGGCGTCCGCGGGCTGCTCGGCGCCTGCTTCCTGGGACTGGGCCGCGCGGTCGGCGAGACGATGGCGGTGACCTTCGTCATCGGCAACAACCACGACATCTCCGCCTCGTTGTTCGCCGCCGGAAACAGCATCGCCTCGACGCTGGCCAACGAGTTCACCGAGGCGAACGGGAAACTCTACCTGAGTTCGCTCGTCGAGCTCGGCCTGATCCTGTTCGTGGTCTCGTTCTTCCTCCAGGTCTTTGCGCACCTGTGGCTGAAATCCCTGACCCGCAGCATGGGAGCCGGCCTATGATCCACCGCCCTGCGACCGGCAGAAAGCTGACCAATCAACTGGTCAAGGTCGTCTCGGCCTGCGGTGCGTCTGTGGGGATACTGGCGCTGGCCTGGATTCTCCTGGTGGTGATCGGGAAAGGCGCGGCGGCGATCAATTGGGATTTCTTTTTCCACCGGACGCTGCCGACCGGCGAAGCGGGCGGCGGCATCGGCAATGCCATCGTCGGGTCGGCGGTGCTGGTCGGACTGGCCATAGCGTTCGGGGTGCCGATCGGGCTGATGGTGGGCGTTTACCTCGCGGAATTCGGGCGGGACACGCGGCTCGGGGCGGCGGTGCGCTTCTCGGCGAACGTTATGATGGGCATCCCTTCGATCATTGTCGGCTTGTTCGTCTACACGCTGATCGTCGTGCCGACGCACTCGTTTTCGGGCTGGGCCGGCGCGGTTGCGCTGGCGATCCTGATGCTGCCGGTCGTCGCGCGCACGAGCGAGGACATGCTACAGCTCGTGCCGAACGCGCTGCGCGAATCGGCCCTGGCCCTCGGCGCGCCGCGCTGGAAGGTCACCTTCCAGATCGTGTTCCGCGCCGCCCGGGTCGGCCTGCTCACCGGCGTGCTGCTGGCCATCGCCCGCGTCAGCGGCGAGACCGCCCCGCTTCTGTTCACGGCCCTGAACAGCCCGTACTGGCCCACCACGCTCAACGACTCGGTTGCGAACCTCCCGGTAACGATCTTCAATTACGCCATGTCGCCGTACGAAGACTGGGTGCGCCTGGCCTGGGGCGCCTCGCTGCTCATCACGGTCGGTGTCCTGGCGCTGAACATCTCCAGCCGGCTCATCCTGCGCAGGAGCGCCCATGAATAGCGGAGGGATGCCACATGCTGAACGCGGAACGCAGTGTGAACAACGGAAGGATGATCCAACATGCCGTTAATCGGCGGAGGTTGCTGAGGATGGAACGCCTGATGGCCTCGACGCCCGAATCCGGCCAGGTCCGCGCCGCCGCGGACCCGCCGCCCGCGCCGAAGCCGCCGCCGAAAGTCTCCGTGCGGAATCTCAATTTCTATTACGGCAAGAACCAGGCGCTTGTGGACAACTCGATTGACATCGCCGCCAACCAGGTGACCGCCATCATCGGGCCTTCCGGCTGCGGCAAGTCCACGCACATCCGCATCTACAACCGCATCTTCGAACTCTACCGCGACCAGCGCGCGGAAGGGACCGTGCTCCTGGACGGCGAGAACGTCCTCTCGCCCGAGGTGGACGTGATCGAGCTGCGGCGGAAGGTCGGCATGATCTTCCAGAAGCCCACGCCGTTCCCGCTGAGCATCTTCGAGAACGTGGCGTACGGGCTGCGGATGCACTACCGCATGAATCGGAACGAGCTCTCCGGCCGCGTCGAGGCCGCGCTCAAGCAGGCGGCGCTGTGGGACGAGGTCAAGGACCTTCTCGACCGGCCGGGCATGGCGCTCTCCGGCGGCCAGCAGCAGCGCCTCTGCATCGCGCGCGCCGTCGCCGTCGAGCCGGAGGTGATCCTGATGGACGAGCCGACCGCCGCGATTGACCCGATCGCGACCTCCAAGATCGAGGATTTGATCGAGGAGCTGGAGGAGAAGTACACTATCGTCATCGTCACCCACAACATGCAGCAGGCCGCGCGCATCAGCGATTTCACCGCCTTCTTCTACCAGGGCCGGATCGTGGAGTTCGGGCCGACCGAGATGATCTTCACGAAGCCGGTGATGAAGCAGACGGAGGACTACGTCACCGGCCGGTTCGGATAGGCTTCGTGCGCGGAATACAGGCATGGCGTCCCGCAAGTAGCGTCGTCATGCTGCTATGAGGCCATTCCTCAAGTGAGACGTTCGGAGAACCTGTGAAATCGAGTTCCGGCTGCTATTCGTGCTCTAAGGCACCCGTTCTGGTATCCGACGTATTCGCATCGGA
>Ga0187852_1003479_pt1 | contig 11463 bp, 10 predicted proteins | sample June2016WEW_6_40_FD_134511 | JGI IMG/M metagenome (GOLD analysis project Ga0187852, IMG submission 134511) | Peatland microbial communities from SPRUCE experiment site at the Marcell Experimental Forest, Minnesota, USA - June2016WEW_6_40 | ecosystem: Environmental > Terrestrial > Soil > Wetlands...
CTTCGTCACAATTTCGATAGTCGATAAAGACTGACCGCAACACGCGTAGGGTGTTAGTGCGAGCAAGGTGCTCGCATTGGCGCCCTTTCGTGATGGACAGTTTGTGCAAAAGTCCAATCCGGAGTACTTCAGTGGCCTGCCACCATTACCGACGGCGGGCCGCTATCCTGCGTGCTCCAGTGAATAGTAAGGAGAACGTCTGTGAGTAAAAATGCTGCAATCGCCTTTTGCCTGGCTGCTTCCATCTGTGCCCTGGCGGTTACCGTGGCCAGCACCCATGACGGATTGGTTGAATTTGCCGGAGCACAGAGCAAGATATTTGAGACCGGAAAGGCGGATGCTGTTTTGTCTCTGCGGTCGCTGCAGGGCAGTGAGGGCGTTTATGCTGTGGGGCCGGTGAAGGGACTGGATGGTGAAATCACCATCTTCAACTCCCGTCCACATATCACCAAGATTCGCGGCGCAGGCTACACGGTTGACCATTCCTGGGACCATGATGCGATCTTCCTGGTTTGGAGTAATCAGCGGACGTGGCGCGACGTAGCGATCCCAGAGACCGTAAGCGGGTACCTCGAACTGCAAACATTCGTGAAGGCGCAGGCTGAGGCGGCTGGGATCGACTCCTCCAGGCCATTTCCGTTCCTTCTTGCCGGAGCGCCGGCGGAGGTGGATTGGCACATTAATGTAGACAAGAGCGAGGGCAAGCCCATCACCCAAGAGTTGTACGCCAAGTCGAAAGCCAACTATGTTATCAAGGGCGAGCAACTCGATATGATCGGCTTCTATTCTGAACATCATCCCGGCGTCTTCATCACCAAATACACGCCGGCCATTCAACCCGAAAGTGGACAGACCAACGCCCTTCACATTCACTTTATCTCGCGCAAGGTCGAGGCGGCGGGGCATGTCGACGACATGACGTTGGGAAGCGGAATGGTGCTGCGCCTGCCGGTGGGCTCGCCGTCGTATTCGACCACCAGCTCCCAGTTGCCTTGCGGGTCAATACAGAAAATACGGCCGTACTCAATGTCGGTGACGAAAAGATTGCCCGCCTCGTCGAATACGGGGCCTTCGAGAAACGAGTCGCCGGACACACCCAGTCGATTCGCGCGCGCCCAGGAGGTCAGTTCACCCTTGCGCCTGAATTTCTCTGGCATTCGGGTAAATACTTCAGTCATGCGAATTTCCGGTGTCTGAGTGAGCAGCATCATAATCCAGGCCCTCCTGTGCAGCTGTCAATTATGACCGAGCCAGCTGGCCTCCGCCAATTGGAATACCAAAACCATTGGCTCCGGAGAACAGCAGAAAACAAAGGAAATCATCCAGCTTCACGGCACCGACGATAGCTATGATTAGATTAGTGGCAGGATTCGCCCGCCGCTAGTTGCTAGTAAAGTACCTTCGATCGTGCAACACAGTTACCTGGAATTTCCGGCGGACGCTGGACGGTAGCAAAGACCGTGGTACAGCCGCATTGGAGAACGCAGCGTGGTTCTTCCTTTCCCACCGTTCGATGCGGCTGCGGGTTATACTAAAAGTCACACCACAACCGAGAGTCTCCAGTTATGACTGGATGAGAGAATCGCTGTGGGTTAGCTTGAACCTTAGGTTACAAAAGGATGGCATAACAATGAAAATTGCTGTGGGTGGAGACCATGCCGGATTTCCATTGAAGGCACGCGTGATCGAGACCGTTAAAGCTTTGGGGCATGAGGTCACAGATCACGGATGTCACGATCTTACGCCAGTTGACTTTCCCGATATAACTCGAAGAGTGTGTAAAGATGTCATCGAGAAAAAAGCTGACAGGGCTATTCTGGTTTGCGGTACTGGTGTCGGGGCAAGCATCGCAGCCAATAAGATACCAGGTATTAGAGCGTCGGTGTGCCACGACATACATACTGCTCATCAATGCGTGGAGCATGATGATGTGAATGTAGTTTGTGTGGGGGCCAAAATTGTTGGGGAATGGCTGGTGTCCGACTTGATCGAAAGGTTCTTGCAAGCGGAATTCAGTACTGATGAAGATTGCAGACGGCGGGTCGACAAACTGCTCCAGATGGAAAAAGAATTTGCGCGGGGAGTGTAACAGTTCCGATGATTTGAAGAGACCAGAAAAGTTACAGCAGATAGTTGAGACTTTCTGTAGCAGAGCGAAATTTGCTTAATCGAAATGTACATGTGGGTCGCCGGCCGGGCGGTTTTAACTCTGGATCGAGTGGAGGAAGCGTGTTGGGAAAACCCGGGAAGCCAATACTAGTGATCGGAAGCCTCAATATGGATCTTGTTGCTGTTTCCGAACGTCTACCTGCCAAGGGAGAAACGATACTCGGCGACAAGTTTATGACCTTTCCCGGCGGAAAAGGGGGCAACCAGGCAACGGCGGCAGCAAAGTTGGGCGCGAAGGTATACATGGCAGGTTGTGTTGGTAACGACAGTTTTGGCGATGAGCTCTTGGCGAGCCTGCAGAGTAACGCGGTCCACACTCAATATATTGAGCGACATGGCGAATCAACTGGGATCGCCCTAATTACAGTTGATGCTGCAGGAATGAACACAATCGTCGTCGTACCTGGGGCAAACAATAGCTGTGGTAGAGCGCAGGTAGATGCAGCCTTGTCAGGAGTTGGAGAGCCGGGAATTCTGATACTGCAACACGAGCTGCCTAAGCAAACGGTGGAATATGCAATCCGTGCTGCTCATCTGCAAGGGTGGGTGATAGTCGTCAATCCAGCTCCTGCCCGTCCGGTCTCAAGGGAGATGTTATCGATGGTTGACATATTGATTCCCAACGAGACTGAAGCGAGCACGATGACTGATCGAATGATAGAAAGCGAGCAGGATGCGATTCTGGCCGCAAAGGAGTTTGTGAACGCAGGGGTGGGTTGGGTGGTGATTACGCTAGGAAGCAAAGGCGCCGTATGCTGTAGCCAGGAGGAAAGCTGCTGCATAGAAGCTCTAAAGGTGAACGCTGTTGATACGACTGCCGCGGGCGATGCTTATATAGGTGCCTTAACTTTTGCACTTTCCGAGGGACGTCCGATGTTAGAAGGCTTGCATTTTGCCAGTGCAGCCGCCGCGTTCTCCGTCACTCGACGTGGGGCACAGCCTTCCTTGGGTACACGCAAAGAAATTGAGGAGTTCGTACGAGGGTTGCCAGTGCAACTGTAGGCCGTGCACACCGGTCCGCGAAAAGCGGGCACGTGACCTGCTTTTATCCATCAGAATGCCCACGGAAGGTCGCGCAGAATAGCGGCGCGAGGGCACGGGCCGCTGCCCTGAATGCGGGCGCTGGTTGACTCATGAACCAACAGAAGGCCCATCTGTGCGACACCTATTTCGCCCCGCTCAGGCTCAAGCTCAGAGAGGGCAAGCAGATGATGGCTAACAGGCAGGCAAGCAGCAACACGTAGAAGGGAGCAAGCGCCCTGATGAGGGTTTCCACCTTGAGCCCCGATACGACGGAGCCGAGGTAGAGGCATATCCCCACAGGGGGGGCAAGCAGTCCGATCGCCAGATTCGTAGCCATAATCACGCCGAAATGAATGGGACTGTAACCTACGCTCTGGGCCAAGGGCAGGAGCAACGGCGTCATCACTATTATGGTAAACCCGGGGTTCAGGAAGCAGCCTGCCAGCAGCAGCACCAGATTGATGAGCAACATGATCAGGAAGGAACTGCTGGTAAGGCCGTGCATGAACTGCGCAACAGCGTGGGGAATGCCGTCAATGGTCATTAAGTTCGAGAACAGCAATGCAGCCGACAGTTCCAGGGCCACAATGCCGCAGGTGCGCCCGCCATGGTAAAACAAATTGTAAAATTTCTTCCCGTCCAACTCCCTGAGCAACAGAGCTCCTACCAAAATGGCATAGAGAAGCGCCACAGCGGATGCTTCCGTCGGAGTGAAATACCCGGTTATGATGCCGCCCATGATGATCACCGGCGTGACCAATGCCACAAAGCCGAATTTCGCCGTGTGCAAGATGTTGGAGAAGCTAAAGGGCAGCGTGTTTTTCCATTTGTTCTTAACGCCAAGGACGGTGTTATAGGTAATCAACACAATAGCGACCAGAAACCCCGGCAACAGTCCTGCCATCAGTTGCGTCCCCACGGAGAGTCCCGCGACGGTGGCGTAGATGATTAGAAGAAGACTTGGAGGAACGATGACAGCCATGGTCGATGCGGCCACTGTAACCGCAGTAGCGTAGGTTAAGGGGTAGCCACCCTTTGTCATTGCACCGATGAAGATCGCCCCCAGAGCTCCCACATCGGCCGCCGAAGATCCTGACATGCCGCCAAATATCAAACTGGTCACGATGTTCACGGACCCTAAGGATCCCGGCAGAAAACCCACCAGGGATTCGGAAAAATCGAATATCCTGCGTGACATGCCGCCGTAGGTCATGGCGAAGCCGGCCAGCATGAACAGGGGGATGGCCACCAGTATATAGTTGTCCAAAGAACGGTAAAACAGGGTGGCCATGGTCGCGAGCGGATAAGTATCAAAGGCGAAGACGGAAACCATCATCCCCAGGAACATGCTCGCGGAAATCGGCACCCCAATAAAAATGAAGAACGCGAAAAGAATGACCGTCAAATAGGTCGCGTTCATGCGGCACCTTTAGCTGAATCGCCGGATGCGGGAAGTTTTTCATCCCAGTGGCGCAGCCGGTAGACTATATCCTGGACCACGCGAATGCAGGTCAGACCGTAGCCGAAGGGCACGGCGGCTATAAACACAAACATGGGGAAATCAAAACCAGGCGCGGAAGTGCCCATGCTGTGGTGCATCAAGGTCAGATTTAGCCCGACATAAAAGAAAAACGCCGCGAAGCAAAGGAAGAGCACTTGACTGCTCAGCCATATAATTTTCGGATTCAGAGGAAGTTTATTGGCAAAGAAATCGACCCTAATGTGTTGGTTATCTTTAGCCGCTGCGGCAATTCCGATGCAGCAGAACCAGATGAAAAGATATTTCCCGAGCTCCTCGGCGAAAACCGTGTCGAAGTGGACGTGACGGTACACAATCCCCGTCAGAATGTCTAGCAACAAGAACACGCCGAGAAGCAGGAGAAGGATTTGCTCCAGCTGATCTGTGACCACATACCAGAATCCCCGTCGTTTTGAATCAACCTGTTGCTTCGTCATAGCATTCCACACCTGTTCTCGAACACAGTTCGGACGGAGGTAGATTCTCCCTTTGTAAGGACAGTGGGACTTTATAAAAAAGGGCTCGCCCTTCTAGGCATCAGGGCGAACCGCTCTTCAGTTTGTATGATCATCCGGCGCGTTCTTACACCTATGCTAGTACTTATTCACCGCAGCCTTAAAGTCATCCACGAATTTCTGGCCGTAGATTCTGGTGTAAGTCTGCCAGACGGGTTCCACCGCCTTTTTCATGGCTTCCCTGGCCTGTGCGTCCACAACGTTCATCTGCATGCCGCCCTTAGTCGTCAGAAACTCACGTCTCTCCTTGACGTCTTTCTTGACCAAGCCAGCTTCGAACTGAACCGACTCCTTAGCCACTCTTTCTAGGACTGAGCGTTGTTGTGGGGTCAGTTTGTTCCACCAGGGCAGATTGACCATGACCACCTCAAAGTCGGTGGCGTAATCCCAGATCGAGAGGTATTTTTGCACCTCCATATATTTATTAGCGAAGATGACAGTCTCGGCGTTTTCCTGACCATCGATCGTCTTGAGCTGCAATGCGTTATAGACCTCGCCGACAGCCATGGGCACCGGCTTTGCCCCCAGCGCATTCATGACATCTGTATAAATCTTGCTGGTCTGGACGCGTATCCTCATGTCCTTCAGGTCTTGAAGGTTGCGTACCGGCTGTTTGCTGTTGGTTAATTGCCGGAATCCTCGCGGCCACCATGCAATTACCTTGAGGTTTTTTGTCTCAAGCCGCTTGCCGATTTCATCGAGAATGGGTGGCTTGGCGTCGGCAAAGGCGATTTCTTGGTCGAGACTCTTGAACATAAAAGGAAGGCTGACAACGGAGGTCTGCGGCACCATGTTGTCCAGATAGGCAGAGCTCGTGATTTCCAGCTGGATTGTTCCCTGCTGGGTCATTTCGATTTCGGCCGCCCCATTCGTCCCGGAGAGCACGCCCGAATGATAAACCTTGGGAACGATGGAACCGTTGCTGTATTCCGTAATCTTTTTCCCCATCCACTCGGCGCCGTCGACGAGGATGTCTCCGGGCAGGTTGACCAGTGAGATCCTCATTTGCAAGGGGGGTTCTGCCTGAGACGGCACAGCCGTAAACACCATGCCGAACAAGAGCGCCGCCGACAAAAGATAGACCCACGGTTTTCTCTTCAATTCTCTCATCTTCTTCTCTCCTCTATTTCGTATGGGTGTCCATTTTCCCAACACAATTCAACTACGCGCTTTCCCGCTCCACGGCCTTCATGATCCGGCCGCTTTTCATGACCCATGTGACGCGCTCAAGACCCGCGATAACTTCTGCAGGATTTCCCGCCACGCAGATGAAGTCGGCAACTCTTCTCGGCTCGAGGCTCCCCAGTTCGTCGCTCAGACCGCAGATTGCAGTGCCGCTCAACGTGGCTGCGGTAACGGCCTGCAGCGGTATAGCCCCATTTCCAAGAGATAGGCCGCCTCCTGTGGCAGCCGCCCACTCGTCGGTGTCCAGACTATGCTCATTCCCTCAGCGGTTTGAGATATTGGGCTGACATAATACTGCTGGTCTAACCGCGCGGCAATGAGTTTCAGCAAATATCGGAATAGCGCTGTTCATAACAGTGCCGTCGCAAACGCCGTTTCCCCGGCATCCCCGGACCTCACCACTTCCCATGCTCTTGTAATTTTAAGATTGAAAGCTAAGCGTTTGAAAATAAGCCGGTTAACGATCTTTTCTTCTGGACGGATGTGCGCCAACTGACCGTCTTGGAGGAAGTCGTCGTTTACTTGGTGATAGAACTGTAGTCCTGTAGCTATTCGAGGTGAGCCCATGGCAGAGGCAACAAACTATACCGCTTATTGCGGCTTGTACTGTTTTGATTGCAATCGATCGAAAAGCGAGTTTTTTCGGTTGATTGCGGACATGGAGCAATGGCTGACAGCCCTGAAATTTGATCAGTATGCCGCCTACAAGGCATCAACGAATCCGCAGTTTGCCGAGTATCCTGCTTTCCGCCGTGTGCTGAAAAGTGCCAAAGATTTGGCATGCGTAACCTGTAGAGATGAAGCCAACACTTCTCCCTGCCGGATAAGGAAATGCGTCTTGGACAAGGGCATTGCCGGTTGCTGGGATTGTGCAAGTGCCTCCAGTTGCGAGCTCCTAGCACCGCTCTTTAGAGCGCATTCCTCTCTGGCACACAACCACAGGTGTATTCGGGAGCACGGCATTGACAACTGGAGTGACAAACGGGGCAAGCACTACAGTTGGGATTAATAGCAGATGAATTGTCCGTCGTCCTCGGCAATGTGGGCCCATTACACAAAAAGGCAGCAGGCTTCCGGGTCAACGCCAAATTGTTTTTCTCCAGCCGGCGTCATGGTGTAATATTGCTGCCGATTATCCATGACATGGGACTGATCGCTTGGTTGCCTTCCTACTTAAAGGTATCTCGCGGGTTTTCCTTCAGCCAGATGGGACTATTGTCCTCACTGCTTAGGGAAAGGCACTGATATGGACTACTATCAACTGAACCGGACCGATCTGCGGGTATCCCGCATCGGTCTCGGCACGATGACCTTCGGCAGACCAGTCGATCAGGCTACTGCCATTCGTATGGTCGAGCGTTGCATTGAAGCTGGAATCAATTTCTTCGATAGCGCCAACGCATATCAGCACGGAGCAGCGGAGAGCTTGCTGGGAAATGCGCTTCGCGGCAAGCGTAAAGACGTGGTTTTGGGCACCAAGGTCCATCACAAGATGGGTGACGGGCCTGACGATGCCGGGCTCTCGAAACGTGCCATCTTCCGCGCCGTTGAAGATAGCCTGCGGCGGCTCCAGACGGATTACCTCGACATCTACTACCTGCACGAGCCGGATACCAACGTTCCCATAGAGGAGTCCCTGGAGGCGATGAACGCTCTTATCTGCCAGGGGAAGGTTCGTTACATGGCGACTTCCAACTATGCTAGCTGGCAGGTCTGCGAGATGCACTGGATTGCCGAAAAGAATCGCTATCAGGCTCCGGTCATTGCTCAGCCGATGTATAGCCTGGTGGCCCGGGGTATAGAACAGGAATTCCTGCCGATGTCCAAACGCCTGGGGGTCTCGACCATTGCTTACAATCCGCTGGCGGGTGGCTTGCTTTCCGGCAAACACGATCTGAAAACGGTCACTCCGGGCGGCCGGTTTGATTCGTCATTCTGGGGAATAACGCTATACCAAGAGCGTTACTGGCATGAGCAGACCTTCAATGCCGTGGAGCAGTTGAAGAAGATTGCGGCTGGCGCCGGACGTAGCTTGCCCAGTCTGGCCTTCAACTGGATGTTGCACCACACCGAGGTCGACGGAATGATCTTGGGCGCGTCGCGCATGGAGCAACTGGAGGAAAACCTCAAGTCATGTGAAGAAGGTCCGCTTAGCCCGGAGACCATCAGGGCTTGCGATGAGGTCTGGCAGGCGTTCCGCGGGCCGGTCCCCATCTACAATCGGTAACGCACAGAACCTGACCCGGTTGGGCTCCCGTACTACGAGGCAATCCTATGAACCTAAATCCCGAGCAGACCTTTAATTTCTTCCCTGTTCCAACGGACATTCACTTTGGGCCCGGCGTTTTACAAGCCCTGCCAGCGCGAGTGAATTCGTTCGGCGCGCAGAAAGCATTTCTTGTGACCGACCCAGGCCTGCGCGCCGCCGGCATTCTCGACAAGGTAGTGACACTGTTGCAGACAAGTGGAATTCAGGTCGATGTCTGCGATCGAGTTAAGCCTGATTCCGGATCGCAACTGATCGACTGCACCACCGCGGAGCTGAAGCAATCCGGGGCTGGCGTCGTGATTGGCATCGGTGGAGGCAGTTCGCTCGATACGGCAAAAGCAGTGGCGGCGCTAGCCACCAATCCGGGCTCGTGTCTGGATTACGTCGGCCTAAACAAACTGCGCAATAAGCCGTTGCCCACCATCGCGATACCAACCACCGCCGGCACCGGCAGCGAAGTAACGTTGTGGTCGGTGTTCACTGATGACACGAAGGGCCTCAAAGTGGCGATCGGCGGCTTCCTGATCTATCCAGCGGTGGCACTGTGTGATCCTGAGTTGACCATCGACCTGCCTGCCCAGTTAACCGCTTCCACTGGCATGGATGCTCTCGCTCATGCCGTCGAGTGCTACACCAACACCGCGTGCCAGCCTATTTCAGGCGCACTCGCACTGGAGGCGACCAGGCTGATCGGAAAGCATCTGAGAACCGCGGTGCTGAGCGGACGGAATCGTGAAGCTCGTTATGGAATGATGCTTGCCAGTACGATGGCGGGAATTGCTATGAACCCCACCCGTTTAGGGCTGGCCCACGCCTTGGCCATGCCGCTGGGAAGCTGGAATTTGCACGTGCCGCACGGGGTCATCCTGGCCATGCTTCTGCCAATGGCCATGGAATTCAACTACCTGGCTGCGCCGGATCGTTTTGTCGACGTTGCCGAGGCAATGGGAGAACCGGTCGATAACCTGAGCCGACTCGAGGCGGCGCGACACTCCGTGGAATCCGTTCGCGCCCTGGCTCGCGACATAGGAATTCCGACTTCCATGTCAGCTTATGGCTTGTGCGAAGACCATATCAAGCCGGTGGTCGAAGAAGCCATGAAGAGCGGGAATATTCCGGTCAACCCGCGAAGGACCGTTGCCAGTGATCTCGAACAGATGTTGCGGAAGCTCTTATAGGAGGGGCGATGTCGACAGCCAGAGCCATAACGGAAACGCACGCAAATTTTATCAATGGGAAGTGGGTCGCTCCCCAAACCGGCGAGTACTATGCGAGAACCAATCCGGCCCGCCCGTTGGAGTCTTTGGGCAACTTCCCGAGCTCCGCTGAGCGCGATGTCGATCTCGCGATCGAGGCAGCCGAGACCGCTGCCTCCGCTTGGGCCGATACGCCAGGGCCGCAACGTGGAGCTCTGCTGTTCCGGTTCGCACAGTTGCTGGAGGCTTCCAAGACCGAGTTGGCGAAGATTATCACCCGGGAGCAAGGCAAGGCTTTGTGCGAATCTACCGGCGAAGTGGGTCGCGCGGCAGTGGAAGCCCGCTACATGGCAGGAGAAGCCAGCCGGATCTGTGGCCAAAGCTTCCCGTCGGAACGCCCCGGATTCTCTGCCTATACGGTGCTCGAACCGCTCGGAGTAGTGGCGGCGATCTGTCCATGGAATTTTCCCGTAGTGACGCCGGTGCGAAAAATTGCTCCCGCGCTTGCCTTCGGCAACACGGTGGTTTTCAAGCCGGCATCTCTTACCCCATGGTCGGCTGTCTTTGTCACGCGGCTGCTCGAGGAAGCCGGAGTGCCCCCAGGAGTCGTTAATCTTGTCATGGGTCCGGGAGCTCGAGTCGGCAGTGTTCTCGTTGCAGACCGCCGCGTTCGCGGGATTAGTTTCACGGGCTCCACGGATGTGGGCGTGCCCCTGTACGAGGCCGCGGCGCGTCACTTGGCCAGCGTGCAACTTGAACTGGGAGGCAAAAACCCTGCGATCGTGATCGACTACGCGGACCTGGATGAGGCCGCGCGCGAAATCGTGTCGGCCGCTTTCCTCTGTAGCGGCCAGCGGTGCACGGCCCTAAGCCGCGTCATCGTTACCGAAGAGCAGGCCGATGCACTTGTCGCCAAGATCCTCTCCTATGTCAAAAAGATTCAGGTCGGCGACGGTATGCTGGAGACTACGACGATGGGCCCTCTTGTTAACAGGTCGCAGTTCGACACTGTGGAGAGGTACGTAGCAAAGGGAGTCGAATCGGGCTGTAAGTTATTGTACGGAGGCAAAGCTCTAGGAAGGCAACCAGACCAGGACGGCTACTACTTTAGCCCGACACTCTTTGATCAGGTTCCGGCCAGCTCGGCGCTGGCGAAGGAAGAGATATTCGGCCCAGTGTTGCCAGTGATTCGCGTGCGGGATGTCGACGAAGCAATCTCCGTTGCCAACGGCACGCGTTACGGTCTTGCCGCTTCGGTCTTTACCTCGCGCTTCGACGTGGCTTCTAGGTGTATGCGACGCATACAAGCTGGCATGATCCATGTTAATCATGGTACTGCCAGCCAGGCGCATGTCCCCTTCGGCGGGCGCAAGGATTCCGGCCAGGGTGCTTTTTCCATTGGGCCGACGGCCAAGGACTTTTTCACGAACGTCAAGACAATTTACGGCAAGTGGTAAGGAAGGTTGCTCCTCACATCCTGAAGAGGCGGGTCAACTCGCGTTCACCGATTCGCGATACGTGGACGGCACGGCTTCGTTGGTCTCGCGTAAGCCAACGGAATTCCATCAGTTTTTGGCAGATAGCTGC
>Ga0187852_1003481_pt1 | contig 11459 bp, 11 predicted proteins | sample June2016WEW_6_40_FD_134511 | JGI IMG/M metagenome (GOLD analysis project Ga0187852, IMG submission 134511) | Peatland microbial communities from SPRUCE experiment site at the Marcell Experimental Forest, Minnesota, USA - June2016WEW_6_40 | ecosystem: Environmental > Terrestrial > Soil > Wetlands...
AAGCGTGTACCTTCGGGAAGTTTTGCGATCGTACGAGCCATCTGCGGTCCTCCTCTCATTTGAATGAGAGCAGTATACCGCGTATTTACTTAAGTGAACAGTATTGGGCTGAAGCCCCGCCCTGCCAAAGTGCGCTGTTATTGACGGCGATTTCCGTCGCTAAGTGCTCGCACGGCACCGGCCAGCCTCTATTTCGCACTCCTCATTTTCGTTTCATCCCCGCGGTTTGCCTGCTCCCAGGTTATAATGGGCGGCTCTCGATTGTGCCCACACATCTGCGAAAGTTCTGCATCGAGGCGACGAATGCTGTCATGCTGAGCGCAGCGAAGCATCTCTGCAGTTATTCGTGGAGAAACGTAACTGCAGCGATCCTTCGTGGCGCTCAGGATGACGCAGCGATGAGCCTGGGATGTTAGGGGCGTCAGCTCATTCAGCCATTCGAAAGGATGGAATACACCATGGGATACGCACTCGTAATACTTGCGGGGATTCTGCAAGGCGCCTTCATGCTGCCCATGAAGCCCATGAGGAAATGGGTGTGGGAGAACACCTGGTTTGTTTATTCCACCGCAGGTTATCTGGTGTTTCCGTGGCTCTTCGTGCTCTTGACCATTCCACATCCTTTGAACGTCTTAACCACCACCTCCCTGCGCTCTCTGCTCTTGGTTGAGGTATTTGGAATCGGATGGGGCATTGGATCTCTCACCTTTGGCTTGGGAGTTTCGAGACTCGGCATGGCGTTGGGATTTACGATCATCATTGGCCTCGCGGCAACCGCCGGAGCGCTGATCCCGATGATCGTGCTGTCTCCGGAGAAGTTGTCCCAGCCGCAAGGCATCATGACGCTCTTCTCCTTGGCGCTGGTTCTAATCGGCCTATGCCTCGGCGCCTGGGGGGGCAAGCTCCGTGCTCCAGCGAAAAAGGCCGCCGAAGGCTCCGAGGCCTCGGGTCTTGAGGTCCACGGCTCTTTTGGCGTCGGCCTGGCAATCTGCATAGCCTCGGGCCTTCTCTCTGCTTCCGCAAACCTCGGGTTCACGTTTGGCGCGGAATACCAACGCCGAGCCATCGAGCAGGGCGCGGCGCCCACAATGGCCGGCAACGCCCTCTGGGCGCCACTGACGTTGCCGCTCTTTATCTGCAGCGCCGGTTACTGCGTTTGGTTAATGAAGAAGAACCGGACCGGCGGCTTGCTCGTCCTCCAGGGAACGCGCGCTTATTGGCTTCTCGCGACGCTCATGGGTTTCATGTGGATCGCCGGTTTTGCCGTTTACGCCCCTGGCGCGCGCTTCCTCGGTTCTCTGGGAACCTCGGTGGGCTGGGCAGTGATGATGTCAACCATGGTTATTACCGCGAATATTCTGGGATTCATAACCGGAGAATGGAAAGGCGCGAGCCGCAAGGCATTCGGCTTGGCCGTCGCCGGCGTGGCCATGCTGATCCTGGCCATCTGTGTGGTGGGCTACGCGAACCACTTATGACGCGCGGAGGAAGCGCGGAGGAAGCGGGAGGGCAGTCTTCTCCCCTGGAGTATCGGCGCTAAAGTAGGCTCGGTCGGGTTCTGGAGCCCGTCAGCCGACGGGCGCAATAATGTGGCCCACGGCGACAGCCGTGGGGAGAATGCAGGACCCACCTGCCTAAAAAGCCCCGGGAGGGGCGACAGAGCTGTCTTGATGATCGCAGATCTTCTGTCGCCACTACGTGGCTCGGCGTGCTCTCTGTCTGCCGTGATCCCACGGCGGCCGCCGTGGGCCACATTCTTGCGCCGCTGATGCGGCTTGGCTTGGAGTCATGGGCTTATTCTAGCGCCTATACGCCCGTGGGGAGAGGGTGTCGCACGAAGTCGTTTTCTCCAGCCGCCGCTTGACAAGTGATGGGTCTCTTACGTATTTAGCGTTGCGACGGGCCGGCCTGCAAGCTCTGCCTCAAGAACTCGAGCACCTTGGGAATTGCGTCGAGTGAGGATTGGGCGTCGCCCTCGACGCTCCCGCCCAAGTTTTGTTCCCGTCCGGAGGTGGGGTTCACAACCTTGCCATGCATAGTGGGGACGACTTCCGGCCTTCCCGCCCGGTGCCCCGCGTGTGGGTATTTCAAATGTTCGACGGGGTACGCGAAATGAGATTGTTTCAGCCGGGCCACCACCTCGTTCGCCATCATTGACGACGGCCACACCCCATCGTCTTCGCCTGAAATCAAGAGCACTGGTCCGCGAGTGTGTTCGACAGCTATCGCGGTCCAAGCGAGCCATCTTGGTCATCGATCACAGCGGCAGAGCCGTTCTCCGCGATGTTATACTTTCCTCGTGAGTTTCTCGCGCAATCTTCGATATACATTGCGGGTGCTGGGCAAGAATCCTGGCTTTACGTGTGTGGCAGTGCTGTCGCTGGCGTTGGGAATCGGAGCCAACACCGCCATCTTTTCGCTCCTCGATGCACTACTCTTGCGCGACCTCCCTGTCCGGCACCCGGAGACTCTTGTCGAGCTTTCGGTGGTCCGGCGCGGCACCAAGATCATGTTCTCGTTTCCGATGTTTCGCGAGATCGAGCGGGGGCAGAAGGTTTTCGCGGGCTTGATCGGGTGGAGTTTCGGCGCGGCGACGGATGTTGAGATTAACGGCGTGCTTTTCCAGGCCGAGGTGCGCTCGGTCACCGGGAATTACTATTCCGAGCTGGGTGCGACGCCTCTCCTGGGAAGGCTGATTGCGCCGGAAGACTGGAATCTCGGGGGGACCGGCATCTCGCCGGTGGCCGTGCTTGGTTACGAGTTCTGGCAACGGCGCTTCGGCGGCGCTTCGGACGTTATCGGAAGACAGATTGCGATTGACGGACAGCCTTTCACGATCATCGGCGTGTCGAGGAAGTGGTTCACGGGAATGACCGTCGGCGATGCACCGGACATTACCACTCCGATGAAGGCCAACGAAAATCGCGCCATGCTTTGGGTGTTCATTACTGGGCGGCTCAAGGACGGCGTCGACGTCGCACAGGCTCGAGCGCAACTCGAATCGTTCTGGCCGGAGGTGCTGCGGGCGACAGCTTCGACCCAGACTCCCGGCCTGCGCCGCCAGCTGTTCTTCTCGATGGGTTTGGACGTGTCACCCGCCGCCACGGGCGTGAATGCTTCATTGCGGTCCCATTTTACGCGCCCGCTCTACGTGCTGATGGGCATTGTGGGATTAATCCTGCTGGTCGCCTGTGTGAACCTGGCAAGCCTGATGCTGGCGCGCGCCGCCGCGCGCAGTCACGAAATGAGCGTGCGCGTGGCGCTGGGTGCGAATCGCTGGACGCTGGCTCGCCAGGTGTTGACTGAAAGCCTCGTGCTGTCTTCGTCGGGCGCGCTGCTGGGCCTGGCGTTCGCGTACTGGGGAAGCCGCCTGCTCGTGAGTCTTCTGACGCAGGGATACCTCACTCCGGTCATCCTGGATTTGAGGCCTGATTGGCATGTACTCTCACTCACCGCATCCGTGGCGATCCTGACCGGCATCCTCTTTGGCTTGGCTCCTGCCTGGCGGGCCTCGCGTCAGGATCCGGCAGCGGTGATACAGCAGACCGCCCGCAGCCTGGCGGGAGGCACGGGGAAGTTGGGCAAGGCACTCATAGTTACACAGGTGGCCCTCTCTCTTGTTGTTCTGCTTGGGGCCGGATTGCTGGTGCGAAGCTTTCGGAAGTTGTGCGCCATCGATCCGGGGCTCGAGCAAAGCGTGCTCGAGCTGAGCCTCGCTCCCAGGCCGGGTGGCTACCGGAACCTGGTTCTGACGAGCTACCAGCGGGAACTTCTCCGCCGTGTGTCGGGCGCGCCGGGCGTACTTTCGGCTGGATTGGCAGATGTTTCCCTTCCCGCGCAGGACGGGTGGGGCGACACCGTTTCGACCATGGCCGCCGCTACGAGCCCGGATGCCGGAGTCAAGGCCACAGAGGCGACGGTTTCGCCGGGTTTCTTTCCGACCCTCGGGATTAGCCTGATTCGTGGCCGCAGTTTTGAAGATACCGACGACGATCACCACCCGCACGTTGCCATCCTCGGCAGCAGTCTCGCGGCGCGGCTTTTCCCCTCGGGGAATGTTCTCGGCCAGCGTATTCGCTTCAGCTTCATGCCGCAATACCAGAATCTTGAAGTAGTCGGAATCGCCGCTGATTCACGACTCTTCGATCTCCACGACGTGGCGCCACCGGTGATTTACGTTCCCGCGCTTCAATATTCCGATTCAATGCAGTTCGGGCATCTGTTCTTGCGAACTCGCGGCACTCCCGACGCGTTGGCTAAAACGGTCGCGTCGGAAATTCAGTCCCTCGGCCATGAATATCCATTAAGCACGAAATCCATTCCGCAAGAGGTCAGCCGGGCGCTCGTGGAAGAGCGGGTTATTGCCTTGCTTTCGAGTTTCTTTGGGGCGTTGGCGCTCCTGCTGGCTTCGATTGGTTTGTACGGGCTGATGGCCTACGCCGTTACGCAGCGTACGCGTGAAATCGGGATTCGCATGACGCTGGGCGCAAGGCCGGCCACGGTTCTGGGAGGTGTCCTGCGAGAAGTGCTGGTGCTGGCTCTCATGGGATTAGGGCTCGGGATTCCGTGCGCGCTGGCCGCCAGCCGCCTCCTGGCCAGTACACTTTTTGGGCTTTCACCCCACGACCTGCCCACCCTCGCCTGCGTCGCGATTCTGCTTCTCATGGTGGCGCTGGTCGCCGGGTACCTGCCGGCGCGTCGGGCCTCGCACATCGACCCCATGGACGCGGTCCGAATGGAATGACTATAGGTTTCAGACTGTGCCAGTGCCCTCATCCGGATGGTGAGTTGGCTGAAAAGCGGCGATGGCTGTGGTAGTCTGTGGAAGGGAGATTCAGATGGCGAGTAAGACGCTTATTACGTGCGAAGACTATGTCACACTCGAAGAACCCCAAGGCATGAAATACGAATTGAGCGAGGGGGATCTGATCGTGACGCCTTCCGCGAGCTTCTTTCACAATGATATCCGTGACTATCTCAACGCCCGATTACGAGGATTCACCGAAAGCCGAAGGCTTGGAAGCGTAACCGGAGAAACGGATATCAAGCTCGTTGGTGAAACTGTGCGCAGGCCCGATGTGGCTTTTTTCCGCACCGGTCGCCTGCGAGGCATCGATCTGGATCGAGTGCCCTTGGCGGTCGTCCCGGACCTCGTAATCGAGATTGTCTCCAGAACCGACAGCGCTGGCGACTTGCTTGTCAAGGTGCAGCAATACCTCGCCGCCGGAGCGAGCGCGGTATGGCTCTTTTATCCCGGTTCGCGGCTTGCTTATCGCTACCTTCCTGACAAGTTGGAACCTCAAGTGTTCAGCGCCGCTGCCCACCATTCGCTCGAAGAACCGGTACTGCTTCCGGGATTCTCGTTGCCACTCGAGGAGATTTTTTCCCGATCCCCGACGCAGCATTCACTGTAACACGCTTGTAACGTCCTTCGTATACGATACTCCCGTATCCATGGCTGCCAGGCTAGGTCTTCTCCTCTGATTTGAACAGTGGATTTGTTTCGTCCCTCTCGGAAGGAGACCAGGGGGCAGCGCTTCGCTTGGACTTCATAGGAGACATGTACATGAACAAACCACGCCTAGTTTTCGCCGCCGTGATTGCCGGTGCGGCGTTTTTCAGTCTGCTCATCGAGTCAGGATGCAGTTCCAAGCCCACCAGCGGCGCTGCCGCGGGAACGGAACCCACCGCGGTGTTGGGCGGTGCGGGCAGCACTTTCATCGCTCCGCTCATGACCAAGTGGGTCAGCGCGTACCAGCAGGGCCACCCTGCGGTCCAGATTAATTATCGCCCGATTGGCAGCGGAGGCGGTATTGAAGAGCTGAAGCAAGGGTATCTCAGTTTTAGCGCGAGCGATGCACCGCTCAGTGACGACCAACTCAAGGGGATGGCGCCGGTGATTCAGGTTCCTGTCAGCGCCGGCCCCGTCTGCATTGTTTACAACCTGCCTCATGTCGGCGCGCCGCTCAGGCTCAGCTCCAAAACCTTAAGTGACATCTATCTTGGGAACGTCTACACCTGGCAGGATCCTGCCATTGCCAGAGACAACCCAGGAGCCAGCTTGCCAAAAGGGGCGATCATCGTAGTCCACCGATCGGATGGAAGCGGCACTACCAATATCTTCACTAGCTATCTCTCGCAGGTCAGCCACGATTGGGCGTGGAAATCGGGGCATGGCCTTTCCGTTACATGGTCGATTGGCCTGGGCGCGGATGGCAGCAAGGGCATGCTGGCTATCGTCAAACAGACGCCGGGAACGATTGGTTATCTGGAGCTGAACTACGCCAAGGAGAATGCCGTTCCGGTTGCTTCGATCGAGAACCAGGCCGGGCAGTTCGTTCAACCCACGCCGAGCAGCGCTGCGGCGGCAATTGCCGCCTTCAGCGCAGCCTTGGAGAAGGACGCGCGTTCGCCCATCGTCGATCCTCCTGCCTCTGCGCGGGATGCCTATCCCATCACCGGGTTGAGCTTTATTCTCATCCCGAAAGACCGGCCGGATTCGAGTCAGCAGGCGGCCATCAGAGACTTTGTTGGATTTGCGCTTTCGTCCGGCCAGGACTCCGCGCAAGACCTTGCCTACGCAAAGCTGCCGGATGCAGTTCAAAAGCAAGGGGAGGCGCTGTTGACTCAACTGACGGCCACCGGGAAGCCGCTGAAATAGAGGTATCTTGAAAACAGCGCGGTAACGCCCCAACCAAATGCAGATTCTTCGCTTCGCTCAGAATGACATGTCATCCTGAGCGAAGCGAAGGATCTGCTTTTCTTCGCCAGCCGCGGAGAAACTCACCCTGAGCAGTACAAGGGTCGTGCAGCTTCGGATGGCCGGGCACGCTCCGGGGGCGCGGGTCTTTCGTCGTGCGTGACGATTCCAGAGCCCTGCCGGACGGGCCGGCGAATATGAATTGAGTCCTTATGACGACAACAACTGGTCGATACGGGTCAGGCGCAGCAGTTCCAGAAGGCGGGATGTCATATTAACAAATTCCAATATGCAAAGGCCCTGTTTCACTGCGGTTACCTTAAGAGCAACAAAGGCTCCCAGGCCCGAGCTGTCTACAAAGTGGACATCGCTAAGGTCGATCACGATGCGGCCACCCTCCGCGATGAGAGATTTGACAGCCCCTTTCAGTTCACCCGCGTTCTCCGCCGTCACTCGGCCATGGCACTTGACCGTCGTGACTTTATTCCCTGCTTGATCATCGGGTGACTTTTCAACTTCAAAATGGAAAGACGGCTTCTCTTCCATAGTTTTGTAATCTTCTTTGAGGGCGCAAAACTCGCCGCCCTATCGAGCCATGCTGCGGAACGCCCAGAAGAGTGAAGCGGACAAAACAATGGAAGCAGGCAGGGTCAGCACCCAGGCCATGGCAAGGTTTCGAACCGTGCTCCACTGAAGTCCGGTGTGGTTGGCGGCCATGGTGCCCGCTACGCCCGAAGAGAGCACGTGGGTGGTGCTAACCGGCAGGCCAAACCAGTCTGCGGCGCCGATGGTGAACATCGCGGTCACTTCCGCCGCGGCGCCCTGGCCGTACGTCAAATGATCCTTGCCAATTTTCTCCCCTACCGTCACCACGATGCGCTTCCAGCCGATCATGGTGCCCAATCCCAGGGCGAGGGCTACGGCTACCTTCACCCAAAGAGGGATGAACTTGGTGGCGCGATCGATGTGGGTCTTATAGTTTGTCACAATGATTGCATCGGCCGCGGTAAACTTCGGCACGCCGGTCTTCTGCATCATGCGCAACGCTTCGCTGACCACGTACATGTCGTTGCGGAAGTTCCGCACGCGATCCTGGGGCACGGCCTTAAGTTCTTTGTACATCGCCATCTCGGTCCCCATCGTGCCGACCATATCGCGCATGGCCAGCATGGTGTTGGGGGTGAAGTTCCGGGTGCGAATGTACTCCGTCACATCTTCGCGCGGGTCACCCACGACAGCATCGGAGGTCACGTAGCGGTTGAGCGCTCCTGCGGTTTGTTCTGACACCGCCGCGAAGTTTTCGGTCTCTTTTGCCGTCACGGCATGATTCAGCGCGTAGGCCGTCGGAACGGTCCCGATGAGGATCAGCATGATCAGCCCCATGCCCTTCTGGCCGTCGTTCGAACCGTGGGCGAAGCTGACGCCGGTGCAAGTCAGCACCAGCAAGGCTCGAATCCAGAACGGGGGCGGCTCGGAGCCCTTCGGTGCTTCATAGAGACGTTTGTTGGGAATCACCGCCTTGCACAGCACCAGCAGCAAGTACGCGAAGACAAACCCCACGATCGGTGATACCAGCAGGGATTTCCCCACGCCCAGCGCCTGCGCCCAGTCTACTCCGCTGGTTCCCGTCTTCAGTGACATCAATTGGTTGGCAATGCCCACACCGATGACGGAGCCGATCATGGTGTGAGAACTCGAAGCGGGCAACCCGAACAGCCAGGTTCCGATATTCCAAATGATGGCGGCGATGAGCAACGCAAAGACCATCGCAAACCCGGCGCTGCTCCCCACTTTCAGGATCAGTTCGACCGGCAGGAGGGAAACAATGGTGAAGGCTACGGCTCCGCTCGACACCAGCACCCCGGCGAAGTTCCAAATGCCTGACCATACCACAGCGATGTGCGGTTCCATCGAGTGCGTGTAGATGACTGTGGCAACAGCGTTGGCGGTGTCATGAAAGCCATTCACGAACTCAAAGCCTAACGCAACCAGCAAGGCCACCCCCAGCAACACGAAAGGCATGAACTGGGGTGAGTGAATCTTCGAAAGATCAGACACTAAGCTGAAAGCCGCATAGACGAAGCCCACCACCAGGGCCACACCAAACACTGCCATCCCGATCTTTGCGGATTTGCCCGCTCCACCGGTCATCTTCGCGTCTAATACCGAGGCAGTTGTTGCCATTATTCGTTCTCCCTTGCATGTTGGGATTTTTTCGTGAAATTTACCGCAGGAGTTAGATCATAGGGGCCCGGTGTTACAGCAATGTGAAGCGAAGATGAAGGTTCAAGTAAGGCGTCGACTTTTTTTTGGGTTTGGAGGACACGTGCAGAACACCCCCGGAAAACAAAACTTCGAGCTGCCCCGCCCTGCAAATGTGTAGGGGTACGGCTTACCCGGATGGTGCGAACTCCATTTAGCCAGGGGACGGCAAGCCGTCCCCCTGCGATCGCCTGTTCATGGTTTCCGGTTGTCCGCCGGCTGGCGGGTGCCCAGAATCGAAGAGAATAATTCCCCTCCTTAGCTAAGGAGGGGGTAGGGGGTGGTTGGTCCCGCGGTGGTGCTGGCACCCACCACCCCTGCCCCTCCTCCCGCTGAGGAGGGGAGTCATTTTCAGGCCAGAGTTGGCCTTCAACACTGCCCCCGGGGCAGAAACTTGCGGCGACAGGAGTTGTTTCAGAATGAACATGTTTAGTGTACACTCCTAGCGTCCGGAGATTCCAGAACGCACATTTCAGCGGAGGAAGGGACAATCTATGGAACATCTCCCACAATTACTGCGACCCGCCCATCTTCTTATCTTTTTCTGGTTTTTCGTCTTTGGCTTTGCAGTGAACATTGTTTTGATCTTCCTGCTCTACACGGACTTCACAAGGATTCCGCGCGGCTTCAGGAAGCTCGAGCCCAGCCTGGTTTGGCTGTTGCTGATCCCGTGCTTCAACCTGGTTTGGAACTTCTTTGTTTTTCCCCGCATGAGCGAATCATTCAAGGCTTACTTCGATTCTATTGGAGACACCTCGGTGGGGAATTGCGGACGGGACCTGGGGCTTGGGTATGCCATCTGTACAGCGGCTTCTATGATTCCGGTTGTCGGCTGCCTCACCGGGATCGCCTCCCTGGTTCTGTTCATTTTATTTTTGGTAAAGGCAAATGAGCTGAAGAACCGAATACCCATGACTGCCTGAATTAGAGGATTTCGAGGTCATGGACACGATCAAACTATTGCAGCGAGGCGCGGGCATAGCGCTGGCAGTGAGCATCTTCATACCGGCGTCGCTACTGCCTGCGGCGTCCTTTTGCCCTTTCCGGATGCTGACGGGGCTTCCTTGCCCGGGTTGTGGTTTGACTCACGCCTTCTGCGATATTTCGCACGGTCATTTCAAGATGGCCTGGCAGGCAAATCCATTCGGGTTCCTATTCTATGCGCTGGCCATTGTCTTCCTCGCGTGGCCAGGGTTGAGTAAGAGATTCCCAGCAATCGAAGTTGCAATTAGTCGCGCGCGGGCAGTTGTGTGGGCCCCTGCTTTGCTAATGGTAGGAATGTGGGTTTATGATGTGGCGCGAATCGCGCGGCTATAGAGTCCGTGTGAGAACTCGTTTATGCTGTCATTCAGAGGAGCCGCAGGCGACGAGGAATCTCGCTCTGCCATTGAAAACATTCAGAGCGAGATTCCTCGCTTCGCTCGGAATGACAGCCTGAATCAGGTTCTCACACAGGCTTTATAATCCGGTCGTCGTGGCGCTGACCTTTAGGTCGGCAACCGGTGCCGGCCTAAATGTCGACGCCGCGTCATAGTCCGCAAGAGGAGAATGTTCGATGCGTTATCGGCGTACAATTCAGCTCATACTGTTGGTGGCTGCACTGTCTCTTGTTCCCGGCTCGATCTCAACTTCGCAAACGACTGGGGACGATCTGGCGAGCCATCTCTGGAAAGCCTCGTGGATCACGCATCCTGACGGGCCGCAGCGAGAATTCGGGGTTTTTCACTTCCGCAAAACCATCACACTGGACTCCGTTCCGCAACGGTTTGTTATCCATGTGAGCGGCGACAACCGCTATGAGCTGTTCGTGAATGGCGCACGGGTGCTGGAGGGTCCGGCGCGCGGCGATCTGGACCACTGGCGTTACGAGACCCTCGACATTGCTCCTCACGTCGTAGCGGGCCGGAACGTTCTGTCCGCCGTAGTGTGGAACTTCGCTGAACTGGCGCCACAGGCGCAGATGATGAACGAAACCGGGTTCATCGTCCAAGGTGACGGCAGCGCGGAAGAGATCGCGAACACAGGGCCAACCTGGAAGGCATTCAAGAACCAGGCCGAGCGCATGATCCCTCTGGACGCGGGCAAGATCGGCGGATACCTGGTGACGGGTCCGGGCGAAGAAGTGGACGGAGCGAAATACCCGTGGGGGTGGGAATCCAAGGATTTTGATGATTCCTCGTGGGTGGCGGCGAAAACCCTCACCGAGGGCGGTCCGCGCGGCATTAAGGACACTCCTTCGCGCTGGATGCTGATTCCGCGAACCATTCCCTTAATGGAAGACAAGCTCGAAAGATTTTCACGAGTGGCCCGCTCGAGCGGGGTTGAACCCTCGGCTGAATTCATCCAGGGCGCAGGTCCCATGACGGTGCCGGCGAACTCAAAAGCCTCGCTGCTCTTCGATCAGAGTTATCTGACCACCGGTTATCCGGAGTTGGTTACCAGCGGCGGGCGGGGCGCTAACCTCTCGGTGACCTACGCTGAGGCGCTTTACAAGGGA